>Ga0187870_1001199_pt1 | contig 24921 bp, 17 predicted proteins | sample June2016WEW_13_1_3_FD_132974 | JGI IMG/M metagenome (GOLD analysis project Ga0187870, IMG submission 132974) | Peatland microbial communities from SPRUCE experiment site at the Marcell Experimental Forest, Minnesota, USA - June2016WEW_13_150 | ecosystem: Environmental > Terrestrial > Soil >... | reverse complement strand
TATGGCCGAAGTTCAAGATGGCGCGCAAGCCGCTTTCCGTCTCGTCCTGGCCCACGACCTCGGCCTTGATTTGGCAACAGCGGGCCACCACGGCGGCCAGCGTGGCGGGCTGGCGCCGGATAAGGGCGGGCAGGTCGCGTTCCAGGCGCCTGAACAGCCCGGCATCGTAGATAATGCCGTATTTGATCACCTCGGCCAGTCCGGCCCGGAACTCCCGCGCCGGCAGCGTGGCCAGCGTCGCCAGGTCGCACAGCACCAGCCGCGGCTGGTAGAACGCCCCGACCAGGTTCTTGCCCGCCTTCAAGTTCACCCCCACTTTGCCGCCCACCGAACTGTCCACCTGCGCCAGCAGCGTCGTCGGCGCCTGCACGAAGGCAATCCCGCGCAGGTAAGTCGCGGCCACGAATCCAGCCAGGTCGCCCACCACACCGCCGCCGAGGGCGACGATGAACGATTTGCGCTCCAAGCGCAGCGCCGCCAGTTGGTCGTAGCAGGCCCGGACCGTCGCGAGGCTCTTGGCGGTCTCGCCGGCCGGCACCGTAATGAGTTCGCACTCAAACCCGGCCGCCTGCAGGGCTTGGCGAGCCGCCGCCCCGTAACGCGGCCCGACGTTGCGGTCGGAGACCACGACCCCGCGGCGGCCGAGTTTGAGGGCGGCGCATTCCTTGCCCAGGCGGCCCAGAAGACCGGTCCCGATTTTAATCTGGTAGCTGCGGCTGCCCAGGGCTACGTTCACGGTGCGCACCCCTCCAGCATAGGCCCTGCGTTACGGCTGTCAAAGCTTAGCCGTATCCGTTCCGTCACAGGGAAGCATTTCCCTTTCTTGGGTGATCCCTCCTAATCCTAATCTTAATCCTAATCCTAATCCTAATCCTAATCTTAATCCTAATCCTAATCCTAATCCTAATCCTAATCTCCGTCGTGCAACCGCCAATCAGAATTGGCTTTGATTAACCCCACGAGCATCGAAACAATTCTGCGTAGCCGCTCTTTCCCGGAGGCGACCACACCCAACTCACACGCAGGCGGCCCGCCGGCTGTGTGCTCTCCCGACCCCTCGGGAAACACCTTCGACTAGCGTCAGGCTGCAATGATAAGCGATGGAATGCGTCGCCGTTCGCGGTCCGCGTCGCGGCCCAACGGGCCGCCAGAACCCAGCCCAGGGCTGAGGCCGGCAGGCCGATGCCCTGGGGCCTCATTCCCACCGCCCGCCCCGCGCCCTGAAAGGGCGCTACAGACCTCAATCCCACTCAGAGTTGATTTCGATAGGGTGGCAGCCCAAACCAGGAAGCGTCCCGCCCATGTAGGCCTGGAGGTCGGCCCGGATGTCATCGGTTAGGCGAGGCTCCCGGTGTTTGGTGGAGAAGACGAGGTGTGGGTAGCTCTTGGCCAGCGATTGTGGCATGGCTTGGTGGTTTTGGCGCCCCTTCAGGGCGCGCTTGGTTTTGTAAACGGCTGCCCAGGGCATCGGCCTGACGGCCTCAGCCCTGGGCTGGGCTCTACCGGCCCGTCGGGCCGGAAACGCCGCCCATCCAATAACACGGACAGTACATCGCTTATTTCCGCAATCAAGCACTAGCGGGCTTTCTGTCACTTTTTAGTAAACAAAAGTCTGCAGCAGCAAGCTCAGTGCCGGGCCGCCGCGGCGGGCACGCGGGCCGCCGCTACGGCCCAGGGCGGCGCAGAAATGTCTTTCCCTGGCTCGGCTCGGACCTATCCTTGCCGCCCGTGAATGCAGTGGCCCTAATCACAGGCGCCTCGCGCGGGATTGGCCGCGGCATTGCGCTGGAGCTGGCCAGGCTGGGGACGGACCTGGTGCTGGGGTATGCCCGGAATCTCCCGGCCGCCCGGCAAACGGCGGCGGACTGCCTGGCGCTGGCGGGGAGCCTGGATAAATCCATCCGCGCCGAGATTTGCCTGGCGGACATCGGCAGCGGCGCGGACCGGCAGAAGCTGATCGCGTTCACCAGGTCGGCCTTTGGCCGCCTTGATTTGCTGGTGAACAACGCCGGCGTGGCCCCGGAGGCGCGCGCGGACCTCCTCGAGGCCACCGAGGAGAGCTTTGATCGGCTCCTTAACCTCAACCTCAAAGGCCCCTATTTCCTGACCCAGCTCGCCGCCCGGTGGATGATCGAACAATCCCGCGCCAGCCTCCCCCCAGCTCCCATTCGCCCCAAGATCATCACCATCACCTCAATCAGTGCCTACACTGCCTCGGTCAGCCGGGGCGATTACTGCCTGGCCAAGGCGGCCCTGGCCATGCTCACGCCGCTCTTTGCCGCCCGGCTCGCCCAACACGGCATCAATGTCTATGAAATCCGTCCGGGCATCATTGCCACCGACATGACCAGCCCGGTGAAGCGAAAGTACGACCAACTGATTGCCGCTGGCCTGACGCCCATCCAACGTTGGGGCACGCCGGCAGATGTCGGCAAGGCGGTGGCCGCCATCGCCCAGGACCTGCTGCCCTTCAGCACCGGCGAGGTCCTCAATGTCGACGGCGGTTTCCATCTGCGCCGGCTCTGACTCTCACCAAGACCCATGCCCCTTAAGATTGCCCAGCGCCTGACCGCCAGACAGCTCGTGCCCAAACTGTGCCGGTTCTTTGACCTCTCGGCCGGCAAAATCCTGGGCCTGGAAAAGACCTGGAACCCTGCCCAGGGCGCCCCCGTATTCACCGTCCAGGGCCGCTACACCACACGCGGCTGGACCGAATGGACCCAGGGGTTCCAATTTGGCTCCGCCCTGCTCCAGTTCGATGCTACCGGTGACGAGCGGTTCCTCGAAATCGGCCGGCGCAGAACCATCGAACTGATGGCGCCGCACGTCTCCGCCATCGGCGTGCACGACCACGGGTTTAACAACCTCTCCACCTACGGCAATCTCTGGCGCCTGATGCGGGAAGGGAAAATCCCCTTCCGCCCACGTGAGCTGGAGACCTACGAACTGGCGCTCAAAGTCTCCGGCGCCGTCCAGGCCGCGCGTTGGACCGCCACCGCCGATGGCGGGGGCTACCTCTATTCTTTCAACGGCCCGCATTCCTTGTTCATCGATAGCGTGCGCTCGCTCCGCTCCCTGGCGGTGGCCCATCAACTGGGCCACGTCCTCCTGGGCGAGGGCGACCAAAGAATCTGCCTGCGGCAACGGCTGCTGGCACACGGCCAATGCGCCGCCCGCTACAATGTCTATTACGGCCAGGGCCGCGACCTTTACGATGTGCGCGGCCGCACCGCCCAGGAGAGTATCTTCAATCTGAACGACGGCAGCTACCGCTGTCCCAACTCGCAGCAGGGCTACTCGCCTTTCAGCACCTGGACCCGGGGCCTGGCCTGGGCCATTCTGGGCTACGCCGAGCAATTGGAATTCCTTGAGACGCTGCCACCAGCGCCCCTGCGGCCCGGCTCCCAACCGGCGTCGCCCAGGTCCCGGAAGCTCTCCCCGGCCCCAGCCGACGGCCCCGAGGGCACGCTGTCGGCGGCGCTGGGTTGGTTCTCCGCCGCCGCCCTGGCCACGGCCGATTTTTACCTCGCCAACTGCTGCGCGGATGGCATTCCGATGTGGGACACCGGCGCCCCGAACTTGCCTCGGCTGGGCGATTACCTCAACCGGGTTTCCGACCCGTTCAACCCCTGGGAGCCTGTGGACAGCTCGGCCGCCGCGATCGCGGCCCAGGGCCTGATTCGCCTGGGAAACTACCTGGCGGCCAAAGGCGACGCCAAGAGAGGCGCGCGCTACCGCCAGGCCGGCCTCACCGTGGCCCATTCCCTGTTGGGCGAACCCTATCTGTCGGCCAATGCCAAACACCAGGGCCTCCTGCTGCATGCGGTTTATCATCGGCCCAACGGTTGGGACCACATCGCGCCAGGCCAGAAAGTCCCCAACGGCGAGAGCTCGATGTGGGGGGATTATCATGCCCGCGAACTGGCGCTGCTGCTCCTGCGCGAAGCCCGCCAGGAGAAATACCCGACCTTCTTCGCTAACGGACCGATTCGAGCAGACAGCCATCGGCCCTGACAACGCAAACAGCTATGGCCGGGGCCATCAAATTGACCCGCATCCCCTCGCTCAAGACCGTCGAGGATTTCCGCCGGCACGCCGCCTCGCTCGGCCTTGAGTTGCCTTGTGACGAGCGAATCCTCATGGGCAGCGCCTCCCCGCTGGCGCAACCCATTGAGGGCGTCGCCATCAACGGCAAGCGCCTGGGCAACCGCTGCGCCGTGCAGCCCATGGAGGGCTGGGACGGCACGGCCAGCGGGGGCATCACCGAGCCAACGCTCCGGCGCTGGCGACGATTTGGCGAAAGCGGGGCCAAACTGATCTTCGGCGGCGAAGCCATGGCGGTGCGGCCCGACGGCCGTGCCAATCCCAACCAACTCATCATCCAGGAACCGAACAAGGCCGGCCTGGCCAGGCTGCGCGCGACCCTCCTGGCGGCCCACAAGCAACTGCATGGCACTGCCGATGACCTGGTCATCGGCTTCCAACTCACGCACTCCGGGCGGTTCTGCAAACCCAACGATAAATTCCGCCTCGAGCCCCGCGTGGCCTACCGCCACCCCATCCTCGACCGCAAGTTCGGCGTCACCCGCCAGGAGCAGGTGTGGACGGATGGCGAAATCGAGCGGCTGATCGAAGATTACGTCCGGGCGGCCAAGCTCGCCTGGGACGTCGGCGCGGACTTTGTCGATATCAAACACTGCCACGGCTATCTCCTGCACGAGTTCCTGAGCGCCTACACTCGCCCTGGCAAGTACGGCGGCTCGTTCGAGAACCGCACCCGCATCCTCCGCGAGATCGTTTCGGGCATTCGCGCCGCCGGCAATCGGATCGACCTCGCCGTGCGGCTGAGCGCCTTCGATTTCGTGCCCTTCCGCCCCGACCCGGCGCTGTCCGGGCCGGGCCGGCCTGGACCCGGCATCCCGGAGGACTTCTCGCATTGCCTGCCCTACCGCTACGCCTTCGGCGTCAACCCGGACAACCCAGTCGAGTATGACCTGGCCGAGGCCTTTCGCTTCGTGGAATTGTGCCAGCAACTCGGGGTGAAGCTGGTTAACCTGAGCGCCGGTTCGCCCTATTACAATCCGCATATCCAGCGCCCGGCCGCCTATCCTCCCCTGGACGGCTATCAGCCGCCCGAAGACCCGTTGGTCGGCGTCGCCCGCCAGGTCCAGGCCGTCCGCCAGCTCAAGGCGCGCGCCCCCGCAGGCCTGCTCTTGGTCGGCTCAGCCTATTCCTACTTGCAGGAGTTCCTGCCCCAGGTCGCCCAAGCCGTGCTCCGCCACGGCTGGACCGACCTGGTCGGCATTGGACGCATGGTCCTGGCGTACCCGGCGATCTTCGCCGACGCCCTGGCCGAAGGCAGGCTGGCGACCAGGTTGCTCTGCCGCACCTTCAGCGCCTGCACCACCGCCCCGCGCCTCGGCCTGAGCAGCGGCTGCTATCCGCTCGACCACTACTATCGGTCCAGACCGGAGTTCCAGCAACTCAAACAGCTCAAACCCTCAGCCCTGGGTATGCACCCGGGGGCAGTTCCAGGAAAACCGCCAGCAGGGCCGATCATTGAAAATTGAGAACGAAAAGGCCACGCGGACGCGTGGCCTTTTCGTTCTCAAGTTGGAAATGAAAATCAGGTCGCTTCTCCGGAAGCCCAATCCCCCAGTTGCAGGTAGGCCCGGATCTTCCTGCGCTCATAACGATGTTTCCGGAGCTTCTTGGGCTGGTTCTCCACTTTGCGGAAGGGGTGTTTGGGATTCCGAATCATTTCAGTGATGACTTCCAACGACTTGGTCATAGCTTGATTTCCTTGGTTCAGGTTTAGCCTGGCGAGAAGAATGCAGCCAGGCGGGAAAGGTCCCCCCCGGGGCTTTCCCTGCGACCGCCCCCAGTGCTTGCGCTTTGGCATCGGCTGCTTCAAGCATTCCAACTATACGACCATTTTAAGAATAATCCATTCAAAAATTGACTTGCGACGGGCGCTTAACTGGAAATAAGTGGAAATATGTGCAAAAAACCGCTGCCGCGCCCCTCGCCATGGGCAAGAACCGGCTCCTGGCCGGGCCCGAACCGAAGCGGCCCTGTCAGTTTGGCATTCACCGGGTGATAGTTATAGCGCGTTTTGAGCGGGGCGCCAAATGCTCCATTGGCTCTATTGGCTCTATTGCCTGTGTTGGGAAATTTTGTAACTATTCGGGCCTCAGGGGCCAGCGGGAGGGGCTGAGGGCAATGACAGTGACGGTTACCTCTAGGGCGGCGGCGGCGAGAGCTCGAGCTGGGTTTCCACGGGGCGGAAGGGGGCAAAGCTGCGGCGGTGAATGGGGCAGGGGCCGCGTTGGTTGATGGCGGCCAGGTGCTGGGGCGTGGCGTAGCCCTTGTGCTGCGCAAAGCCATAGCCGGGGTAGAGCCGGTCGAACTCGCGCATCATCCGGTCCCGGGTCACTTTGGCCAGGACGCTGGCGGCGGCGATGGAGTAGCTCTTGCAGTCGCCCTGGACGAGCGCGGTTTGAGCGTAAGCCAGCCACTTGATCTTCAAACCGTCCACCAGCACGTGCTGCGGTTTGGGGTCCAACCGGTCCAGGGCCAGGTTCATCGCGCGCCAGGCCGCCTGGCGGATGTTGATGCGGTCGATCATTTCCACGTCCACGCCGGCGATCGCATAGCGAATCTCGGGGTGGGTGCTCAGGAGGGAGAAATACTTCTCGCGCTGCTCCTCCGTGAGCTGCTTGGAATCATTGAGGCCGCGGAGTTTGGCGCATAAACCACACTCCAGCCAACGGCACGGAAACACCACGGCCGCGGCCACGACCGGCCCGGCCAGCGGGCCGCAGCCCGCTTCGTCCACGCCCGCGACCCAGGCCAGACCCTGCTGCCACAGCTCGCGCTCGTGCGCCAACCGGTGCCAATACTTCGCGCTCATCGGTCTCCGCGCCAAATTAGCCGGGCGCCGCCCGCAGGCAAATCCGATTCGGATTTTCAAATCGGGGCTGCAAAATCCCCCCAATCACCTGCACGCCGGCGCCCCTTCAACCCCTGCCCGCTTCCAGGTTGCGTTCGTAGGCCTTGTTGACGAGGTAACTTCTGCCCAGGGCTTCGCCCAGCGGGTCGGCCTCAGGCGCGCAGAAGCCCAGGTGCAGGTGCCGCCGCCAGCCTTCGGCGTGCGGGAACCGCTTGGACATGCGCCCGACCTCGAGCGACATGTCCTCCATGGCCAGCAGATAGGAGTTGAACCCCTGGCTGGCATCCAGCCAGCGTTGCTGGCTCTTATGGGCCGCCAGCGCCTCGCGCTTGGTCTTTTGCACCGAGGTCGTACTCACAAAGGCGCCCGGGATGATTCGCCGCCGCAGGCTGTCGCGCAAGCCCTGCGGCATGGCGTGATAGAGGGTGACCTCGTATTTGGCCGCCGGGCGGGCGGGAGCGGTCCTGAAGTTCGCCATCCCGCGCCCGAACGCCGCCGTCACCGCCAGGCGGGAGGTATTGACGTGATCCTCCATGTAATCCTGCGGCGAATGGGTCAGGACAATTTGGGGCTTGACCTCGCGAATCACCGCCGCCAGGGCGCGGAGCAGTTCGAGGCTGTAAATGACCTCCAAATCGTCGGTCAGGCAGGGATGGAACTGAGCGCCGAGGATTTTGGCGGCGGCCCGGGCCTCGGTGTTGCGGATGGCGCGCGTGGCGGCGGAGTTGTAGTCGGTGCTGCCGCAGTTGCCGCTGGCCACGGTCAGGTAATGCGTCGTGTAGCCGCCTCGCTTGAGCAGCAGCAGCGTGCCGGCCATTTGGAATTCAATGTCGTCCGGGTGGGCGCCGATGGCGATGGCAACTTTGTTGGGCATGGTGGAGAGCGGGTTGGCAGTCGCCTAAGGGAGTCTTACGGGCCGGCCCAGTTGGGCCGGGCGGCCGGCGGCGAAGATGACTTCGGGGGCCTGGGCGGCCTCGTCCAGGCTGGTGAACGGCATTTCGCGGTCTTCATGGGACAAGCCCATGCCACAATCTTTGGGCGCGCTTGTCAAGACAAGAGAGGATGGCGAGGCCGGACCTCCAAAGTCTGGACGCGCATTGGGTTCAATAACACTGGACGATGGCCCAGCAACGGTCGAAGCGGCGTGCCGCGGCATCCGGCCTGCGGAGCCAAAGGAAGAGCCTGCCGGCATCGGCCCAAACGAGGCCGAGGCCCTCCTCCGAATCGAGTTGCAGGAGCAGAGACCAGTCCTTGGCGCCGGCAGCGACCCGGCGCTCCCTGGGGTTCTCGGGATCAGGCTTGAAACTGGCGTCGAGACCGGCCGAGGCCATGGCGCATTTCGTGGGCATCTCGTTCTGGATGGCGTCGGGGTGGCCGAAGAGCTTGTGAACCGGCACTTCCTTGCGGCCGGGCTGGCAGAGCCGGTGGAGGACAGTGAGATAGCGCTCGCACTCAGCGGCGCTGAACTTGAGCGCTTCGATGGCGGCAGTGCTCAAAGACGGCAGCGAGTCCACTTTGGCAAACTCAAGCGAGCAGGCGGGCAGCAAGGCCTGAGCGGGGAGCCAGTCCGGCGGCCCAGCCCTGCCCAGCGCTGACCGAGGGCCGGCGTGGAACAGGACTTGCCAGGCCCGTTTGTCCTTGGGGTCGCTGCCCCAGGGGAAGGTCTCGGTGTCATAAAAGAACCAGAGAAAGCCCGCTGGCGGCAGGATGCTGTCGGGCAGGAACCGCGCGATCTGGGCCAAGTCGAGCTGGAGCACGAAATCAAGCGGCGCCTCGGCGGTCCCGGGCCATTTTACATCTGCGGGCAGGTCGGGCAGGCCGCCGAAACGCGATCGGCCCACCGGCAAGTCGTCTGTCCGGTTCAATACGAATCGAATGCTGGGCAGGACCAGCGGAGCCAACTCGGACGCGCGCGCGGAAAGCCTCGCCCTGGCGACCAACTCGAGCGCCGGGGCTGGCGCCGGGACTGGCTGCTTCGGTGCTGGCCGGCGAGGCCTTTGCCGCGGTTTCGGCGCGGGCTGCACCTCGGGTCTGCCGAGCCAAAGCTCCGGACGCGATGGCTGGGCCTTGGCGAAACCGCGTCGCTGCTCGCTGCCGTCGGTCCTGGCCGGCACAAACAGGATATTCGTCAGTTTCAGCCGGGTGACTGCTTCCGCGAAGACCTCGTTGCAGAAAACGGCGTTCGGGCGGTTCTTGAGCCGGAACAGGCTGAGGCCTTCCGGGATGGTGTGACCTTTCAGAACTGGCCGTTTTGGGACCAAGCCCGATTCCCGTCCGCAAATGTTGCACCGGAGCGGGAAGCCACGCCGGCGCAACATCGTCTGTCGTCTTGAATCCAGCTTGCCGGAGAGTGCCGCGGAATGCTCGATTTGCAGCTCGAAGTAAGGCTCCCATTTCCGTTTGGACTTGATCGCGCAAGCCACGGGAAAGAGGTCGTTGATTCCCGCCGCGCGCAGTTTGTCCAGCGCCGAGCCGGCGACCAGGATATGCTCCCCGATATACCAATCCGCAGGCCTGCCCCACAGGCTGGCGACGACCGGGCCAAAGGCCGTGCCGGGTGTGACCGGCACTTCGTACGGCAGCGCCGCCAGGAGCGTCTGCCGCAATTCCTGCCATTTCTCCGCCTCTTTCCACTGCTCCCTCCAGCGCATTTCTTCGTCTGAGAGCCACGCCGCACCGGCCCAACGCAGGGCGCGGCGCAGCAGCGGGTTCTTCGAGAAGTCGGCCGCCGGGTAACAATAGCCTTCCATGTAGGTAGTGAGGTTCCAGCATCTGGCGGGACAGTCCAGCCCCGGCATCTTCCAGGGCCGCTCTGTGTGGCACTCCGCCTCGTGTGCAAAGGCCCATTCAAAATCGTGTTTGACAAGAAAGAATTTCATGCTGCCTTACGTTTGATTGCCTTGGCCTCTGGCTAAACACAGTCCAAAGACCGTCCAAGCCGCCCTGGACCGCTCCTGGTCCGGGCAGCCGTTCTTCGCCTCGCCTTCACGGGCAGCGCACTAACACCCGCAGGCGCTTGGACTGGTAGGTCCCGGCGTTGCCGGCAAAGGTCCAGTCGGGATTCGTGTTGGGCTTTCCGGCCGGCTGGTTGCCGATGCCCAGGTCGGCCTGGCTGCCCTCGCGCCAGTGGTTCAGGGCGAAGAGGGTCTGCTTGGCGTCGTGGTTGTGGACCTGCATCGAGCCGTAGCCGTCCGCAGGGTCGCTCATTTGATCGCCGAAATCCCAGACCTGGGAGGAGGCATTCGGCACGTTGGCGGCATTGTCGGGGCCGTAGTTGTTGGGCCAGAACTCGAGGTTGCCGCCGGCCAGGTTCGTGCCGGTGAGGATGCCCCTGACGTTGGAATAGACATTCAGGCTGGCCACGTTCTGCTGGAAACGGGCGCCCGATTGGAAGGTCGGCACGCCGAGCTTGCCCAGGTCCTGGGTGAAGGCGTCCATCGAGACGTAGAGGTATTGGAGGTTGCCGTCTTTGCCTTGCAACTCCAGAAAGTAGGCCACGCGGTCAATCGGTTTGTTGATCCGCCCGTGGTTATCCACGTCATAGGTAATCGCCTGGCCGAGTTTGGCCAGGTCGAGGTCATAGACCAACTGGAAATGCTTGGCCTCGGGGACCTTAAGGGCCAGGAGGTCGCGCTTGGGCTCGACGCCGGCGCGGAAGGCCCCGGCCGGCAGGCCCTCGGCATTCATCAGGTTCGGCTCCGCCAGCATGCCCCAGGCAAAGCGCATGGCCACCGGGCGCTTCACTTCAGGGGAAGACAGCACCACGGACGAGCCGTCGAGCCGGGCGTCGGCCTTGACGAAACCGCCTTCGTCGGCGTCGATGATTTCAAACCAGGTCAGGGGCTGGCCGTCGCGGCTGGCGAGTCCGCGGCCGACATTGCCGAAGGTGAGCCGGAGGTGATCGCCCTCGATGCTCATGGCCTTGAAGGTGGGGCCGGAGCAAACCAGTTCTCCCTGGCCGTAGGTCTTGGCCAGGGCCCACAGGGCGAGCCGCCGGCCGACTTCCTGTTTGTTGGCGGGATGGATGTCTTTGAGGTTGCCGATGTCGTTGATGACGACCATGCCGGCATTGGGGATGGCCTGGGCCGCGGCGGCCTGGGCCTCCCAGAATTCGCCAATGACCTCCGGGTTGCCCCCGTAGTTGAAAGGGGCAATTTGGACGAAATAGAAGGGGAACTCGCCGTCGCCCCAAATCCGGCGCCAGCCGCCAACCAGGGCCTTCATGCGCTCGGTGTACAACTTGCCTTCGCCGCTGTTGGACTCGCCCTGGTACCAGATAGCGCCGCGCAGGGACAAAGGGCAAAGGGGGTGGATCATGCCGTTGAACAGGGCCGTGGCGTCCTGCACGTCACGCGGGGGCAGCAACTCGGCGGGATAGGTGGGCATCGCCGGGACCAGCGTCCGCTGTGCCAGCGCCTTCCGGGCGGCGTCGAGCCAGCGTTCCGTCTCGTCCAGGACCTGTTGGAGGCGCTCCTGGTGGAGGGCGCTGCGGGGGTCGCCAAGCTGAGCCAGTTCATAGTCCCTTTTCAACGCCGCCACCTCGGCCAAGCCCTCCAGCGGGGTCCACGGTTGGATGCGCGTGCCGCCCCAGGTGGCATCAACCAGCCCGACCGCGACGCCGAGTTTGCGGTGCAACTCCCGCCCGAAGTAATAGCCGGCCGCCGTGAAACCGCCCCAGCCGCCTTCGGCGACGGCCTTGGGCGAACAGACTTTCCAAGCGCCCTCCATCTCGTCTTGGGGTTCGGGCGTCCAGCGCTTGGGCACCTTCAACAGGCGGAGGCCGGGGTAGTTGGCGGCGGCGATCTCCTCCCGGGCGTTGAGGCAGGCGCCAATGCCCATTTCCATGTTCGATTGTCCGGAGCAGAGCCACACTTCGCCGACCATCACGTCTTCAAATTCCACGGTGCTGGAGCCGCGCACGGCCAGCGTGAACGGCCCGCCGGCTTTCAGGCCCGGCAGCACGGCCTTCCACTCCCCGCCCGCATTGGCCTGGGCCTGGCGGCTTTCGGAGCCGAGTTGGACCGTAACGGTTTCGTTGGGCTGGGCCCAGCCCCGGATGACCAGCGGCCTTTCCTGCTGCAGGACCATGTGGCTGCCGAACACCTTCGGCAACCGCACCTCGGCCCGGGCGGAGGGTGGGAGATTGCCGCTGCCGGCGAGCAGGGCGATGAGTGAGCAGATTAGCCAGGTGAGTCTTGTCTTTTGCATAATTGTTCTGAGCCGTTATCCGGCCAGCTCAAGGGTTGCTGAGCTGCCGTCGTTTCCCTCGAAGATGCCAGGCGCCAGGGGGTGGTGTCGATCTCGTAATCTTAATCCTAATCCTAATCCTTCTTCCTAATCTTAATCCTTGTTCCTAATCTTAATCCTAATCCTGCTCCTACCTCGAAGATACCGGGCGCCAGCGGGTGGTGTCGATGGCTTTTGCGGTCGCCCCTTCACTGGCGGTTTCCGCCCACAGCCCCGAGCGGCCAATGCCCCTCGGCGGTTTCACCTTCCAAGGTCAAGTCTAGAAATGCCTGTAAAAACGATGGACGACTGAGACTGCGAGAGGACGGGATACAGGCCCACCAGATGGATGATCGGCGCGACCCTCCTCGGTACTACCAGAACAACTCTTGGGAATTGTGTATCGTCGCCGCAGATGGCGGCTGGCAGACCAAGGTCAACGTCGGCAGTTACAGAATCCAACGCTCGCGGCCCGACTGGTCAGCCGACAGTCGGAAACTGGCGCTGACGCTGACCGAAGAGCGGTCCGGCGAGATCGGCCTGCTGGAAAACGTTCTGCCGAAAGGAAAAGTGGCCGTGTGGTAATTGACCAATTCAAAGGCATTCGCCCGGCTCGACTCTTGGTCGGGGCGGGGCTGAATCCTGGAAAGGGATGTTTTGGACGCCGGCTCCGACTTCAGCGATCATCTGCGACACCGATCGGCCGCCTCCAAACGCCGCTGCCCCAAGTCCCGGCGAAGAGATTCGTACCGCTCACCGCAAGAGCGGAGACTTTTCTCTTGGTCAAACCGCTATTAACCACCGTCCAGCTCGTGCCATGGTTAGTGGAGAGAAAAGCGCCGCCGCCGAAAGTCCCGGCAAAGAGATACGTGCCGCTCAGGGCTAGGGCCGTAACCGAAGTGTTCGTCAATCCGGCGTTGACGGCAGTCCAGCTCGTGCCGTGGTTGGAAGAGACAAAAACGCCGCCGTCCGTCCCTGCAAAGAGACTCGTGCCACTCACTACCAGGCTACTGACATCTCTATTCGTCAAGCCGGTGTTGGTCTCCGTCCAGCTTGCGCCGTTGTTGGTCGAGCGAAAAATGCCATCGTCTGGAGTTCCGGCAAAGAGACTCGTGCCGCTCACCGCGAAGGCCACCACATGAGCCTTCCTCCAGCCCTTATTAACCGCCGACCAGCTTGTGCCATGGTTGGTGGAGAGAAAAGCGCCGCCGCCGAAAGTCCCGGCAAAGAGATACGTGCCATTCACCACCAGGCTACGGACATCTCTATTCGTCAAGCCGGTGTTGGTCTCCGTCCAGCTTGCGCCGTTGTTGGTCGAGCGAAAAATGCCGTCGCCTGAAGTTCCAGCAAAGAGACTCGTGCCGCTCACCGCGAAGGCGCGGACAAAAAGCCCCGTCAAGCCGGTATTGACCGCGGTCCAGTTTGTCCCGTTGTTGGTCGAGAGAAAAGCGCCGCCGCCCCCAGTCCCGGCAAGCAGATTCGTGCCGCTTACCGCAAGGGTGAGAACGAGACTGTTTGGGGCGCTCACCGAAAGGTGAGGGTCAGAAGCATCCGGTAGGCCGTCATTCACCGCCGTCCAGCTTGCGGCGTTGTTGGTCGAGCGAAAAACTCCGCCGCCGATCCCGGCAAAGAGACTCATGCCGCCACGCTCGCTGGGGCTCACTGCCAGGGCAAAGACATTGAAGGACGTCAAACCGTTATTGACCGCCGTCCAGCTTGCGCCCTGGTTGGCCGAGCGGAAAACGCCGGCGCCAACGGTCCCGGCGAGCAGATTTGTACCGCTTACCACAAGGGCCATGACCGCAGTCCTCCTCGGCAAACCGTTGGTGACCGCGATCCAAGTTGCGCCCTGGTTAGTCGAGCGAAAAACGCCGGCGTCAATCGTCCCGGCGAACAGATTTGTGTCGCTGACCGCCAGGGCTTCGATGTGAAGGGACGCCAAGCCGTTGGTGACCGCCGTCCAGCTAGTACCTTTGTTGGTCGAGAGAAACAGGCCGCCGCCACAAGTCCCCGCAAAAAGACACACGCCGCTCACAACCAGGGAGTTATGGTTAACCTGTTTGTTCCTCAGGCCGGTATTGACCGGCGTCCAGCTCGTGCCGTTGTTGGTCGAACAAAGAACGCCGTGGCCGAAAGTCCCGGCAAAGAGATTTGTGTCGTTCACCGCCAAGGCTTGGACGCTCGGGTTTGGCAAACCGGTATTGACCGCCGTCCAGCTTGTGCCGCTGTTGGCCGAGAGAAAGACGCCGCCTTCAGTGCCGGCAAAGAGATTCGTGCCGCTGACCGCAATGGCATGGACAACAGTGTTCGTCAAGCCGGTCGCAGTCCAGCTTGTGCCGTTGTTGGTCGAGAGAAAGACGCCACCGCCCCAGGTCCCGGCGAAGAGATTCGAGCCGCTCGCGGCAAGACTCCTGATCGGACAGCTGTAGGGACCGTCGGTTTGAACCCATTGAGCTTCAGGAACGCCAGCAGGCATCAGTGAAAGAGCGAACAGGACCAGAGTCGATCGTATTTCATGCATAGATGACTCCTTTGGATTCGAATGTGATAAGGGCGATTGCCCAATCCGCGTTTGGTTTCTCGTGCGCCCTGAGCTGGCCGGAAAGCGAATCGATCGTATCGATCTTCGCACCCCCGTTAGAGGCGGTCAGCGGACCACCCGGAAGACGCCGCACGAAGAATCTGAGAGTCAGTCGGGCGGACCCTCGAAACCACTCACCCTTCTCACCCCACACTGGAAGCTGGCCGTTCATACCGGTTTACGGAGCCGTTTCCTGCACGCGGGTCGTTGGCTGAATGAAGCGAGTCAGCGGCCCGTGGAGGCAGTGGTTGATTAATCGCACGAACGGCGAATCAGCGCAAGCCGGATCTCAAGCCGGCCGGCTCCGGGATCAGGGACGTAACCGATGCTGATTCCAGGCACCCTTGGCCGCCAGTCAGACTACCGGCTTCGCCTGGGAGTCGGTCATGAGGGCAGCCAGCTCACGACTAATCGCCGGCGTAACCTTCACGCCCCGCCAGTTGGCCGAGGCATCGACGAGCACGGCGAACATCAGACTCAACCCTGACCGTTCGTTCATGAACCGGGGGATGACCTTGGATCGACGTTGCCCCTCCCCAAACAACCGCTCCAACAGGTTCGTGGTGCGGATCCGCTTCCGATGCGTCTCCGGGAATCGCAGGGCGGTCAGGCATTCCTCCAAGTCCGTCCCCAGGCACTTCATCGCCTCGGGGAACTGCTCCTCATACATCGCCACGACGGCTCGGGCTTCCGCCAACCCCGCCCTGTAGCTCTGCGCCGTGAAGGCTTTCTGAATCAGCTTTTTGAGCCCCGGCCGCGCCTTCTCCGGCAGCTTGCACAGGATGTTCCGCATCCGATGCACCTGACACCGCTGCACCCATGAGTCCGGAAAGCTCTCCCGCACCGCCTTCCGCAAGCCGCTGTTCCCGTCGATCACGGTCAACAGCGGATCGGTTAACCCGCGCTGCTTCATGTCCTCAAAGAAGCTCTGCCAGCAGACCGTGCTCTCCTTGTCCCCGACGGCCAGATGTAGCAGCACCTTCCTTCCATCGGTTTTGATGCCGTAGGCACACAGAACGGCCACAGCTTTGGCGTCTTCGGGGCGGAGTCGGAGATAGATGCCGTCGCAGAACAGGCAGAGGAGATCCACGTCGGACAGGTCCCGGTTCTGCCACCGCTCGAAATCGTGTTTGAGCCGGCTGCAGAGCGTGCTCACGGTGCTCTTGCTCACGCCCTCAACTTCCAGCGCCTCGGTCAGCGCCGCTTCGATGTCGCGAGTGGACATCCCCTTGACGTAGAGCTGAGGGATGAGGGCGGCCAGCTTGTCGCTGCGGCGGATTAGGCTCTGGAGCCACACACTGTCAAACGCTTCAATCGTGTCGCGCACCTGGGGCATTTTCAGATGCAACGGGCCTTCGCCAGTCTCCACCCGTTTGTCGGCGTAACCGTTGCGGTAGCCCCGGAGCAGGCGGTCCGCGCTGCGCTGGTAATGGTCCCGGCCCAGGAACTCCGTGACTTCGAGTTCCACCGCCTTCTGGAGCATGAGCTGAGCACCCAGGCGTATGGTTTCGGAGAGGGGAGCTTGTCTGGTGGCAGGGCTGAGGAACTGTTCTTCGAGGGATTGGCTGGGAAGTTGACGTTTCATTGTTGTCCTTCGCTTTCTGTTTGACCGGGGCAAGTCGAGGCTGCACCCAATCGGTTTTTACAGGAAGCTTAGGACATCACCACCTTCCACCAAGACGCTCAGCCCCTCAGCAAATTGCGCCCGCGCTGGCTTGTAGGGCCAGACGCCCTCCCCTGGCAGGCGGGACGCCTGCCCCACTACCCACTACTTGCCGGGCGCGGCGTCTTGCACCGTGATGGCGCCCAATTTGTACCACCCCTCGCTATCGCGCCCCGCGATCGCCAGTCTGAGCCTCGGCTCCAGCGCGCGCGGGTCGAGCAAGGCCAGGGCCAGGTCGTATTCCCCTCCAGGCAGGTTCGCCGGCACCGTCACCGCGTTGTCGAACAGATTGTCGCCGGGCAGCCAGGTCGTGATGTCTGCGCCGGTGAGCAACAGCTCGGTGCGCCGGCTATTCTTGAGCCGAAACGCCAACGGAAACCGCTGGTAACACGGCGCCACGCCCTTGTTCTCCCACCAGGAGGTGAAAGCCAGGCCGGCGCGCGGCCGGACGGCGGCCGGATAGGTGAACTTGCGCAGGACAAAACGATAACCCATTCTCTTGAGCCAGTGCTCCACTTGCGGCCGCCATTCCGCCGGCACCGCCGAGGACTTCGCGTTGAACGAGGAAATATGCCACTTGAGCGACTCATCGATGATGTGGTCGACGTCCCAGCCTTGATTCTTCCAGAACTGCATCGTCCAGCACGCTTCCATGGTCACGGGCGCGCGGCGCCAGGCTTCCTGCAGGCCTGTTTGGATGAGCGCCTGGGGATAGTAATCGTTCATGTGGCACCAGGTCTTGCTGAAGCCGCCCAGGTCCCCCAGGCAATCGACCCGCCAGCCGACGGGTCGTTTGGCAAGGGCGTAGTGCGTGGCCAGCGGGTCCTGGAGCTGGACCACGAGCGGCGTGGTGTGAAACCAATCGAGGTAGCAGTCCAGCAGGGCCTTGCGCGTGGCCTCGGTCAGTTCTTCGGAGCCCGCCCCTTCGCCCCAGGCGCCGACGATGGAGACGTCGACCAGTTCCAAATCCGGGTGCCCATCGTAGCGTGTGCCGAGGGCGCGAATCAGGCCGCCGAAATGCTGCAAGTAGCGAGGGTTTTCCGGATGCACCCGCCATTTCTCCACCGGCAGTTTCTGCTCCCGGTCCTCTCCGGCCACCAGCGCCCGGTACCACCCGGGCACGTCCGTGTCGGCCCCCGTGCCGTAGGGGGCGATTCTCAGCATGAGCGACTGGCCGCGCTCCCGCGCCACTGCCAGCGCCTTGTCGAGCATCTCCCAGCGATAGGCCCCGGGCTCAGGCTCCACGAACTTCCAGTACACGCGGAAGTAGGCAATGGTGCTCATCGGGTAATCCCGGTTGGTCAGGTTCCCTGAGAAGGGCTGGTATTCAATGGGAAAACCCTCGGTCCACTTCAGGCCCTCATTCAGGTGGTCGCCGTTGAACCGCTGGAACGTGGTGAAGCCCAGGCCGGGATTGAGCAGCACCTCGTCGATCTCTTGAGGGCGGACGGTGACGATTTCGCCAGCCGGGACAAGCATCTGACTGGCAGCCAGCAGCACCAAGCAGCGGATAGGGGCGGCATTCATGGGTCAAACGAGTTAAATAAGTCAAATGGGCTAAACAAGTTAAATAAGCTGTAGAACCGGTGAAAAGTCCTCCGCGTCGAGGGGCGCGGAAGTGATCGCTGACTGGTGGCTGGCGCCTGAACCCGGGGCTCGCATCGCCAATCGCCAATCGCCGATCGCCAATCACCAGTCGCCAATCACCGATCACCGGTCACCGCTCAGGAACAGCGGTTTGAGATGCCGCTCGTAAAGGTTCTGCGTGACGTTCCTGGCGACGGTCGCCTGGTGGGTGTCGAGCGCCTCCAAATAGCGCTTTCCCTTGTGGGCGGCAATCTTGTAGCCCACGTGCAGCAATTGGCGCAGGTGCGGATTATAGGCCCGGTTGGTCTGGTCATGCCGCAGCGCCGAGACAAATTGCTCCGCCCTCCATCCTTGGACCGCCGCCGCTGGCGGCAGCTTCTGGCGGTCAATATCGATTACCGTGGCGTAGGGCGCGCAGAGCTCGTCCACCTGATCGAGTGCTTCGCTGTAAATTTCCTTGGCCAGCGCCAGCCCGCTGCCGCCGGCCTCGGCCAGCCCAATCACCTCGGCCAGCCAGGTCGTGCCCGCCGTCTTGAGGTGCAGGCCGGCCTGGAACCGCGCCAAAGCCCGGCGCATGGGACCGTAGAGGGAGAACTTGTCACTGCCGGAGTGCACACTGAGCTTGAGGGTGGCCGGCAGTTCGTATTGCTTCACGGCGAAGGCAATCACGGCCAGGTCCTCATTAAACTCTTGCTCGAATTGCGCCACATTGCCGACGTAATCCACGCCCTTATTGAACCGGCCGGTGAACCTGGGCGCGATGGTCTGCAAAGGGATTCGCTCGTCGGCCAGCGCCGCCAGAATCACCAGCAGCTCCGGCGGGGTTTGCGGGCGGTCGGTCTCATCCATGGAAACCTCGGTGATGAACGGGTCCTGGCCCCTTTTCGCTGCAATATGCCGGTAAAGCTTGCCCGCTGCCTCCGCCGCCAGGAGATACTTGCGGGCCACGCGCTCGACCTCCGCCCGGGTGATCTGCAAGGGCCGCTCAAGGCCCGGAATCAACCGGCGCTCGCTCAATTCCTCATGCCGCTCAACGAAACTCCGGATGGCCTTTGGCTCGGCCGCTTGGCCAATCCAGTCCGCCACGTCAAGGGTATAGAAATCCGAGTGCGGCACAAACCGGTCCACCGTCTCTAACCGGATGTGGTCGGCATCCACGTGGTAGGGCCTTTGCCAGCCCAGCGCCTGGACGGCCGCCGCCGCCGCCGCGCGCGTGCTGGCCGGTTCAGAGCCGATGAGGACGTGCTCGCGGTTGGATTTATTCCAGACTGGGATGATGGCGGCGCCTGCTTGCGCGGCCAGCAGGCAGGCGCGCAATTGGGCCGGGGCCTGGCGCCCAAAGCGGTCACCCACCCCAATCGAATATTTCTCCAGCTTCAATAGTTTGGCCATAACGCAATGCTTACCGTCGGGCCGCCAGCCTAACTGACGTCTCCCTGGAAGGAAACTCTGAGTTGAAATGGCCCGCTTAGAACACCGGCAGGAGATCGCCCCGTTCGTCGAACGCGGGCGGCGCCAGCTCGCTCCGGGGCTTCAGCTCGGGGCGCTGGCGCGCCTCGTCGAGATACGCTTCCGACGCGAGCAGGGTCTCGCAGCGCAGCGTGTTCTTAATCCACAAGACTTTGGCCAACTGCGGTTGGGCGCGGCCGGTCATTTGCATGGCGCACGCCAGCGCCTCGCGGTCGCTGGGGAAGTGCATCGGCACCCGGGCGTTGGCCGGCATCAAAGCGGTGATGACATTGACCCAGGTGGCCTGCCGGTCCATCGCGCTCAACACGCGGTCGTGGACGAGGTCGGCCAGGCCGATACCGGCGGCGTTGCCCTGGCTGTCCGGGTGGAGCGAGCGGACATAGACGCGGAGCACGGGACTGGGACCGGGCTGGATAAAACTGCCCACGGTGGCGCGCCGGATGACGTTCGTGTCCAGGCCGGAGCCGCTGAGGTTCTTGCCCATCTCGTCCACGATGAGCAGGTCCACCTCCTCAAAAGGCAAGCGCGGCATCAAGCGGCGCGCCTCCTCCAGCAGTTGCATCTCCTCCTGCTCCATCGTTGCCGCCGGCACAGCCGCGATGCGGGCGGTCTGGTGAAGCTGGTTCTCGAGGATGCCGACGCCAAACACAATCCGGCTCCGCTGCAACACTTCGCGCCCGGCAGCCAGCAGCGCCTGGGCATGGCCCAGCCGAACGGCGGCCTGGTGGAATTGGTGGGCGCCCTTCTGCTTGCCCAGCCCGATGGCCGCCATTTTCAGCAGCCCGCTCTCGATGGGGCCGTGGAAGTCAGTGTGCGGCTTGATGCGGTTGACCACCACAATGGCATCGGCGCCCGCCGCGTGGCGGTCCTGATAGACGATGAACTCGCTGGTCCGGCCCAGTTCTACCACCTCCATGCTGCTCCGCACCGGCACGCCGAGCGCACTCGCCGTGATGCCATTGTGCGCCAGCACGGCCAGTTGTCCGGCGTCGGTGGCGCCACCGTGGCTCCCCATCGCCGGGACGATGAAGCTCTCCGCGCCGAGCTTTTTCAGCCCCTCGCAGACCGCCCGCACGATGAGGGCGTAGTTGGCGATCCCGCGGCTGCCGGCGCCCACGGCCACCGTCATCCCGCGCCGGATGAACCTGGCCGCCGGCAACCCGGCCAGCGCCGCGCCCGTGGCCGCCGCCGGATCGGAAAGTGTCGGCGCCTGGAAAACCTGCTCCAGGCGAAAGAATCGTGGAAAGAGCTCGCTCATGCCGCTGCAGACTATACCAGTTTCCAGCCGATAGAATCTTGAAAATTGTTTTTGGAACTCAAACGGGCCAGGATTAGGAACTTTATGAAACCGCCAGTCAAGATCTTCAAAAGGGTGCTCAGCATTGCCATCGCCTTCCTATGGGCGGCAACGACACAGGGCGCCGCGGTCATTTCGCTCGATGGCCAATGGCTGCTCGCCCCAGACCCGCAGAACACCGGCCGCGACGGCCAGTGGTGGACCGCGGCGCGTCCTGAGGCCAAGCCGGCCAAGGTGCCGTGGATCATCCAGGATGCCTTCCCCGGCTACCACGGTGTGGCCTGGTATTGGAAGGAGTTCGCGGCCCCGGCCAACCCCAACCCCGGCGGGCGGACGCTGCTGCGCTTCTGGCAGGTGGACTACAAGGCCGACGTGTGGCTGAACGACGCGGCGGTGGGCGCGCACGAGGGTGGTGAGTCGCCGTTCGTGTTCGACGTGACCGGCGTCATCAAGCCGGGCGCAAAGAATCGCCTGGCCGTCCGCGTCGTAAACCCTACGCACCAGCCCATCGACGGCCTCGTCCTCAACGAGACGCCGCACCGCAACAAGGCCCTGCCCTACACCTCGGGCAGCGCCTGGGACCAGGGTGGGGTCTGGGACTCGGTGGAGTTGCTGCTCGTGCCAGCCGTTTGGGTCGAAGACCTCTTTGTCCGTCCGGACTGGAAGACCGGCCAGCTCCGCGTGCAGGTCAACCTCCGCAATGCCGGACCCGAGGCGGTGCAAGGCCAGGTCCGGTTCACCGTCGCGCCGGCCGCCACGGGGGAGACACTGGTGGTCAGCGATCTTTCACCCGAGCTGAAGGTCGGCGACACGCTCCTGGAGACCACGCTCAAAGTCGAGGGCCCGCGGCTGTGGGACCTGGAGGCCCCGTTCCTCTACCGCGTGACGGCCAGGGTGCTCACCGGCCAGCCCTCCCCGGACAACCCCCAAGCGGGTCTCCACGAGCACTCGGTGCGCTGTGGCTTCCGCGATTTCAGATTTGAGAACGGCGCCTTCCGGCTCAACGGCCGGCGGATTTACCTGCGCTGTTCGCACACCGGCAACTGCTGCCCGATCGGCCTGGAGCTGCCGCATGACCCCGACTACTTGCGGCGCGACCTCATCAACCAGAAGATGATGCGCTACAACGCCATGCGGTTCATCGCGGGCGTGGCCAAGCGGCAGCAGCTCGATTTGGCGGATGAGCTCGGGCTCATGGTCTATGAGGAGTCCTACGCCGGCTGGTGCCTGGGCAACTCCGCCAAGATGAAGGAGCGCTACAATGAGTCGCTCTTGGGCATGCTCCGCCGGGACCGGAACCACCCCTGCATCACGATCTGGGGCCTGCTCAATGAGACACCCGACGGGCCGGTTTTCCGCCACGCGGCCAGCCTCCTGCCGGAAGTGCGCCAGTTGGATGACTCCCGCCTCGTCATGCTCAACAGCGGGCGCTTCGACCAGACGGCCATCGGCAGCCTCAGCAACCCCGGCTCCAGCGCCTGGGAAGACCTCTTGGCCGACCTGCATCCCTACCAGCGGGTGCCGCACACCGCCCAGATCATCCAGACGCTCCGCACCCTCAGCGGCAACGGCAAGCCCGTCTGGCTCTCCGAGTACGGCATCGGCAGCGCCATGGACCTGTTGCGGACCGTCCGCTGGTACGAGCAGGTGGGCAAGACGGAGGTGGAGGACGCCCAGCTTTATCGGAACTGGCGCGACCAGTACCTCGCTGACTGGCAGCGGTATCGCCTGGCCGAGGTCTTCGACCGGCCGGAGGACTTCTTCACCCAGTCCATCGCACGGATGGCCGGCCAGCGGCTGCTGGGCATCAATGCCATCCGCTCGAACCCGAATGTCATTGGCCACAGCCTCACCGGCACGCTCGATCAAGGCATGACCGCCGAGGGCGTATGGACCACCTTCCGCGAACTCAAGCCGGGCGCGGCCGACGCGCTGTTCGATGCCTGGGCGCCGCTGCGCTGGTGCCTGTTCGTCGAACCGGTCAACGTCTATGCGCGGACGCCGGTGAAGCTCGAGGCCGTTCTGGCCAATGAAGACGTTTTGGCCCCAGGCCAATACCCGGTCCGCCTTCAGGTCGTCGGGCCAGACCTCACGCGGGTCTTCGAAAAGACGCTCACCGTCAGCATCGCCGACCCCAAGAGCCAGCCCGAACCGCCCATGGTCCAGCCGGTGTTCGCCCAGGAGGTCGTGATCGACGGGCCGCCAGGCGCCTATCGCTTCCTGGCCACGTTTGAAAAGGGTGCGGCTGCTTGCGGTGAGCAGGTCAAGTTCTTCGTCGATGCCGCCTCGGAGGAGATGCCTAAGGTCGAGGCCGAGGTCGTCCTGATGAGTCAGGACACCGGTTTGGCCAAGTGGCTCGCCGAGCACGGCATCATGCACCGGCCTTATGCGCCCGGCCGGCCGACTGCCCGCGAGGTGATCCTGGCCTCAGGCAAGCCCTCCGCCGACCCGGCGGCGGTGTTCCCGGACCTGGCCCAACGCATCGCCTGCGGCTCGACGGTAGTCTTTTTGACGACTGACACCTACGCCAAGGGCGACCAACTGACGGGCTGGCTGCCGCTCAAGACCAAGGGCCGCCTGAGCGCCATCGCCCGCTGGCTCTACCACGCCGACGACTGGGCCAAGCGCCACCCCATCTTCGAGGGGCTCCAGGCGGGCGGTCTAATGGATTACAGTTACTACCGCGAGCTGATTCCCGATGTCGTCTTCGCCGGCCTTGAGCCCGCCGCCGACCCGGTCGCCGGCGGCATCAACGCCTCCTGGGGTTACCAGTCCGGCCTGCTGCTGGCGGTCTATAAGTTCGGCGCCGGCCAGTTCATCCTCAACTCCCTGCTCGTGCGCGATAACCTGGGCAAGGTCCCCCAGGCCGAGCGGCTCCTCCGCAACCTGCTTCGCTTTGCCGCCCGCGACGCGGCCAAACCGTCGGCCGCTCTGCCCGCCGACTTCAACGAGCAGTTGAAGGCGGTGGGATACTGAGGTGCGAGTAACGAAGTCTGCGCCAAAAAGGACCGCCGAATACGTCACCGTATTTACGGCTCACAGTACTAAAACCATCCGGCTGCCCAACGCGGCTACAATGCCTTTGTGGGGTCGAACGTCGTCTCCGGCTCGAAAGGATAAACCGGCTTTCGCCGGCGCGTGTAGGTGAGGCCCTCGAGGCGCATGTCGCCTGCCCCCGGGGTCAAGAGCATGATGTGCCGCGGCGCAATGCGGCTGAGCCCCGGGTAAAGGTATCCCTCCTTGACCACCACCAGCTTGCGGCTCAAAGGGTCCAGGCCGCAAGGCTCGAACTGGCCGGGGGCGGTGAACGCCATCGGACCATCGCTCAGGATCGCCTCCACCTCACCGATGCGGATGACTGCCATGCGCGGTTTCGTGACCAGGCGCACCACCTCCGCCTCCGCCTCCAGGGGCGGTCCAAACCGCTTCTCGATGGTGGCCCCAATCGAAAGCCGCAGCCTCTTCCCTGGGCCGGCCTCAAAGCAATGGCCCGTCGCGGCGCTGTCGTTGATGCCGGCCACCACCGCGCTCTTGACCTTCCGTTCCACCACGTGACGCAGCACCACCGGCAGGTCGCCCGGCGTGCTGGCCGTCACGTTGTCGCCGCTGTCCGTCAGGAACACCGTCGCCTCGCTCGCCGCCAGCGCCCGCGTGACGCCCGGCTCTAATTCCGCCGTCTCACAACCGAAGGCGAACTGGCCCCGCGCCTCCCAGACCCGGCGGGCCAGATGAATCGCCGCCGCCCGCGCCGCGCCACGCGAGCCGTCGGCCGTGACTACCACCGACATCCCCGTGTCGGGCGAGTCGGTCCAGGCGCAGCCCACAAACAGCGTCGCCGCCAGAATCCGCTGGCCCTGGCCGGCCACGCCCTCGCGCTCGACCCGGCGCGCCTCCTCGACCAGCGAGCGGAACGGCTCGGCGGTGGTCATCGCCTTCTCCCCCTGCAGGATCATGGGCACCGGCAGGACATAGGAGACCGGATGCACCCTTCCCCGAAGGGTATCCAGCAGAATCCGCCCGGCCAGTTCGGCAGTCTGCGCAGCGTCGGTGTGCGGCGCCGTCTTGAAGCCCACCAGGATGTCGCCAAAGGCGGCGAGCCGGGCCGGGATGTTGCCGTGCAGGTCGAAGGTGCAGGCAATCGGCAC
>Ga0187870_1001198_pt1 | contig 24922 bp, 26 predicted proteins | sample June2016WEW_13_1_3_FD_132974 | JGI IMG/M metagenome (GOLD analysis project Ga0187870, IMG submission 132974) | Peatland microbial communities from SPRUCE experiment site at the Marcell Experimental Forest, Minnesota, USA - June2016WEW_13_150 | ecosystem: Environmental > Terrestrial > Soil >... | reverse complement strand
TATGCGCTTTCGAGAGAGATGACGGGAAACGAGAACATTGTCACCACGGAGTATGAGCATTACGCCAATGCCAGCCCATGGCTGGAACTCGAACAGCGCGGCGTGGTTAAGGAAGTAAGATTTGCAAGGTTCAATCCGAACGACGGCCAGTTGGACGTATCCCACTTAGCAAGCCTTCTCGACAAGAATACACGAGTGGTTTCCGTCACCGGCGTTTCCAATGTACTAGGTTCTAAGACACCCGCGGCCCCAGTTTTCAAGCTTGCAAAAGAAGTCGGAGCCTACACTGTTTTGGATGCTGTGCACACGGTTCCGCACATTCCGGTCGATGTCGTCAAACTTGGCTGCGACTTCGCCGTCTTCTCAGCGTACAAACTATTCAGTCGGCGCGGGAGTTTCGCATACGGCCGAAGAGAGTTACTGGAAACCCTCAAACCATACAAAGTGAAACCCGCACCCGACAAACCACCTGGAAGGTGGGAGATGGGGACACGAGACCAAGCGCTCTTTTCCTCAATCAGCGCTGTCATGGATTATCTGAATTGGTTAGGTTCCCAAGTTGAAACCCAGGTCAAAGACAAGGTCGGCAACTATGCTGGAAGAAGACGCACCCTCAAGGCTGCTCTTTCATGGATTGAGCAATATGAGCAAACGCTCTCAAATGCGATGCTGAGCGGAACAAACGGAGTACAGGGAATGCGGACCATGGGAGGCGTGGAGGTTTACGGTGTAAAGGATCCTTCCAAGATACACTTGCGAGTGCCAACCTTCACCTTCAACATCGTGGGCGCTGACCCCTTTCATGTTGCCCAATACCTCTGGGACAAACACTCGGTAGCAGTCCTAGCCGAAAATGGCGGAGGCTTCTACTCTAGAACACTCCAAACCTACGGGAAATCTGTAGGCGTTCGCGCGAGCCTGGTACACTTCAATACTCTTCAAGAAGTCGAGACCTTCCTGCGCGCTCTCGATGACACCGTTAAGCACTTCAACGCATCATAGTCTTATCACATTCAACGCCTCAAAGAACAATTGACGCCAGCCTCAAAAGCCTAGGTTTCGAAGACCGCCCTTGAATCAAGGGACGCGCCTACAGTAAATTGGATCAGAATTTCATCCCCCGCACCATTTTCGAAACTCCTGCAACAACGACGTATGGCAAGTAATAGTAATCTACTGTTCTAATCTCGGTTCTGTCAAGTCTTCGTCTGCTTGACTCATCTGCATCGACTGAGGGATTGCGCTCAGTCTGCGGTTCCCATACCATCGCTTCACCTGCAGACGCGACGGGGCCGAACCAGGAACAAAAGCGCTGGTTATCCAGCGCAGCCCTCTCGCCCAGCATTCACTGGGCCAGCTAGACCATGTTGCATAGTCAGGGTTTTACGCTCGGTCAAAGCAACTCGCTACCCAGCATCGGCCCAATCGGCTAATTCGGGTAAGAACCCACATTCCGCCATCGATGGGGCTTCATCGACTGATGACTGGGAAAGAAATTCCTTTGAACCCATATTAGGGCGAATAGCCGAGCGAAAGTAATCGAGCAGACGACAACTTGACAGTGTTCTAATCTCTAGGTTTATCGTGGCAGCACGCTCCATCTGGTCGCGGTAACTTTGAACAGGCGAGCCGTCATTGTTTCAGTTCTCGTCTTGGCCAGCGTTGTGATCGGTTGGTCTTTTGTTGGGCCCATTTTCGACCATCGTTCGAACCAAATAACAGTCGCAGGAAGCCTGAAGTCGGGAGTTGAGGCTGGTTGCGTAATCCTTCAAGCCGACGATGGGACACAGTACCTCCTAGCTGGCTCAGCCAATTATCCTGCTTTCGGCACTAGGGTTTCTGTGACAGGTTACTTTGAGAAGGGCGTAGCGAGCTACTGCATGCAGGGCAAGCAAGTAATCCACGTCCTCTCGATTTCCATATCACCGCCAACAACCGCGTTCTCCATCAGTTCTGGCACAGCAACGGCGTCAAGTGCAACCGTAATCAGCGGTTCCACGCAACAGTCGACCACCATCAGCGGCGTACCGATCACAGCCACTGGGTACATCTACACAGTCGTGGAAAGCCCGCAATGCTACCCGCAATGCGGCGCCCCCTCATTGTTTCTCACTTACCTCTACATTCCACCCGGCACCGAATGCACAGGCACAATGGAATGTTACCCACCCCCACAATACTACAGGCTCCTAAACAGCGATGGTAGCCCATTCCTGCCAACTGCCCCAAACGGCACCCACGTAAGCCTATTAACGGGCCTAATGGTCGTGCCGTCATCTTGGACCTGCGAATCATTCTACGTCCCCAAAATCTGCATGCTCGGCGACATCTACCTGCAGAGCATAGAGTACTGATAACATCTGTTCTAAGACTGTAATGAGAGTTGGGAACTCCCACATCCCCAAAAAGACTTAGCCCGAACACTCGCCGGCCTCTCGACCGCTTCTTAAATCGTGGCACAATCCATTCACGTACGTGGCCCGAAACGACTGAGGTGGGCTCACACATACTTTTGCTAACGACGAAAGATGACGGTTCAAATTCGGCAGCCCGCATCGACTAACCCATATACGCGAAGAACTAATATGTTCAGGACATGTCCTCTTTCGTTAATCGTGAGTATTCTATGAAATGCGAAAACTGCGGTCAAGAAATGTATGAAGAAATGGTAAGGACAGGGTTTGCTCCGGAAGGTCAACTTCCACCCGAGAGGAAAAAGTACACTTGCAAGAATGAACAATGCCCTAAGTTCAACTCCCCCCCGATATTGGGGAGAACTAAACAGGAAGCTGAAGACTTGGCAAAAGCAAGATTCGCAAAAGAGTGTCCTACTGCGATTCCATGGAAGGGAATAAGCCCCAAATCAGAGAGATTTGCAAGGGACACATGGGTTATCGAAATCTCTCACGACCACAATGACCTCGATAAGCAGGGTCACCACATTTTTACACACGCCATCAAAGACAATGAATCGGATGCAAAGGGAAAGACGACATGCGAGAGAGGTCTAGGCAAAATCAAGTAAACCAAACGTTATGTCATGAGAGCTAGCTAAATACCAAACGCATAAAGGCGTACATGTAAAAAGAGAAAGAACGAACGAAAGACTGACGCTTGGGCTCTGTTGTTTCTCCTCATTTGTTGATCGATATACCGTGCCGGTTGACTAGTATGCGCCGACCGACTATTGCAAAGAATAGCAGGGCAATTACTACTACGACGAGAATCATCCAAGGTGCTACAGTGAGAGCTCCGTTGAGCGAGGTCATCGGCGTCAGGTCTACTTTGATAGAAACGGATTGACTATTGGAATCCTCCAGATTAGAAAAGTCACGATAAGTCATCTGTAGAGTCAAGTTGTGGGAACTTGGGTATATCACGATTGGAGCTGATATATTGAAATACACGGGCTTGGACTGCCCGACTGCTAAGTCACCAATATCTTGATGCAACTCACCCTTGGGACTGAAGTCACCGTAGTTCGATATCGCTACGCTAACACCGTATGCGATGTCATTACCCGCGTTGGTGACGGAACAGTGCAGCATGAAGTTCTCAGTTGCATTCACGCTGTTCGGGAGACAGTCGGCAGTCACGACCAGACTAACAACAGTTATCATGAAAGACATGGCTGCCTGTCTAATTTCCCCTTGACCGAGCGGCGTCCAAAACGCAACCATCTGTAGATTGTATGGCGCAACGCTTGGATCAAGAGTGAGATCTGATAGAGTGATTGTAGTGTTCTTCCCAGCATCAGTTCCGAGAAAACCATACCAGACTCCGCTCGATGTCTTCAATTCCTGGTCATTCAAGTATAGTTTGACCGACGCCCATCCATTGACGTCCTTACTTACGACCACAGCCGAAACAGAGAATCCCTCGTTTGGGTGGACCTTCTTCGGGTAGTCTATCGAGTTTATTGTAACTGTGACTCCACTCGATGGCGCTTGCATCACGACTGAGAGCGGCATCAAAGCAAGGAGGAGCAGGAGATATCGGTGCATCCAGACCGTTCAATCATAAGGTGAACACTTTGAAAAGAGCGTTTCGGTAGCCCGTTATTGACTTTCTCAGTCTCCAAGCTATGAACGAGCGGGTCTCATCCGGCTAGTTTAGTGTGTGTGGATCTAATGATGCGGGCACCGTAATTTGAACCAGTCATCTCAGTGTGTGGGTCAGCTGGGTGCGGGCAGGCAAATTTGAACCGTCATCGTTAGAAAGTGTGTGCGACTAAAGTGAGCTCCGTCTTCTTACGATCCAATCGACCCACGATTTAGAATATCATTCGCTTGCGCAGATGATTCGTTTATACGTCATGATTGCGTCAAAAAGGAAACATGAGTGATGAAGTGGCTACTCTCGGGGGCGGCTGTTTCTGGTGCACGGAAGCAGTTTTCAGTGACTTGAAGGGCGTCGTGAAGGTAGAGTCCGGATATTCTGGGGGGACGGTTGCAAATCCAAGCTACGAACAGGTCTGCACCGGGAGAACAGGGCATGCCGAAGTAGCGCAGATTACCTTTGACCCTGAAGTGATTTCATACAAGGAGATCCTTGAGATCTTCTTCACCGTACACGACCCTACAACTCTAAACCGGCAAGGGGCTGACGTCGGCACTCAATACCGTTCCGTCATCTTCTACCATAATAACGAACAGAGGGCGGTCGCCGAACAAGTGGTTAAGGAAATCGCGGCGACCGGGATATGGGATGCACCGGTAGTTACTCAAGTCGAACCGTTGAAAGCCTTCTACAAGGCAGAGGACTACCACCAGCAATACTTCGAGAATAACCCAAGGCAACCCTACTGCCAAATTGTAATTGCGCCCAAAGTTAGGAAGTTTCGGGAACACTACCGAGACCGGTTGAAAGCAGGCACGTGACCAATCTAACGGGCTAGGGCTCGATCACATGAGCCACGGAATTGGCCGTACTGGGGATTGATGGTACTATAGTAGGAGCAGGTTATGCTGAAAAGGGACACCGCAAGCGTAACAATATCGTGAGAGAGCGACAGAACCGATGCCAGTACTTTGGTGGACCCTAGGCGTTTCGTCTGTGTAGGTCTTATGGTGTGCACACAACCGCACACACGAAAACATGGAAACATTCCAAATTCGTGCAAAGTACCGACAATGTTCAGATACTAGGTTCAGATACTAGGCTCTCAACGGTACATGTTGCGAGAATGCGCGATGGTTTAGAGTTAAGCAGTTGGAACAAATTCGACGTGAGACTTAACTTGATGCCTCTCCCGGAACTTACGACTAAACTCCTTCAGAGAGGCGTCTTCCCTCCAAGGATATCTTTCGACGAACACTTGAGCCGCCTGCTTTGATGTCTGAAGGATACAAAGGCCTAGGTCTGCGTTGAAAGAGTACTTCGCTACCTTGGCATAATCTTTGAACATCTCGCGAGAAGTAGAGTAACATAGGACTGATCCAGTTTCTAACCTCATTCGAAACGCCAGGTTCTCGCGCTTCTTCCCTGAACGCCATAGACGTTCAACGGATTTCGAGAAGTGTTTCCTTTCTTGCTCAGTTAGTGCTAGTAGTATCGCGATGGCATCTATGAAACCAAGGGGACCATTTCTCTCCAGTGTTTCCATTAGAATGGCCATCGTTCGAGGCATTACCTGTCGTGGCTTCGGACGTGGAGGAAGACCCGGCTCATTCCGAGTATAGTAGTCGCGGATCGAGTCCGCAAAATCCGCTAAGAGTACACCTCCCCACGTGTTGGTCGGTACGAGTGGCTGGCCTCCACTAATGAAAAACAAACCCAGCCAATCCAATTCCTCTGTTACAATGAACTGGTCTACGTTATTTGCAGCTAACCTGAAATCAAGGAAACTCACCATCTCACCGACGCCACTAACCAGTTCACTCACTACCTGCAAGTCAAGGTCACAAACTGACCATGCGGGTTCGCTCTTCACGATCCCTGATCTCGTTAGCCAAGACTTGTTTGCTGTGAAGGCATTTAATGAGTCAAGTGTAACTGAGATGAGATAGATACGAGATAACTTCCTCTGCCGTACCCGAATCGCACCTTTTGAGCCTCTAAAGCACACTTCCTCAGCCGATCGGATATAGCGGGCGGCTCGTGCAGTTTGTTGTTGAGCTTCATCAACCAATCGTTTGACCTGATCAATCGCACTCTTAGAACCTCTCCGAGCCGCAGGGGACATTGTGCCCGCTTTGGCTTCCACTAGAAAAGCAGTCTGGTCCACCAACACAAGGCCGTCTAGCTCGAAATCTCTTGTGCCATCGCCATCATCGAAAGTATAGTTTAGGCCAATCCATCCGTTTGCGTGAGGTGATGTAGATTTGATCAAGCTTACAGCGTGTCTTTCGAGGTAATCTGATCTGTGATTCTGATAGCGGCGCCAGAGGACAGGGTCTTGTTCTATGGCATGTTCGATAGCAGACCTAAATCTGAAGATCGAGTTCATTCCTAAATGGATTAGCCATAGATCTGAAGACAGCTTAAGGAAGGGAGCTCGTTCAAGTGTTTCGTGAACGCTGGGCCATCCTGCTCCAGTATCAGACTGTCCGAACTCCGTAGTAAAGAAGTCCAAGAAACTCCTCACGACACTGTGGTCAAGGCCCGTCATCAGTGCAATTTCATCACATGTTACTGTGAATATTCTGTGTGCGGTGGGACGTAATTCTTTGCTCACGAATGAAATGAATTCATCACTCAGTCTGCGAGTTTCGTGACGCGTCAGTTTTCGACCCAAATCGGGGGAATCTGTCTCTGAATCTCGAATGAGAGCTACAACGAATCCGTGAATTCGATCGTTAATCAATCTACCAATGCCGCTGTAAATGTCGAGAGCTTGGGCAATGTCAAAACCTAGCATTCTCTTGAGTTCGGTTTGGAACGGATCGAGTAAGGAATGTAACTGCGCACTCAAATGATGCGGGAAAGCCTCGCCGCGGACGAAGAGGTTCGCAATCCTAGTGGCATCCAATATGTCTTCGATGCTATCGCCAAGTCGACCTGCTCCTCGCTTTTCGCGGGAGTGGTATCCTTTGACTGCTTCGATGACCTTCTTAGTAAGGTCCCTTATGTGTTCAATGTCCTCTTCGGAAGTTGCATTGTTGAGTTCTGTAAGTTCTGGGGTGGATTTGTGGATTGACACATATAACCAAGTAACATATTCAGTAAAGATGGACAGAGGTTCCCTCACCGATTGCACTCCAGGGTTAATTAGAAATGTTCTCAGAGCCACATTGGAGAGGGTTGAGGCAACGGGAAGCTTACTGACCAATTCGCACAATTCATCAACAGATTTCGAAACCTCATCTGGGTCAGCTTGCGAATCACGATCCGCATTCTCCACACTCAATCGACTCTCCTCTCATATCCAACGTTTTCTAGCATGGAGGTGATTCCATGAGAGAAGTAGGAACAGAAACAGCAAGTCTGTAATCACGATGACCCGAATTTTCTCGGATTCATTGCTTACCACTTTGCTGCCTTAATGAAAAGAATTCATACGATGCTTTTCTCAGTCCAACTTGCAATTTGTTTGAGCCAGTCTTCGAGATTTAATTTCAATCGCACGATGTCTCTATCCTCTAGCGGATTGTTATGAGCAATAATATTTCTGGACATCTCGATTTCGTCTATCTTTCCCGTTACCCATTGAAGATTAGGAAATATATCTTCGAAATTTGACCAGTTGGTTGTAATGATTGATTTGAGTTCATCTATGTCCGTGTAGAAAATAGGGTGTGCTCCACGCCTTCCATGCCAACGGTTCTTGTCCTCATTATCAATTCTGCCTTTCACTTTTTCTCTGATTTTGGGTCCAACCCTTGCGTCCCACCACTTGTCTTCATATTTGGAGTTCATCACATTGGAAATGAGGTTACGAACGGAATTCTCGAATATGTAAACAACAGGATAGACGCCCGCCATCTTCGTTGCATCGGTAACGAACTTCTTTGGAAGTAGCGGATCCACAATCTTCACTCCCTTGTCGATTTCAATGACGACCTGTTTCGAATCACTTAGAGCCTCCTTGGCTGACAGTCTCGGCCTGACCGGAGGAACGATTACTGCTTTGAGTTCTCTGACTTTGGACAGCTCGTCGTCCTTAAGATACTTCGAGATGTCGATGCCATTCTCAGCAGCTACTAGGTATGCAGCTGTTTCTTTAGAAATCGAGTAAGAATATTGTTGCTTCTTGTCCTCGATCATTTGGTAAAGGCGTTGAACGGTCACTCTCGTCCTGTCTTGAAGCAAATTCATAATTTGTTTGTTTATCATGCGCAATGCCGCTTTATCAATCGAGACTAGGTTCTTTGTCTTTCGGATCGTTATTTGCTTTCTAATAGAAGTGAGTGCGACACTTACGGTGTTACTTGTGGTTCCAAGAATAGCCGCAATTTGCCTCTGTTGAAAGCCAGCGTCCGACAGTATCGCAATCTGGTCTTTTCGAGCCTTAGGGCCTCTTACCATTCCAGGCGTCGATAATCAGTGTGTCCATCTTGCCTGAAATCTCCGATTAATCGTCTTGATTCTTTGAGGTTCCTTTCGTTGTATTTTTTCCCTACCATGATTTCTTGACGCCAAACAATTAGCATAAGTAGTATTCTAGCAGTATGTAAACAGGGAGCGACAAGCTCGTTGTCCGAAGCCGAGATTCCAGATAAAGATGAGACACTTCAGGAGATACTCAAGTGGGTCAGATTTGCAAACTTTGGGAAGTTGAGAGAAACCCTTGAGACAGAGCTGGATACGGAAGCAAAGAAAACTGCCTACGATAATTCCGATGGTGCAAACGGACTAAAGGAACTAGCCGTTCTCTCGGGTGCACCACAGGACACTATTTACCTATGGTGGCAGAAGTGGTTTCGTCTCGGTCTGGTCACTGAGAGTCGAACACGGAAAGGAAGATTGATGAAGATAGTGTCCTTAGAGGACATCGGTCTGAAAGTGACGAAAGGAAAAGTGAGCGCTCGAACTGCAAAAAACACGAAACGTAACCCAAAAACAGGAGAGAATGAAGCCAAATGACCGAATCAGACTTACTCGAAAAAATGGGTATCCTTATTGATATTCGCAGCTATCTAAGAATACTGGCTGCTTCTTCCCTCTCCCACAGAGCGAAAAATGTGATAGACAGTTACAAGAGGGCGGAAGTATTTCGGGCGCTTGACGGGAATACCTCGGATGAAAAAATACGCGCGATGACAAACGTTCCGACGCGTACCGTGACTTCGTGGGTGGAGGAATTCGTCAGGCAAGGCTTGGCAGAGAAGGTCGGCCGTCTCGAAAAGGCTCTATTCACACTTGAGGAATTAGACGTAGATATTTCTTCGTTGAAGAGAGAGAAATCGAATATCAAGAGATCGGAGAAAAATGAATGAAGATTTCGCCACAATCATAAAACAAAACGAAACCATAATTATGCTTCTCGGTAAACTGGCCTTCAAGGAAAACGAAGTTAGGGAAATTGTAACGAAGAAGAAACAGAATCCCGAGAAGTACATATGCGGATATAATTCCTGTGATGGAAGTCGAACGGTAACACAGATCGCAGCCATAGTTGGCGTCAAGCATCCAACTCTTGTTCCAATACTTCGACAATGGGAAGAGCTAGGCATCATTTATGAAGCCGAAAAAGCAGGTGGAAAGTTCTACAGGAAGATCTTTCCAATCTGAGAACCAGGGAATAATGTGTCAGAGCGAAAGGTAACCTGTGAAGAGCTTCTCGATAAGATTGAACAGATTAGAAAAATAGTTCATACGAACCTAGCTCTTTATAGGCTCGTTAATGCTGAGGCAATCGAAAAGGCTCGCAAACAATTTCTGAACAGGGAGCCCAGGAAAAGGGTCTTCACCTTATCGGACAACAAACGAACAGTCACAGAAATAGCCCAAGAAATCTTCAAAGGAGAACCGATCGAGAAATCTATGCCAAAGGTATCGTATCACCTAGCAATTCTAGAGGAGTATGGGTTTGTTGAACACCGTGACGAAAAAGGAGTCAGGTACTACAAGAAACGGGAATGATATGACGAATAGCAACGACGCTCAACCACTGACCGAATTGCAGAAAACCATGCAGGAGATACTGAAATGGACAAGATTGCAAGGAATGCAAACAGCAAGAGCGATACTAGAAGACTGCTTGAAAAAAGACTCTGAGAAATTGGCATACCACTTCAGCGATGGTCGAGATAGCAGAGAGGTTGGAAGACTAGCAGGCATTAGCCACATGACTGTCACCAACTATTGGAAAAAATGGGCAGCGCTTGGAGTCGTCGAGCCTGTAAGAGCTCGTGGAGGCGAGAGATATCGACGGATTTTCTCGTTGGAAGATTTCGGCATGGCCCTTCCGGAGGCAAGTAGCAGTCGAAGGGACTTAGCGTGACGGTTTAGACTTCAATTAGGTGCATTTGATGGTTGAGTCAAAGGAGCTCCATTCCAAGATAGACGAGATTCTCTTCCATGTAAGATCCATGGACGGCCAACTTCCCTGGCTTATACGTTCGGAAGCCAAGACACTTGAGCCACTCATACTGGGATACTTCAAAAAAAGGAAAAGGGCGGCGAAAGTCTATCTTGCAATCGATGGTAAGCGGAATATTTCACAAATAAGCGATCTACTTGGTATCCAGCAGCCAAATGTCTCGATGGAGATCAAAGACCTAGAAAAGAACGGATTGATTGAGCAAAGGCGATGGGGCATCTATTCTAAGACCGCTATTGAGTCTGTCCTCCGATTGAGCGACAAACTTCTCAAGATGCCAGACCTTCGGTAATTAGAAAAGGATCGAACATGAGGCGTTTCTCAGCAATATTGCGATTCCTTAGAGAAAACGACCTCAGAAACGTCGATGATGTTGCAATTCTAGTTTCGGACATTTTCGAGGAAAGCCCCGCTATTACAAAAGACGCATTCAAGTTAGAAATCCGAAAGATCAAATCCGACTTCTTTAGAATCAATCATCTCCAAAAGGGTCTTTTCGCTGATCAAATCTTTCGTGCCGTGAGCAGCATAAGAGAAAGAATACCCGAAGAATCACTGGCTGTCAAGAAGCAGTATGAATTCGTGTCCGTAGAAGAAATAGAATCGTTCGAGAAGGCCCGATCGGTAGACAGAGACAAAGTGCGACGGCTATTGCCAATTGAGTTGGAAGAAGAGAAAATCAAGCAGTCATTAGCAGCAATCGTTGGGGAGGAATTTATCCAGAAGGATTGGGGCGGAGAAAAAAGCGATTTGTTTACTTCAAGATTGAGGTTGAGGGGTAGAAGATGCCTTGCGGCTTTCATGTTGAAGGGAAGAGGAACACCTAGGAAGCTGACCATTGCAGATTGTGGCAAGAACGGTGATCAGATACTGAGACTGGTCGAAGAACCAGCTGACCTTTTCATAGTTCAACACATACGGGAAATTGATTCCAGCGTGGTTGATCTCCTTGAACGATTGGTAGCAGAAAAGAGCATGGGAAGGAAGAAACTATTCTATTGTGTAATTGACGGGGTAGACACTGCAAGAATCCTACTTGCGTATAAGAAAGAAGTGGGTCGTAAGACCTGACATGTCGACAAATCGTACTGTACATATCCAGTAGTGGTGCTAGGGGCATGAGCCACACCCGCTAAGACATATGTTGTTGTCATATGCACAATTCAGTGCCAGGACGTTAGAGGACTCGGAGGTGAAAGTTATGCCAGATAAGGAGTTGGAAGAACTTCAAAGTATTCGAAATCTATTGATGTTACTGCTATTCAAAATGGGGGCAACTGTGGACGAGGTCGCTACGGCTCTAAATGTCACGCCCGGGCGTGTCAGCCAAATGATGCCAGCAAGGGGAATAAAATCCGCCCAAATCGAGTGTATCGGCACGAAGTAACATCGCTGCCGGGGCTTGAATACGGCAATTAATTCACCCGGCCTGTTACCGATATCTTCCTGTTTTTCCGTAACGTATCTTCTTCGCCCAGTTACGCCCGGGACAGTCTCGTTCGTTCTCAATGTGTGGTCGGCTAATCACCGCCATTTGATTTGCGTATACGATTGAGTTCCTTGTTCACATACGATTGGCTCCTATGCAGTATATCTGAAATCTCAACAGGTCTTAGGCCGCAAGAATTCAAAATCTCAATTCGCTTAGCCATAGGAACGCCCTTGTCTTTTGAGCTTGAGGTGTCAAAAAGAATGCTTATCAGAACATCTAGCCGTTTGATTATTCGCTCAAGATTGGGAATCTCCTCGCTCAATTAAGTCTCCCCAAATTGAGTCGTCAAAGCAAGCATCCTTTGACGAGTCATTTTAGTTTTGTTGGATAACCTGCAAGAGTTGCCAGACTGCCATTAAGCTGAAGGACGAGGACCAAAGCACTGCCAAAGCGGTATCAGGCATTAACAAAGGCTTGGATGAATTGTTGTTCGAGGCTCAATCAACAAAACGTCCACATTACAAGCGTCCTCTAACCTGGAAAAGTCATGTTAGGCTTTGGGAGCAGGCAAGGGAAGTTCACGAGTTCAACTTCCAATGCGACTCGTGCCAGCGAAAGGACCTATTGAAGGACGACCAGATTGTTGAGAAACGGGAGGGAAGGGAGCCGGTCGCCGAAGCCTCAGCCATTCAGCGTAGTCGACTGCGAGACGCGTTGCAGCGCTGCTGCCTGAACTGCGGAGGACCAATCACGAATGGAGTTAGCGCGTTCATCCTTTGTTGGGAGTGGTGCCATCAAGAATACACATTAACCAAAGGAGAACTGACCATCCAACACACGGACCAGCCCCAGCCGAAGCCTAGTATGCGTGTGTTCTATGCCGTTCACCGCTAAACCATGTTCTTTTTCTCGCTAGCCACACCACTCTCTCCCGAACGAAGTTGAAGCTCGACGCTTACACGGCCGATTCGTTAATGTCTGAGTCCTTTCGTAGATTGCGAGAGAATATCGAGACACGCGGATCGAGCATTTCAAGTGAAGCTACTTTCAAATTTTTGTTCGCATGGGAATTAGGCAGAACACTGGATTTCTCCCGAGACTACAGGTTTGATTTCGAATACAACGTCTACTCACGACTCAAAACGGAAGACAAATTTCTCGACCTGCTCGCTTACACGGACCCTACATTCAAACTTGCTTTCGAGTTCAAGTTGCCAAAGAAGAAAACCTCAGGGGCGCCCTCGCCCTCGACTCAGACTCGCGCGAAGATTTGCAGCGATATATCGAGACTTACTTATTTAGTACGAGACAAAGTAGACCAAATTCATTTGGGGTACTTTCTCATGGCTACCGATGAGGGAGGTTACCTAAACGAAGGTCGAAAAACAAGCAACCCTCAATACAAAACGTATCAGGGAACAGTCTACCCTGCAGAAACCATAATCCCAGAAGGTACTGGGTCAAACGGGATTCCAAGAAAGCTAAGTTTCCCGAAACACGAAGTGCGTTTTGATTGGGAAGGCGTTGACAGAATAGGAGACAAGTTGACGCCGAAAGGAAGCTTCGCGTGGCTAAAGCCAATAAAACTGTGGGCATAGCAACTCTGACACTAAACATGCGTCTCTCGAAGAACAAGGATTCTGACGAAAGAGCATCCGGCTATGCTGTTGTCCCTTAGGCATGCGTGACATAGTAGACGTACGGTGTCAGTCTGTACTTTCTACGCCCCACATCCAATACGAAATTGGAAATCTCGCCAATCTTAGGGTTATTTGAATCGGAATGCGTTACAATGCAGACGCAATAGGATTTCTTCCCATTCAACGCGGCGTCCCATTCGGAAGCCGTGAGATAGAAACCAGCCATTCGTGTCGCCTTTGTAGATTTGACTTCGACCATTTTCCTTTGGCCACCTTCTAACCATGATTCGATGTCGAAGCCATATCCTCTTCTCTGCGATACGTCTTTAACTCTACGCGCAAGCAACGTTTGGCCAGCCGCACGGAGTCTAGCTTTTTCATAGTTTAAGACAGTTATTTCTGCGCGACGAGCACTTTCCATATCGATTTCAAATGGAGGAGGCTGCATTATGCGTGGTGTGCTTCTTTTCGATGTGGGCGGGTGTTTGCTTTTTCTCGCGAAAAGTGTAGTTACATCGCGGACCTCTGGCTTCTGTTTTCCCGTCTTCGTTGTTATCGTCTTTCCAATCGCCAACGAATACAAGGGGAGGAGTTTCGCAAAGTTACTCGCTATGTACCGTGGCAGTCGGTGCCTTTTGCTGATAGCGTCCTTTTTGGATAGGTACGCTGCTATTTCTACGTGCACTGCTCTCTTAGGCATCTTCGCCAGGAATTCGGCTAACTTTTCTTCGTTGTTTACAACTTCCGATAGATATTCCTCAAAAATGGTGTATCTCGATGAATCGCGGTACCTTGACCGATCATATAGTCCCATGTAGAATTCGCTAGGAAACGTTCCAAGCAATCTACGAAACTCTTCCAGGTTATCGAAAAATCGCTTCTGCGCATTCCGTCTTGCTTCTTGTGCATACCCTATTCCGTCTATCCAGATTCCATTGAAAACGACCGATTGGCGACTTATGCCAAATTGCAGTTGTACACCGACCCTAGGATTTTGGCGTCCCTCACTATCGACGAACATCTTGTGACCGAAACCCATCCACATGACATCCCTCAAATCACCCCCCTGTTGTTCCCTGATGCGAGGCACATAGGAAGATCTCGGTGTTTGCATGACAAACGATCTAAGACTTGGCGTGGCGTCTTTCACAACAGCATCTTTCAATGCGTAGAATTTTTGCTGCAATTGCTTGAGCGTACGTTCCCTACGGACGCAGTTGGCAAAGTCAAGTTGTGTCAGAGATACGTTACTTTGCGCCATTGGAGATTTACCTTTAGCTCCAATATGATTCATCCACTATCTTATTGGATATTCCAGACGCGAGTCAATAGGCCGTCGTAGGGTGGGTTCGTCCAGACAGCAAATTCCACCTGTATTTTACTCACGCAAATAAGATTAGACCGACTCGACCAGAGAGAACTGCTCTCTCCCGACCAGCCCTTCTACCTGTCCGGGGTGTAATGCTTCTCAGTTTCCCGTCGGGGGACCTAATGAATATTTGGTCCTGTATCCCATCAGGCCCTTGCCCTCCGGATTCTGAGGAGGGTTGTTTTTCCTCTGGTTCTTCAAGATACTTGTAGGCGGCCGTTCAGCGCAGTCGTCTGGTTGTGGTATTGTTTGGGTTCTAATGGGGGTTAAACGGTCTGGCGGGAATATCTCGTTTTCTGGCGGAAGTGCAACTGCGTTTCTGCACAACCACATAAATCCCCGAAGCCTCGTCGAAGCCTTGTTTCTACCGCCCTCACGGGGCTGGGTTTCCTATTACATGCTCTAACCTGTAGCTTTGCTTCTACCGTTCGGAATTAAGAGGGTGGATCCACCCCTCGAGGGGTGGTGCCAAACGGTGCCAAACGAAGGTAACGCTCGCCTCATTTTACGCCTAGATCCGCTCATACGCAGCGGTTTACAGGCCCGGGCTATGTCGAGGCGGGTTTCCCTCAATGAGTTGGCCAAGTTCGTGTTGGTCGAGTATGTGAAGCAGTCCGCTGAAGCAAAGGAAGGCCTCCGCCACTTGTGTTATCATAGATCCACACGCTGTTCTGGTTGTAGCTTCCAGAGACGCTCATCAGGTATTGCGAACCGGTCTCGTTTTGGATTGTCGGTTGAGGCTTGAACGCGAAACGAGCTATAGGTCGGTAAAATTAATCATTCTGATCGATCTGTGTGGGCAGCTACGGGAGATGCGGGTGAATGAATTTCTACGTCACTCTGACCACGAATTGTAACCAGAGGTGCAAGTATTGCTATGAGAAGTCCTGTGAAGATTTTGGAAGCGATTTCCACGGTCTAGCTATCGACTATTCAGTTCCTTCCTCCGTGAACTACGACATTGGCTTATTACGGAGGTTCCTTGAGCAGGATAGTGACCCTGTCCTAATTTTCTATGGTGGCGAGCCTCTCATCAAGCTTGGCAGAATGAAGGAGACCATGGATGCAGTTCCAAACGCCCACTTCGTCGTTCAAACCAATGGTCTACTATTGGACAGGTTAGAGTCAGAATATCTGAATCGGTTTGACTCGATTTTCGTGTCACTCGACGGCGACGAAACAACCACCGACCATAACCGTGGGAAAGGAACGTACAGAAAAGTGGTCAGTAACCTGAAGGCAATTCGAGAGCGTGGTTTCACAGGTGAGATTGTTGCTAGAATGACAGTTACCGAGGAGACTGAGATCGACAGACAGGTTTTGGGACTAATTGATCAAAACGATTTGCCGATTTCGTCTGTCCATTGGCAGTTGGACGCATTATTCTGGCAAAACGATTATCCGAAACGCCGATTCTCGGAGTGGGCTACACACAGCTACAACCCACGACTTAGGAGGCTGATCCGTGCGTGGGTCGATCAAATGAAGCTCTCCGGAGAGGTCTGGCGTTTGTATCCGTTCGTAGGTGTTATGCGGTCGATGCTTAACGGGGAATCAAGCCATCTGAGATGTGGTTCTGGTTGGTGTGTGTTCAACATTCAAACTGACGGAAACATCACCCCGTGCCCAGTCATGGCGGGCATGAAGGACTTCTACCTAGGCAACATCCGCGACGTCTCGATCAGCAGATTGAAGGATACTGTATTCGTGTCCGAGCCATGCACGTCATGCGAGGTCTTTGCGGCTTGTGGGGGGCGTTGCCTCTACGCGAATGTTACGAAACTTTGGGGAGCGGATGGATTCAAAGAAGTCTGCAGCACAGTCATGAACATGATAGTAGCGCTCAGTGACGCCCTCCCAGAAATTAAATTACTAATAGAGAGCGGCAGAATTCACCAAAAGAACTTTGAGTATCCAAAATATAACGGTGCCGAAATAATCCCTTGAAAAGTCTGGATACGGCGTCGCTATTCCTATAGGCCCGATAGCTATTTCAGAAACGCTCGTTTTCACTACTGATATTAAGTAATGCTGCATATGTCACGCTTTGCAGTGCCTGTGGCAAGATGAAAGTTGGTTACAGTCCTAAGTTTTGCTGAACGGAATCGCGTTGAATTCGTTTCACGAACGAAGAGATCGAAGGAGCTGTATGAAAGAGCCTGTAAGGTCATTCCTGGCGGGATTTCAGCCAATGCGAAGTTCGCTCCCCCTTATCCCATTTTCATGGACGAGGCTAAAGGAAGTAGCGTCACTGATGTGGATGGAAACGTCTACGTAGACTACTGCATGGGTTATGGTCCGCTTATCCTAGGGCATAAGCATCCGGAAATTGTCAAAGCTGTGTATTCGCTTTTCGAGGAGCACGGCACATGGCATTTTGGAACACCTACTGAGATGGAACTGAAATTAGCGGAGAAACTTTGCCGTGTAATCCCTTGTGCTGACATGGTGCGATTCACTAATTCCGGCAACGAGGCAACTATGATGGCGGCAAGACTTGCTCGCGCATACACGAAAAGAAGGAAGATTGGACGATTCGAAGGCCACTACCACGGATGGAACGACGTTGCAGCCATCAGCTTCAACCCTCCCCTTGGCAGCGTAGGGGCGTGGGAGCATCCTAATCGGGTAGTCCAATCAGCAGGGTTGCCTCCCGGCGCAATTGAGGACATAGTAGTCTTGCAGTTCAATGACGTGGACGTACTAGAGAAGCAGCTAAGGGACTACAAGGACGACTTAGCTGGAATAATAATTGAACCCATCTCGAAGGCATTCCTAGCAGCTAAGCCCGAGTTCATGAAGGCATTGCGAGAACTGACGGCGCGTTATGGAATCGTGCTAATTTTCGATGAAGTGATAACAGGCATGCGCGTCGGTCTGAGTGGAGCACAAGGATACTACAACGTCAAGCCCGATCTAGTCACAATGGGAAAAGTGATCTCAGGAGGATTCGCGATGGGCGTCATTGCGGGTCGTGAAGAAATAATGAAATTGGCATCACCAACCGAGACGGATGAGCGTCGAATCTTCCACAGCGGAACATTCAACGGCCATCCTGCTGCCATGGTTGCAGGCCTAAAAACCATCGAGATACTTGAGAGCACAGACGCGTATCAGAGAGCGAATGGCGCTGCCGAAAGACTTAGAAAAGGATTACAAGAGGTCGTCAAGGATAGGCGTGTGGATGCTCAAACTTTTGGAGTGGCCTCAACTTTTCACATATTGTTCACGAAAGATGATGTTAGGTGTCATCGTGACGTGATGAAATCTGACATGGATAGGCTTCAGGCTTATTATTATGGCATGTGCTCCAGAGGATCCTTCGTTTTACACAAACATGCCTGCTACACATCGGCCGCTCACACCAAAGAAGACGTGGAAAAGACCTTGACCGGAGCAGACGAAGTTATCAAAGACCTCAGGTAGAACAAGGAATCCACCACAGCTGCCTTAATGATAAACCGTGAGCTGCAAACTAGTAGATACGACCCTTGGCGTTCAGCTAGTCTACACAATGGCAGCTAACTAAGCTCACCGGTGTATCACTTAGGAGCGACTCGACCTCTAGGCGTGACAGGTGTTGAAGGCGTTAGACTAGCTCGGGAATCAATCAGGATTGCTAATATGCAGGAATGCCCGGGAACATCTCCTTTCTAAGCCTGCGTTCAGGACCAATCGGGGCGTACTCTCTCTTGTCGGTGATCACGTCAACGACAGCTGGTTTACCACAATCAAGGGCCCCACGAATTGCCTCTCCCAGTTCGCTTGGCTTCTCTACCCGCACGCCGTAGCATCCAAAGCCTTCAGCGATTTTGGCGTAATCGACATCGCTGAAGTCCGTGCACGATATCCATGGAGGCGTCTTGTTTTTCCAGTCTTCAAGTTGTGGTCTAGCTTGGGCAAGGCTCGAATTGTTATTGACGAGAACGACAAGTGGCACATGTGCGTCGTTATATCGTCTGGCCGTTTCAAGCTCTGAAATGTTGTAGGCGAACCCGCCGTCACCTATCATGTTGAGGACTCTTTGATTCTTTTCGGCGGCAAAGGATGCTCCTATGGCTAGCGGAAAACTCGAGCCTAATGTCCCGCCGCTCGAAAGGTAGGTTCTCCCAGCGTTCTTTATTTTCAAGAGACGGGTAGTCCAGCAAATCGTTTGACCTGTATCACTGACAACAATGTCGGCGGGTCCTAATATTTCGGATATTTCTTTGACAATGCGTTGCGGTTTAATTGGAACCGCACCAGACTCCATCATAGGCCGAATCGCGCTTTCGTAGGCTTCTATCGCGGCGTTAGTTACGTCCGAACATTTTTTCCCGCCGGCCTTCGCGCCCAGGCCTCTAACGGCATTCAAGAGGTCTCGCAGGGTTGCCCTCGCGTCGCCAACAAGAGGTACGTCGGGCTTGTAGATGCGTCCTATCGAAATTGGGTCGATGTCGAGATGGATAATCTTAGATTTCGTTGGTTCAGGAGCGCTCAGCTCTTCGGTCATGTGACGACCCGCTCTTGTCCCTGCAAAGAACACAACGTCCGCTTCCCGGACTATCTGGTTGGTCACCTCTCGACCGTATGTGCCCACCACTCCGATCGAGAGGGGGTGGTTCTCCGGAAAGCAACCCTTGCCGGCATAGTTCGTCGCGACAGGTATTGCAAGTAATTCTGCCAGTTCTCTTAGCTCGTCGTATGCGCCCGATATGTGTATGCCGGATCCGCATATCACTACGGGATTATTTGCACCGGCTAGGAGCTTGGCGGCTTCTGCTACTTTGCTCGGTTCAGCACTTGGTCTGAAAGGAGGGGCTTTATGAAAAGCCTCGTCAATGTAGAATTCAGGCATTTCGGCAATTTTCCTCGCCATGTCATTGTGCATATTGATATGCGTGGGCCCCGGACATCCGCTCACTGCAATTTGTGTGGCAGTGCGTACGTATTCAGGGAGTCTGATTATGTCGGTGACATCCACGCTGAATTTGCATGTACTTTCGAAGAACGGCATCTCAAAGGATTCTTGAAAGCGCCATTGATCCTTTTCTAACGTAGGAATGGATCCCGTCAGAGCGACTACGGGGCTGTGCGCGTGCATTGGTTCATACAGAAGCGAGGCAAGGATTGCGGCTGCGGCTCCGTGCTGAGCGAAGCACATTGAAGGACGATTTGTTATGCGGGAATAGCCATCCGCCATGTTACAGGCGCCCATCTCCTCTCTGCAAAGAATCGTATTCACGCCTTCACTCTGTATTGTTGGGAAGAGCTTGGCCATAGCGCCTTCTACATAGAAGAAGTAGTTTATGCCACATTCTCGTATCGCACGTGCTACTGCCTGTTCTCCACTCAACTTCAACTGATCTTGCACCCCTGAGGAAGTATTTGCTTCACAGAAAAAGAGTTTTTCAAAGTGTTCGGCCATGTGTGACGTGCGTAGTTTGGAGTTGGAAGTCAGAATTGAGTAAGTCTAGATATTCGGAGAAGGCACGTGCGCGCGACCTTGGAATTCCTTTTGAAGGAACGACGGGTTCACTAAATGCAATCACCGATGTGGTCGGTGTGGAAGTTGGCCATACCACTATCATCTCGGGCGATGGGCCGCTTAGGATAGGCGTAGGTCCTGTGAGGACTGGTGTCACGGCCGTATTGCCGCGAGGCAAAGAATCAGACGACCCAACTTTTGCAGGTTGGTTCTCTTTGAATGGCTGCGGGGAGATGACTGGAACCGCTTGGGTTGAGGAATCGGGTTTCTTGGAGGGACCGGTTATGATTACGAATACCCACAGTGTCGGAACTGTACGAGACGCCGTTGTAGCATGGCAACTGAAACACTTGCAAAAAGGAGTGAACCGAACCGAACCCTTCTTTCTACCCGTCGTTGCCGAAACCTATGACGGTTACCTGAACGATATGAACGGGTTCCACGTAAAGGAAAATCACGTATTTGAAGCTCTGAACGGAGCCATGTCTGGACCCGTGGCAGAGGGTAATGTTGGAGGCGGAACAGGGATGATCTGCCATGAATTCAAAGGCGGCATTGGGACGGCCTCCAGGGTCTTGGCTGAGAAGTTCGGGACTTACACAGTCGGGGTGCTAGCACAATGCAATCATGGTAGAAGGAATCAACTCCGAGTGGCAGGGGTCCCTGTAGGTCTTGAAATCAGGGAGAATATGATATACTCCGAAGACAGAGGGTCGATCATCATCGTCTTGGCGACCAATGCTCCGCTGTTGCCGCATCAATTGAAACGCGTGGCACGACGCGCGTCCCTCGGTCTTGGTAGAACTGGAACCTACTCAGGGACTGCTTCTGGGGACCTCTTCATCGCCTTTTCCACTGCAAATCCTGGAGCTGCGAAACCAAGAACTCAGTTGACTATGTTTCCAAATGAACGGATGAATCCTATTTTTGAGGCATGCGTGCAGGCGACGGAGGAAGCTATCATTAATGGTCTCGTCGCAGCAGAGACAATGACAGGAATTGACGGCCACACAGTGATGGCGATACCGCACGATCGTCTAAGACAGGTCATGAAGAAATATAATCGACTGATTAACTGAGTGGGAATTAGAACCGCCTGAGTTACAAGAACTGAAAGCTACGTACCTCCTGTCAAATGGCAGCCTTACCCTTGTGTCAGTAAGTGGCTCTTCAGGCCCTTCTCGTCAATGTTTATGAGGGCACCGCGCAGTAGTCCTTGTCCGTACTCGCTTCTAGGGTTTATGCACGTGGTCCGCCCTATGTTCACAAATCCATGCGATTCGTGAATATGACCATGGATCATCTGATTTGTGGCCAAATTGCTAAAGGCTCAGGAGTTAACACGCTGCTTGGTCTTGTGATCAGTTTCCCGTACTCCGTCCGGCTGCAGGGCTTAGAGCGATGGTATTCGGTTACGAAGCTCGGGAGTGGCTTTCTCAAGAGCATAGGCCAATTTGAGAAGCTTATCGTCGCATAGTCTCGGTGCCATCAGTTGAATGCTGAGCGGTAACCCCTCAACAGAATAGCCGTATGGAAGAGCTATCGCTGGTATTCCAGTAATGTTGCCTAGCATCGTAAATCGTACGCAACAAGACCTGATGTCCATCCGCTTTGATCCCACCGTGATCTCTTCTTCTCCGATCCTCGGCGCAGAGATCTGTACTGAAGGAGTGACGAGAAAGTCTGCACTTTGGAAGAGAATCTCGATCTCTCGGCGTATAACGTCACGATTTCTCAAAGCAACGATGTACTCCGATGCTGTGACTTTCTGGCCTGTTCTAAAACGGTCGATTACGTTGGCACCGTATTTGTCGGAGTGTTCTTTCAGTAGCTCTGCGTGTTGGGCAGCAGCTTCAGCCGAGAGTAGTTTAGTTCCGGTAGGTTCAATCAGGCCGGCTATGTTAAGGCTCCTTTCGACAATCTCTCCTCCCAGATGCTCAATTTTTGAGACAGCGTCTTTGTAGGCCACTTCAACTTGAGGATCCATGAATTCCGGAATCAAATCGGGAGATGTCGCAATTCTAGCCCCGTCGATCGAGTTGCCGATTTCCCGTGAGAAATCAGGAACCGGCGTCATAAGGCTTCTTGGGTCATTCTCATCTAATCCCGCTAATGTCTGGAGCATGATCGCGGTATCCCTAACAGATGACGTTATTGATCCTACATGATCCATTCCAAGGGCAAGGGGATAGACACCTGCAGTGCTAACTCTGCCATATGTTGGTTTGAGACCCACGACACCGCAGAAAGCCGATGGAATCCTGATAGACCCGCCTGTGTCGGTTCCCAACGCGGCAGCGCATAAGGAGGCGGCAACAGCGGCCGCCGATCCGCCGCTTGAACCTCCCGGAATTCGATCCGTTGCCCAAGGATTTCTAGTGGTTCCATAATGCAAGTTATTGGTTGTAACGCCTAGCGCGAATTCAGCCGTATTTGTCTTGCCGAGAATTATCGCACCGGCTTGCTTCAGGCGTGATACAATAGTGGCGTCTCTCTGTGGAACATTGTTTCTGAAAATGGCGGAGCCATACGTCGTTCTGATTCCTGCAGTATCTATAATATCCTTCACACCTATCGGGATACCGTGAAGCGACCCTCTATACTTGCCTGCTCGGATTTCATCTTCAGATATTCTCGCGGCACGCCGAGCGGCTTCGGCAGAGATTGTCACGAACGCATTCAACTTTGTATTGATTTTGTTTATTCTATCAATGCAATACTCAGTTATCTCGACGGGCGATATGTTGCCTTTTTCAAGAAGGTCTGCAAGTTGAGCTATTCCAAGAGACATCATATGCGTAGCCTACAGGTGGCACAGGATCACGATTTGAAGTTGTTTTAAAGACAAAAGCGCCGTACAGCGCAGTGCATGATTCGGAACCAAGCGTCCGTGAAACCTGTTCACTAACTGCTCACATCCCTCAAGAGCTACATCCGCATAGTTCTCGAGTCGAAGCTCGACTGTCTCGTTCAATAATCGTACAGCAAAGATAAATCCCCTATGTCCCAACCCCAACAAGGGGGTTAGTTGACTCTCCGCACCTACGTTGTGGCACGCGTGCTATTGACGATACCAATGATTTTGTTGCTCCTAACGCTTGTATTTGTGATTCTGAGAGTCATACCGGGCGACCCTGTTCTTCTGCATTTTGAAAAGGCTGCGAGCCCTGCAGCCATGAACGCGATGAGGCATGAACTGGGAACTGACAAGCCTCTGCTCAACCAGTATGTTGACTACGTCTGGGGGCTGCTTCACGGGGACATGGGTAAGTCCATGGTAGATTACTCTCCGGTGTCGCAACAGGTTATGTCCGCTTTTCCGGCCACATTGGAACTGGCAATATACTCGACGGCCTTTGCAGTTGTGCTAGGCATATTGTTGGGCGTGCGAGCGTCACGCAGATTCAATTCAGTCCAAGACCACGGCATACGGACATTTGGAACTATTACTTACGCCCTGCCAGTGTTCTTTTTGGGTATGGTTTTGCAGCTCATCTTAGGCATACACCTTCATCTATTTCCAACCGGTGGTCGCACGGCTATTGGGATGGAACCGGTGGGCCTCACCATCGGCAGCTTCCACATTGCGACTGGGCTTTACACGGTTGACAGTTTACTAGAAGGGAACCTAGTGAAATTCGCTACTGCGCTTCATTATCTGGCCCTGCCCTCTATTAGTCTTGGCTTGGTAATATGCGGGACCTTCATTCGAATGACGAGAAGCAATATGCTTGAGACTTTGAGGATGGATTTTGTTACAGCGGCCAAGGCCCGGGGCCTCCCTAATCGTCTCATAACGTATACGTACGCTCTGAAGAATGCTTTTCTCCCGATCCTAACAATGATCGGCCTGCAATTCGCAGCCTTACTCGCTGGCGCAGTTCTTACCGAGACAACCTTCTCGTGGCCTGGTTTGGGGCGTTACCTTGTGGACCGTATCGGCTTCAGAGATTACATTGCCATTCAAGGTGCGGTAGTCTTATTCGCTTTGCTTGTGGCGCTCGTAAGTTTGGTTGTCGACTTGCTCTATGCATATCTCGATCCTCGGGTGAGGCTCTAAGCTGCGTTGAAGTCTGAGCAACGGATTACAAACGCGCTGTCGTCACGCAAGCTCAAGTTTGAGTTTCTTACTACAGGCGGAGCTAGTGCATGGATGGTGTTGATCGGAGGAGTCACGATCCTGACTGTGGTTGTAATGACCATTGTGTCACCCTATATTTCTCCATTTAATCCTACCGCGATCAATGCAGGACCAGTACTGCAACCACCGAACAGTAAGTTTCCCCTCGGAACTAATCACTTGGGAGAAGACATGTTAAGTCGAGTATTATCCGGCGGATCAGTAATGCTTCAAGTCGCCGTTCTGGCCGTGGTCATCTGCTCAATAACGGGTGTCTCAATTGGGCTAATGGGTGCCTATGCTGGCGGGCTCGCTGACAAGATTTCCAGCTTGGTAATGGACAGCATTTACGCCTTCCCGGGATTGGTGCTTGCTATCGCAATTGCTGCGATGCTTGGGCCAGGGGTGATC
>Ga0187870_1001180_pt1 | contig 25102 bp, 23 predicted proteins | sample June2016WEW_13_1_3_FD_132974 | JGI IMG/M metagenome (GOLD analysis project Ga0187870, IMG submission 132974) | Peatland microbial communities from SPRUCE experiment site at the Marcell Experimental Forest, Minnesota, USA - June2016WEW_13_150 | ecosystem: Environmental > Terrestrial > Soil >... | reverse complement strand
CGGCCAGGCGCGACTTCACCGCCTCGGCGAGGAGCATGAGCGTCTTGTCCCCCGCCTCGTGGCCGAAAGTGTCGTTGATGGACTTGAAGTTGTCGGGCTTCATCACGAGCAGGCTCGTGCGCGGCTGCGCCGCCACGATGCGCGGCAGCTCCTCCTCGAGAAATGCCCGGTTGAAAAGACCGGTGAGCCTGTCCCGGTGAAGCTGGCGCTTCAGATCTTCGATCCATGGTGTCTTCTCGGAGATGAGACGGTCGATGGCGCGGATGCGCCGCGCGATCTCGCCGAGGAGCTTCCTCAATACCCGCGCGAAAGTGTCGGGGTGCGTGTCCAGGAGGCGGGCAAACTCGATGCCGTCGGGGAAGACGAGGAGTGTTGCCGCTCCGTCCGCCACCGCGGAGGCGCTCCGGGGCACCGTGTCCAGGAGGTCCATCTCGCCGAATACCTCACCATCGACGAAACGCGCGATTTCCTGCTCCGCCTCGTCATCGCCCCGGCGGCGGATGGAGACGCTCCCCTCTTTCACGAGGTAGAGCTCTTCGCGGTGCGTTCCCTGGGGGAAGATGACCTGACCCGGCTCGAACTTCCGGTAGCCGCTGTAGCGCGCAATCAACGTGAGCTCGTCCGGACTGAGCTGAGAGAAAAGCGATGCCCGTTTGAGAAGCGCAGTTTTGCCCGCCGTGCCGTGTACGTTTTTCCTCATGACTGCACTACAAGGTAATGCGAACAGGGGCACAGCTTCAAGCGGACAGAAGCACGCGCTCAGCCCTGGTCGAAGTTGAACCCGACGAGCAGAGTGGCCAGGTCGTTCGTCAGGGGAAACCCGAAGGAATCCCTCAGGAGGCCGTCGGTGGCCAGGGAAGGACTGATGGAGACGATGTCGCGGATTCCCAGCAGCGCTGCTTCCTTCTCCAGCTCCGGAAAGGCGATGGGCGGGAGGAGGAAGACGCAGGGCACATCGGCGCCGCGCCGCCGCGCCGGGAAGATGACAAAGGAGTGTTCCAGCGGGATGGTCGTCTCGGAGTATGGTCCACTGCCGTTCAGCACTTCTTCACCGACCACCGCATAGCGGCGGCCGGCCACGGTGAGGACGTTCGCACAGCCGTCCGGCGCGTCCTCCTCCACCAGGTACACCGTCGGGATCCTCGGAGGCCGGAATGTCCAGTCCTTCAGCAGTGCAATACAGGTGTGCCTGTCCGCGAGCAGACGGACGCCGAGGTTGCGAACGGGAATTGCCGAGACCTGTTCGTGGCGCGCTTCCAGCTCCATCATCCGGCGGCGCTGCTCGTCCGACAGCTGCACGGCGCGGCGCACGCCGGGGATCCCCTGCAGTAGATCGAGTATCCCTTGCACGTTGCGGGATACTACTGCCGGCGCGGGCTTGCCGCAAGCGATGCCGTGATCGCTGCGAAGACGCTCTCCAGGCTGAGGAGGACCGCCGCGTGCGCGGGCGGCGGGCTGCCCGCAGGGACTGACTTGTTCCTCCACGGCGTTCTCACTATCATGTGCGCACCTATGAATACTGGAAAGCTCGTTCGTCTCAACAGGATTTTTGCGCACAACTCCGGACGTCTCTGCTCGGTCGCCGTCGATCACTTCATGATCTACCAGGACGGTCTTCCCGAGGGACTGCGGGACGTGCCGGCCACTCTGAAGGCGATGGTGAAGGGGCGGCCCGACGCCGTGACCATGCAGATCGGGATGGCGAAGAACGCCTGGGGGCCTTTTGCCGGCGAGGTTCCGCTCATCATCCAGGGATCGATGCTGAGGCTAGACGATTCCGCGCGGGCACAGGGCGCGACCCCCGAGGATGCGGTCCGGCTCGGCGCCGACGCCTTCGCGATCGCCTGCTTCGTGCGGGGTGCGACGGAGTGGGAGTACATGCAGGCGGTGGCCGACGCGGTGCGTCAGGCCGAGCGGTTCGACATGCCGGTGATCTGTCATGTCTACCCGCGCACTTTCAAGGACGGCACGATCCGGGTCTCTTTCGCTCCTGAAGACATCGCCTGGGCGACGCGGTGCGCGTCCGAGCTCGGCGCGGACGTGATCAAGGTTCCCTACTGCGGTGACGTGCAGGCCTATGCGCAGATCGTGGGGGCCGCACCGGTACGCGTGGTCGCCGCCGGCGGACCGAAAGCACCGGACCTGCGGGGGTCGCTTGCCATGATGGCGGACGTCGTGAAAAGCGGCGCCGCGGGAGCCACCATCGGACGCAACATCTGGGGATTTGCGAACGTGACGGCCAACATCAGGGCCTTCAAGGCAGTGATCCACGACGGCATGAGCGCCGAGGATGCCCTCCGAAAAGCGGGGCTCTGACGAGCCTCAACGGGACTCTGAAGAGCTGACCACGCGGTTCAGGTTCCCCCACCCGAGCACGGCCGACGAGGACGGGTTCGTTGCCGTGGGCGGCGACCTGAAGCCGGGCACGCTCCTGCTCGCATACGGCAACGGGATCTTCCCCTGGACCACTCATCCCCTCACCTGGTGGTCTCCCGATCCGCGCACGATCATCCCTCTCGGCGGGCTGCACGTCTCTCGCAGCCTGAGAAAAGTGCTGCGCACCGGCGGGTTTTCCACCAGCTTCGACCGCTCGTTCCGCGCCGTCATGCAGGGGTGCGCAACTCCCCGCCGGGGCCGTGAAGAAACCTGGATCAGCCCGGCCTTCATCTCGGCATATACCCGGCTGCATGCCCTCGGGTTCGCGCACTCAGTCGAGGTGCGGCACGGTGAGAGTCTTGCCGGGGGACTCTACGGGGTTTCGATCGGTGGATTCTTCGCGGGCGAGTCGATGTTCTCCGAGGAGGAGAACGCGTCGAAGGTCGCGCTCGTGGCCATGGAAGAGAAGCTGCGGGCGGCGGGGTTCGAGCTGTTCGATGTGCAGTTCCTCACGCCTCACCTGCGCTCGATGGGCGCGGTGGAGATCCCCCGCGCCGAATACTTGTTGAAGCTCCGCGAGGCGGTCAAGCTGCGGACGGACTTCGCCGCTTGCGCGAAGATCACGGAAGGACGGTGAGCACGACCTCGTCGTTGTCGATATCGGCACGGGCGCTGCCGCCCTTCGAAAGCCTGCCGAAGAGAATCTCGTCCACGAAGAAGTCCTTCAGCTTCGACGAGACCAGGCGGGCAATTTCCCGGGCGCCGAACTCCTTTGAGTAGCCCTTCTGCGCAAGCCATTCCCTGCAGCGCGGGGTGACCTCGAGGGTGACTTTCTTCGCGGCCAGCTCGTCCTGGAACTCCCGCACCGCCTTTTCCACGACCTGGAGAACCACCGCGTGGTCCAGGCCGTTGAATTTCACCACGGCGTCCAGGCGGTTTCTGAACTCGGGAGAGAAGATCCGCTCCACCGCGTCGAAGACGGCCTCGTCGTGCACGGACCTTTCCCCGAATCCCACCAGTGGCTTCCCCAGCTCCCGTGCCCCCGCGTTGGACGTCATGATGAGGATCACGTTGCGGAAGTCCGCCCTTTTGCCGTTGTTGTCGGTGAGGGTGGCGTAGTCCATGATCTGCAGGAGCATGTTGTAGATGTCCTGGTGCGCCTTCTCGATTTCGTCCAGGAGCAGAACGGCGTGGGGGGACTTGCGCACCGCATCTGTAAGCAGGCCGCCGTCGTCGTAGCCCACGTAGCCCGGCGGGGCCCCGATGAGCCGGGAGACGGTGTGCTTCTCCTGGTATTCGCTCATGTCGAAACGCAGGAGGCTCACGCCAAGAATCTGGGAGAGCTGCCGGGCGAGCTCGGTCTTCCCGACCCCCGTGGGACCGGCAAAGAGCAGTGACGCCACCGGTTTGTCCCTCTCCCCGAAACCGGCCCGGGACTTTCGGATTGCCCGGACGACGAGCTCCACCGCGTGGTCCTGGCCGAACACCCTGTGCTTGAGGCCGGATTCGAGATCCCGCAGCCGCTCGCGCTCGTCCGAGGAAACGCTCGCCTCGGGGATACGGGCAATGCGTGCAACGACACGCTCCACGACCGCCTTGTCCACGGTTCGCGGACCTGCGGCCGGATCCGTCTCCGGACCGTACACCCGCACCCACGCTCCGGCCTCGTCCATGACGTCGATGGCCTTGTCCGGCAGGTGACGGTCGTTGATGTACTTCGCGGCGAGTTCCGCCGCGGCCCGCAGTGCCTCGTCGGTAAAGCGCACCTCGTGGTAGCTTTCGTACTTGTCCCGCAGGCCCAGGAGGATGGCGTGGGTCTGGTCCACCGTGGGCTCGGGGACCTCGATCTTCTGGAATCTGCGGGACAGCGCCCGGTCCTTGTCGAAGAACTTGCGGTAGTCCTCGTAGGTCGTGGAGCCGATGCAGCGGACCCTGCCGGAGGCGAGCACGGGCTTGAGGATGTTGGACGCGTCCATCGAGCCGCCCGAGACGGAGCCGGCACCCACGACCGTGTGGATCTCGTCGATGAACAGGATCGCCTTCTCCTGCTTCTCCAGCTCGCGGATCACCTTCTTCAGGCGCTCCTCGAAATCGCCGCGGAACTTCGTGCCGGCGAGCAGGGCGCCCATGTCCAGGGCGTAGATGCGGGAATCGCGAAGCACCCTCGGCACCTTGCCGTCGACCACCATCTGGGCGAGCCCCTCGGTGATCGCCGTCTTGCCCACGCCCGGCTCTCCGACGTGCAGCGGGTTGTTCTTCAGCCTCCGGCAGAGCACCTGGATGGTGCGCTGGAGGAGCTCTTCCCGCCCGATGAGCGGATCGATCCCTCCCGCGCGCGCCTTTTCCGTGAGGTCCACGGCGTAGGCCTGCAGGGGCCGACTCGGCTTGCCGCGGCTCCGTGGTTCCTCCTCGGATTCTCCGCTCTCACCCGGACCGGCTTCCGTCTCGTCCTCCGGATACGCGGTGACGCCGTGGGAAATGAAGGACAGCACGGCCAGGCGGTCGATGCCCTGCCGCGAGAGAAAATGCGCGGCGAATGATTCCTTCTCCTCGAAGATCGCGGCAAAGATGTCGTCAATCTCCACCGACTCCTTTTCCGCGGAGGCTGTGTGTATGACGGCATTCTCCATGACGGACTGGAAACCGGCGGACTGCGCGGGCTTCGAGCCCTCCACGACCGGCACGTGGCCTTCGAAGAAGCGCTCGAGGTCCTTCGAGAGTCTCTCCACGTTGCCGCCGCAGGCCAGGACGATCTCCCGGCCCCTGTCGAAGAAAAGGGAGGCGTACAGAACGTGCTCGGGCGTGAGGTACTCGTGTCCCCTCGATTCCGCCTCGCGGTAGGCGGCCACGATGATCTCGTTCAGATCCCGGGAGATGTCCATTCACGCCTCTTCGCAGCTCGCGCGCAGGGGAAACTCGCTCTCCCGCGCCATCGCGTGCACCCGGGAGACCTTCGTCGTGGCGATGTCCCAGGTGTACACTCCGACGACTCCGTGTCCCTTCTTGTGCACGTCCAGCATGATCTTCGTCGCCTCCGCCGCCGGCTTGTGGAACACGGCGACGATCACCTTGACGACGAAATCCATGGTGGTGTAATGGTCGTTATGAAGGATCACGCGGAAGAGCTTCGGCTCCTGCAGGCGAGGCTTCTGCTGGACGCCGGCATCCTCCTGGAAGGTCCCGGCGGGATCGAGCGGCATTCGGTGTAGCTCTCCTTCTTCTATAATAATACAGCGGGTCGGGGCGCGAGCCAAGGACTCAGGGCGTCACCCCGGCCGGTATCAACCCATCGAGATCTGCTTGAACTCGTACAGCTTGCCCGTGCGCGGCTCCCGCACCAGGAACGCGAACCCGAACAGGGCGACTACCGCGATGGTCGCGCCGATGTAGAACACCGACGGGTAGCTTCCCGTCTGGTCGATGATCGTTCCCGCCAGGGGAGACGAGACGGCGACGAACGGAAGAAGGAGCGTTCCGCCCAGCGCCGTGAGGTCCGTGCCCCCGATGGTGGGGCACAGCTCGACGCTCATGTTCACGAGCATGAACGCGCTGCTGACGTTCACAATGGAGTACAGGACGTATCCAATGCAGACCGCGGTGAAGCTCCGTGAGGCGACGGCGATCATGAAGAAGGCGACCAGTAGAAAGGACTGCACGGCGCCGACGCTGCGATAGCCTGCCTTGTCGGCGAGCCGTCCCATGAGCGAGCCGAGCGCCGCGCTGGATGCGAGGTAGATGACGCTCAGCCAGGTCGTGAAGCTGTCGGACGCCCCGAGCTTCTCGCGCGCGTATGGCACGATGAAAGTGGCGATGGTCAGGGCCACGGAGTTCAGCATGTGGAAAAAGAGGAAGATCCGGTAGTTGGGATTCGCAAGGAGTATTCGAAGCTTCCCCGCCAGCGACCGCAAGAAGCCGTCCGACTGTTTCCGGGGGGCCCGGGCCGGTCGATCGTGGATCAGGAGGAGGCAGAATGAGGAGAGCGTCCACACCGCATCGCAGATCATGAAGCTGATGCGGAAGTTCACCGGGCTTGCCCAATGGTGCAGGACCCAGGATGTTCCCAGGCCCGTGAGAATGCCTCCTATGCCCATGAACAGGCTGCGAAGGCCGAAAATCCACCCCCTCCTGTGGCGGGGGATGTTGTCGGTGAGAACTCCCATGTAGATGGACTGGCCGATGATCAGGAGGCCCACGTAGCTCGCGCAGGCGAGGACGAAAAACCCGGTAAAGCTGGCCGGCGTCCAGATGCCCGGCACGAAAACCGCCAGTACCTCGTAGAGCAGCCGAACGCCGGTCGCAGCCATATAAAGCCTGACCACCGCCCGGACCCTGTCCTTTCGTCCGAAGTAATGGCTCCCGATGAGCTGCAGGGGGATCAGGATGGTCCAGAAGGACTGCACGAATCCCATGAGGGACTTGCTGGTTCCCATGGCGTTCAGGTACGCGGGCACCATGGACACGTACAGCCCGAACGGGATGCCGAAGCCCCAGGTGAGCTCGAAAAGGAGCATTCCCGTGAGGTTTCGCGGAAGATTCCGATGGAGCGTTGCCTCTGGATCATGCGGCAGCTTCGAAGGGTGCGTCTCGTGCATTGAGGATCACGCCACAGTAGGCACTTCACGCGGGATTGTCAATTGCAGCCGCCCGGGATTGCGAACGACCTCTTCCACGACTTTCCTGGCAAAGGCGTGCCGCTGCGATTATACTTTTTATGGAGACCGCTGACATGCCGCTGCTCGCCCGTTATCTCTTGCCGACGCGGATCGTGACCCTGCGCAGCCGCACCAGGGAAGGGGCGATCCGTGAGCTGGCGGCAGTACTTGCATCCGGAGACACCGGCCTCGACCCCGAGGTCGTGATCGATGCTGTTCGAAACCGGGAAAAGATCGTGAGCTCCTGGATCGCCCCGGGGATCGCCATCCCGCATGCCCGGCTCCCTGTCCTGGAAGGCATCGAGGTCGCGGTCGGCAGGAGCCGGGCAGGCGTGGCCTGGGATTCCGGTGACGGGGACCCGGTGCACCTCCTCTTCCTCATCGTGAGCGGCGACACGGATCCCGACCAGCACGTGCTTCTCCTCGCGGAGATCGCGCGCACCCTGCGGGACCGCGCCCTCATGCAGCTCGTGCTGACGGCGCGTTCCCCTGCGGAGGCCTGGCGGCTCCTCGTCACCCGCGGCTACGGGGAGCAGGGCAGCATGCCCGCCGCCTCGGCCAAGGTGAGGCTGTCGCGGCTGCTGTTCGCCCACGCGCTCTCCGTGGCGGAAGAGGTCAAGGCGAAAGCGGTGATGCTGCATGGCGATGCGGTGGGAAGCCTGCTGTTTCTCCAGGACATCCCGTCGCCGGCCGAGCTGATCCTCGTCACTTCCTCCAAAGCCGATGACGCCGTGGAGAACGAGCGCATCACGCACGTCCTGCAGGTGCCCTTTCCCACGCTGGACCGGTTCGACCAGGTGGAGCTCGCACTGCTTTTCGCCGTCTCCCAGGGCCTGCTCTCGCGAGGAGACACGGTCGTGAGCCTCTCCGGGGTGCCCTCGTCCGGCTTCCTCGACACCCTGCTGGTCATCGACGTGGGCCGGGAGTTCCCCACGGTCTTCGCGAAGAGCGCGGAGACTCCTCTCGGCGACGTGCAGCCCCAGGTGCTGGAGAAGGTTCTTCAGCTCGCCACCGACATCGCCCGGGAGGGACGCGAGGGAAAGCCCGTGGGGACCACGTTCGTGCTCGGAGATTATGAGCGGGTCGTGCGTTACTGCCGGCAGATGGTGATCAATCCCTTTCGTGGCTACAGTGAAGAGGAGAAGAGCATCCTCGACCCGAGCCTCGAGGAAACGGTGAAGGAGTTCTCCACCATCGACGGCGCCTTCATCATCCGGGGAGACGGCGTGATCATGTCCGCGGGAACGTTTCTTCGGCCGGAAAAAGACGCGCCGAATCTGCCCTCGGGCCTGGGCGCCCGGCACGCGGCCGCGGCTGCCCTTTCCGAAACCACGGCGAGCCTCGCCGTGGTGGTCTCCCAGTCCACGGGCAGCGTGTCCCTGTTCAAGGGAGGGGGCCTGGTGATGAGCCTGGAGAAGTCCGGGTCCGCGGGCGCGATGCCATAAATCCGCCTGCGGCGATGCCATAAATCCGCCTGCGGCGATGCCATAAATCCGCCTGCGGCGATGCCATAAATCCGCCTGCGGCGATGCCATAAATCCGCCTGCGGCGATGCCATGAATCCTCCTTCCTGCGTTGACATTGCGGTGCGGCAAGTGTAGTACTGCGGACGAGGAGCACCGAGAATGTTGAGCTTGAAGCAGGCGATCGACCAGCTGAACGCGAAGTATCCCCGCAGCGCCATCGGGGCGTTCAATTTCAATGACATGACCGACATGCAGGGCGTCATGCGCGCCGGCATCCATACTCGCCAGCCCTGCATCATGATGGCAAGCGCCGCCGCGGTCTCCTACATGGGAATCCATTTCGTTCGGGAGATGCACCGGGCGGCGAATATGACCTCTCCCGTGCCCCTCTACCTCATGCTGGATCACAGTGACAGCGTCGAAACCTGCACTGAGTGCATCGATAACGGTTTCTCTCTGGTGATGTACGACGGCTCCGCGCTCCCTTTCGACGAGAACGTGCGCCGCACTCGCGAGGTGGTGCGCGTCGCGCACGCGCGGGGCGTCCTGGTCGAGGCGGAAATCGGGCGGCTGCCGGGCCGGGAAGAGCACCTGGACGTGAAGGAAATGGACGCCCTGCTCACCGATCCTCGCGAGGCAAAGGCATTCTGGGAGCAGGCGGGAGCGGACCTGCTCGCCATCTCCTTCGGAACCGCGCACGGGTTCTACAAGTCCCAGCCGCGGCTGAACTTCGAGGTGATCCGGGCCACCCGGGAGCTCACCGACGCTCCCCTTGTCATGCATGGGGGTACCGGCGTTTCCGATGAGGACCTGCGCACGGCAATCGGCTGCGGCGTGAAAAAGGTGAACATCGGCACGGAGCTGAAGCACGCCTATACCACCGCAATGCGCGAGAGCCTCGCGCGGATGGACGGGGAGATCGACCCCCGCAAGATCCTCGGGCCCGCCCGGGAGGCGGTCCAGAGGGCGGTGGAGGGCAGGCTCGCGGTGCTCTGCACTCCCCGGGTCGAGGAGATGGTCTAGGGCAGCCTCTGATGCTCGTGATCTTCCGGGGTCTTCCCGGCACCGGAAAATCCTCCCTCGTGCGCCAGCTCGTCGCAAAGCGGCCCGGTTTTCATGTGCTCAGCAGGGACGTCCTCCGCACCGCCGTGCTCCCCCATCCCACCTACACCTCCGATGAGAAGGCGCTGGTCGATGACCTTGTCTGCAGCATGACCGGCTTCCTCCTCGATCGCGGGCGGGACGTCGTGATCGACGGCATGGCTCTCTCCTCCGCCGCGCGCGTCGACGAGCTCGTCCAGATCGCCGCGAGCCGAAGGGTTCCCGTGAGAATCGTGGAATGCGTCTGCCGGCAGGACACGGCCCTGTCGAGAATTGCGCGCGATGACGGCAGCCACCCGGCCGGTGACCGCGGGGAAGCGCTGTACTTCGAGGTGAAGGCCCGTTTTCAGCCCGTCACGCACCCCTCTCTCACGGTGGACACCGATTGTCCGAATGACTCGAACCTCTCCGCGCTCCTTGATTACCTGCACGAGCCGAGGGATTGAACCAGCTCCACCGAGAAATCCCTGAGGGAAGGCAGTGCAACGTCGGCTGTGTCGAGCGCCTCTTGCGGCAGCGGATAGGAGGGGCTCGGCACCGCGATCACGAACATACCGGCAGCCCTGAGGGAGCGGATCCCGTTGAGGGAGTCTTCAACACCTACACATCGTGAAGGTGAGGTACCGATCCGACGTGCAGCTTCAAGGTAGATGTCTGGGGCAGGCTTGCCTCGCTTGACTGCGTCGCCTGGCACAATTGCCCCAAAGACCTTGTTCAGCCCGGTCAGATTCATGACTTGGTCAATCAATTCCGAAGGCGATCCCGATGCCAAGGCGATTCTATATGCACTCGCAGCCGCGTGCACAGCCTGGACCGCGCCTGGCAGCAATGGCAAATGCTGCTCGTATTGCGCCTGTACCCGCCTGGTCACCTTCGCCGTGATGTCTTCAAGAGACAAGAGCAGATCCAAATGTTCCCGCATGTATCGTGCCCATTCCTCCGACGCGTTTCCCATGCAGGCGTGGTGATCGATCTCCGTCCAGGTCTTGCCGGCTTCCGCGGCGAAATTCACAGCCGCCCGATACCAGCAGGCTTCAGAGTCTACGAGCACGCCGTCCATGTCGAAAATCACCGCTTGGATCGACATTCGTCGTCAACTCCCACCTCCTGCAAGATAGGCTCTCTCATTTTCGGCGCTCCACGAGTGGACAGCCCGGATCTCGCCCGTCCGCCGATGCGGGTAGACCACCGCTTTGCCCTCGATGAGCCGAGCCTTCGCCTGCTTCAGGAGCTCGATCACGTGACCGAGTTCGCCGATCCGGGATATGTGGGCACCAGGGTCGAGCTCACCCGAGGTCATCAAATCCAGCGCTCGGGCGACGTCCCACGGGGAGCCGCCTGCAGAGCCCGTGACGTTTATTTCCCTGTAATGCACGGTGGTGGTATTCAGATTGATGATATCTTCGCCCTTCCTAAGGCTGCCGAACAGATGCAGTACCGCATACCGCGCCGCCAACTCTTGCGCGGCTTCGATGGCTTTTCCAGAGCCTGCCGCGACGATCACGTCATCCGCCCCGCGCCCGTCCGTCAAAGTGCCCACCAACTCCTTGAGGTCAGTCGCATTGGAATTGACGGTCAGCAAAGTAGTCCCGAGTTTCATGGCCCTCCCGCCGAACAGACTGCGCACTTGCTCCAGCCGCTCGTTGTGATGATCGACAGAAACGACTACACGAGGACGATAGCTCAAAGCCAGGTCAACGTGCATCCGTCCCATGGTCCCTGCACCGATGATGACTGTGACACCGCCTGGTCTGAGCCCTTTCAGGACTTTGCGCGGCGAGAGGGGTGTTTCCTGCACCAAGTGCATGTGGTGGTCGTGCCCCGAAATAATGCATGCAAGCGGTTCACTCAAAGCGGCATGAGCATAGGGGAGCGGCCGGTCTTGAAGCGGCAACAAGCACTGTGCCTCCAGGATCTCTTCGGTCACCAGCATATATTCTGCCAGATGACCGGGGAGCGTGTACCCAACTCCGAGTCGTTCAATGCCCCTGCCGTTGTCGCGATAGCGTTCGGGATGGTTGATCGGACCGTGGTCGACCGCCGCCTGGATCACGTACCGCTGGCCGAGTTGGTAACGGCCTCGAACCTGTTCACCGATCTCGACCAGGGTGATCGATCCTTCGTCGCCGAGGATGAGCGGATGTTTCGTCACATCCCAGCCAAAAAGCATGGGGTGGTTGGGGCCTTGGTCGATGATCTTGAGCAGGGACGAGCAAATGCCCGCCGCGTCTACACGAGCAAGCAGCTGCCGCGGGCCTGGATGCGGCGTGCGCACAGATCGCACGGCCAGGTGTTCAAAGCCGATTCCATCCAGAACCAGCGCTTGCATCGTATCCGGGATGACCGTCACCTGTGCGGCCGAATCCCTCTCATTTGTCGACATACTCTGCCTCCAAGAGCCCTAGTCTGAAGATAACGCCATTCGTGCGCCATTGTGCGACTTTCAGTTTGGTGCTTTTCCGCTTTTTCTTGTCTTCTCCTATCCGTCATTGATGCCTTTCTTCCAGCGCTCACATCCAAACCAGGCAGCATCCCGAGAAAGAGACCGTCGTCGACGGTCCAAGGAGGCGCTATGGAATTCATGGTCAGCTGGACAGTGCATCCGGGAAAATAGCGGGAGGCGACGAATCGATTCCTCGATCAGCGTGCCGAACGCCGCACGCCTGTCAAAGGCATTTAAACAGTCGGTGATTGGATTTCCGTCGATGGCGGCCGGGGGTGGGGAGTCGTGGAGAGCCAGAGCGCGGAGGCCGTCTACGAAAGCAATGCCCTATGGAGCGATGTCCTGGACATCTACGTCGTGCCTGTCGTCAGCCACGATGAAGCTGAACCCATTTTGAAGAGGGTGTACAAGAAATAGAGAGCGGGAGGTGCGCGCTATCTTTCCACGAAATCCGTGATCAGCCCGGCAACCGCCTCCGGTGTCTCGAGCATCGGCATGTGACCGGCTCCCGCAATCCGGTGAAGAGAGGCACGACGAAGGCGCGAGGCGAACGCCTCCGCCCAGCGCGGAGGGAGAAGCCTGTCCAGCTCGCCCCAGATCAGCAGGGTCTCCTGCGAGACTCCCGGCAGCAGGGCCTCGACATGCGCCCCGCCGATCACGCGTTTGGTGATTCGCGCGATCGCGCGCGCGGCTTCCCGTCCGAGCATGCTGACGGCCGTGGCCTCGACGGCGGTCCGCACGAGCTCGGGCGAGGGGTCGTGGAGGACATTTGCCCTGATCGCCCACTCGATGAAAAGCCGCGTGTTCAGCAGGAAGGCAAGGTTCACGACCGGACCGAGATGGGCCAGGGGCCGCAGGCCGCCCTCCTCGCCCTTCAGCCCATACGGGTCGATGAGGATGAGCTTCTCAACCATGTCGGGATACCGTGACGTGAAATGGACCGCGAGCTGCCCGCCCATCGAATGGCCGGCAAGAACGACACGGGAGAGTCCGAGTGCGGCGCAAAAAGATCGGAGGGCGTCCAGGAAAAAGGGAACGTCGTACGCTGCGTCAGGCTTGTCCGATTGCCCGCAGCCGGGCAAGTCCACGGCGATCGAGCGCAGGCGGGAGGGAAGCGCGCGCTGCAGCCTCTCCCAGTCCGCCGCGGACCCGGCCCACCCGTGCACCATGAGAAGCACGGGAGAGTCTTCCCGCGCGTCGCCGGCCTCCAGGAAGTGAATCCTCACGCCCTTCACGTGCAGCCATCGGGACACGGGGGCATTCTACCACGGAGGCCCATGGTATAGTCGAGCCGTGGACAAGGGCTTCATCCTCCATGCCGTCGAACGCACTCATGCCGGCAGAACCGAGGTTCACCTGGTGGGCCGGCTCGAGGGCGGAGAGACCTTCGCGGTCGTGGAGCGCCGCGTCACTCCTTTCTTCTACGTCCGCGCGGCTGACGAGTCCCGGGCACGGGAGATCTCCGAGCGGGATCGGGGGGCAGCCGATGTCATCGCCTCGGACCGGAGGACCATGGACGGCGCGGCCGTGATTCGCCTGGAAACGCCGACCACCTCGGCGAGCCAGCGGCTGAGGGACTCGCTTCACAGCGAAGGAATCCGGACCTACGAGGCCGATATCAAGCCCTCCGTCCAGCACCTGATGGATCTCCGCATCCACGGAGCAGCGGCATTCGAGGGCGAGTGGCGGAAGGGACGCAGGGTCGACAGGATCTACGAGAACCCGGGCCTCGGCCCCGCCGAGATGGATCCACGGCTCTCCGTGCTTTCCCTGGACATCGAGACGGACGCCCGGGCGGGGGCCGTGTACGCCATCGGGCTGGTCTTTCTGGATCCGCGCACCGGCGCGACAGCGGAAGAGGTTTTGTTCAACGGTCAGGGAACTGCCGCCGCCCCGAATCCGCGGAGTACCGCGATGCAATGTTATCCGACTGAAGAGGCAATGCTGGCCGCCCTGCGCGCGCGCATCGTCGAGCTGGATCCCGACATCATCACGGGCTGGAACGTGATCGACTTCGATTTCCGCGTTCTCGCGCGTCGGTTCGCGGCCCGGGGAGTGCCCTTCGATATCGGCAGGTCGGACTCAGCGGCGAGCTTCCTGGACCGCGAGGACAGCGACGGCATCACCCGGTGGCGCCGGAGCAAGGCGATCGTTCCCGGCCGACAGGTGCTGGACGCGATGTGGCTCGTGCGGATCGCCGGTATGGGACTGGAGGACTACCGGCTGGAGACCGCCGCGCAGAGCGTCCTGGGACGGGGAAAGCGGATCGACGAGCTGCCCGGGGAGAGCAGGACCGCGGCCGTGGAGAGACTGTACCGGGAAGATCCGGGCAGCCTCTGCGCGTACTGCCTGGAGGACACGAGGCTCGCCCTTGAGATACTTCTGAAGGAAGGACTGCTCGACATCGCCGTGCGCAAGTCCCTCCTCATCGGCACGTCGCTGGAGCAGACCTCGGTGAGTGTGGCGGCGTTCGAGTTCCTCTACACCGAGCACCTGCACCTGCGGGGCATCGTCGCCCCGACCCTCGGCATCGACCAGGATGTCCTCGACCGCGCGCCGGGCGGCGGCATCATCACGCCCCGGGCCGGTCTTTCCCGGAACGTGCTCACCTTCGATTTCAAGAGCCTCTACCCCTCGATCATGAGGACTTTCAACATCGACCCGCTCACACGGCTCCGTCCCGGTGAGAGGCACGCAGAGGCGCCGATCGCCGCGCCCAACGGCGTCCTGTTCAGCAGGGAGCCGGGAATACTCCCGGGCATCCTGGACCGTTTCATCGAGAGCCGCGAGGCCGCGCGCCAGCGCGGCGATCGCCGGGCCGTCTACGCATACAAGATCGTCATGAACTCCTTCTACGGCGTCCTCGGATCGCCGGGGTGCCGATATGCGGCTTCCGCTCTTGCGGGGGCGATCACCACCCTGGGCCAGCACATCCTGTACTGGGCCCGGGACCAGGTCACGGCAAACGGGTACGAGGTGCTCTACGGCGACACCGATTCCCTTTTCGTTCTTTCGGGAGCGAAACCGGACGCCCCAGCGTCGGAGCTCGCCTCGCTCGGCGCAAAGATCGCGGAGACGATCAACTCCCGGCTCGCGGAGTACGTGAAGTCCGCGTACGGGGTCGAATCCCGCATGGAGCTGGAATTCGAGGCCATCTACAGGAGGTTCTTCCTGCCGCCCATGCGGACCATGCAGGATGATTCCGAGGATGATTCCGAAACCCGCGGACGCGCCAAGGGATACGCCGGGCTTCGTGTCGCGCCGGCCCCCCAGGGTTCCGGGGAATCCGAGGTGCTCGACGTGGTGGGCATGGAAGCGGTGCGCCACGACTGGACCCCGCTTGCCCAGGACCTGCAGCGGGATGTTCTGGACCGGGTGTTCCACGGCGCGGGACCCGGAGAGATCGATGATCTGGTACGGGACCTGCTGCACGATCTGAGGGCGGGAAGGAAGGACGAGAAGCTCTCCTACCGCAAGTCCCTGAGAAAGCCGGTCGAAGCATACACGAAGTCCTCCCCGCCCCATGCACGGGCAGCGGCTCTTCTCCCGCCCGAGGAGAGGTCGGGGCTCATCCGCTATCTCTGGACCAGAGATGGCCCCCAGCCCGAGAGCAGGCGCACGGCGCCGCCGGATTACGAGCATTACGTGCAGAAACAGGTCCGGCCGATCGTCGAGTCGATCGCGCCGTACATCGGCCTGCAGACGGAGAACCTTTTCGCCTCCGGGGGACAGCTCGGGCTGTTCTGACCCCCGGTTCGCGTTCACGGTACGTTGCCAACCGATGCCCCAGTCTGGTACAGTGCATAGAACGCCTATGCTCATGACGATTGCGCTCCTGGTGATCTTCATCTCTGCTCCCGTTGTGTTCACGCTTCTCTTCTTCTTCACCGCCCCGTACGGGAGATACTTCAGGCCGGGGTGGGGGCCGTCGGTCACCGCGCGCGCGGGCTGGATACTCATGGAAGCGCCGGCCCTGCTGGTCATCGGCATCATCGTGGTATCAAGCGGCCAGAGAGTGAGCGCCCTTACGCTGTTCCTCCTCGGGCTCTGGGAAATCCACTACCTGTACCGCACCTGCCTTTTCCCGCTGCTGATGCGCGGAAGCTCCAAGCGGTTCCCCTTCGTGCTCGTGGTATTCGCGTTCATATTCAACAGCCTCAACGGGTACACGAACGGCATGTTCCTGGCCGCAGGCTCCGTAGCTGCGGCGGACTTCATCTCCGGCCTCAGGGTCTGTGTCGGGATCGCGATGTTCGCCGCGGGATTCCTCACCCACGTCTGGGCGGACAGGGACCTGCGCCGGCTTCGCAAGCCGGGGGAGATCGGCTACAAGATCCCCCGGGGCGGTCTCTGGGAGTACGTCTCCAATCCCAACTACTTCGGCGAGATCACGGAGTGGTGCGGCTGGGCGCTGGCAACCTGGTCCCTGCCGGGCCTCGGCTTCGCGGTGTTCACCATTGCGAACCTCATGCCGCGGGCATGGGCGAACAGGCGGTGGTACATCGACACCTTCGACAGCTATCCGCGGGAGCGCAAGAGCGTGATCCCGTTCGTTTTCTAGAAGGGAGGGGCCCATGCGCGAGATCCTCTGCTTCGGAGATTCCAACACCTGGGGGTACGACCCGGTCACCAAGGGGAGATTTCCGGGCGATGTCCGCTGGACCGGCGTGCTCCAGGCTGCCCTCGGTCCCGGCTTTCGTGTGATCGAGGAGGGCCTCAACGGCCGCACGACCGTGTGGGAGGATCCAGTCGAGGGAGACAAGATGGGCAAGAGGCACCTGCCGTCCTGCCTGGAGAGCCAGGCGCCGCTGGACCTCGTGATCCTCATGCTCGGCACGAACGATACGAAAAAGCGGTACTCCGCACCGCCGACTGACATCGCGGCGGGCGTGGGCGTCCTTCTGGACATCGTGGCGCGAAGCACGGCAGGCCGGGACGGCAAGGCGCCGCCCGTGCTGGTTGTGGCCCCCGCGCCGCTCACGAAGCTCACTGAGTTTGCCCAGATGTTCGAGGGCGGGATGGAGAAATCTCGCGCGCTTGCGCCGCTGTACGCGGAGCTGGCGAGGGCCCGTGCCTGCCCCTTCTTCGATGCCGGAAAGGTGATCAGCTGCTCCGACCTGGACGGGGTGCATTTTGAGGCGGCAGCCCACCGCGCCCTGGGCGAAGCGGTCGCGCGCGAAGTGAAAAAGATCCTTCGAGCCTGATGCGCGGGGCCCGCTCGGCTCCCGGCGATTCTCAGCTCCTGTTCCTGCGTCCCTTTTCCAGCCCGACGACATCCCGTGGAGCCATCCCGCCGATGGCGGCGACGTGCGCGCCGGGAGGCACCGTCGTTCCCTTGCGGAGAAACGCCCGGATGCCCACGCTCGCCCCGTCCCCGATGGTCACGCCCGCGCAGATCACGGAGTGCGCGCCGATCCTGCAGTCCTTGCCAATGCGGATGGAGCCGAAGATGACTTCGGTGCCGCCGGCGATGTGAGGCACGAGCACCACTTCGCCGCCGATCACCGTGCCGTCGCCGATGCTCACAAGGTGCGGATCCAGGATCGTCGCTGCGACGATCCACACATCCCTCCCAATGCGGCAGCCGGCGAGACGGAAGTACATCGTGGGGACCCTCCGGGAACGGCGGGAAGGAACAGGCGGGATGCGATGGCCTGCACTCCGTTCATCGCCATCCACATTGCCCCCGCGCCGGAGAAGAGCCTGTGCCGGCCCGGCCAGACCCCGGCGGACAGCACACGCATGAGAAGGCCGGTGAGCAGGAGGCCGCAGAAGAAGAGCAGGTACAGCGCTCCTCCCGCGGCCAGGCAGAAGAGAATGATGCGTCCCGCCGTGGCCTGCGGCAGGAGTATTCGCGCGGCCCAGATGACGACGAGGGCGGACGGGAATGCGCTTGCCCCGACGACTGCGCCGCTGAGCGCATAGATCAGCGTGGCGAACGGGATGGAGACGAATCGTGACAGTTGGATCCGTGGCGCCGGCTTCACCGATCCTCGTCCTCGCGGGCCCGGACCAGCTCCCGGGTGGAAAGCAGGCCGCAGGCAGCCTCGATGTCCTGGCCGCGCGACTGCCGGATGGTGGTGAGAATCCCACGCTCGCGCAGGAGCTCCTGGAATTGCTCCATCTTCTCGCGGGGGGCCGGAACCAGGGGGGTGCCGGGGATGGCGTGGAACGAAATGAGGTTGACCCGACAGCGGATGCCGTCCAGGATGCGCGCAAGCTCCCGCGCATGACGGGGCGTGTCATTCAGGCCGTCGAAGACGATGTACTCGAAGGAAACTCGCCTCTGGCCGCGCACCATCCGGGCCCGCAGCTCCGCAAGGACTTCCGAGAGCGGATGGACGTTCTCAATGGGCATCAGGCGCCGCCGCTCCTCCTCGAAGGGTGTGTGGAGGCTCACCGCGAGGTGGCACCGGGTGCTGTCGAGGAAGGTGCGCATGGCAGGCACAAGGCCGATGGTGGAGACCGTGATCCGGGTCGGGCTCAGGCCGAACCCGTAATCAAAGCAGAGTATCTCCAGGCTGGCGAGCACGTTCGACAGGTTGTCCAGGGGCTCGCCCATGCCCATGTAGACGATGTTGGTCACACGGTCGCGCTCCGGCAGGCTCAGGTACTGGTTGAGGATCTCGCCGGCGGTGAGGTGGGCCTGGAAACCCTGCCTCCCCGTCATGCAGAACAGGCAGCCCATCTTGCAGCCCACCTGGACCGAGAGGCAGAGTGTTCCCCGACGCTCCTCGGGGATCCACGCCGCTTCCACGTATCGGCCGCTGCCGGCCGCGAAAAGGTACTTCCTCGTGCCGTCGGAGGACTCGGTCACCTTTACGGGCGGTGAGAGCTCGACGCAGTAGCGCTCCGCGAGGACCCCGCGCGCCGCGCGAGGCAGGTTCGACATCTCGTCGAACCGGGTCACCCCCTTGCGGTAGATCCAGTCGGCGAGCTGGCGCCCCGCGTACTCCGGAAGGCCGGCGTCCGCCGCGACCTCTCCGAGCCGGGACAGCGTGCTGCCGAGCAGGTTTTCCTTCATCGGTGCGGTCAGAAATAGATCTCGGCGATCACGTCGGCGAACTTCACGCCCCGCCCGATGAGGATGTCGCGGGCATCCACCACCATCCCGCTGTTGCCGCAGAGCAGGAATCGCTCGGCGGCGGGCAAGGGCTTCGCGGAGAGCCACGCCGTGGGCCTCCCGTCAAAGACGCCTTCCGCCTTCTCCCGTGTACAACAGGGGACATATCTCCCGTCCAGGAGCGACGAAAAGAAGTCTCGGTCTAGGAGGCCCGCAATGCTCCGGCTGCCGTGAATCAGCTGCTTGCCCTCGGTTCCCCCCGATCGCGCCATGGAGATAAACGGCGCTATCCCGGTCCCCGTGGCAACCCAGCAGGAGGGCCCGTTCGCGTCCCGAAACGCGCCGAAGGGCCGCGAGCAGAGAAGCTCGGCCCCCGGCCCGAGCGCTGCCAGGCGGGGGGTGAGCAGGCCCTCGGGCACGAGGTCGTAGAGGACATCGACGAGGGGATCCCCCGTGCCGCTTGCGATGCTGTAGAACCGTGCCGGAACACGCGGATCGAGGGTGAGCGCGATGGACTGACCAGGAACGAAGTCCCATGCGCGCGGAAAGGAAAGCCGATAAATTCCCGGCGCGATCTCGACGTTGGACGTGACCCGGACCGGTTCCAGCCTCGAAGGGTCGAGGCGATGCCCGGTTCGCTCGGTGCTCCCGCGGACCGGGATGACGCGTATTCCTCGATTGGATGCCACGGGCACCAATGTACACAAAGAATAACTTGCCGACAGCCCTTCGGCCGAGCTATGTTCCGTACACGATGTCCACCCGCAACGGTTCTTCGCCCTCTTCGGTTCCGCCCTCGGCGGCGAGCGAGCCCGGACAACCTGCACCCGAGCCTGCGCCACAGCCCGGGGGACCTGCCCCGGCCGCCCCGGCGATCCCCGGCGAGCCGGGGCCCGCTCCGTCGCTGCCTCCTGCGATCACTCCTGCGGCCCCCGCCGCTTCCACGCCGGTCACCTTGCCCTCAACGCGGGAGCCCCGACCGCAGCGTTTTCTCTTCATCTCCAAGTGGGGACTTATCCACGACCTGGCGTGGGAGTTGAGAAAAGAGGGCAACGAGGTCCGCTACCACATCATGATGAAGTCCGAGCGCGAGGTCGCCGAGGGCTTCGTGGAGAAGGTGGACCGATGGGAGGAAAGCAAGGAATGGGCGGACGTCATCGTCTTCGATGACTGCGAGTTCGGCGCCCTCGCCGACCGCCTGCGCGCGGAGGGCAAGGCCGTGGTCGGCGGCACGCCCTACACGGACAGGCTGGAAATGGACCGCGACTTCGGCCAGGAGGAAATGCGTTCCGCGGGCATCACGATCCTCCCCCGGTGGGAATTCGATTCCTTCGACGCGGCAATCTCCTTCATCAAGTCCACGCCCGGCCGCTACGTCGTGAAGCCCAGCGGGCGGGCGCAGAACGAAAAGGTGCTCTCCTTCGTGGGCCAGGAGGAGGACGGCCTGGACGTGCTCACGATGCTGGAGCACTACAAGAAGGGATGGGGCGGCAAGATCAAGAGCTTCCAGCTGCAGAAGTACGCCTCGGGCGTCGAGGTGGCCGTGGGCGCCTTCTTCAACGGCACCGACTTCCTTCACCCGGTGTTCGTCAACTTCGAGCACAAGCGAATGTTCAACGACGACATCGGCCCGCAGACCGGAGAGATGGGCACCGCCGGCTTCTGGCACGGGTCCAGCACGCTCTTCCAGCAGACCCTGTTCAGGATGAGGGACCGCCTTGCCGCCGTGCGCTACACGGGGTACATCGACATCAACTGCATCGCCAATTCACGGGGCATCTACCCGCTGGAGTTCACCTGCAGGTTCGGCTACCCCACCATCAACCTGCAGATCGAGGGCGTGCTGTCGCGATGGTCGGACGTGCTCACCGGCATGGCGCGCGGCACGCCGCTCACGCTGAGAGCGAAGCGGGGCTTCCAGATCTGCGTCGTCATCGCCGTGCCGCCGTTTCCCTTCCTGGATTCCGACGCGTTTCACAAGTTCAGCGAGGACGCGGTGGTGATCTTCCGCAAGCCGATGAACGAGGGCATCCACCCCTGCGACATCCGTCTGGTGGACGGCGACTGGCGGCTGACGGGCAACTCGGGCTACGTCATGGTGGTCACGGGCTCGGGGTCGACGATGGACGATGCCCGCCGCGAGGCGTACAACCGGGTGAAGAACATCATCATCCCGAACATGTTCTACCGCACCGACATCGGCGAGCGCTGGCACCGCGACGGCGACCTCCTGCAGACCTGGGGCTACCTGCTGTAGAACGTGACAGTCACCACGGGCGGGGTGTGGCCCGCCGGACGGGGTGTCGTCCACCGGGCGAACCGCGGTTTTCTTGGCCGCGCCGCAAGAAAAGCGATACCTTCGCACAGGGGAGCAAATGCGTACGAACAGCAGGACGGCGCTGGGTGTGGCCCTTCTTCTCTCGCTGGCCCTCCCGGCTGCGGTATTCGCGGTCAGCGGGCAGGTCGTGTATACGGAGGGCGATGTTGCGTGGCGGAACGGCTCGAATACGCATGATGCGGCAATCGGGGACTCGCTCGGCCCGGGTGACGTGATCGTCACAGGCGCGAAATCCCTTGCAGTGATCGACCTGGCCAACGGCACCACGCTCAAGCTCAAGGAAAAGACCGCCCTCGCCATCGACTCGATCGGGGATTCGACTGCGGTCACGCTCACGGCCGGCGGCGTCTTCACGACGATCGCCCGGAAGCTCACCGGGCGGTTCTCCGTGGCAACGCAGACGGCCGTGGCCGGAGTGCGCGGCACGGAGTTCTTCATGGCGTATGGGAAAACCATCGATTCGAAGCCCGACGTGTGGCTCTGCGTGAACTCGGGAGCCGTGGAGGTCGCCATACCCGACACGGGTCAGACGGTGGTCGTGAAGCAGGGACTGGGCATCAACATCGTGGGAGGAGAACGGATTACCTCGCCCAAGCGCTATCCGTGGACCCGAAAGCTGAACTGGAACATCGACCCCGGGTCGGGCACGGTCGATGACCGCACGAGCCTGGAGCAGGCCTACAGCGACCTGCTGAACCAGGACTACGACTGATGGGAGGGGCCGATGAAGCGGAAACTTTTCGTCATCGCACTCCTCACAGCCGCGGCGGTGTGGGCCGGCGCCCAGGCGCACGTGCCGAACTTTACCCAGGGGGACGTGGAGCTTCAGAGCAGGGCCCAGCTTGTAGCGAACATCGGAAGCTGGGACGTGCTGGCCGAGCTGCTGGGCAGGCTCCACGACCTTGACACGCCGCTGCACTCTTTTGAATCGGTGACGGTCGGCGGATACTACCGGGTGCTTGCGAACCTGAAGGTGGGCGCACTGTACCGCCTGGAAGCGGGAGCCCGGCACGACGACGATGTAACAGCGAACCAGACAACTCAGCAGTTCGATTGGAACGACACCTCCCAGCGGCTGGAAAGCATCCTCATGCTGGACGTGAGCCCGCGGTTCCAGCTCGGCTTCCTTCCGGGCGCCAACTGGGTGCTGATGCTGAAGGGCAGGTATCTCTATGACGTGTGGAACGGCCAGATGTCGGTCATGGCCCGGCCCGAGCTCACGTGGTTCTGGATACGGGACCGGGATCCGTTCCTGAACATCTCCCTGAGCTACGAAATGTACTTCCCGGTGAATTTCGGTACCACGTTCATCTACCAGAGCTACCCCTACCTCACCGTGCTCTGGCACGCGGCACCAGAGCTCGGGATCGAGCTTGCGGGGGCGTACAAGACTACCGTGTGGTCGACATCGACGAGCTGGGCGCAGGCCGGGTAGAGCTCCTACAGCACTCCGGTCAACTCGTGGGCTTTCTCCGTGGGAGTGGTGTACACCCCGAGCTACTGAGCCGATGCGGTCCGGCTCAGCGCGGCCTGCGCAGGGAGGAGAGCAGCACGCCCGCGCCCGCGAGGATGAGGATGAACGGCCACGCGACTGCCCAATCGAGGCTGAAGAGAAATATCGCGGATATCGCCAGCAGGACGAGCCCCCCGATGAGAGGGCCGCGGGAGGCGGCGGTGAACCGCCTGCCGTTGCGCACGAACATCTGCCAGGCGGTTGCGAGCGAGCCCAGCGCGGGGATCAGGATGAAGAGCGCCCACCAGTTGTGAAGCTCCACGCCCGTGATGTTGCGAAGAATGAAGACGATGCCGACGAGGATCAGGACCCCTCCCACGATCCACGCGGGCTGCCGGGGCCGGCCCGCCGGCTGGTGCGTTTCTTGTGAAGAATCGTTGCTCATGAATGCCTCCCTTGTCCCGGGCAATGAGACACCGCTGCACCGGGAACCTGTCACCCGGACTTCTTAACGTTCCATCTGCACGACGACCTTGTCCACCCTATCCAGGTCCCCTCTGTAGAACATTGCGGCGAGCAGGAACAGCACGCCCGCGATGACCGAGGCGACAGGAACGGCGAGCATAGCCGTGCTCAACCCGTATTTGTCGGAGATCGCCCCCACCACGATCGGGCCGGTGGAGCTTCCCAGCAGGTTCTGCACGATCACGCAGACGGCGTATGACACCGCCCAAAGCCCCGGGTGCACGACGTCCTGCGTGACGGCGGATGCGCCGGAAAGGTACAGGAGCGTGGAAACTGCGGCGATCATCATCACGATGTATTGCGCCGTGCCGGAAAAAACTCCAAAGGCCAGCAGCCAGATCCCCGCGCTGAGCAACGTGGACAGTCCCGCGAACAGAGGACGCGCCGGTGCGTGCCTCTTTCTCCATGCATCCACGATGTAACCGCCGAGCGGAGCGCCGATGATGGCCAGGAGCATGACGGAAGATGCCTTGAGTCCCGCCGGTCCGGCGGCCATGCTCTGGGTCCGCATGAAATAGGACGGAAGCCAGATCAGGTACGCGCTTGTGAGGAACGTGTTTCCGGCAAATGCGACGTAGGTCAGAAGGAGGGAGGGGGTATGGAGGAAATCGCGCACGATCTCCCGCGCTCGCATCCGGCGCGCAGCACGCGTTTTCGTGGCAGGCCGTTCGAGCTTCACCGTGCGGTAGTCGCGGGCGAAGAAGAAGAACAGCACACCGATGACAAAGCCGGGAATGGCCACCAGACCGAACGCGCGCTTCCAGCCCCACTGCGTGGCGATCTCGCCGCCGAGGGCCACGCCGATCGCCGAGCCGAGAGGGATGGATGCGTTCCAGAGGCCCGTCATCCGGGAGCGCTTCTCCATGGGATACATGGCGGAAATCATGGCGGTTCCGCCCGGCGCATATCCCGCCTCACCCACACCGACGCCCAGCCTCGTGAGGAAAAGCTGGGGGAAGGATCTGACAAATGCCGCGACGCCTGTCGCGAGGCTCCAGAGCATGACCATGAGGCCCACACTGCGCTTCCTGCTCCACCTGTCGACGAGGATGGAGACGGGAAACGTGAAGATGACGATCGACCAGTACACAGCGGAAGCGAGGGAACCTGCTTGCGTGTCGGTGACGCCGAGGTCCCTTTTCAGGAACGGGATGAGGGAGGAGACGACCTCACGGTCGATGTAGTCGAACATATACAGGAGAAAGAGCCCCGCGAAGAGCCATCCGGTCCCCCGCGGTGTGCCGGCGCGCGCGCCGGTGAGAGCCGCGGGGTCGACTGCCGTGTTCTCTTTTCCACTCCTCACCATACGCTCACCCCCTGACCCTGGGATGCTCAAAAATAGCGAAGCAGGGGCAGAATTGCTACCCTTCGGCGCGCTGAGTGATCGGCTGCTCCGCATCGTTTTCATTGACAGTCCTCCGGATGCCGCATAGAATCCGAAGGGTGAAAAGTGTATTGCTCGTTGTCCTTCTCCTCACGTTTCCTTTCATCGCCGGCCGCGCCGAGGAGATCACCTTTCTGTACATGAACCAGTCCGGTTACGACCCCGCCGACATCCTCGACAGGGCAGACGCGTTCCGGCAGCTGACCGGCGTCCGGGTGAAGCCCGTCTTCGTCGAGTACAAGGACCGGTATGCCCTCGTGACTGAGACCGCGCGCAAGACCCTTCCCGAGTTCGACCTTAT
>Ga0187870_1001177_pt1 | contig 25110 bp, 28 predicted proteins | sample June2016WEW_13_1_3_FD_132974 | JGI IMG/M metagenome (GOLD analysis project Ga0187870, IMG submission 132974) | Peatland microbial communities from SPRUCE experiment site at the Marcell Experimental Forest, Minnesota, USA - June2016WEW_13_150 | ecosystem: Environmental > Terrestrial > Soil >... | reverse complement strand
TGATGGTGGCGGAGGGCGTCACGTTGGGATAATTGGGCTGGCTGGGGAGGTTGGCCCGGGAAGGATAGACCGTCACGCTGTTGCTGCCGTAGTTCGCCACATAGATGTTGCCGAGGGAATCCCACGCGATGCCCGATGGACTGCTCAGGCCGGTGTTGCTCCCGCCGATGGTGGCGCTGGGGGAGGCGTCGCCTTTGCTCCCCTTGGCATAAATGGTGATGGTGTTGTTGCAGGCGTTGGTGGCGTAAATGTTCCCATTCGGATCAATGGCCACAAATTCCGGCTCGGCGAGGCCGGTAGGGACGGGGGCCAGCGGGGAGACATCGCCGTTGCTCGTGGCGGCATATGCCGTCACGGCGTGGCTGCACTTGTCCGTAACGAAGAGCGGCGCCGGGGTGGAGTCCGCGCTATAGGCGCGGCCTGAAGAACGATGAAGGCCGACAATCGCAAACGCGGCCACGCCGAGCATTGCGATCACGCCGATCCGCGCTTTCCCTGCATACTTGTTCATTTGCTTCTCATCCATGTTTGAAGAGGAAACCATGCAGCACAACTTAAACTGCTAACACTTCCGATGTTTACAAGTAAGCGAATTTTATACCAATATTGATAGCGTTTGCGCAAACCAAACCGTGGCGTGTCAGTGCAGGCGCGTGCCCGGACTCACCTATCGCAAAGGGGCCTTTAGTTGGTCGGGGTGGCCGGATTTGAACCGGCGACCACACGCACCCCAAGCGTGTGCGCTACCAGGCTGCGCCACACCCCGACGCGAGGAACGTCGCGCGAGCGGCAGGCCGCGTCACGCGAACGTCAGGCCGACACATTATATTTTCGCTCCCGGCAAGACCACACCCGCGTGCGCATCAAAAGCAGCGGCGCGCAACTCGACTGCCCGCGCGATTTTTCGTTTTTCGTCTTTCGTTTTTCGTTTTTCGTTGCTCGCCGGATCAGGTTTTTTTCTTCGGCGCGACGCGCGGACGCCATTGCACGAACGACCGCAAATCGACCTGAAACGTCCACGCGCTTTTCGACTGATCGATCAGGTGCACGATCTCGTCGCATATCGCCGCGGGCGGAACGAACTGCGACGGATCCACGTCGGGCATCGACTCCCGCACTCGCGCACTGTCCACGGCGCCGTCCACGTCGAGTGCGGCAGCATGCACGCCGAGATGCATGAACTCGTAGGCGACTGACTCCGCAATCGCGCGCTGCGCCAGCTTCGACGCGTTGTAGGCGGAGTATTGCGCCGGTCCGCTGCGCGACTCCGATCCCAGCACGAAAATCACGGTGCCGGCCTTGCGCTCGGCCATCTTGCCGATGACGGCTTGCGTGCAGAAGAACGGTCCGTATGCGTTCACCTTGAGCTGGAAGTCGAAATCCTGTTCGGTAATTTCGGTGAAGCGCTTGCGAAGATACGCGCCCGCGTTGTTAATCAACACGGAGATCGGTCCGAGCTCGCGTTCGACCGTCTCGACCGCGGCGACGACCTGATCGCGGCGCGAGACGTCGGTCGGCGTCACGACTGCTTTGCCGCCTTGGGCGCGAATTAATTCGGCGGTTTCGTCAAGCTGCGACTTGGTGCGGGCGATCAGCCCGACCGCGTAGCCTTCTTTTGCCATTCGAAGCGCGATGTCGCGGCCGATGCCGCGGCCTGCGCCGGTTACCAATGCGACTTTTGCTTCCGACATAGCGCCGGATCTTAGCCGCTGGCGGCTAGTGTGCAAACCTCCGCGCAAGCGCACCGCAGATTCCTTGGCGCTCGACGAATCGAGTGGTAGTGTAAAATTTATGAGCATGCGGCCGGCGCGATTGATCGTTGCAATATTCGCAGCGCTCGCGATGACCGTCCTTGTGAGCGCGCGCGCCGCGTTTTCGCAGGATGCCGAGGATTCCGCCGCGGGGGCAGATGCCGGTTGGGAAGGGACCGGGCCTGCCGTCGATGAGGGTGCGGGAATGGCGGAAAAGGTCCTGGAGATTCCGCAGCTGACGTGCGCCAACGACGGCGTATCAGTCCCCTGCGCCGACGGCAGCGATGAGGACGCCGACGCCGATGGCCAGGCCGTCAACGCATCGTCGCCGGGTGCGCCGCCTACCCTCGATGACGACACCGCCGACGCTCGCGGGCCCAATCAGGATTGGGGCACGCTCGACGATTACCAGAATGAAGAAGCTTACGGGGTCCCATGCGCGGTGTATCCCTACCCGATGACTGTCGCGGTAGGAACGATGAACAGACCGTCGTCGCTTCCCGCGTCGGCCTACGCGCCGATGAGCAGCCCGCTGACTCAGGCTGCGCGCCCGCCGCTGAATCCCGGCCCGTGGATGATTTCTCCTTCGATGTCCCCGTTCAGCCACCCGGCGGGCAATCCGATGATGGGGATGACGATGTCGCATCCGTCGTTCGGATTGCATCATTAACGGCGCCTCGTCAGCCGTTTCGTTTACGCCGAGTTCACGCGCTATTATCTTGGCCCGCTCGCGTCACTATCGACGGCGGTGCGCGGACGGAGATTTGTCATGCTGATAACGGTTGACGTTGGCAACACCGATACCGTGATTGGAATTTACGAAGGCGAGCGCTTGCGCAATCACTGGCGCATCTCGACCGTTCCCGATCGCACCACCGATGAGCATGGCGCGCTGCTCAACACTCTCTGGGCGGCGGCGGGCCTGGAGGGCAGCCTCAAGCCTGAAGGGGTTGCGATCGCGTGCGTGGTCCCCCCCCTCAACAAGGTGATGGAGCAAGTCGCTGAGCGATATTTCCATTGCGCTCCGCTGATGGTGGGGCCTGGGATCAAAACCGGCATGCCAATCCTCTACGAGAATCCCAAGGAAGTGGGCGCCGACCGAATCGTCAACGCGGTTGCCGCCTACGAGCGCTACGAATGCGCATCTATCGTCGTCGATTTTGGCACCGCGACCACTTTCGACTACGTGACCGGCAAGGGCGAGTACGCCGGTGGTGCGATCGCTCCCGGCTTGGGCGTCTCGATGAACGCGTTGATCGAGCACGCCGCCAAGCTCTATCGCGTCGAGCTGGTTCGCCCGCGCGAGGTTGTCGGCCGCACCACGGTCGGCTCGATTCAGTCCGGGGTGATCTTCGGCTACACCGCCCTGGTGGACGGGCTGGTCGGGCGCATCCAGAAGGAGCGCGGCGAAAAGGCGCGCGTCATCGCGACCGGCGGTCTCGCCGAGCTTATTGCGCCCGAGAGCGAAACGATTGAAGAAGTTGACGAGTTTCTGACATTAAAGGGACTCAGGCTGATCTTTGAGCGCAACCGGCGCTAGCTTTTGAGGGAGGTTCGATGAGCACGCCCGGGCGAGTTGTGACCGATTCGATGATCGGTCTCAAGATGCCGGATTACTCGCGGATATCACCGCGCGTTGCGACCGTGCTCGGCCACAATCCGAGTCCATTTACGGGACCCGGCACGAACACCTACATAGTGGGCGCCTCGAAGCGGCCGCTACTGCTCGACACGGGCCAGGGCGTCGCGATATACGCCGACCTGCTCGAAGCGGCGCTCAAGGAACTCTCCGGCAGTATCGAACTCGAACGAATCGTCCTGACTCATGCACACGTCGATCATCTGGGAGGCGTGCGCCAGGTGATCGAAAGATTCGGCGAGATGGAAGTATTGAAGATGCCGTGGGAGGGCCACGATGCTCCGGCGGGCGCGATTTCCGTGATCGGCCACGACGCCGTAGTTCACACCGAAGGCGCCACCCTGCGCGCGGTATTTACTCCCGGGCATTCGCCCGATCACTTGTGCTATTACTTGGAAGAAGAGCGCGCATTGTTCACGGGGGACGTCGTGCTGGGCGCAGGTACTACAGTCATTCCCGACGATACTGGCGACCTCGGCGAGTACATGGATTCGCTCAGGCGCCTGCTCGCGCTGGATATCGAGACGATTTATCCCGGGCACGGCCCGGTCATCCGCAATCCCAAAGAGAAGATCGGCCAATACATCGCTCATCGCGAATTGCGCGAACGCCAGGTGCTCGAGGCGCTCGCGCACAGTGCGGGACCGCTCGAGGCGATGGCGATCGTGAAGAAGATCTACGTTGACGTTCCTGAGTATCTGCATCTTGCCGCGGCAAGCTCGGTCCGCTCTCATCTGCGAAAGCTCGAGCGAGAGGGCCGCGTGGTGGAGCATGAAAAGCGCTGGAGTGCTAACTAGCAAAGCGCGGGAGTATCGCGCTTTTGGCGCATCGATCGCCGCGATGCTGCTCGTTCTGTTCGCAAGCGCGCCCGCGGCTGCGCAGTCGGGCGCCGAAACCGCCGCCTCCGAGACGTGGAAGACGGCAGCCGCATCAGCCGCCGCGTCTGCCCCAACTGCGGGGTCCGGCGCTGGCGCCCCGATCGCGGAAGCCGCTGCGCCATCGCCTGCGCGCACTGCCATCGCGCCATCCGCCGATTCCGCGACCGCCACTGGCCCATCGAACATGGTTGCGACGCCGCCCGATCTCGACGGCGCGCAGCCCGGCACCGCGGAGATTCCGCCCGCCAATCCTGCCGACGCGTCGCAGCAGCAGCCGCCGAGCCATGCGGATTCGCAGCCATCCAATGAGAACAGCGAAGTCGCGCGTTATCAGGAGGAGCAGAGCGGGTTGCCGCCCGAGCAGCTCAGGAGCTTGCAGCAGTTCGACAGCGAGGGCGAGCTTTCGACTCCATTCGGAATGCAATTGCGTGAAGCGCGGCGCACGCTCAAATCCGGCGAAGAGGCTGAGGGCCTGCTGGTTATTGCCGTCGAAAAAGGCAGCCCGGCCGCGGCGGTTGGCTTGCACCCCTACAGTCACACCGTCCATGACGCGCTTGCCGCGGCTGCGATGGTGGGAGCGGTTTTCTCTGGTGGATTGGCGGTGGTGGTCATTCCCGCGTTGGACTACATGCAAATCGGCGAGAGCTACGACATGATCATCGGCGTCGACGGCTCGCGTGTGACCAACTTTCTCGACTTCCAGGACCGCATGCGCGACCTTCAGCCGGGCGAGGTGATCTACTTAAGCGTAGTGCGCAACGGCAAACGCCTCCAGGTGACGATGCCGGTGCCGGCCGACGTTTTGCAAGCCACCAACTGATCGAGCCTCCCGAGCTTTACGCGCCCGGCGACTTTCTCTATATTTCTTTATCTCGCCCGTCGAGGAAGACTTTTCCCGGCGAGACGGTGTTGAGTTGAGTGCCTCCCGTGCGGAGGCGATGACATTTGGCGTCTGCTCGCGCCTGGATCCGATGTTTGGACCGGGACTCCGAGTGATTCGAGCGCTCGTTCATTCGAGGTTGCTCTGATGCGGGGTTGCCGGGTACGCGGCAGCCCCGATTTTCTTGGAGCGACAGGATCGTTTGGGAGAGAATATGACGCAAGACAAAGTTCGCGTGCCCGATCTCGCGCGCATGAAGGCCGCGCGGCAGCCGATCACGATGCTGACCGCGTACGACTTTCCATTCGCCAGAATCTTCGACAACTGCGGCGTCGATCTGCTCCTGGTCGGCGATAGTCTCGCCATGGCGGTGCGCGGCGAGGCCAACACCCTCGCCGTCACCATCGACGAGGTCATCTACCACACTCGTGCAGTTGCGCGCGCGCGACGCCGGGCGCTGGTCGTCGCCGACATGCCGTTCCTATCGTATCAGGTAAGTCCCGAAGACGCGTTGCGCAACGCCGGCCGTCTCGTCAAGGAAGGCGGCGCTGAGGCGGTGAAGCTCGAAGGCGGCGTCGCGATAGCCGAAGCGGTGGCGAGAATCACGGCTGTCGATATTCCGGTGATGGGCCACGTCGGACTGACGCCCCAGTCGGTTCATCGGATGGGCGGGCATCGCGTGCAAGGCCGCAAATCCGGCCGCGCGCCCGGATGCCGCGAACGCCTGCTCGAAGACGCCGCCGCACTCGAAGCCGCGGGCGCATTCGCGATCGTCGTCGAGGGCGTGCCACCGTCGTTGGCGCGCGAGATAACCGCCCGCGTCGCTATCCCGACCATCGGCATCGGCGCCGGGCCCGATTGCGACGGCCAGGTGCTCGTGATGCACGATATGCTTGGCCTCGGCGAGTCGTGCGCGCCGCGCTTCGCCAAGCCGTTCGCGCATCTGTGGAACGAGTCCGCGGCCGCTGCAAGCACCTACGTGCGCGAAGTGAAGGAACGCGCGTTTCCGGCGCCGGAACATTGTTACGCCGAATCGAGGGGCGCCTCGCGATGATGGTCATTACCTCGCCCGGCGAGATGACCCGTTATTCCAGTGACGCGCTTCAACGTGGTGAACGAATCGGGCTGGTCCCCACGATGGGCTGTCTGCACGAGGGGCATCTGGTGCTGATGCGCGAGGGCCGGCGCCGATCCGCGGTTCTGGTCGCGTCGATCTTCGTCAATCCCACCCAGTTCGGACCCGGCGAGGACTTCGCGCGCTATCCGCGCAACTTCGAGCGCGACTGCGCGATGCTCCAGACCGTGCCGGTGGACGTGGTGTTCGCGCCGGAGCCGAGTGCGATGTACTCGCCCGACGCGCAGACCTTTGTCGACGTCGGCGAGATTACCAGCGGCCTGTGCGGGCCTCATCGCCCCGGCCATTTCCGCGGCGTGACTACCGTGGTCGCCAAGCTGTTCAACATCGTCAAACCGCATCTGGCGGTTTTCGGCGAGAAGGATTTCCAGCAGCTGCGCGCGATCCAGCGGATGGTCCGTGACCTTAACTTCGACGTCGAAATTATTCCGGTGCCTATCGTGCGCGAAAAGGACGGCCTCGCGATGAGTTCGCGCAACGCCTACCTCTCAAGCGCCGAGCGCGAAGACGCGCTGGCGCTGAGCCTCGCGATCCGCGCAGCCCGCGAGAAGCATCGCGCGGGCCCATGCTGCGCCGAGGAAATCGTGTTCGCGGCGACTCGTGTGCTCAACCGGATGAAAGGAATTGCGATCGAATACGTCGAAGCTGTTGATGCCGAGACGCTTGCGCGTCATCCGTCGCTCGATCGTCCGATTCTAGTCGCGATAGCGGCCCGCGTCGGCAAGACGCGGCTAATCGACAACGCCGTGCTGCAGCCGTAACCGCGCCCGCCAGTCATCTCTCGCAAACGATTTGTGGACTCTCGCCGTGAACCCGCCGCGAGGTGTAGCCTCTTCGATAACGAACTGATCGCAAAGACCCCTCGCCGAGGATGCGCCATGCTGCTTGAGGACGAAATTCGCAAATTTGTAAAACGTAATCCGTTCACCGTGCCGCACATATCTCTCACAGACCTTGAGAGGAGCTGCCACGAGTACGAAAACGGCGGCTGGGATTCCGCTTATAGAATCGCTACCACCCTGGTGCACGAAGGATGGAGTAATCCTCCTCACTTACAAAAGGTCGTAGATGGGTTGAACGTGCTATTGCGAGTTTGGAATCAGCAGTTTTATGGCCCGAGCGGTTTCAACGAGCGAGGCGTTGAAGAATGGTTGGGAAACAACTGGCAGAAAATCGATAGATTTCACAGAGAAGATATTTCCTCATTGGACGCAAGCACTCACGAAGCAATAGCGGGAACATTCATCGAATTGCTAGCTCGACTGAAAAAAACTTTAGACGGGAAGCAGAGTCCTGTCTCAGTTGGGAAGGCGCTCCATCTCTTAGCTCCGCGGTTCTTTCCGGCATGGGACAGTGACATCGCGTGCAATTGGAAGTGTCGGTACTCGACCTGGCCAAGCGTGGCATACATCGTTTTCTGCCACCGGATAAAAGAATTTGCCGCGCCGTTGAAAGAAGCCCTCGCAGCGGACGATTCGCCGCGTCGCGCTTGGCTCTCGGAGAAGACACTCCTAAAGCGAATTGACGAGTATAACTACGTCAACCGGTAAGGGCGGAGTTAGGTCATCGAGAGTCAGGAGGCCGCCGGCTACGCCACTGCCACCGCACGATCGCGTCGGGATTTCGGCCGAACTTTGATCTCGACCCTTTGGTCAAGTGCGGCTAGAAACCGCATGATTCGCTCAAGCGAAAATCCGTCGAGATGCCCTCGGAGCAGTGCAGATATTTTAGGCTGAGTTACGCCGAGAATCTGCGCAGCTTCGACCTGGCTGAGTTCTCTCTTCTCGATAATCGCGGAGATTTTGAAAACCAGGTCGGCTTTTGCCTGAAGCACGTCTGCATCCGCCAGTCCGAGATCGCGGAACACATTGCCGCTGCCTCTGGTCACCATTTCCATCGATCCGCTCCTTTCACTTCTTTCCGGACTTGTAGTCCTGCTCCGCGACTTTGAGCCTCTGCTTGATTAGATCGAGGTCGCTCTTCGGAGTCTCGATTCCCTTTTTCGACTTCTTTTGGAATGCGTGTAGGACATAAACCACATCGGCAAATCGCACCGTATAAACCGTTCGAAGCGTGTCCCCGTCGAAGTCATCAACGATCTCGACCACGCTCGCACCGCCGAATCCTTTCATTGGCTTCGCGTCTTTGTGCTTTCCACCTAGTTGCGCCGCGGTCAGCGCGGTTCCGACTACGAGCGTAACTTTCTTCGGAAATCTCTGGAGATCTGATTGCGAACCGCCCACGAACCTTACTGGTTTTCGTTTCGGCGGCTCGCCCATGCGAAAGTATCCCATAAATGGGATAGAGCGTCAAGCTCGGCTTCGTCTCAGTGGAATGAGCAGAAGCTATCGAGTGCGAACGATCCCGCTCACGTCATCAGCAGAATCAGCAGGCCGCCGGTTACGATGAATCCACCGCCCAGCAGGATTCTGTCGTCGGGAATCTGCCTGAAAAGAATGAACGAGATAACCTGCGACACTACGAAGAAGACCGCGATGTAGATTCCCATCAGTCGATTGAAATCGACACCGCTCAGATTGACCAGCACTCCGTAGGCGAAAAGAACGAGTCCACCCGCCGCCATCCAGTAGGCCGGTCCGCGAAGTCCTATCCGGATGAGCGCGTCGCCGCCCACTTCGAGCGCCGCGGCAAGCACCAGGATCGCGAGAGTCTTTAAGATCAAATCCGGGCTGGCCTAATAATAATCAACCGGGTCGATCTGCCGCTTGGCGCCCCAGTAGAAAAGCATATTCTCAGTCAGTCCCTGCCAGGTGAATTTCCCCGGCGGCATCAGGAGGCGCTTGAACATCGACTTGAGCGAGTAGAACTCCTTGGTGCATCGCCACACGCCTTCTTCGACTTCCTGCGGCGACATGTTCTTGGGCACGAACATGCAGCGGAAGTTGTTGGTGTAGAGGTCGGCGTCGGGGATGATCACGCGGCCCTCGTCCTCGAGCTGCGTGCGCATCGGCGTGCCCCTGCGCGGCGTCACGGTGTTGAAGAACGCCTCGGGCGCCTTGACCTCGTGCAGGAACTTGAGCGTGTCGTCGAAAATTTCCGGACGGTCCTCTTCCAGCCCGAACATGAAGTTGAGCGAATAGTAAATCCCGTATTTTTCCAGCTTCTTGAGCAGCTTCTTGTAATGGCCCGCGTGATTCTGAATCTTGTTCATCGACAGCAGGCTGTCCTGGCTGATCGATTCGACCCCGATGTTGACGTGGAAGACCCCCGCCTTGGCCGCCAGTTCCAGCAACTCGTCGTCGTGATTCGAGTTGATCGTCCACAGGCACGAGAAGCGGATGTTGAGCGGCTCGAGCGCCTTGAACAGCTCGCGCGCGAACTTGTGCTTGCCCGTGATCTGATCGTCGATGAACTGAAAGCGCTTGAAGCCGGTAATCTTGACGACCTGCTTTATCTCCTCGACGATGTCCTCGATCGGCCGCGTCCGATACGCGCCGTCGTAGAAGACCGGAATCTCGCAGAACGAGCACCGATAAGGGCATCCGCGGCTTGCCTGCACCGGCACCGCCTTGAACAGGTAGCGGTTAAGCTTGAGCAGCTCGTGGCGCGGCCGTGGCAGGTTCTTCAGATCGTGCAGCTTGTCGGACTTGTAAATGTGCTTGAGTTTGCCGTCGCGCCAATCCTGCAGCAGTTCGGGCCACACCAGGTCGGCCTCGCCCTTCACCACCGCGTCGCAATGCTGGAGAGCCTCTTCGGCCTGCAGCGTCGCATGGAATCCGCCGAACACGACCGGGATGCCGCGCTTGCGGAACTCGTCGCCGAGTTGGTACGCGCGCAGCGACGCGCCGATCGTCGTCGTCATGCCGACCAGGTCCCATCCACCGTCGAAATTGATGTCCTCGAGACGTTCGTCACATAGCGTTACGTCGTAATCGTCGGGCGTCAGTCCCGCCATCAGCGGAATCATCAGGCCCATGATTAGCCGCCAGCGGGTCTTATGCGGAGTGCCGTCGAGATGGACGGTGGTGGGTTGCACCAACAGAATTCGGGGCTTCTTGCCGTTCATACTTCCTCTGCCTGCAGGGCTTGCTTCGCCTTGCTACAGGCTTTCAGTCTCCATTGACGATTGACGATCGACGATTGACGATTGACGATGCGGTCCGGCCGGTAATCCAGATCAGGACCAGGGCAAACACGTAACTGCCGAATGCCGTGCCCCATGCGAAGTACTCCAGCCGATTAGCTATTGCCAGGACCACGACCAGGTAGGCGAAATCGCGCCCGCTCCATCGATCGACTTTGTCCAGCCACGCCGCCGCCTGCGCGCCCTTTATCTTGAAGGCGCGCCAGGTCGCGTAAACGCACATCATGAATCCGCCGAGCAGGATCGGAATCAGGTACAGGTAAGCGCGGCTGTGGTCCACCCGGTAGCATCCCACGAGCAAGCCTACGAAAACGGCGACGTGCACAATATTGTCGGTGGCTATATCGAGCGCGCCGCCAAACTCGCTCTCGACCATTTTAAGCCGCGCCAGTTCGCCATCGACGCCATCGATCGTGATCGAGATCAAAAAGAAAATTGCCGCGAACAGCCGCATCCAGTAATTCGGAACCGAGAACATCCAGGCGCACGTCAGGCCGAACGCCGTGTTGGCGACCGTGACCATGTTGGGCGTGACGCGGGTCTGCGCGAGCCAGTAGCTGATTCGCCACGAAATCCGGCGGTCAACCCATCGCGCCATCGGCGCGTCTTTGTGGGCCGATTCCTCGCGAATCGATTTCGCCAGCCGCAGTTCCGCTTCTTCGCGATCGTCGGGTCGCCCGTTCAGCGCGAACGGCAGCAGACTCGCCGCCGGCGCCGCGAGCCGGGTCGAAGTTCCCCCGCTCTTGAGAATCTCGCCGATCGGACCGGTCGCGATTTCGCCGCCCTGGTCGAGATCCGTGCTGACTGTCCGATGCACCAATCGCGGATTGGAGGCGTGGGCGTCCAGGAGCCGGGCCAACTGCGACTTCGCAAATACCAGGTTTCCAGAAAAGGATACGCACGGCGATGACGGGTCGATGCCCAATCCCTGCGCATTCCGACGATTCAGAATCTCACTGAACGATTCGACCATCGAGACCGTGTCGCGATCTTTGAACCGGCCCATCGCGCGAGCGACGTCCGGATACAGCTCGCGTGGCGCCGCCACGACAAACCGTTTGATCCCGGCGCGTTCGCAATTAATCATCAGCCGCTCTAACAGCGGGCGGCCGAAGACCGCGTTATTCGCGCGATCGGGTGCAGCGATTAGAGCAGTATCAATCACCAACGTCTTATTTGAACCCGGTTTTCCCCCGTCTTCTGCAATTGGCGTCACGGTAACATAGCCGTAATGCGAGCGGAAGTAGGCCTGCTACTAACTTCCATTCCGAATTATGAATTCGGTCGCTGTATCAAGCTTATTTCATCGCTGCTCTCGAGCACATCGTCGATCGAAACGGCGCTGCTTTCCGATTCGCCGCAACTTTTAATCGGCATCGAACTAGAGGCAGCCTGCCGCGGCTGATAAACTGACGGATTCATGGCCACGATTACCGCTCTGCTATTCGATTTTGGCGGCACGCTCGACGGGCCTGCGCATTGGCTCGATCGGTTTCTCTCAAGCTACCGCGCCGCGGGAATCGAAATTTCGCGCGCCGAACTCGACCCGGCCTTCGAGCATGCAACGCGAATCGGATACGGCGCGACCAGGATCGTGGCGCGCTTCGGGATGACGGACCTGGTGCGATTCCTGGTTGGCCACCAATTCGAATACCTCCGGAAAAGCGGCCCGCACACGCTTCGAGCGATACTCGGCAACTCCGGCGCCGCAGGACGCCATCGATTCGTCGAGCGCGTCACGAACTCTTTCGTCCGCGAGACGTCTGCCGGACTGGCGCATAGCCGCGACGTCATCGGCACGCTCAAGGGTCGCTTCAAAATGGGCGTCGTATCTAACTTCTATGGAAATCTCGACGGCATCCTGGTGGAGGCGAAACTGGATCGATTCTTCGACGCGGTTGCCGATTCATCGCGCGTTGGAATTTTCAAGCCCGAGGCGGGCATCTTCGAAGCCGCGCTGGAAAAAATGCATTGCGCGCCCGAATCGACCGCGATGATTGGCGATTCTCTCGCCAAGGATTGCGCACCCGCACACAGACTCGGAATGCGGACCGTCTGGCTGCGCACCACTGAATCGCAATGGGGCGATGGTGCTTCCCAGCCGGACACCGCCGCCGACATCACGATCCGATCGATCGACGAAGTTGCGCAAATTCAATGGTGAAGGGATTGCAAGGTGCGATTATTGCCGCCGGCCGCGGCGAGCGGCTGCGCAACTCGACGCGCGACGATATTCCCAAGCCGCTCGTCAAGCTGGGCGGCGAGGCGATGCTCTTGCGGCAGGCGCGTGCGCTTACCGAGGCGGGAGCATCCTCGGTTGTTGCGGTGATCAACTCCGAGACGGCGCGGGTTGCGAGCGAAGACGCAACGGCCCTGGAGATTCCGCCGTCGGTCCGGCTCGTCGTTCGCGACACTGCCAACTCGATGGAAACGATGCTGTCGCTGGCCGACGTGCTGGAACCGGGATGGTTTATCGCGGCGACCGTGGACGCCGTAATTCCGCAGGCGGAATTGGCGCGTTTTGTTAATGAATCGCGCCGGAAAATCGAGGATTGCAGCGAAAAAAAATTGGCAGGCGTGCTGGCCGTCACGCGATGGCGCGGCGAGGACAAGCCGCTTTTCGCCGATGTAACAGAAAATGGCTTGATCCTGCGGCTCGGCAACCGGCAGACTTCTATGGTGACGGCGGGACTCTATTTCCTGTCGACACGAGTTTTTGACTACGCCGCTGACGCGCGCCGCGTGGGACTCGACGCGCTCCGCCGCTTTCTCGCGCTGATCATCGAGCGCGGAATGCAACTGGATGCGATTGAAATCGAAGGATCGATCGACGTCGATGAAGCGTCGGACCTCGACGCCGCGCGCATCGCTATACGGAAGATGCCATGAGTTATCGAGCTTTGGGAATTTATCGGGAACCCGAATTTTCACCGGGCAAGGTCGAGGCCGACGCCGCGATTCTTGACGCCACCTTGTCGGAGCTGAAGCGCGAAGGCGTCGAGATTCAGGCGATGGATGCGGTCAGCTTCGCGATGGCCGCAGCCACCCGCGTCGATATCGTACTGCCGATGTGCCAGGGTGCGCGCGCGCTCAAGCGTCTGGCCGAAGTCGAGCAGGCGGGAGCGGTCGCGATCAACTCCGCGCTCTCGATTCGCAACTGCTACCGCGATCTGCTCGCGCCGGGGCTGGAGCGGGCCGGAGTGCCGACTCCCCCGGGCGCGCTGGTGGAGGCAGACGAGCCGCTTGATGCGCGCAAGCTGGCCGGGCTGGATTTGTCGGCGGGCGTGTTCGTCAAGCGCGGCGACTTGCATGCGCTCGCCCCTGAAGATGTGCAGCGGGCGGCCGATCGCGCCGAGGTCGAATCGATTCTCGCCGATTTCGTACGGCGCGGAATCCGCTTCGCCTACCTGCAGCAGGAAGTCGTCGGCCGGGTCGTCAAATTTTACGGCGTCAGTGGAGTTTCCTATTTCACCATTCAACCCGAAGGTGAGGAAGTTGCCGAAGCCGCTGTGCGCGCGCTGTCGGAAGCGGCTTTGGCGGCAGCCGCCGCGCTTGGGCTCGAGGCATGGGGTGGCGACGCGGTCTTGAGTGGCGATCGTTTTGCGATTATCGACTTTAACGACTGGCCCAGTTATAGCCGGGTGCGCCGACCTGCCGCTCGCGCGATCGCACGCCGCGCGATGAGTCTGCTTGGCCGCCCGCGCTAGACGCGGCAAGAAATTCAAACAAGGAATCGGACCGCCGCCATTCGATGAGAACAACCACCAACGGAAAACTTCCCGCAATCAAGACATCGGTTCCAGGCCCCAAGTCGAAGGAGATCTTCGATACCGAACAAAAGTATATCGCGCCGGGCCGCCAGCGAATTTCGCTGCTCGCCGGTCTCGCGTTCGATCACGGCGAAGGCGCGACGCTTACCGACGCCGACGGCAACACCTACGTGGATTTTTTCGCAGGCGTCGCGGTCGCGAGCCTCGGCCATGCGCATCCCGCACTGGCGCAAGCGCTGGCGCGCCAGGCGTCGCGGCTGATAGTCGGCACGTTCGCGACCAAAGAGCGCGCGGCGGCGTTCAAGCTGCTGGCCGAAGTCGCGCCCGCGGGACTCAACCGCGCGCATCTATATAGCGGCGGCGCGGAGGCGGTCGAAGCCGCGCTTCGGCTGGCGCGTTCTGCCACCGGCAAGCACGAAGTTGTGAGTTTCTGGGGCGGCTTCCATGGCAAGACCGGCGGCGTGATCGGACTTATCGGCGACGAATCGAAGCAAGGCTACGGACCGCTGCAGGGCGGGCAATACACGGCGCCGTACGCGGACTGCTACCGATGCCCGTTCAAGTTGAAGCATCCCGAGTGCGGACTCTATTGCGTCGATTTCGCGCGCCAGCAAATCAAGATGAGTTCCGGCGGCGCGCTCGCTGCGATCGTCGCGGAGCCGATGCAGGGCACCGCCGGCAACGTGATTCCGCCCGACGACTGGATGCCGGCGGTCAAATCGGTGGCCAAGGATTTCGGCGCGCTGCTAATCGCCGACGAAATGATCACCGGCTTCGGACGGACCGGAAAATGGTGGGGCGTCGAGCACAGCGGCGTTCGCCCGGATATCGTCACCGTCGGCAAGGGAATGGGCTCCGGATACCCGGTTTCGGGCGTGCTGCTGAGCGACGAACTGGGCAAGGCGGAGCCGTTCTCGAAGCCAAGCGCGTCGTCGTCGAGCTACGGCGGAAATCCGCTCGCGGCGGTGGCGGTGGCGGAAACGATTGGCGCGATTCAGAAACAGCATCTGGTCGAGAACTCGCGCAAGGTCGGCGCGATGATGCTGTCGCGGCTGGTGCAACTCAAGGAAAAGTACCAGTTCATCGGCGATGTCCGCGGCAAGGGACTGCTGATCGGCGTCGAGCTGGTCCGCGATCTCGAGACCAAGGAACTGCTCGGCAAAAAAGTCACCGAGCTGATATTCGCCGAATGCCTCAAGCGCGGACTGGTGATCATGGCCTACTTTCCCAAGATTCGAATCAATCCCGCGCTGGTTATTACCGAGGCGCAGGCCGAGGCCGGCGTCGCGATCCTCGACGAAGTATTCGCGTACGTTCGCGACCACGTCGATTGGCGCCACGCATAAGAGAGATTTTTTTCGATGGCCAATCCGAACGGCAACGCGGCGCTGTTCTTCGATCTCGGCGGCACGCTGGTCAAGCTCAACGACGCGCGCGAGATTCCGCTCGACGCAAACGGCGACGTAGTAGTCGAACTGCTTCCCGGCGTGGCTGAAAAGCTTCGCCCGATTCACGACCATCTGATGTTTGTCGTGACCAACCAGGCGGGAATCAGGCGCGGCCGGCTCACGGCGGAAAAAATGGAGGCCGCGCTCGCGAAGCTCGACCGTCAGCTCGGCGACATCCTGACCGCGTGGCAAATCTGTCCGCATACCGACGACGACAAGTGCCAGTGCCGCAAGCCCAAGGGCGGAATGATCACGGAGCTCGCCGACCTGTACGGCGTGGATTTGGCATCGTCGACGATGGTCGGCGATCAGGAGGTCGATAGGCTGGCGGGCGAAGCGGCGGGCGTAGCCAGGTTCGTCGCGGCCAAAGATTTCTTCGGGCAGGGCTGAGCCCTGCACCCACCGTTAAGGCCGCGCTCCGTTGTCGCGCGCGGCCCCTGCCAAGGGCTTAATCCTGCGCTGCCGTCGCCACGGCCAGGGGTGACCCCTGCACTCAATGTTAAGAAGACCGGCGCCGCAAGCATCCACGGCCCGTCCACAGGATTATGCACAGGGCTTGCATTTCTTGCGTATCAGACTAAACTGCGGTTAGCACTCGGACATTGCGAGTGCCAATTGACAGAACCCGGACAGTAATTAACTTTCCCACAGCTGGAATCGTCCAGCCAAGCAACACTTTTAGCAAGCAAGGAGGCTGCTGGTCCCCAATGAAAATCAAGCCACTGGGCGATCGAATTCTCGTCAAGCGTATCAAGGAAGAGGAGCGGACCAAGGGTGGAATAATCATCCCGGACACCGCCAAGGAAAAGCCCCAGGAGGGCAAGGTTGTCGCCGTCGGCAAGGGCAAATATGGCGACGACGGCAAGCTTATCCCCATCGAGGTCAAGGCGGGGGACAAGATCCTGTTCGGCAAATACTCGGGCAGCGAGTTCAAGCATGAGGGCGAAGACCTGCTGATCCTGCGCGAGGACGACATCCTGGGAATCATCGAGTAGGCATTTCGGCCTGCTTGCAAGCGAATCCCAATCTGATCCGATGAAACCTTCAAAAAATATAGGAGAGGCAAAAGAACCATGCCTGCAAAGATAGTTCGTTTCGGACAAGAATCGCGCGAGAAGATCCTCAGAGGGGTCAATGTTCTCGCCGATGCCGTCACCGTGACGCTCGGTCCCAAGGGCCGAAACGTCGTGTTGGAGAAGAGCTTCGGCGCTCCGACCGTGACCAAGGACGGCGTAACAGTCGCCAAGGAAATCGAGCTCGAAGACAGGTTCGAGAACATGGGCGCGCAGATGGTCAAAGAGGTCGCATCGAAGACCTCCGACGTGGCGGGCGACGGCACCACCACCGCCACCGTGCTGGCCCGGCAGATCTTCACCGAGGGCATCAAGATGGTGGCCGCGGGGCATGATCCGATGTCGCTCAAGCGGGGAATCAATCGCGCAGTCGAGGCTATCACCGCCGAGCTCAAGAACCTGTCCAAGCCGACCAAGGATCGCAAGGAAATCGCGCAAGTCGGGACGATTTCGGCCAACAACGATTCGACCATCGGCGACATCATTGCCGAGGCGATGGAGAAGGTCGGCAAGGAAGGCGTCATCACGGTTGAAGAGGCGCGCGGACTGGAGACCCAGCTCGAAGTGGTCGAGGGTATGCAGTTCGACCGCGGCTACCTGTCGCCGTACTTCGTGACCGATCCGGAGCGGATGGAAGCGAAGCTCGACGACGTGTTCATCTTAATACACGAGAAGAAGATTTCGTCGATGAAGGATTTGCTTCCGATCCTCGAGACGATCGCCAAGAGCGGCAAGCCGTTCCTGATTATCGCCGAGGACATCGAAGGCGAGGCGCTGGCGACGCTGGTGGTGAACAAGATTCGCGGCACGCTGTCGTGCGTCGCGGTCAAGGCGCCCGGCTTCGGCGATCGGCGCAAGGCGATGCTCGAAGACATCGCGATCCTGACCGGCGGGCGCGCTATTTCCGAAGAACTCGGGCTCAAGCTCGAGAACATCACGCTGAACGACCTCGGCCGCGCCAAGCGCTTGGTCGTGGACAAGGACAACTGCACGATCATCGACGGCGCAGGCAAGAAGGCCGACATCGAGGGTCGTATCAAGCAGATTCGCGCGCAGATCGAAGAGACCACCTCGGACTACGATCGCGAGAAGCTCCAGGAACGGCTGGCCAAGCTGGTCGGCGGAGTGGCCGTGATTCGGGTGGGCGCCGCGACCGAAGTCGAGATGAAGGAAAAGAAGGCACGCGTCGAGGACGCGCTGCATGCAACCCGCGCCGCAGTGGAAGAAGGCGTGGTCCCGGGCGGCGGCGTCGCGCTGATTCGCGCCTCGGGCGTGCTCGACAACATGCGCGCCAGCGAGGCGGAAAAAGTCGGCATCGCGATCGTCAAGAAGGCGATCGAAGGCCCGGCGTGGTGGATCGCATCCAACGCGGGATGGGAAGGCTCGGTGGTGGTCGACAAGATCAAGAACAACAAGGGGCCGTTTGGATTCAACGCGGCCAGCGAGGAGTTCGAGGATCTGATGAAGGCCGGAATCATCGACCCGACCAAGGTCGTTCGCAGCGCGCTGCAGAACGCGGCGTCGGTGGCGAGCCTGCTGCTGACGACAGAGTGCATGGTGGCGGAGAAGCCCGAAGAAAAAGGCGGGGGCGGAGGCGGCGGAATGCCGGGCGGAATGCCTCCGGGCGGCATGATGTAATCGAGAACTGAATTGCGCGCGCCAAGTCACTACTTGGCGACATGGTTAACATCAGCGGCGGGGCCATCGAGGCTCCGCCGCTGTTTTTTTTACTCTCCAAAACGCGTTGCAAGCCGACGCGTGAATGTTCTATATCGCTCCTGAGTGATGTCACTGCGATGCAACAAATCGCTCGCGTGCAACGACGATCGAAGATTCCAATCGCACTATGGGCGGACTGGATGGCGCCCAAATACTCAATGAACTGGCCCCGAATCGGCCGCGGTCCGTGGGTTAGCAAATCGGGCAGTAGCGTTGTTCGAAGCTCACATCTCTTGGCCCCGCCCTTGCTAAATAATCTACGGGTCGAACGCCTTGGTGATTGGGCCGGTGCAGCGCTCGTCCAGGAGGAGCCGTTGATGGCAGTGCGAGTGCTCATTGCGCACAGTTCGGGAATCACGCGCGACATCATACGCAATCATCTCGAGTGCGGCGGATGTCAGGTGGTAGCGGAAACCGGAACAGTCGCGCAGACAATCGACATTTTTCGCACGACGCGCCCAGATGTGATCATGCTCGACATCGGGCTGCGCAGTGCGAAGGGGATTGACGCGTTATCGCTGTTCAGGACGATTCGCCACGAGTCGCCTGCGACGTCGATCGTGATCATCAGCGCGTCGCAGTCACCCGATGATCAGCGAATCTACCTGCGCGAGGGCGCGCTCGAATGCATCGTGGAGCCGTTCAACAGTTGCGGCTTGGAGCGGATGTGGCGCCGGCTGTTGGATGTTTATCCCCAGCTCAAGTGCACGACGAGGCTGCCTACGGGCCCTGATTCCAGCCCACCATCAAGCGTTCAATTGAGACGGGCTGGCCGGGCACGCAATTGACCCACAGCACCCATCCGGAATTCTCGTTCGAATAGAGCGGCGCCGGCGTTCCGCAATAAAAGGCGCGCGTCGAGCCCTGTGACACGTCGCCTAAGACGTGCACGTGGCCGAGCGCCACGTAGTCGTAGCGCGAGCGTTCGATTTCCGCCGGCGTGATCGGCGACGATCGTTCAATCTCGCCTTCCTCCATAAAAAATCCGTGCGCCAGCGCGATGTTCCAGAGTCCTTCCTGCCGCTCGGGTACGCCGCTCAGCGGCCGGTAGTCCGGCGTATGCTCGACCACCGCGCGGCCCCATACGCGAGCCGCAAGCTCGGGAAAGTCGATTGTCCTGCCCTCGGGCTCGAGAATCAGGTGCAGATTTTTCGGCAGCGTGCCGGGCGCGAGGCCGGTGTAAATCGATCGCTCGTCGTGCGCGTCATGATTGCCGGGAATCATCACGACCGGCATCCGCGCCCGTCCGATCGTTCCCAGCGCGAAGGCGAGGCCTTCTTCGTTGACGCGCGCCGAATCGAACAGGTCGCCGACTATCAGCAGCATGTCGGCGTTGCGGTCGTTGGCGATGTCGATGACCCGGGCAAATGCGTTGCGCACTCGGTCGCGCAACTGCACGCCGCGCTCGCCTGACCCAAACGTATCGGTTTCCAGATGAATGTCGGAAGTATGAACGATCCTGAGTGGATTATGCGGATGCGGCTTGCCTGGCAAAATTGCGTCCTTCGATGCACCCGTCGGGTCGCGGGCGCTCGGTTCCGGTCGATGACAACATGCTGTAGAGTCAGATTTACTAGAGTTCGAGCGCCCATTCCATCGCTCGTTGAGGAAGTAGGGACGAGTGTCACGAAGGAATAAACCGCCGAATAAGCGTTCACGAAGGGCCGGGCGGGCAAGTGGTACAAAGGGTAGCCCTCCCACGCCCTTCTATGTTCCGGACTCTTTGGCTGTGGGTCTCAGGGGATCGCCATCGACGGCGGCCAGTGATGCACTGTTTCGTGGCTTGCCTCTGATATTCGACCAACGGCGGGAGAAATGAAACCAGGACAATATCGCAAGGAGTTCCTCACTTGATCGTCGTAATGAAAGCGCACGCCACCGAAGCCGAAATTCAGGCTGTTGCCAAAATGGTCGAGGATCTCGACTACAACGCGCACATTATCCGCGGCGTCGAACGCACGGTTGTCGCATGCGTGGGCGATGAGCGTGGCCAGAAGCATCAGCTGACCCATCTGGAATCCGTCGCCGGAGTGGAGCGCGTGATGCCGGTGGTGCGGTCGTTCAAGCTGGCGTCGCGCGAGGTGCGGCCCGAAGGCTCGCGAATCAAAGTGGGCAACGCCGAGATCGGCGGCAGGCGAATCACGGTGATCGCGGGACCGTGCGCGGTCGAGAGCGAGGCGCAAATCGAGGCGGCGGCCGACGCGGTCAAAGCAGCGGGCGCTCATGCTTTGCGCGGGGGAGCGTTCAAGCCGCGGACGTCGCCGTACTCGTTTCAGGGGATGGAAGACGAGGGGCTGGTGTTGCTCGAACACGCCGGGCGGCGCGTGGGGTTGCCGGTGGTGACCGAAATTATGGATCCGCACGACATCGATCTGGTCGCCGAACATTCCGACATGCTGCAAGTCGGCGCGCGCAATGCGCAGAATTTTTCGCTGCTGCGCCGGCTCGGAAGAATCAACAAGCCGGTGCTGCTCAAGCGCGGCATGTCGATGAAGCTCGAAGAGTTCATGATGGCGGCGGAATATATTCTGTCGGAGGGCAATCCCAACGTCGTGCTGTGCGAGCGCGGGATTCGCACCTTCGAGACCGCGACGCGCAACACGCTCGATCTAAACGCCGTGCCGCTGCTCAAGGCATGGACGCATCTGCCGGTGGTGGTCGATCCGAGCCACGGGACGGGAATCTACTCGCTGGTGGCGCCGATGGCTCTGGCTGCCATCGCGGCCGGCGCCGACGGGTTGCTGATCGAGGTGCATCCGAAGCCCGAGAGCGCGCTGTCCGACGGCCCGCAACAGTTGAAGCCGTCGCGGTTTGCCGACTTGATGAAGGCGCTCAAGCCGCTGGCCGAGGCGGTGGGAAGGACCTTGTAAGATGGACCGGAAAATTGGGTTGTTTGATGCGATGCGGACTATGCGCGCGATGCGCCGGCTGAAGCCGGACCCGGTTCCTGATGAACTGATCCGCGAAATTATCGAGGCGGGCACCTGGGCGCCGAGCGGCGGAGATACGCAGCATTGGCGTTTTATCGTGGTCAAGGATCCCGAGATCAAGAAGCAGCTCCAGATCAGATACAAGCGCGCCTACGAGGATTTGAAAGAGCGCTTTCACGCGGCGCCGCCGCCTCCCGGCAAGAGCGAGTTGCAAAAGCAGCGCATGCTCGCGGCGCGGGACCATCTGACGGAGCATTTTCATGAAGCGCCGGTGCTCATCGTGTGTTGTCTCGTCGCCGATTCGGGAAGCGGAGTTGCGGCGGGAGCGTCGATCTATCCGGCCGTGCAGAACATGCTGCTGGCGGCGCGGGCATTGGGTTTGGGCGCGACGCTGACCACGCGTCATCTGCTGTACGAGCCAGAGGTCGATGAGATCCTGAGATTGCCGGACGAAGCTCACACTTTCGCAATCATTCCGGTTGGCTATCCGCTGGGAAACTTCGGACCGCTCTCGCGCGCGCCGGTCGAACAAGTAACGTTCCTCGATCGCTGGGGCGAGAAATATTTGTAGATCGCGGCCGGCACTGTCTCGGTTCGCGTATTCACAGCGTTTTGTGCCAGAACTCCACGGCAATGCGCTCCGTGCCATCGACGGCCTGATCGAAACCGACTTTGCGATAGAGTCCGCGTGCGACGCGATTGTCTTGGCGCACTTCGAGCGTGATCCGGCAACAATTCAGCTCGCGCGCTTTCGCTTCGATTCGCTCGAGCAGCATCCGCCCGATTCCCATTCCGCGCACGGCTGAATCGACGAAGATATCGTGGATGTTGATCAGGGGCCGCGCGTTGAAGGTCGAAAATCCCAGGAAACAGATCGAAAAGCCGATCGGCAAGCCGTCGCGCCAGGCCAGCAATACGTAGCACGCCGGGTGCGCGCGCAGGCCCGGCACCACTTCGCGCCTGCTTTGCTCTGACAGAGGCTGGCCACCCTCCATCGGATCGCGCATGAAAGCGTCGAGCATCGTGACGAGCGCGTGTTGATGCTCCGCGCGCGACAGGTCCGCATCGACGATCGTCACATTTGTCGCCGGATCGGCCGTCATGAGATTTTCTTGTCGTCCTTGTAGGTTTCCTCCCAATTCTTGAAGCCGTTGGGGTCCCATCGCTTCCACACACCCTCGCGCTTGCCGTCCTTGTATATTCCGGTCGCGGCGATTTTGCCGTTGGTGTACCAGCCGACGTGCTCGCCGTCCTGCACGCCGTCCTTGTAGTGATCGATCGACGCCTTCTGTCCGTTGTCGAACCACTGGGTCCATTCGCCGCTCTGCTTTCCGTCGTGATATTCGCCCTGGATCATCTTCGAACCATCGTCCCGATAGATTACGAACGGTCCCTCTTTGACCTCGTGGCCGTTGACGGTCTTCGCGCACCAGGTCTCAGAGCCGTTGGGCGGCGCCTCGCCCATCTGCCTGGTTCCAGGCGGGCAGGGCGGCGCGGTTTTGCAGGCGGCGAGCGCCGTGGCGAGGATTAGAAGTGCGATTTTGGCTTTCATTTTGAGGATTAGGATAAGTGAGGAAAGGACAATTCATACCATACATTGTGGCCTAGCGACGGGTAGACTACCAAGGGTAGTTTCGTTCCGTCAAAATTAATATTTCGTTCGATGGGGGTCCGCCTGACGATTGCAGATGAGCGGGTGCGCGCGGAATGTGTGCGATGAGCGAAGTGCACAGGTGATCATTTAGCACGTCAGGAGAGAAATGATCAGGCTGAAAAGTTCAGCCGTTGCGACGGCAGCGCAGTGTTCCCGGCGATAGGACTCGCCGAAGCGTCGAAGCCCTGTCCGCCATTTGTCGGTCGTGCGGGAGTCTGCTAACTCAACGTCGATGAATCCCCGCCACGCCGCCGCGCTCGCTGATCAGTTCGGGATTGCCCCCGTGGAAATATTGTGCTGGTTGCTACCCATATTGGGTCTGCCGATCCTGATGATTGGACCAGAAAGGCAATCGATCAAAACGTTGGGTGTAGTATTGACGCTTGGCGGGTTCCTGATCGTAATTCTTTTCTTGATGCATCGTTTCGCCTTTCTTGGCTACCCTCACAACTAGCGCTAGTGGTCGCGCGGAAGAGTTTGTGGGGTGATAGCTTGACGGTCAGTTCGCTACAGGCATAGATTCGCTTGGGCATGGGTATGAGCGAATTTCAGCTGCCGCGTTATACGGATCTAATCATCCCTACCGTAACGGCTCTCAAGGAGCTTGGAGGTTCAGCCACAATTCATGAGCTGAATGCGGCAGTTATCCGAAAACTCGGACTAAGCGAGCGAGAACTGAGTGCTGATGACGTCCGGACGCAACTTGAGTTGAAGCTTACTTGGACCAGAACCATACTCAAAAATTCGGATATCGTAAGCAACTCGAACCGTGGGGTCTGGGCGCTTCGCGATCCAGAGATAGATCCCGGCAGCGTTGATCGCGAGCGGATCTGGCTTCACCACCGCGAGCTGTATCCATCCGTAACATCCCGCCGCCAAAAGGCACCAGCTGCTCAGAACGAACAGGCCGACGGAATGGCATGCGAGAAATCGGCGCCCGCGTCAGTACCCGCACCAGACGAGGACGTTACCGAGACACGACAAGATTCGGACTACGAACTTGCGGTCCTCCAGAGATTGCTAGCCTTGGCTCCCGCCGGGTTCGAAAGATTTTGTCAGCGCTTGCTTCGCGAGGCCGGGTTCGAGCAGGTGGACGTGACCGGGAGGTCTCACGATGGCGGAATAGATGGAAGGGGCATCTTGCGGATTAATCCTCTCGTAAGCATTAAGGTTCTTTTTCAATGTAAGCGTTACTCTGGTTCTGTTGGTGCCCGCGAGGTTCGCGACTTTCGCGGCTCAGTGCATGGAAGGGCCGACAAAGGGATCATTATCACGACCGGTTCGTTCACCGATGAGGCGAGGAAGGAGGCGGTCCGAGACGGAGCCCTCGCCATCGACTTGGTTGACCGCGAAAGGCTCGTTGAAATGCTGGAACACTTCGAACTCGGGCTCACTCGCATCGAGACATTTCAGGTTGACGCGGCACTGTTCAGGGAGTTCGAACGGTAGTGGTAAAATGGCTCGCACTATGACTGTCGCCGTATCTGACGCCGCCTGAATCGCGCGAGGAGAACCGCGTGCGCAAAGTTTGCCGCGCGACAGGCATTTGCGCCGCACATTTGTCCCTGACCCTCCTTTTGTCTGATTCCTCCTTTCCGCCCCGGAAAGGGGGTCAGGGGGATAGGACGGCGGCGCGCTCCGATGATTTTTTCTTCTGCTTCCCCTTCCCCATTTTTCCTGGGGAAGGGGACAGGGGTTAGGGCGCTTTCGTTGGCCGCATCTCAATGCTAATGACCAGCGGATGCCACCGTTGACTCTGCGTGAACAGAGAAATCCGGAGCTGATGCGCCGCGCGACCGAGTTGCGACAACACATGACTCCCGAAGAGCGCGTCATTTGGCAGGAGCTTCGCGGTAATCGGCTAGGAACGCATTTCAGGAGACAGCAGGTGCTCGCGCCGTACATCGTGGATTTCTATTGTCATTCTGCGCGGCTCGTGGTGGAGATCGATGGAAGCCCACATCACGAGCAACAAGGATACGACAGAATGCGCGACGACTATTTCAGGCGGCTCGGGATCCGGGTGCTGAGGCTGCCGAACGCATCGGTGCGGGATGATTTGGCGTCTGCGATTGCCGCGATTCGCACGGCGCTGCGTAGGCAGAACCCCAACCCCTAGCCCCTTCCC
>Ga0187870_1001176_pt1 | contig 25119 bp, 21 predicted proteins | sample June2016WEW_13_1_3_FD_132974 | JGI IMG/M metagenome (GOLD analysis project Ga0187870, IMG submission 132974) | Peatland microbial communities from SPRUCE experiment site at the Marcell Experimental Forest, Minnesota, USA - June2016WEW_13_150 | ecosystem: Environmental > Terrestrial > Soil >... | reverse complement strand
GTCGGCGAAAATGTATCAACTGCTCGCGAGGCCGGAAAGGCGGATTGAATTGTCCGAAGAAGAAGCGGAAATCAGAAAGGAAATTGAAAGCGCACTTGCGAACAATGGCCTTGCGCTTACCGCCGAAAACGTGAAGAGATATTTCCAGGACGAGATAAGGCCGCTTGCGGTCGTCGCGAACATATCATATTTCGTTGAAGAGATCGGCGCAGAGAGGGAGATAGCCGAATTAAGGGATGTTCTTAAGCCTTCGGGCGAGGTCATCGCGGTGTTCAATAAAATGGGGGAGGAATTCAAGCCGACCTCCGGCGCGATAGCGATCTCGCAAGACCTGGAATATCTGGACAATTTGATCGTGAAGAAAAGCGGCGAACTTTCGGAACAAGAGGCGGATCTTGTGAGGTCGTATATCGCAAAGGTGAGGGAAAAACTAGCGGCCCTTGAGGATATTTACGACCTCATCGGGAAGAAATTTGCCAGCATGAAGCAGGGACAGACGGGGACCAAGAACGAGCTTCTGAAAAGCAAGCTGGAAGACATTTCAAATATCATTAACATGCCCGAGTCGCAGCATATAATCGCGAGCACCATGACAAACAACCTCCCGCATATCATTGAGAATATCAGGGAATGTCTTTCGTGCGTGAGGCAGGGGGCGAACAACGATACCAACCTGACCTTCGGCGATCCGAACAGGTTCTATCTTTCCAGCAGGTCGGAGATGAGGGCAGGGAGCATTTCCGATGAGTTGGTTTTCTTTGAGCCCGTCACATTCCCCGATGGCAGCAAGGAGATGGCGTTCGTGCTTGATCGGATCTACGGTACGAACACCCCCGCGATCTTACTGAACCAGATCGAGACGGTGTACAAAAAATACGCGAAGATGAAACAGGCATTCCCGGGAGCAACCGTTTCTATTTTCGTTTCTTCATCTGCCATTCAAAGCGGCGGTATGTCGGCGAGACTGCTCATTGAGAAAATCCAGGAAAAGACCGGGGGAAAAGCGCAGATCCAGGAAGCTGGAAATGTTGAAGTGAACGTCGTGGAATCCGCTGCGGGAGATCATTACGTGGAATTCGGCGGAAATGCGCGAAGTGCCGGCCCAAGGAATGTGGGTGGCGTGACGATACGGTTATAATCGCAGATTTTGTCTTTTGGGATTTTTTTATTATCATTGCTAAGTATGGTGCAGTTTTCGCATCTCACGAAGGCCTACAAGAAGCATAAGGTGGTGGACGATTTCTCCCTCACGGTGGATGTGCCGATTTTTGGTTTTTTGGGGCAGAACGGGGCGGGGAAGACGACGATCATGAAGATGGTGGTGGGATTGCTCCGGCCGAGCGCGGGGACGATTTTGCTGGACGGCGCGCCGTCGGGCAGCGAGGCATCCAAACGCCGGATGGGCTACATGCCCGAGACGCCATATTTTTACGAACACATGACGGGGCTGGAGTTCGTGCGGTTCTGCGACGAGCTGGATGGTTCGCACGGGCGGAACCGCACGGAGCACTACGAAGCGCTTTTGAAGCGCGTGGGCATCTATGATGCACGGAAGGATGAGGTGCGCACGTATTCCAAGGGCATGCGCCAGCGCCTGGGCTTTGCGCAGGCCTTGGTGAACGATCCGGAATATCTTTTTTTGGACGAGCCGCTGGACGGGCTTGACCCTATCGGCCGCCGCGAGATGAAAGAGGTGATGCGTGAATTGAAAAAAGAGGGAAGGAAGATCTTTTTGAACACGCATATTCTCTATGACGTGGAGGAAGTATGCGACGAAGTGGGCGTGATCCATGAAGGGAAGTTGCTCTATGCGGGAAGCGTGAAGGCATTTTGCGCCGGGAAGCCGCTTGAAGAGCGGTTTATGGAAATGGTGGGGGCGCATACCAAACGATCTTCATGAGAAATATTTTCATCATTGCGAAAAATACTTTAAAGCTGGAGATCCGCGACAAGATCCTCTACGGCATCATCGTGTTCGGCCTGCTCTACGTGCTTTTTGAGCTTTTTCTCGCGGACCTTGTGCTCAAAGAACTTCCTATGGTGAAAAGCTTCGGCCTCACCGGCATCTATTTCTTCAGTGCGATCATTGCGCTTTTCTTGGGCACCACATCGTTCTTCAAGGATGTGGACCGGAAAGTGGTCTATTTCATCCTTTCAAAGCCGGTCTCGCGGGCGCAGTTCCTGCTTGGGAAGTTCTTCGGCCTTTGCGCGGTGCTCCTACTCACGACCGCCATCCTTGCCGTGGCATATTTAGGGCTTATTGCTTACGAACACGGCGGATTTGACGGGCTGGGCCTCCTTGCTATCTGCATGCAATATTTTGAGATGGCGCTTTTCATCGCCTTCGCGCTTTTCGTGTCCACCTTTTCGAGCTCGCTTCTTTCCATCGTGTATACCTCGGCGGTGTTCTTCCTCGGCCATATCGTAAGCTCGCTCATTGAGGATGCAAAGGCAATCGGCCTCACGGGCGTTAAATTCGCCCTCGTGGAAACTTTGTATTATATTTTCCCGAATTTGGAAAAGTTCAACGTGCGCGACCTCGCCGTTCATAACGTTGCGACGCCGTTCGTTTCTTTCGGGCTCGCGTTCGCCTATGCGGCGGTCTACATTATCTTCCTCCTCGCGGTCGCCGTGGGGATTTTCAATAAAAAAGAAATCTGATGGCGCGCGTGGGCATGATTCCAAAGATCATTCTTCTCGTACTGCTCTTGGGCGGCGTGATGGGGCTGCAGGTTGCTTATGATCGCACGAAGCCCGCACCCATTGCCGGCGCGGGCGGCGGTCTGCCTCCAAGCATGATCCGGATGGCGGATATAGGATTTCATCCGGCGATGGCGTCGTTCCTGTGGGCGGCGACGATGCCGGAAATTCTGGACCTTTTCCACGGGCGGAAGGGATATTTAGCGGACCTTGCGTTCCTGAATACGGTTGATCCAAAAATGGGCTATCCCTACGCCTTTTCCGTGCTCACGCTTCCGGCGTTGCCGAGGGCGGTGCTTCCCGATGGGGTCGCGGAGGCACAGGCGATCGGCCTGCGGGGGATCGCGAACGGCGACCCCGACTGGCGCATCCCGTATTATATGGCGATCAATTATTATCTGGAGCTCAAAGACCTGAAGGATGCCACCTGGTATTTCAATGTTGCGGCGGATACTCCCGGCGTTCCCTCATACGCCAAGCGGTTCGCGTTGAATTTCGGCATCAACCAAAAAGAGCGTGACCGCGTCCGCAATCTTTGGGCAACGGTGTACGAAAGCTCGAACGATCCCGATACGAAAGCGCGCGCGGCGGCGTACGTGGAGCGGCTGAACGATTTTGATTACTTGGAAGCGGCGGCAAAAGCGTACAAGCAGAAATACGGTTCCTATCCGAGCTCCGTAGATGCGCTCGTTGCGCGCGGTATCATCCCGCAGGTGCCGCAGGATCCGCTCGGTTTCACGTTCATCATTAATTCCGACGGGACGGCCGGAATAGATTTAATCAACTTGCCGGCGTATATCAACGCGGCGCCCGCGCAATAAATTTCCGGATAGCCCGGACGACGCCGGCTTCTTTTCCTTTGAAGCTGTGCCGCGCCTTCGGGACGATCGTTATTGAATGATGGCGCGACCGGACGTTTTCCTTGAACCATGCAGCGATCTCTTTGATGCTCCGATCGCGGTATTCATCGTTTCCGGCGAACATGGTGAGCAGGGGAACGATTATTTTTTGAAGCGCGCGCGGCGCTTTTCCGGGTTGCGCATAGGGAAAAATTTCCTCTTTGCTCTCCGGCGTGTATAGACTAAGGAATCGCTGCGCGTCAATGAGCTCCGGCCAGATATTTTTGGGCAGGAGGTCGTGCGGTTTCTTTTGTGTGACCAGTTTCCGCGCCGTCGCCTGCGCCCGCTTCAATTTTTTTGCGGGAGTAAATTTCTTTATGCCCGCATAGTCGCTTATCGGACAGAGGAGCGCCGCACCGCTGATCTTTCTTTGTTTGTTCTTTTGGCTTAAATAATAAGCGATCTTCTGGCAGCCCGTGGAGTGCCCGACCAGATAGATTTTTTTTGCTTTGGCTTTGCGAAGCAGGTTCACGGCCCCTTGAATATCATCAACGCATTCCGTGAATATCTCGTGGGCCTTGCCGCCCGGTTTCCGCCGGCGCCCCCTTCGTATTCCCGCTACCGTATCGTGGCCGCGATTGTTGAAAAAAAGAACGGCCGTGTCTTTCCCCGCGAGCGGCGTGAGGAAATTGTGGTGGGCGAACACATTTGAACCAAGGCCATGAACGAAAACAATACCTCGTTTGGGGCGTCTGCCGCCGAACCACAGCCCGTGAAACACGTATTTTTTGGGCGTGATGATCACGACGGGCAGGCAGCCTTTCTCCATCTCGCTAATTGTGCGTGGCCGGCGTAGGGGCGGGCGCTGACATCGGTACAGGGAGCGGCGGTGGCAATGGCGGATAAACGACATTCTTTGCGTTTATGATGCTCGTAACCTGCGACAAAACATTTTTCAGACGATCGAGGAGGCCGGTCAGTTGCAATACGGCGCCGACCTGGATCGGGCTTTGTACGGTGATGGTTTGGCCGTTCTGGGTTTGGATGATGAACGAGCCGTCGGTATTCACCTGCGTCACGGTACCGGTATACGTTGATGGGGTGGCAGGGATAGAGAGATCGCGGACAATGTCGGCGGTCAAAGTCTGGCCGTTGTCGGTGGTTTCGCCATAGACGTTCAACACGTCGCCGACATTCAGGTTTGAAAGCGAAAGCTGCGTCCGGTTGGCATCAAGCAGGATCGTCTGCGCATCAACCGTAACGACGTATTTGCGGAGCGCGATCCAGCTTGGCATCATCGCGGCGGGCGGGGTTACGTCTTTCGTCGCCGCGTTGCCCGAAAAAGACGAAACTCCCATCGGGCACGCATAGGGCTGTTTTATAGAATTCGTATCAAACAAGTAGCACGGTGCGGCTTGTTGCTGGGTCACAGCGATCGTCGCGGGGATGCTTGTCCCGGATATTGAAACGATTTCCACGTTGTTAAGCTGGAGCGTTTGTGTCTGCACCGGTTTTGAAAGGTCGCGGACAAGATAGGCCTGGATGCTGCCATCGGCGTTGTAATAACCGAAAACGTTGATCTGATCTCCAGCGGCGAAATCGTTCAATGTGGCGCTCGTCCGGTCGCGGAGCGAGAGCTGCGTTGAGGCATCAACTTCAATGCGATAAGGCTGATAGCGGAAAGGAGGATATATGGACGGCTCCGGCTTTGTTGTCCCGCCCGTGCCCGCATTTACGCCCTGAGTTGTTGCGGTGCTCGTAGTAGTGGTGGGCGGTACAGGACATGTGACCGCAGTGCCGCTTGCGGCGCTTTGCGAGTTAAAGCGATAACATTTTACGGTTGATTGGGTCGTGGGCGTTGCGGCAGCGGAGCCGACGCTCGTGCCCCCGCTCACGGCAGGACTATTGTAGATCACGGGGAAGATGCTTTGATCCGTGGCGAGAATTTCCGCAGGTGGGTTGGATGCCGAAACACTTTGCACCGTCAGATTATTAAATTGAATGAAACCGTTCGCCGGCTGGACCGGCATCGCCGTTTGGGCGTTCACATTCAGCGCGGCGCCGAAGGAACCCATAACAACGCCTACGACCAAAACCGCCACCGCGCCCCCCGCAAAAATAAATGTTTTCTTCATATTCATATTATATACCGTTTGATAGGCGATTACGTTACACACAATTGACTGGTTTTTATCAATAGGGTACATTAGAAAAAGCAGGCTGTACCACGCTAGCTAAGAAGGGAGTTTTGAGGGGATATGAAGACCTGTCCCTTTCGTCCATGGCAGCACGGCGCGCGCGTCATTGCTGCTACTTTCCTGATGTGTATGGCGGCGCCTTACGTCGTCAGAAAGGAGGTTGGCCTTCCGAGACGGATGCATCCACTGAGGATAATGAACTTACCGCGGCGCTACTGTTCGCGGCGAGGTTCGCAGTGGCGGGGCACTCGGCATTGGCGGCGATGCATTGCGGGGTGATGAGCAGTATGGATTGGAGAACAGATCCCGCAATTGCGCAGCAGGCAGCTTCTATCACTCGCGCGTGGCGTGTCAGCCCTTGTGCCGACACCGCGCCGCACACACCCCCAACTTCACAAATTCATCCTCCCAAAAGGGCTCCGCGGCTCATGGCGGGGCCAACTACGGCAGTAGCGCCGAAGCCGCTCGACAGGCACCAGGAGAAATCTGGAGGGCCGTTGCGCCCACCAGCGTTTTTCACTCTTCGCCTCGGCAGAGCATGAGCTTTCCTTCTCCAGCCTCATTATCATCAGAGGTGGGCCACTTCCGCCGTCGTGCGCGCGGAGGTGGCCCTTTTTCTTGGGAAGGCCAATTGACCTCGCCATCCTTCTTGCCATAGTATGGGGATGTCCTTTGTCAACAGATTTACGTAAATCCCTGATTGAAGATTGGAGAGAGGTAGGCATATGGGGACTAAAACGGCGCTACTTTCCGTTTACAACAAAACGGGGATAGCGGAGTTCGCGCAAGCGCTGATTTCCCGGGGTTGGAATATTCTCGCCTCCGGGGGAACGGCGCGGGTGCTTCGATTAGGAGGCGTCGCGGTGCGCGACGTTGGCGACATCGTGGGGAAGCCGATTCTTGGCCACCGCGTTGTCTCGCTCTCACGGGAAGTCCATGCAGCGCTTCTTTCGCGGCCCACATCGGACGACGAGGCGGAACTCGCTCGGTTGGGACTTCCTCGCATTGACCTCGTGTGTGTCGATCTTTACCCGTTGAACGCCGCCATTACAGACCCTCAGGCGACGCGTTCCTCGGTCATCGAGATGACGGATGTCGGCGGACCGACGATGCTGCACTCGGCTGCCAAGGGAGAGCGCATCGTCATCTGCGATCCGGCAGATCGGCAGGCGGTTATCGATTGGCTCGACGCCGGCTGCCCCGACCAAGAGAGTTTCATTGACCAACTGGATGCCAAAGCGGACGCCATTGTGGCGGCCTACTGTCTCATCTCAAGCTGGTTTCGCAGCGGGGGCTACTTCGACGGACTCGTCGGCGCGCTCGGTACCGAATGCAGATACGGCGAGAACGCCTGGCAAGGCCCGGCGGGCCTCTTTCGGAAACTTGGGGAAAATGACCCGCTCGCACTCCACAAATTCCGCGTCGTTGCAGGAAGCGCGCCAAGCTACAACAACTTCTGCGACCTCGACCGGATGCTTCAGACGGTGACGCACATAACCGCGGCTTTCGAGACCAACGCCGGCTTGCTCCCAAAGATCGCCGTCGCGGTGAAGCACGGCAATTGTTGCGGCGCATCTTTCGAGTCGGCGGATCTTCTGCAGGTTGTCGAGGCGATGGTCTCCGGAGATACCCGCGCCATCTTCGGCGGTCTTGTCATGACGACGTTTCCCGTCGATCTGGCGATCGCCGAAGCGCTCGTCAACGCGCACACCTCAGGTACGAAACGGCTTCTGGACGGGGTCGTCGCTCCCTCCTTTGAGCAGGAGGCCATTGAAGTCCTCGCTCGCAAAGCAGGAAAGTGCCGCCTCATCGAAAATCGGGCGCTTGGCATGCTTACTGCGGCAAGCTTGAACGGCGAGACGAGGCTCCGGCAGGTTCGCGGAGGGTTTCTGAGGCAACCCAATTACACCTACGTGATCAATCTGAGCGACCCTCAGGTCAAGCACGTCGGTACGGTGACAACGCGTCAGAAATTGGACCTCCTTCTGGCGTGGGCCATCGGCTCGACCAGCAACAGCAATACGGTGACGCTCGTCAAGCAATGGCAGCTCATCGGCAACGGTGTTGGCCAGCAGGATCGGGTCGGGTGCTGCGAACTCGCCATCAAGCGCGCGAGGGACGCGGGCCACGATACCGAAGGGGCAGTCGCCTACAGCGACAGCTTCTTCCCTTTCCCCGATGGCCCGGAGGCGCTCGCCAATGCGGGCGTGAAGGCCATTCTGACCTCAAGCGGTTCCGTGAAGGACGCCGCGGTCGAGGCGGTATGCTCGGCCCATGGCGTTTCTCTGATCATGGTCCCGGATGCTCTGGGGCGGGGATTCTACGGCCACTAGCAGTCGAAAGCCACTTATCAGAGGTGGGCCACTTCCGCCGTCGTGCGCGCGGAGGTGGCCCTTTTTCTTTTTTTTATAATACTTTTTTCTTGCGATGCACTCTGTCCCGCTTTTGAGTAAATAAAGGAAAGGGGCGGCCTGCACGCTGGTTGGTGCGAAGCCGCCCCGAAACTATTGCCGTGGCCTTGTCGGCCTTGGCACTGGAACCGGCTCGCGGCCGAATCTTCGCGAGACCGGAGTAAAGAGCGTTTCCGACGTTTGAGCGGATCTGACCTGCTCATCCGTCAGGAATATGGGATGGTACATGTTCTTGAGCCAGCGCTCGAACATATTCCCATATCCTGCTGTGCCGGGCACTGAACTTTGCCCCCACACCGTGATGGAGGAGGCCCGAATGCCGTTCGGCGGGAGCGAGGCGATGAGCCGGCTTACGGCTCCGCCCGAGAAATTGAACGCGTTGGCATCCTGACCGTCCAACGGATGTCCCGCAACATCCGGTGTGCCATAGCCTCCGCCGCGTGAAATGCCGGAGAGTCCAGGCGACAGATTCGCGAAGCCGCCTGCTGGAGGGACGTTGAAATCTCCGTTCAGGGGGCTGTAGATGATCAGCCGGTGCAGTTTACCCCAGCGGTAATCATCCAAGTTCTCTGAGCCATTGAACGCCGGGGCGAAGGCCGGACCCTTCAAGAGATCCAGCGCTTTCCGGAGGCACCGGAGAATGACGGTATCCCGGTCCGCTTGGAAGAAGTTGACGCCGGAGGCGCCGCGGCCCTTCATGGTCGGAGAGTTGTCGAGAAGAATCCGCAGCAGCGAGAGTTGCTGGTCGGCGGGCGGGCAGTAGTTGCCGAGCCCCATCTGCTGGAAAGGGGTCTGAATTACATCAATGACAAACTGCCCTCTCCAAACTGCGTACAGGGTCGCCGCAACGCTGCTCGCGACTTCTTCCCGTGATGGGTCGTTGGGGCTGTCTGGTCCGCGACCCAATGTGTATCCTTCGCGGATACCTGGCGGGCTCGAGAAGTCCCAGTGTGCGAGACGGTCGATAGCTTCCGCCATCCGTCGGTCATTGGCGAGCGCCTTGAGCTCGGCCGCCGTATCGGGTTTCTGCGCATTCGCGAATGCGGCGACGAGATAGGGGACAAACACCTTCGCGTCGTGCGAGACGGTGCTTGCCTGAATTACTGGCAAGTCGGCGAAGGTGATCTTGTGGCCGTTGGCCGCGAGACCCCGAATCATCTCCGTGATGGTGGCGATCCGCAATCCTCGCTCGAAACTTTCCGCGAGGAGGTAGATACCTCCACCGGGCCGCATGTGCCCGAGGGGATCATTCCCAACGCTCACTCCCACCGGGTCGTTGTTCCCGGCGACGAGGAATCCTTGTTCGGGATTGATCGAAAAGGGCATTTCGGCCCTCGGAATGATCTCGAACGGGACGACTTGGCCGGGCTGCGGATTTCGGAGCTCTTGCCATTCGTTCCGGTCGCTCGTCCCATCTTGGATGAAAGACGGGGACATTCCCATGGTAGGTTTGCCGGTGGATTGGTCGAAAGCTTGGAGGCGTTTCCGCAGCGGGACCTCGCCCGTTACGAAGCAGGCGATGTTCCCGTCCACGTCCGCGTAGCCCCAGTTGGTGCCACCGACGGAGTGGTACTGGAGGGCTTTCCGGAAATCGTCCAGACCTCGCGCGCAGGCAAACCCTTTGTAGGCTTGGAATTCCTGCGTTGCGTACAGCCCCGTCCATTGGGTGCTGAAAGCAATGCCGGTATTCGGGTCAATCTTGATCAGCGGCCCATGCCGCCGAACGATGTAGGTGACCCCGCCGCTGAAGCGGTCCACTTCCATCGGAACGATGTCGTCGACGCCGTCTCCCCGGTTGATGAAGAACTTTTGGGGGATTACGTCGAGAGGCTCAACTCGTCCTTCAAAGATAGTTCCTGTCGGTGTGCCTGAGGATCCATCACTGATTTTTTCCTGGCGGATGTCCGTTACGGACAATGGCGTCATCTGCAAATTCCAGCAGATGCGCTCATTGCACCCGCAGATGATCGCGGGGACGCCGGCGAGCGTCATGCCCGCAGCGTTCATTGGTTGACCAGGGTCGCTCACGATGAGATGCGTTTCGAACAATTCCCACAATGGGCCGAAGTCCAAATGCGGGTCGTTGCCAATCATGGGGTGGCCGGTATCGGTCAGCTCGCCGCTGATCAAAAACCAGTTGCTCCCGTGAAGAGCGGCGCCCGGTTGCCGTGCCAAGATCGGCAGGCTGTTCGGCGAATTCTCGCGATACTGCCGCGCAATCCTGAATGTTTCAGGATTGACCTGCTGTGTTGTCGCGGCAGTCGTTGCGGTTGTTGCGGGGTAATTGAGAAGCCAGTCGGGGATCGTGAAGACCGGCTCGAACGGCGCGAACCGCCGAGCGTCTTCGAAAAACAACTTCGTCCCGTCGAACCCGTGGGTCATGCCGGCAGCTTGATGTGCCGCAAGGGCGATAGAGTTGTCGATCGCCCCTTCCCCATAGGACAGCATGAAGCTGAAGAACTTCAATACGGCGACGCTGTCCAATGCCGTCCAGCGGGGGATGCTGGCCCGGGTCAATTTCAGTGCGGCGAACTCCGGCGGCAACTCTGTGGTTAGATTATCCAGCCACGCGTTGACTCCCGAGGCATACGCCTCGAGTTCGGCACGGATTTCCGCCGGATAGGTGTCCAGCGACAGTTGCGCGGCGCGGCGCAGGCCGATCGTACGCAACCACGGATCGAGCCGGGGGGAATCGTAATGCTCCCCAAGCAGTTCGGCTGACGTCCCGCTTGCGAGACGCCTGCGCCAGTCCATGGCGAAGAGGCAGCACTGGGCATGAAGATATCCCAGGGCCGCCGCCGCATCAGCCGCATTTTGGGCGTGGATGTGCGGGACACGATCTTCGTCCCACGCTACCCGAACCCCAGAATGCAGTATGTTGAGCCGGATCACTTCCAGCTCGCCGGTGCCTGTCGCCGTATGCATTCCAAGCAACAGCAACAAGATTACGACCGTTTTTCTGGTATCCATCATACTCTCAGCCTCCCTTTCCCATTCCTAACATTCCGTTAAAACGAGTTAACGAGCTGATGTGATGCTACATAATTCACGGTTTTTTGTCTATGCGATACGTTCTACCCGTGGCCGAGTTGTCCATCGGCGCGGGGCGAATACAATCAACACAATCTTGAGTTTAAGATCGAATTGTCGTGAGCGGGACTGGTCAGCAATAAGGACTTGACGAATAATGAATATTGAATTATAATCTTGGGCGAATATAGGTAGGACTGAAACTGCCTGTATAGATCTTTTTCAACTGAATATCAGCTAACAGAAAAGGTTTACAGAAAGGAAGGGACGAAGATGTCTGTACTTGGTAGGGCGGTCGAAGCGCTTACCCTTGGCCTCGTTCACGAAGTGAGCGATACCGAGGAACGGCCTCCGATCGTCGCCGAAGAAGGTGCCCATGCCGGAGTTGCGCAAGCCGCTCTGACAAGTCCGCGGCCCATTGCAGCCGCAAGTGCAGCGCCAGTGGCCGCGGGTGAAATTGCAGCCGCGGTGGCAAAGCGCGCAAGCAAAGATCTGGAAGCAGTACTCGCCGCCACGCCCGAGAGGTTTCAGCAGTTTCTGGTCAAGAAGAACGAACTCGCTGAAGTGCTTCGGGAGGGCGGCGCGGATCCGGCCAAGATCGAGAGCGTTGCTACCACGAAGGCGATCAAGGCATTGAAGCTGACCATCGCCGACGTGACTGATGCGGCAGGTGCCGCAAAGCAGGCGCTTGAGGGAATCAGGGCGGAGTTCGCGGCTACCGTCCAGGGGACGGAACAGGAACGGGTCACGCAACCAACCGCGGGAATCGCGGAGACGGAGGCGAGGATCGGAAGCATTCGCGAAACTATCGCGGGGCTACAAGAACAGATCACCCAACTGCAGTCCGGCATTGCGCCGGCACGCGCAGCGATTGCGACCGCGCAAGCGAACCTCGAAAAGGGCAAGGCCATTTTTGAGGGTTCCTGCGGTCGCGTTCAGGCAAGCCTACAAGCCATGGAAACCGCGATTCTCGCGGCCATGCAGAGATGAAGGGAGACCTCACAATGGGAAGCGGATTGATGCCGGGCGGCGGCGAACAGCAGCCGCTCGTGACACACACTACCACACCGAGGCCCACCGGGTCCCTTCTGGACCGGGTGGCCGACGAAACGAATCGCCGGTTGGAGTATTTGAAGGGACACGAGGCCTCGGTGGGCCACCTCTTCAAGCTGCTCCTTTTCGGCGGCGGCGGGCTCTGGTTCATGTTCAACTGGCAGCTCGTGCGCGACTTCGTGAGCGGGATCGTGGATATCCAGACCAAAGCCATATACGGGGGCATCCTCGCCTTCGTCATGTGGATCATGTGGTCGGTCTTCTCGAGCAAGAAGTTCCAGTACACCGTCGCGATGATGGTGGACCGAACAATCGAGAGGTTCCACCGCATGGTCGTTGCCCGCGATCCGGAAGGATCGGCGCGCTTCGCCATCAGGCGACTGCGCAAGCGGCTCCGTGAGGGAGAAGAAGCGAAAGCGAAGGTGGGCGGCGCCTACGAAGCCATCCACAGCGAGGCCGAAAGGGCACATGAGGCGGCAGTCGATGCGATCGCCCGGGCGAAAGGCCTTTATCAGGAACAACTGAATCGGAAGCAGGGCCGCGGCAATCCGCGAATCAGGCTGAACGATCAACAGTTGGATATGGCGCTTTCAAAGGCAAAGGCCGACGGGCGGCGCGAGTATGCGTTCTGGCAAGAAGAGACCGCCAACGCCCGGACCCTCGAGGCACGATACCAAGCGATCCAAGAAGTTCTGGATTCGGCGAACATGGAGCTCGGGAACATGGAAGCGGATCTCGAGAAAGCCGTTGCGCGCTGGAACCTGAGTCTTCAGCAAATGCAGGCATTGGAGGCGTCCGACGACCTGGTCAGTTCCCAGGAGCGGAGCGTCTTCGACCAGTCCATGCAGATCATTGCGCGGCAGGCCGACACGTTTACCGGCAGAACGCGGATGATCCTTGAACGGCTGGACCCGACGGTGCAGACCTATCGTGCAAGTCAGGCGGGAGCAACGATCGCAGATGAGGAATTCTTCGCGGCCGTTGCGGACGATCCTGCTTTCGGCTTGAAGCCAGCGACGCAACTGAAGCTGGTCGCGGCTCCCGAGAGGCCGGTCATCGACGACATGGAACAGTTCCTCGGCGCGACTGCGCCGCAGGGGCCCATTCCCATCCGGACCATTACCCGACCTGCTGCCAGCGGCGGGGCTCCCAAGCCCGGCAGCAGCAGCAGCGGCGATTTCAAAGATCTCTTGGGGGGTTGACGCTAACGAGTCTGCCTTCCTAAACAGAAACCGACAAACCGAGAAGAGAGAGGAAATCCTATGAGTTTCGAGATCCAGAGGTCCAAGGGTGGGTTCAGGAAACGGCTCATCCCGTTGCTTTTCATCGTGGCCGTCGTGGTCGCGATTCTGTACCTCCCTGCGAAGAAAATCCTTCCGTCACTCGTGCCCTCCGGCGTAAAGACCGTGGACGTGGATGTCGCGACGAACGCGGCGAAGAACGTGAAGGTGGAACTCCCCAAAGGGCGCCCCGTGGCGCTCAGCGACGAGAAGGTGGTTCGTCTGCTTGTCATGCAATGGGGCGCGCAGAGCTCGCTGTTCCTCGCGAACGGCGGGCCGGTGACGACGATCGATTCCAAGGTCGCCAAGCGCGGCGCTCAGCTGCGCATCGTCAACGAAAACGATACCGACCAGATGAAGGATCAGCTCATCGCCGGGGTCACGGAGTGGGCCAGGAACGGCGGCTCCGGGAATCCGACGAACGGCGCTCACGGCGTCATCTTCATGGGCGACGGCATCCCCGGCTATCTGCCGGGTTGGAACGAAGCGCTCCGGAAGGTGTGCCGCGCGTACAAGCTCCCCGAGGAGCAGTGCGAAGTGCGCGTTATCGGCGCGGTCGGTTCTTCATACGGCGAGGACAAGCACATGGTCCCTGTCGAATGGAAGAACGACCCACGGCAGGCGCTCGCGAGCGTCTCGGGTAGATACGAGCTGACCGCTGCGTATTTCTGGGACGGGGATCACGTCCTCGGCCTCGACTGGGCGGCTGCCAATGGGCTCCCGGTCAACCCGAGCGACAAGACTTTCGACCCCGATGCCGTCAACTTCATGAACCCGAAGGATTATCTCGATGCCGTCGACAAGTATCTCGCCGGCTATTGCGAGACGCGGGAATTGGTTTCGCACGGCAAAGCGTCGGGCAGAAAGGTGCAGGCGTGCGTCGCAGCGGTGGACACATGGACACCGGGCGACTGGAACGTCGCACACTCGGCGAAAGACACCCTGGTGACGGCGCTCTCTACCAGAGAGAATCGTAACCAGATGGCTTCGACGCTCGTCGTCCCGAACGGTTGGGCCAGGCAGCACGCGGAAAGCATCGCTGCGATCCTGGCGGCCAATTCGGAAGCCGCCGATATGATCAAAGTGAGTGACCTCGCGCTCCACCGAGCCGCGGTCATCGCGACCCAGATCTACGGCGGCAAAGCGAATCTTACGGCGGACGAGTGGGCGGCCCTCTTCAAGGGCGTTCCTCACCGCACGAAGAACGGCTACCAGATTACGCTCGGCGGAAGCAGGGTGTGGAATCTGGCCGACAACCTGGATTACTACGGCTTGAGCGGCGAGACCAACATCTACGACGCGGTGTATACGAACATCGGCCAGATGATTTCGAAGCTCGCGCCGAACGTGATTCCGAAGCTGCGGCCGCTTTCCGAGGTATTCGACCCATCCTACCTTCTCCATGCGAAGGCCATGCTGGGGGAGGGCGGACTGGGCGTCGCGGAAGTTCCGCATTATACGGAAGGAGCGATCTCGGACGTCGTCGCTTCTCGGCCGTACACGATCAACTTCGACCCAGGGTCCGACCGGATCCAGGCGGGTTCGATGGAGACCATCCGTGAGTTGTACCAGCAAGTTGCGAAGAGCGACCTGAAGGTCAGCATCGTGGGACATACCGACAACACGGGCGGCCCCAACTTCAACAACCAGGCGCTTTCCGAGCGGAGGGCTGCCGCCGTAAAGACGGCGATCATCGCCGCTTCGCACGGCAGCAAGTTCCTGCCGGAGACCCGGTTCTCCACCGAGGGACGCGGGGCAAGCGAGCCCGTGAATCCCGAAGCGAATCAGAACTCGGCCACCGAACGCGCGCTCAACCGGCGCGTCGTGATCACCCTCGGCCGGTGAGTTTCTCTGTTAGCTGGTTCAGTAGGGCAGTATTTAGCTCTTTGACCAGTTACGCGGCAGCACAGTACGTGCTCCGCACTGCCCGACCACCAACGGTCTCCGTTGGTCGGTCGGGCGCTTTTCTGAGTTCCGTTCTTTTTGTTTGAGAAAGGAACTCAGAAGAGTAGCTTTGCAGCTATTTTGTCAATTCAATATTCAGACACAGAAGGAGAAGAAGTCCTATGCCCGGAGAAACCGCGACCGCGCGAGCGGAATCGCAACCAAATGGACGGGTTACGCGGAAGAAGAGCTCCGCTGTCCTGGCGTTCACCCCCAACGCGGCAATGCCTTCACAGGCAATGATCGCAATGACGTGGATCCAGATCGTAGCGGCAGTATCTTTCTGGGTCCTGTCACCAAGCGCGATTCTGCCGGGTCCGGTGGAACTCGCGAAGGCGCTCCAAAAACTCTGGTTCGAGGACGCGCTCGGCCGGGAGATCCTGACGTCGCTCATCCTCAACGTTGAGGCAATGGCGATCGCGGCAGTGATCTCTCTCTTGCTCGCGTACGCAAGCACGATGCCGTTCTTCAGGCCACTCGTGCGCTTCATCGCCAATTTCCGATTCTTGGGCTTGGCCGGCCTCTCGCTCATCTTCACGGTGTACACGAGCGGCAGCCACTCGCTCAAGGTCAGCATCCTGGTGTTCTCGGTGAGCGTGTACTACCTCACATCGCTCGTGCGGATCATCGTGGCGATCCCTGAATCGGAGAAGGATTATTTCCGCACGCTCGGCATGAGCGAATGGCAGGTGGTCTACGCCACCGTCATCCGCGGACGTGCCGCAGAGATGTGGGAAGCCTTACGGCAGAACTCGGCTATGGCGTGGATGATGCTGACGACCGTTGAAGGGCTTTCAAAGTCCGAAGGCGGCGTCGGCGTTCTCATGCTCCTTAGCCAGCGGCTGCGGCGGCTCGACGAAGTTTATGCCGTGCAACTCACGCTGTGGTGCCTGGGCCTCACGCAGGATTACCTCTTTGCGCGTAGCCGGCTGGCGCTCTTCCCGTGGGCCGACCAGCGCATGAAGGGAGGCAAGTGATGGAATACACAGTCACCAGCAGAAAGCTGTTGTCCGTCCAGAACCTGAGTCTTGTCCTGAACGACAGGGTGATCCTCCGTGACGTGAATACGGAGATCTTTGAAACCACCCAGCCCGGCGGCCCTGTCCATGGGCAGGTCGTCGCGTTTCTCGCTCCGTCCGGCATGGGCAAAACCCAGCTCTTCCGTTGCATCGCCGGCCTCCAGGAACCAACGGGCGGGGCGGTATACGTGAACGAGGATAAGGATCCCGTTCGGGCGGGCGAAGTCGGTGTTCTGGCCCAGGACTATCCGCTGGACGAAACGCGGACGGTGCTTGGGAACTTGGAGCTCGCCGCGCGGCTTGCGGGTCGCAAGGGCAGTGACGCCACGAATGCGGCCAAGGAAAAACTGGCTCGCTTCAATCTGTGGGACGTGCGCAAGCACTATCCCTGCCAGTTATCCGGCGGCCAGCGCCAGCGAGTGGCCTATCTCCAGCAGATCCTGTGTTCCAAGCACTTTCTGCTGATGGATGAGCCGTTCTCAGGGCTGGACGTACTCGTAAAGGACCAGGTTGCGAAACAGATCCTTGAGTACGCGGCGCAAGACGTGGTGAACACCATCATCATCACGTCGCACGACATCCGCACGGCTTGTGCCGTCGCGGACCTCGTGTGGCTCCTCGGCCGCGATCACGGCGAGGACGGACCCATCCCGGGAGCAAGGATCCAGAAGGCCTACAACCTGAAGGACCTGGACCTGTGCTGGCATCCGGAGATAACGGCGACTCCTCGCTTCTTCGAGTTTGTGACGATGATCGAGAAGGAAGATTTCCCGAAGCTCTCGTAGTTCGGGATCAAGATCAAGGGCGTTGCCACACCGGTGGCAACGCCCGCTTTATTATCTATAAAATAGAATGCAGCCCGAGGGGATCGGGCTGCAGGGGGGCTACTTGCTCCAACTAGGCGAGTCTCGCTCGCCGCCGGATCATCAGTGCAAGCATGACGAACAGGACGAGCGATATCGGCCATGGCAGCTTGCACAGCAGGCTGACCACAAAGGCCAGGGACGCCCAAACAATGTTCTTGGTGATGTATCTTGCGAACATACGCGCCTCCACGCTGTTTTAATAATACCCTATAATTATTAATTTGTCAATTTGAGGGTTGCGAAAAAGGGACATAGAATAGGGAAGTCATGAAATTAGAAGTCGGCATCGTAGGGCTTCCGAACGTGGGGAAGTCCACCCTTTTTAAAGCGCTCACCAAGCAGGAGATCACGATCGCGAATTACCCGTTTGCGACGATCGATCCGAACGTTGGCATTGTTTCGGTTCCCGACGAGCGGCTCACAAAGCTGGACGCGTTGAGCAAGTCAAAAAAGAAAATTTCGGCGGTCGTGGAGTTTTATGATATTGCGGGATTGGTGAAAGGCGCCTACAAGGGCGAGGGACTCGGCAATCAATTCCTTGCGCATATCCGCGAGACGCAGGCGATCGTCGTCGTCCTGCGCGTGTTTGAAAATCCGGAGATCATCCATGTTGAAAATTCCGTAGATCCGCTGCGCGACTTGGAGATTATTAATAGCGAACTCATTTTCAAGGATCTAGAATCGGTGGAAAAGCGCCTCGCGAAAGCCGAAGCCGAGGTACGGAGCGGCAGAAAGGAGGCGGTACAAGACAAAGAACTGCTTGCGCGGCTTAAAAAATATTTGGAGGACGGTACGTTGCCGATCGGCGATACGGCGCTCGTGCACGATCTTCGTGCGAACAGCCACATGAACGACCTCAATCTTTTGACGCTCAAGCGGCAGATATATCTTTTGAACGGGACCGAAGCCGAAGTGCCGCCGGCGCTCGTTCTAAAAATAAAATCGCTCGGCGCCGATTATCTCGTGAGCGACCTTGCGAAAGCGGAAGCCGTGCCCGATCTTATCAAGAAAGCGTACGAAGTGCTTGATCTTGTAAGTTTCTTCACGACCGGCGAGGACGAGACGCGCGCATGGACGATCATGCGGGGGACGAAGGCGCCGCAGGCGGCGGGCGTCATCCACACCGACTTTGAGGAGAAATTCATCCGGTTGGAAGTGGTGGGCTATGAAAAATTGATGGAAGCCGGCGGCTGGAACCAGGCCAAGCAAAAAGGATGGATACGGATCGAGGGAAAAGAGTACGAAGTGAAGGACGGCGACGTGCTTGTGGTGCGGCACGGGTGATCCCGCCCGACCCTTTACAAATCTATTCTTTTGTATTAATATTTAGCTGGCATCTTGGGATGTGGTTATTTCCCGGATCGAAAGGAGCGTTTGTTCGATGAGCAACGAAGAGAAAAAGAGTTTCCGCGACGGAGCAGCATTTACTGCTTTTGTAGCTCTAATGTACTTTGACCTTGACATGAGCACCAGGACGAGGACCCTGCCCACCGACGGCGACCTGCTGAAGCACCTTCGACTGCTCATGCGTGCGCTCAGCGGGATCGGGGATCGTATGAGCAGGCCCCTGGTTTTTGGGACGACGATCGCCGGTCTTCTCGCAGGGGCGCCCTCCGAAGCCGAGAAGCACTTGCTCCTGTGGTTGAAGGGGTGCGGCGGTCTTTCGCCGTCCGATTCCGTAGCGCACCTTGTGCCCGTCCTTTCTTCAGTCAAAGACATTGTCAGTAAGACGATTGATGGCCGGGCGACCCAGGAAGAAAAGAGCAGATTGCTCGTTCAGCTGAGATGGCTGATCGAGACATTGCTGCGGCGCGGCGCCGAGTCGCTCTTTCGTGAGGCGGCGTAATCGCTACGATCGCCTCTCCAGTGCGGACGAAAGCGTTTCATCGTCCGCGAACTCAATTTCACCGCCGGTTGGGAGCCCTCGTCCCAACCGGCTTAGCCTTTTGGTAAGCGGCGCAAGTTCTTTCGTGAGGAGCGATGCCTGGAGGTCGCCGAGCGAAGTGGGATTGAAGGCGAGGATGATCTCCTCGGCTTTTTTTTCGCCCAGTTCTTTTTTCAAGCTTTGCAGCCGCAGTTTTTGCCAGTCCTCAAGGAATCCGGTCTTTGGGATCTCGCCGATCACAAAATAGCGCCCGGCGAATTTACCGGTGTTCTCCAGCGAAATAAGATCGGTTTCTTTTTCAATGATCATAATGATGTTCTGCGCGCGGTGGGGATTTTTGCAGATGTCACAGAGGGAACCCTCGTTCTGGTGGATGAAAAAGCATCGCTCGCAGATCTTTATGTCGGCGAGACCGGCAATGCCCATGGCGAGCCCGCGGATGTTTTGCTTCCCTTCGCCGATTAAATAGAACGCGAGCCGGATTGCCTGGCGCGGCCCGATGGAAGGCAGTTCGGAAAGTTCGTCAACGACTTTTTGGATCGGCGCGGGAAGCTTCATGCAGACATTTTACCACGACCATGCCGTATTCTATAGAGCCGGCAGTTCGCTGTAACGCTTATCAATCGTTTTGAAGGTGACCCGTTCGGCGTCAAAGGCGACTTCAACCTCGCCGATGGGGCCGTTGCGGTGCTTTGCGATGAGGATCTGTGTGACGTTCTGCCCGTCGCCGCCCGCGCCGCTGCCGCTCCCGTCGCCGCCGATGTCGAGCGTGTCCGCTGCCTTGTCTTTGCGGTAAATAAACATCACGATGTCCGCGTCCTGTTCAATGGAGCCGGAATCGCGGAGGTCGGAAAGGCGGGGGACTTTGTGGTCGCGCTGCTCCACGCCGCGCGAGAGCTGCGAAACGGCGAGTACCGGCACCTTCAGTTCGCGCGCAAGCGCCTTCAGTCCACGCGATATTTCCGTGACCTGCTGGACCATGCTGTCGATATTTGCGCGCGGGCGGATGAGCTGGAGATAGTCCACAATCAAAAGGTCCAGGCCGTGCTCCACCTGCAGGCGCCGCGCCATGGAGCGCATCTGCATGATGTTCAGGGACGGGGTGTCGTCTATAAAAAGTTTCGTGCCCGAGAGCCGGTCAAGCGCGCTCTGGATCATGCTGAATTCCGAGTCGCTTTTGATGCGGCCGGTCAGGATGTTCCAGAGGGGCACCTGCGACTCGGCGGAGATGATGCGGTCAATGACCTGCTCGCGCGACATTTCAATCGAGAAAATGCCGATTGTGTGGCCCGCGAGGGCAGCGTTCCGGGCGATGTCCAGTGCGAACGCGGTTTTACCGGTGGACGGCCGCCCGCCCAAAATAATAAGGTCGGATTTTTGCAAACCGGAAAGTTTGTTGTCGAGCGTCGTGAACCCCGTTGGAACCCCGCGCAGTTTGTCGCCGCCTTCGTGGAGCTTCGCCATGCGTTCGTACGCGCCCTTCAGTTCTTCTTTCATAGGGATGAAGTTCTGCGGGGTAGATTTCTGCGAAATGGAAAGGATCTTCTGTTCAACGTCGTCCATCAGGTCCTCCAGTTCATTTGATGGTTCGAAGGCGTCCTCCGTGATCTCCGCAGACACCTTGATAAGATCGCGGAGCACTTTATTCTTTTTTACGATGCCCGCGTAATGCGCGACGTGCGATGCGGTCGTCACCTGGTTCGTAAGTTCGGCAAGATAGCTTGAACCGCCGACCTCTTTCAGGAAATCCTTTTCTTTCAGGAAGTTGGTAAGGCTCATCACGTCGATCGGCTGCCGCTTTTCGTAGAGGACGAGGATCGCGTCGTAGATCCTCCCGTGCGCAGGGGAATAGAAGTCGTCGGGAACCAAAAGGTCCGCCACGCGGAAGATCGCGTTCTTGTCGATCAAAACGCTGCCCAAGACCGCCTGTTCGGCCTCAAGATTCTGCGGCGGGATCTTCAGTTGTGATTTTTTGGTTGCGGCCATAGGAAGGGACCTTGAGGAGTATCCTCAATTTCATATCCTAGGCCTTTTATCTCCTTGCGCAAGCGGTCGGCCTGCTCAAATTGTTTATTACCTCTGGATTGCTCCCGTTCTTTTGCCAAATCCTCTATTTTTTCCGGGATTTTAGGAATTTTTAATGAAAAACCCAGCAGATCCATGGAATCGCTCAAATAATCCTTAATGATCTTGATATCGGCTTTGCCGAGCTTCCAGACCCCGTCTTGGTGGCGTGCGATGGTGCTGAAGATACCCGCGACGGCAAGCGGCGTATTAACGTCGTCCGCGAGGGAATCAGAAAGGTCCTTTCGGGCGGACTCAATTTCGTTTTTGACCGCAGCAGAAGAACCGACCGTGGCGGAGTCCGCCGCGCCGGCGTTTTTCTCCGAAAATAAAAGCTTTGCAAGAAATTCTTTTATAAGGTCCAGCGCCGATTGTGCCTGTTTGGCCGAGTCGTCGGAGTAGTCCATGGGCGAGCGGTAATGATGGCTCAACGTTATCCATTGTAATATTTCCGGCGGATATTTTTTGAGAAAATCGCGGATGGTGATAAAATTTCCCAAACTCTTGGACATCTTCTTTCCTTTCACAAGCAGCGTGCCGGTGTGCATCCAGATCCCTACGAAAGGTTTTCTGCCCGATGCGGATTCCTGCTGCGCGATCTCCGCTTCGTGGTGGGGGAACTTGAGGTCAACGCCGCCGCCGTGGATATCGTACTGCGGCCCGAAATAAAATTCGGTGATGGCGGTATCTTCAATGTGCCATCCGGGCCGGCCGCTGCCGAGGTTCGCGCCGGGCCACGCGGGTTCGCCGGGCTTCGAAAATTTCCAGAGGCAGAAATCGCCCCTGTTGCGCTTCCCGACGGCCTCGTCAATGCGCGACACGGAATCCTCGGCTTCACGCGCGGTGCGGCCGGACAGTTTTCCGTAGTCAGGATCTTTTGCGATGTCAAAATACCAGCCGTCGCCGTCTATTTTATACGCATATCCCTTGTCGATCAGTCGTTCCACCTGTCCCACGATCTGCGAAATGAATTTCGTCGCCGGTGCGTAGAGGATCTTGTCCGATTTTTCGTTCTCGTCGTCGGTCATATGAATGCCAAGCGCCTCCATGTCCTTCAAATACGCCTCCATAAAAAACCGTGCGAGCTCCTCGGGCTTTTTGTTCTCTTCCGCCGCGCGCCTGATGATCTTGTCGTCAATGTCGGTGACGTTCTGGAGATAGAATACATCATAGCCGCGCGTGCGGAGATATTTTGCGAAAAAATCGAAGAAAATATAGGTTCGCGCGTGGCCGATGTGCGCGTAGTCATAAACGGTGGGGCCGCAGACAAAGAAGCGTATTTTTTTCTGGTCGGGCGGAAGCTCTTTTTTGTCCCGCGTGAGCGTGTCGTACAGCTTGATCATGCGCTCATTCCTAGAACCATCCCTTTTTTCTGAAATACGTGGCGAGTATGACTATCGCAATAACAATGAAGCCGGTTATGATCCAGAACGCCCCCGGAAGGTCAACGATCGGCGTGTCGCGCGTATTCATGGTAAAGAGCGTCGCGAAGAGCACGAAGGGGAACGTAAGGAAGGAAAGCGCAGTGAAGGTCTTCATGATGCTTGAGGTCTTGAGATTCATGAGCTGGTTGTTGGTGGCTTCGAAATCGGAAACGGTTTCGCGGTAATCTTCAAGCTGGCGCACCACCTTCAGTTGGTCGCCAATGAGGTCGTTCAGGTACACCTCCGTATCGTCTTCGTTCCAGAACCTTTTCCCCTTGGTGAGCAGGGAGTGGAGGATCGGCTCCTGCAGCTTCACGATGATGCGGTATTCGGAAATGTCGCGTTTCAGATACATGATACGCTCCAAGATTTCCTTTTCTTTCCCCTTGAACATGCTCTGGCCTACCGCCTCCACTTTTTCGCGGACATGCCGCAGCTGCCGCTCTTCATGGGTGACCAGATGCTCCACGAGCCGGTACAGAAGTTCAAGTGAATTTTTTTCGTGCTTCACTTCAAAATGCTCAAGTGCTTCGGTGAGCGGCTCATAATGGACGGTTGCGACGGCATTTTTTGTGACGATGAAATCAATTTCGGTGCGCACCGATGCTTCGTCGTCCGTGTCGTATTTTGGGAAATAATAGACGAAAAAGAGATAGGCCCCGTGGGCTTCCACGCGCGCTCTGGCCGAGGGGCCCCGGAGCTCGTCCGCGATCACCGGATGCAGATCAAATTCTTCCTTGAGCCACGCAAGATCTTTCCCTGTGGGTTTTGGGACGTCGATCCACTGGACGTTCTTGTTCTTTTTGATGTCCATTTGAGATTATTGTAGCACACCGCGTCCCGTTGGCACTCACTTGACATGACTGCTAATCGCGCTATAATGACGATAATGAGCGCGATGAACGAACGGACGGCGCATATCTTGGAGGCGGCGATCCAGAGCTTTATTGACGCCGGCGATCCGGTGAGCTCGGGTTGGCTCTTTGAGCATTATGATTTTGGCATCAAGCCGGCGATGATCCGGCTGGAATTGGACGCGCTCACAGACGGGGGCTACTTGGAACAGCCGCACCATTCGGCGGGGCGCGTGCCGACGGACAGGGGCTATGAATTTTTTGTGAAACGGCTTTTGGGAAGCGCGCCGGAACTGCGCGAACCGACATTGAATGAACTTTTTGAGGAACGCGCGTGGCCGGACCTTTTAGAGCGGCTTTCCGCGGAGCTGGGACTACTGGGTGTCGTCGCGGACCGCACGCGCGCTATGGTCTACAAGACGGGGCTTGAAGCGCTCGTGGGCCGGCTGGATTTTGAAGATCGTGAAGGGCTCCGTTCGGTGATCCATGATTTTGAAGCGATGGACGAACGGGCGCCGCGCGCGGCGGAGCGCATAGGCCTCGCGGGGAGCGATCCCTGCGTATTTATCGGCAAAAAGAGCCCGGTGACAAAAAGCGAAGACCTTTCCGTGATCTGCGGCAATTATCGAACCGGCAACACGACGGTTTCCATCTTCGCCATCGGTCCCAAACGGATGGATTACAAAAAGGTCATACGAATATTTAAAGGGCTATAAGGGTTATAATAAACACCATGGCGGACGAAACGCAAAAAAATAATCAAAACGGCGGCGCGCCGGAGAGCGGCAACGGCAATGCCGCGCCGAGCGATGCGGCGGCGCTTCGGGATATGCTCGCGGCGGCCGAGCGGCAGCGCGACGAATATCTGGCGGGCTGGCAGCGCGCGAAGGCGGACTTCATCAATTATAAAAAAGAGGAATTCGCACATCTGCGGGAGGTGGCGCAATACGGGAGCGAGGATCTGATCAAGGACCTTGTCGCGGTGCTCGATAATTTTGATCTTGGGCTGCGGTCGCTTGAAAAAAGCGGGCCGGTGGAAAAGGGGGTGTACCTTATCCGCTCGCAGATAGAAGATATTTTGAAAAAGCGCGGGTTGGAAAGGATAGCGATCAAGCCGGGCGATGCGTTTGATCCGGGTATAGCGGAAGCGATGGCGGAAGTGCCGTCGGAGAGCCCCCCGGGAACGGTCGTGGAGGAAATAGAACCCGGCTACCGCCTCTATGAAAAGGTATTGCGGGCCGCGCGCGTCATTGTAGCGAAAGCAAAGTAAAACAAGTCGAAAATAAACATTAATAAATATAAAAACATGGCAAAAATTTTAGGGATTGACCTGGGGACGACGAATTCCGCGGTCGCGGTGACGGAGGGCGGCGAGCCGCGCATTTTGGAGAACGCGGAAGGCAATCGCACGACGCCGTCGATCGTGGCGATTTCAAAATCCAACGAACGGTTGGTGGGTTTGCTCGCGAAGCGGCAGTCGGTGACAAACCCCAAAAACACTATTTTCTCGGTGAAGCGCCTGGTCGGGCGGAAATTTACCGATCTGGAGGTG
>Ga0187870_1001168_pt1 | contig 25280 bp, 22 predicted proteins | sample June2016WEW_13_1_3_FD_132974 | JGI IMG/M metagenome (GOLD analysis project Ga0187870, IMG submission 132974) | Peatland microbial communities from SPRUCE experiment site at the Marcell Experimental Forest, Minnesota, USA - June2016WEW_13_150 | ecosystem: Environmental > Terrestrial > Soil >... | reverse complement strand
TGGTGCGCAACGACGTATCGGTGAAGCCGCGATCCCCGAAAAGTCGTTCCGCGGCATCGAGGATGCGATCCTTGGTGGTGGGAAGATCCACAGGCAGCCTCCATCGAACGTTTAATTGAAACGGTCGTATGATTCAATTATGTGTTTGAATCGGGCGCTGTCAAGCGGAGTTTCAGGCCGCATCCTGGCCTGGCCTAGAAGATCCCACCCGACGCCGCCACACCGCTGCGACTTTCGCCTTGACGGTGGGTGTGCCTCCGAAGGCAGTTTCCGAAACGCTCGGCCATGCCAGCGCCGCGTTTACCCTGGATGTCTGTTCCCATGTCCTCCCGCACACGCAGGACTCCGCAGCCGCCACCGTGGGAGCTCTGCTGATGAATCGCAAAAGGCCTCGCAAGGACTACGCCAATGGCGTATAGTGGATTCGTGAAGCAGACTCCGATTTCGGTCGTCGAAACCGGGACCTTCGTGCGCCAGGTTGACGAGCTGCTGTCCGCTTCAAGCCGCGAGGAGCTGATCGGATTCCTGGCGTTCAACCCCGAGGCGGGCGACGTGATTCCGGGGACCGGTGGAATCCGGAAGGTCCGGTGGGCGGTTGCCGGAAAGGGCAAACGCGGCGGCCTGACGGCACTTCAGAAGATCGCCGCGGCGCTTCAGGAAGAGCAGATGGGGAGGAAACCACGGTGAGTGCAAGCAAGAGGACGAAGCGGGCCGTGCCCGGCCACAGGGCGGCGAAGAGCACGTTCGGCAGCGAGCTGGTCAAGAGTACGGAGCAGGCACTAGCCTACGCGAAGGGACAGGACGTTCCCGCTCGCGTGACCACCGTCATGGTTCCCACAGTGGACGTGAAGGCGATTCGCCGGCGTCTGGGGCTCAGCCAGGCCCAGTTTGCCGGGAAGTTCGGGTTCGCCCCTGCCTCGGTGCGCAACTGGGAACAGGGGCGGCGGATTCCCGACGGCCCCGCCCGTATCCTGCTGGCTGTCATCGGCGAGCACCCTGAGGTTGTGGAGAGCGTGCTGCGAAGAACCGCGTAGGCTTTGAGGCGACTGCGGTTGGAACAGAGACAAAAACAGGCTCGCGGGCTGAGTGCAAATTGCCAGGTGCTTTGTTTTGCATGGTGAGCGCGGCAGGAATCGAACCTGCAACCTACTGATTAAGAGTCAGTTGCTCTGCCAGTTGAGCTACGCGCCCGATTTCGGTGGACCTTCACTTTTATAGCACAATCGCAGAGCTCTCTGCTTCAAGGGGGGCGCGCAATGCGTCCGTAAGGAAGGGTTCGGCCGGGGGGCGGCGGCGTGGATGGTTCTCGCTGCGAATGCAGCACGGCGAAGATCCGCTAGAATAATGTGGACGGAGGAAGAGTTGCGTCTTATCTTGGCCGGAGCGGCGGGGTTCATCGGCTCGCACCTCACGGATCGCCTGCTGGCCGATGGCCACGAGGTTGTCGGTGTGGACAACCTGCTTACCGGATCGCTCGCCAATCTGAGGCATCTGGGGGGCCACCCGCGGTTCCGTTTCATCCTGCACGACATCACCCGGCCGATGGAGATCGACGGGCCCGTGGATGGCGTGCTGCACCTGGCGTCGCCGGCGAGTCCGAGGGACTACCTCGATCATCCCATCGAGACCTTGGAGGTCGGCGCAACGGGCACGCGCAACATGCTCGAGCTGGCGCGCCGGTTCGGCGCCCGATTCCTGCTGAGCTCGACCTCGGAGTGCTACGGCGACCCGCTGGTGCATCCGCAGGTGGAGACCTACTGGGGGAACGTCAACCCGGTGGGGCCGCGCTCTTGCTACGACGAGAGCAAGCGTTACGCCGAGGCGCTGACCATGGCCTACCACCGCACCTACGGGTTGCGAACCAACATCGCGCGGATCTTCAATACGTACGGCCCGCGGATGAAGCTGAACGACGGCCGCGTGGTGCCGGCGTTTCTGGAACAGGCGCTGGAGGGGCGCCCCATCACGGTATTCGGAGCCGGAACGCAGACCCGCAGCTTCTGCTATGTGAGCGACATGGTGGAGGGGCTGTGCCGCCTGATGCTCTCCGAGGAGCGCTATCCGGTGAACCTGGGCAACCCGAGCGAGATGACCATTCTGGAGTTTGCCAGGAGCGTTCAGCGGCTGATGGGCGGCAACGGCGAGATCGAGTTCCAGCCCCTGCCCGAGGACGATCCCAAGCAGCGGCAGCCGGACATCTCCAAAGCGCGCGAAGTGCTGGGCTGGACGCCGAGCGTGCCGCTGGAGGAGGGCCTGGTCCACACGGTCGAGTACTTCCGCAAGCTGCCGATGCCGTAGGAGGCGCCGCGCGCCCCGCCCGGCCCAGGCCTTCAGCAGCGGCTGGATCTCGGCGAGCTTCCGGGCGAGGGCGGGGAAGTCCACCTTCATCACGCGCAGCGCTTCGATGCGCCGGATCTCGGGAGGCGTTTCGATGCCGTTGTGCAGCGGAATCTGTGCGCAGTCGTCGAAAGCCAGCCTGCGCTCGGTCTCTTTGGAAAGCAGCTCGTCGATCAGTCTCCGCGCGTTCTCCAGGTGGCGCGCACCGCGGATGAGGATCACCGCGTTGGGGATGAGCATTACGCCGGGGCCGCCCTCGTGCTGGTCCGGAAAGATCATCTCGAGATGCCCGTGCTGCCGGAGCCGGCTGACGGCGTAGTAGCTGCCGACCAACGCGAAATCGGCCGCGCCCGCCGCCACCAGGTCGGCGCTTTCGCCGTCGCTGGCGGACACTCTGACGGCGTTCCTTTTCAGGCCGTCCAGGAAGGCGCGGGCGCGCTCATCGCCCCAGAGTTCGAACAGCGCGGCCAGGTGCATGGCGGTGGCGCCGGCCAGAGGGTTGGCGATCACCGCCCTGCCGCGATGGTGCGGATCGGTGTACGCCGACAGGCCCTCGGGTTCCTCCTCGAGCCCGCGCCGGGCCAGGATCACCCGCGCCCGGGCCGAAAAGCCCGTCCAGTGCCCGGCGGGATCCTTGAACTGATCCGGGATGCCCGCGGCATTCGGGGAGAGGTATGGCTGGGAGACCCCCCGTTGCTTCAGCAGTTCGGCGCGCACCGGCTCGTTGGCCCAGTAGACATCCGCTCGCGGGTTGTTCTTCTCCGCGATCAGCCGTTCCATCAGCCCGGCGGTCTTGGCCTCCTTGTCGTCGTACACCGCCTGGACGGCGATGCCGGTCGCTTTCCCGAAATCCCCAAGAATCGGCTCCGCGAAGACCCGATCCTGGCTCACGTAAACCACGACGGTACCGGTTCGCGAGCCGCTGCCGGCGCAACCGCACAGCAGGAGGGGCATGAGACCAACGGGAAGCAATTTCAGAGTCATCGAAAGCTGATGCTGCCAGGCTTGGCCCGAACATCCATTCTACTCGCACGCCGCTCCAGCCGCAGTCCGCTCGCGGCAAATCCCGCGCTTGCTCCGGCGGATGAAGCTCACCAAGTGCAGGGTGTGCTCGGTCGGGATCTCGGCCTCGACGCGCGCCAGCGCCTCCTCGAGCTTCAGCCCCGCGCGGAACAGGATGCGGTAGGCGGTCTTGAGAGCCGCGATATCCGCCGTCTGGAAGCCGGCGCGCTTCAACCCGACCAGGTTCAGGCCCAGCGGCGCCATTCTGGATCCCTCGTAAAGAAAGAACGGCGGCACATCGCGGTTCACCCGCGACCTACCGCCGATCATCGCCAGCCGGCCGATCTTCGAGTACTGATGAATCCCCACGCCGCCGGAGATGAAGGCCTGGTCCTCGATCTCCACGTAGCCGGCCACCAGCGCGCAACTGCAAATCACGGTGTCGTTGCCCACCCTGCAGTTGTGCGCGATGTGCCCCGAGGTCATGATGTAGTTCCGGTCGCCGATTTCGGTGGCCGACTCCGGCTGCGTGCCGCGGGAAATGGTGAAGTGCTCGCGGATGCGGTTGGCGCTGCCGATCCGCAGGTAGCTGCGCTCGCCGGTGAAAGCCTTGTCCAGGGGGTCGGTGCCGAGCACCGTTCCGGCCGAGATCTCGTTTCGCTCGCCCAGCGCGGTCCAGCGCTTGACATAGACGTACGGTTCCAGCCGGCAGAACGCCCCGATCTCGACATCGGATTCGATCACGCAGTATTCGCCGATCACCACCTGCGGCCCGATCGAGGCATCCGGATGGACCCGCGCGGTGGGGGCCACCACCGCCGAGGAGTCAATGGCCATAACCTTGTATGATAGTCCACGGGCGGGTGGGAAGCCCGCCCCCAACGATGCGGGTACGCGAACTAGCGGAATGGCTGGGCGCCACCTTCGAGGGCGACGGAGAGAAGGAACTGGCGCGCGCCGCCAGCCTGGAGAGCGCGGGGGCAGCCGACCTGGCCTTCGTGGGCAGCCGCAAAGCCGCCGGGCTGGCACTCGCCTCGGCCGCAGGCTGCCTCATCGCACCGCCGGAATTCCCCAATCCCGCCGGCCGCACCCTCATCCGCGTCCCCGAGCCGCGCACCGCTTTCGCGCGGGCCGTCAGCCGCCTTCATCCGGCGGCGCCGCTGGAGCCCGGCATCCATCCCACGGCCGTGGTGGCCGAGACCGCGGAAGTCGGTCCCGGCGCCGCCATCGGGCCGCACGCCAGCATTGGTGAGTCGGCGCGAATCGGCGCGCGCACGCGCATCGGGGCGGGTTGCGCCATCGGCCGCCGCGTCACGCTGGGCGAAGACTGCATTCTCCACGCCCACGTCACGGTCTACGACGACTGCGACATCGGCGCCCGCGCCGTCCTGCATTCCGGGTGCGTGATCGGCGCGGACGGATTCGGCTTCGCGATGGCTGGGGATCACTACGAGAAATTCCCGCAGATCGGCCGGGTGGCGATCGGCGACGACTGCGAGATCGGCGCCAATTCCTGCGTGGACCGCGCCGCGCTTGGGGTGACTTGGATCGGCCAGGGCACCAAGCTCGACAACCTGGTGCACGTGGCGCACAACTGCCGCATCGGCCGGCACGTCGTGGTGGCCGCGCAGACCGGCTTCTCGGGCGGTGTGGTGGTCGAGGACTACGCGGTGATCGGCGGACAGGTCGGCATCGGCGACAAGGCACGCATCGAGACCCGCGCGGTGCTGGGATCGGGCTGCGGGGTGCTGACCTCGAAGATCGTGCGCGCCGGCCAGGTGGTTTGGGGCACGCCCGCGCGTCCGCTCAAAGAGCACCTGGAGCAGCTCGCCAACCTCGCCCGCCTCCCCGGGATGCGCAAGGAATTCGCGGAACTGCGCCGCCGCCTCCAGGAGCTGGAGGGGGACCAAGACGCCGGCCGCCGCCGGGGGGCATAGCCGCGGCATCGGCAAGACCTCGTCAGAAGTCGACCTGCAACTCCGCCTTCAAAGGGGTAATGTCGTACCAGGCCTCGCCTAGCCTGCGCTTGTGCGCCTCGCCGTTCTCGATGAACTTCAGCAGATCGGCGACCTGCGACCGGCCTTCGGGGGTGGCCACCGCCTGCCGCGGGGTCTTGCCGCCCAGCGCGGGCAGCGGAGTGTCCGGCCAGGTGCGGTAGTGCTCGGCCATGAATTTCTGAACGAGCTCCCGCTCGATCTCCGGCGGAAGCCCGCTCTCTGGCTTGGGCCCCGAGCGCTTGGCCTTGCGCATCGCGGTCTCCAGCCCGGTGAACTTGTCGCGCTGGTGCCTCACCGCCGTCCCCGCCAGGCTCTCCACCAGCTCCCGGCCCCGCGCGAGGCGCTCCCTCGAATTGGTCTCCAGCAGCAGACGGCCGCCTTCGACCCGCAGCATCCCCAGCGACCGCCGGCGCCCGTCCTCCGCTCGCGGTTTCTCGTGCCAATCGAAGCGGCCCTCCGCCGGGTCGATGTGGTCCAGCACCTCCGAGGACTCGAGCGCCCGCATCAATGCCGCCTGGTCCAGGACCTCGTAGGCCGCCTCCGAGAACACCACCGGATCGCCTTCCGCGCTCACCACCTTCAGCGAGCGTGCCGCTTGCTCGCCCAGCTCGAGCGCCTTCCTCCGCAGGCGGTGGCTGTTCGCCCGCAGGTAGCTGGGCCAGGGCAGGCCGCTGGTCTTCTGGTCCGAGAGAATCCAGTCCCGCAAGGGCCCGGATTGCGACCGCGGTATGTTGAGCCCAAATCCGCTCAGCCCCATCCCGCCGTCCGTCTCCTCGACCCGGATGAGCACGCAATCCCAGCGCGCCGACTGGCGCGAGGCGCTCACGTCGTGCGCGAAGATCACCTCGCCGGAGAGCAGGTCCTGGATCTCGATGCCTTTCTCCGGCTCGACTCGCTGCACTTCAAAAAGGCTGTAGCGGCTGCGCGACCAGCGCTCCAGAAAGTCGCACTCGCGCGCCGTGAGCTGCTTGCGGTTCCGGGCGAGGAACTCCTCGATCAGGGTCCGCCGCAGCCGCGGGGAAACGTAGTCGTAGATGAGCCACTCGACAAATGGGGCTTTGTCGGCATCGTCCAGCGGCGCGCCGAGCGATCCCCCGAAGAACAGGGCCACGGCATGATCCATGTCGCGGGCACGCAATCCTTCCTCCGCAAACGCCAACAATCTCTGGCGCAGGGCCACCTCCACGCTGTCAAGCTTGCGCCCAGGCGGAGCTTCTTCGGCTTTCCGTTCGTCCTCCTCGGCGCGCTCCCGCCAGCAGCAAAAGTCGTAGACGGTTCGCTGGTCCGGCTCGATTTCGGACCGTACGGGATTCCAGGCCTTCAGAAGCTGATAGCAGCTCGCGCGCCCCTTTCGCGTCAGTTCGCGCGAGTGCCGGTCGAAGGCGGCTTTCACGATCGCCGGCCCGCGCTTCCCTTCCACCCGGAGAAGGGCCGTCGCCGCCAGCAGGAACAAGACATCGCGTTGCGCTTTTTGCACGCTTCCCAAACGCTCGATCATGCCGAGCAGGAGTCCGCCGGCGCCTTTCACGGGCGGCATCAGCGCCAAGTGCTGGGCGATGGCGCCTAGGGTGAAGGGGTCGGCCTCCCCAGCGATCCGTTGAAAGGCCTCGAGCGCCTCGGCCGGCCGGCGGTCGGCGATTCGCGCCACCGCCCAGTGGGCGACGTCGCTGAGCACTTCGTTTTTCAGCGTGCAGAACTCCACCAACTCGGGCAGCGCCGCGGGGTCGCCGATCTCCCCAAGCAGCGCCAGGCTGGCCTCGGCGGGGAAATCCTCGCCCTCGGGCAACTCGTCTTCAAACCACCCGCGCAGCACCCCGATGAGCAACGGCCCGCATTCCGCGCCGCATTCCACGATGAGATCCACCAGCTCCCGGTCCAGCCGGCCAGCCGGCGCCACCTGCAACTCGTGAATGAGCCGGTAGGGCCGAAGCACATCCGCCGCCCGTTGTGGCTGGGGCGTCCGCTGGGCGGCCATCTCCGCTAGAGCGGCTTCCACGTCCGTACGGGTCTTGAATTCCAGGCCTGATTTCAGAAGCCCGTTCAGCGCCTCTTCGTCGCGGAGAACCTTCCGCAAGCCCAGCTCCAGAAGTCCCTCCGTCAGCGAGGAGCTTTTCTTGTGCCTCATCACCAGACCGGCCAGCAACATGTAGCACTGATACTGGCAGGGGTGCGCCTGGATTCCACGCCAGCAAAGCCGTTCGGCCTCCTCCGGATTTCCCGCCTCGCGCCGCGCCAGCGACAGCCCGAGCAGTGCGACCAAGTTGTTGGGATCCAGTTCGAGCCCCTGCTGGAAGGCCTGCTCTTGAGTCAGAGCGCCAGCCTCCATCTGCTGGTAGAGTTTGCGGCGCGCCGCGGCGACGGAAGGGGGAAGCATTATCATGGGACGTGCTCCCCATTTTACCCCGGCCCGTCACGGTATAATGCCCGCCTGTAGGAGGCACATGCCCGAGACCAACGAGACGCCCGAAACCAAGTCGCTTCCCCAAGACGCATACACGCCGCTTGCGCCCGGCGCCGTCTACAAACCGATCGTGCCGGCCGGCGCCATTCTGCCGGAGCTCACCTGGCGCTCGGTAGGCTGGGGCGTTCTGCTGTGCATCGTTTTCAGCGTCGCTTCGGCCTATTCCGGCCTGAAGGTCGGGCAGGTCATGGAGGCGGCCATCCCCATCTCGATCCTGGCGATCGGTCTGGCGCGGGTCTACCCCCGCCGCTCGAGCCTGCTGGAGAACGTGATCATCACCAGCATCGGCGGGGCCGCCGGGTCGGTGGCCGCGGGCGCCATCTTCACGCTGCCCGCGCTCTACATCCTGAAGCTCGATCCGCATCCCCTCCAGACCATCTTCATCTGCGTCGCGGGCGGCTGCCTCGGGGTCCTGTTCCTCATCCCGCTGCGCCGCTATTTCGTCCGCGACATGCACGGGCAGTTCCCCTACCCGGAAGCCACGGCGATCACCGAGGTGCTGGTGACCGGCGAAAAGGGCGGCTCGCAGGCCAGGCTGCTGCTTCAGGCCACCGCCATTTCGGGGGTTTACGATTTCTTCGTGAGCACCTTCCAGGTCTGGAAGGAGAAAGTCGACTTGCAGTTCCTTCCCGCCATGCGCGCGCTCACCGAGCGCGGCCGGATCGTCTTCAGCTTCGACGCCGTGGCCTTCATCCTGGGCCTGGGATACGTCATGGGTCTGCGAAGCTCGATGATCCTGTGCGCGGGCGGCGTGCTGGCGAACTTCGTGCTCGTACCACTCATTTGGATGATCGGCAGCCACCTGCCTGGAGCAGTCTACCCGGCCACCGACCCGATTGCCAAGATGGCGGCGGGCGACATCTTCGGCAGCTACGTGCGGTACGTCGGGGTGGGCGCGATTGCCACGGCCGGCATCTTCGGAATCGTCAAGTCGCTGCGCATCGTCGCCGGATCGTTCTCGATCGCCGCGCGCACGTTCCGCCACGGCGAAGGCGGCGGGCTGGAGCGCACCGACCGCGACATCCCCGTGATGTCGATTCTGCTCGGCGTCATCCTCAGCGCGCTGTGCGCCGGCATTTTCTTCGGGAGCCTCACCTCGACCCTTGCCATCGTGGCCACGGGCCTGCTGATGACCCTGGTGTTTTCGTTCTTCTTCACCTCGGTCGCCGCCAACGCGATCGCCACCACGGCCCGGAACCCGGTCTCGGGCATGACCATGCTGACCATCATCATTTCCTCGGCCGTGCTGCTGCGCTTCGGGTTTTCGGGAACCGCGGGCATGTTCTTCGTGATGGCGATCGCGGGCATGGTCTGCACGGCGCTCTCGGTCTCCGGCCAGACCATCACCGACCTGAAGACCGGATACTGGCTTGGCTCGACGCCCGCCGCGCAGGAGAAGGTGAAGTTCCTGGGCGTACTGGCTGCGGCCGCCGCGAGCGGCCTCACCATCGTGCTGCTGGCCCGCGCTTTCCAGTTTGGCGAAGCCATCCCCGGCGACGCCCGCGCCGTGCTGGTCGCGCCCCAGGCCTCCATCATGAAGGCGCTGGTCCAGGGCTTCATGAGCCACCAGCCGATCGCCTACATCCTGTTCGGCGCGGGCGCGATGACGGCGCTCATGATGGAAATGCTCGGTGTGCCGGCGCTGGTCTTCGCGCTGGGCATGTACCTGCCGCTGGAGCTGAACACGCCGGCCCTGGTGGGCGGATTCCTGGCGCATTTCCTCGGCCAGCGCTCGGAGAAACTGGGCGGGCCGCGCGGCGCCATCGTTCGCGAGCGCGGCGTCATCATCGCCTCGGGGCTGATGGCCGGCGGCGCGATCGGCGGCGTCATCGGGGCCGGTCTGCGCCTGGCGCCGGGCTACTCGAAGACCCTCATCACGACGCCTTTCTACAGCAACGAGCCCGTTTCGCAGCTTGTCTCCGCGGCGCTGTTCATCGGGCTTTGCATCTACGTCTGGTATGGATCGTTACACCGCCAGAAGGAGGAAGCATGAGCGAATCTTTTCCCTCGCTTGCCGGCAACGCCATTCTGGGCATCGATACTTTGTGGGGCGGCGACGTGATGTGCCCGTCGGGCACAGGCCGCTTCATCGCGGATTCCTGGTTCTCCGACGAGCCGCTTCCGCCCGCCTATACCGATCCGGTCGCGGCTCGCCTGCGCGCTTCCGGCGGCGTTTCGGCCAAGAGCCCGGACCGCGCCGCCATTGACGCCTACCTCGCCGCAGTCGATGTGCGCGGCGCCATCGCGGGCCTGGCCGCGGAGGGCAACACCATGCCCGGCCCGCGCGGGGAATACGTCCGCGGGCTGGCGCTGTGTTTTGAAGTGATGTGGGACCTGGCGATGGAGCTGCTCGGCAAGGGCGATCCTGTGCCTTACCAGCGCTGCGTCGAGGCCTCGACGGGCCAGGAACCCGCGCCCTCGCGTCCCGAGGCGAAACGCGAGCGCGTGGCCGAGCTGCTGGCGCGCGCCGGGCACCCTTCGCGCACCGGCGAGGAACTGCTCGCGGCCGTCGATGCCTGGCGCCGGCCCCGCCGCATCCCCATGGCCTCCGTGCGCGCGCTGGGGGCCGCCTTCATCGCCGAGTTCGACCGCCTCAGCGCCGAGAACCTGCTGCCCTGGCTGCCCGGCGAACTTCACGCGGTGCCGCGCGCCAACATCCGTTTCCTGCCGATTCAAGACGCCTGGTTCTCCGGCTCGATGAACTACCTGGGCCGCGCGCGGCGTCCGGACGGCGCGCCGGAGTACGAGGCCACCTACGAGATCAACGCCTCGCTGGAGATCTCCGTGCCCGAGTTCGAGCAACTGGTGAGCCACGAGGTCGTGCCCGGCCACGTTACGACCTTCGCCTACCTTCAGAACCTGTACGTCCGCGGATTGGTCGGCTTCGAAGCCAGCGTGCTCACCATGAACACCCGCGCCGCCGCCCTGTTCGAGGGCATCGCCAACAACGCCATCTTGGTCGCGCACGGCGTCAACGAAGTCGACCAGTTGCCCGACGAAGACCTGCAAATCGGCGCGCTGCTGGCCCTGCTCCAGGACGACGCGAAGAACCAGTCTTCGTACCTCACCTGGCGGGAAGGCCTGCCGCAGCCCGAGGTCGCCGCCGTGCTCCGCCGCGACTTCCTGGTCTCCGCCGAGCGCGCCGAGAAACTCTCCGGCCCTTGGGGCCGCCACCCGCTGCTGGGGCGCATGTACCTGCCCGCCTACCGCGCCGGCACCGAGCGCGTCGCGGCCCTCCGCCGCCGCTACCCACCCGGCCAGTTGCTCCCCGCGCTTTACGGCTGCGCCGGGTTGGTGGACATCACGACCATCGAATCCGTGCTTGCGCTGTAACCCGTTCCGAGGGGCGCGCGTCCAGGGAGCATGGTCAAGGCGCTGGTCGTATCACTGGCTGTCGCACTCTCCATTCCCGGCCAGACCGTCTCGCGCGAAAAGGAGATCGCGATGGGCAGGCAACTGGCCGCGGAAATCGAGCGGCAGTCGAAGATCCTCGATGACCCGGTCACGTTCGAATACGTCAGCCGCGTCGCCGGGAGAATCGCGCGCGGCGTGACCCTCGACATCCCGCTCACCTTGAAGCTGCTCGACACGCGCGAGCCGGAGGTGATCGCCCTCCCCGGAGGCTTTCTCTACCTCAGCTCCGGCCTTATCGTCCGACTGGAAGGCGAAGCGGAATTGGCCGGCGTTCTCGCTCACGCGATCGCCCATCTTGCCGCGCACCATGGCACCCAGCCCCTCCACGTCTCGAACCTCGCATCCATTCCGATCATCTTCCTGGGGGGCTGGCGAGGCGTATGTACGCGACTCCCACACGGAAAGGCCCCATTTCCGGTTGCCCTGAAATCGGCCTCTGCCCGTTGGGAAGCGGAAGCGGACCAACTCGCGCTCGACTATCTCCACCGCGCCGGCTACGATCCCATCCCCCTCGCCCCGATCTTCGAGAGGCTGCGCGCGCCGAACCCGGCAGAGCCCGGCCCTCGGAAACCTACTTACCCGCCAGCGCCTTCACCAGACGGTACATAAACTCGCGCCCTTCGTAGAGCGCCGTCGCGGCGATCCGCTCGTCCTTTCCGTGCGCCCGGATGTCGTCTTCGTCGTCGGCGATTCCGGAGACGCCGTAGGTCGGGATGCCGGAGCGCCGCAGCGCCTTCCCGTCAGTTCCGCCCTGCGACATGATGGGCACAACCGGCACGCCCGGCCACAAGGACTCGGTGGCCGCCTTCATCGCCTGCATGACCTCCGGATCGAGCGGGGACGCAGGGCTGCCGACGCCATCCAGCGGGCTCTGCGGCGTCAAGCCGATGGCGTCGTCGGCGATCACCCGCCGCAATGTCCGCTCGACGTCGGCGGGGGCGTGCCCGGGCAGAATCCGGCAGTTGACGGTGGCGCGGGCGGATTGCGGCAGCGCGTTCTCGGCATGCCCGGCCTCGAGCATGGTCGCCACGCAGGTGGTGCGCAGCACGGCATTCCAGTCCGGCGAAGCCGACAGGAACGCCACCGCCGCGGGATCCGGCGGGCCGGTCGAGAGCATCTTCGAGACCGCCTGGGCGACTTGCCCTCCCACCCGCGCCCCAATGGCTTCGAAGTAGGCCCTCCGGCCCGCATCCAGCATCACCGGGAATTCGAGCGCGCTCAGCCTCACCAGCGCCCCGGAGAGTTCGTAGATCGCGTTTTGCTTCCGCGGAACCGAGCTATGGCCTCCCTTGTCCCTGGCCTCGAGCACGAAGGTCAGGTAGCCCTTCTCGGCGTACTGGAGTTCATTGAGCAGGTTCCGGCCGCTCTTGACTTCCAGGCCGCCGCCGTCCACGTTGAGGCAGTACTCCGATTCGATCAGCGGGCGCCGATTCTCCAGCAGCCACGTGATGCCGTTCTCCGGCCCGCCGGTCTCCTCATTCGCGGTGAGCGCCAGGATCAGGTCCCGATCCGGCCGGTAGCCCTCCTTCCGCCAGCGGATGAAGTCCGCAACCAGGATGGCGACTCCGTCCTTGACGTCGATGGTCCCGCGGCCGTAGAAATAGCCGTCCTTCTCGACGAACCGGAACGGATCGGTGCTCCAGTCCGCGCGGTTGGCCTCGACCACGTCCAGGTGGGCAATGAGCAGAATCGGTCTGTGAGCGCCCGTGCCGCGCAGCCGGGCAACCAAGTTGGCCCGTTCCGGGCGCGGGCCGAGCACCTGAACGTCCGCGGCTGGAAATCCGGCCGCCAGCAGCCGCGCAGCCATTGCCTCGGCCGCCTTGCCGGTGTTTCCCGTCCGCGCGGTCGTATCGATCTCGACGAGCTCGCGAAGAATGTCGCGAACCAACGCGTCTTCCGGATTCTGCTGCGCGAGCGCCGCCGCGCCGACAAAAAGGTTGGCCCATACCAAGCGCGAGAACATGCCGCCCAGTATAGCGCGCTCCCAGCTACCGGTTCCGCGCCTCCGCAACCGGCAGGAACCGCTCGCAGAAGGGATAGGGGACGGGGACGGGCTGGCCGGTCTCGGTCAGCCGGCCGGTGTTGTCGTCGATGCGGAAGACCACTGCGTTGTCGCTGCCGTGGTTGGTGACCAGCAGCCAGCGGCCGGTGGGATCGAAGGCGAAGTTCCGCGGCATCTTGCCTTGCGTGGGGACATGCTCGACGAATGTCAGCCGTCCGGTCTTGGCGTCGATGGCGAACACGGCCAGGCTGTCGTGGCCCCGATTCGAGGCGTAGAGGAACTTGCCGTTGGGATGCACCCGGATCTCGGCGCAGTTGTTGACGCCTTTGAAACCTTCGGGCAGCGTGGATACGGTTTCGATCTCGGTCAGAGTTCCGCGGGCGGAATCCCAGGCGAAGGCGACGACCGTGCTGCCCATCTCGTTGATCACGTAAACGAACCGGCCGTTGGGGTGAAACGCCAGGTGGCGCGGGCCGGAGCCCGGCGCGACTTTCACAAACGGCGGGTCGTTGGACTGCATCGAGCCGTCGCGGGCGTCGAAGCGGTAAATGAACACCCTGTCCAGGCCGAGGTCGCCCACCAGGACGAAGCGGTTGGCCGGGTCAACCTTGATCGAGTGCGCATACGCGTGCTTCTGCCGCTGCGGATTGACGCTCGAGCCGGTGTGCTGGAAGAAGGCGGTGCGCTCGCCGATGCTGCCGTCGGGCTTCAGGGCGAAGGCGGCGATATTGCCGCCCTCGTAGTTGGCGACGAAAAGGTAGCGGCCCGTGGCGTCCAGGTCGACGTAGTTCGCGTCGGCGCCGCCGCTGGGCTGTTGGTTGAGCAGGGTGAGGCGCGCGGAGGCCGGATCGATGGCATAGGCGCTCACCGCGCCGACCGGCTGGCCCTGGAAGGTCTTGATCGAGTTGGAGGCGTAAAGATGCCGGCCGTCGGGATGGATCACGAAGAACGCCGGAGCCGCCGCCTGGATCAGGAACTCGGGCTTGGTCAGAACGCCAGTGGCGGTGTCGAAGCGCGCCAGGGAGAAGCCGCGGCCGGGACCCTCCGTGTGCGTGCCGAAGTAGACGAACATGTCCGCGGCGGACGCCGGCAGCGAGGCCAGCGCGGCCGCGAGAAGTAGAGTGGGTCTGGTCATAGCGCGCCTCCGGCGCCGGTCTCACCTGGTCTTGTAGCTGAATGTCACCTTGGTTTCTTCATCGATTACCAGCGGCCTCACGAATCGGTACGAATTGCCGGCTCGCGGCACATCCACCCGGATCGGCAGCACGCCGACAACACGCCGCTGGAGATTCATGACGTTGGAGGAGGCCGCGGTCTCAGCCGCCGCCGCGGCCTTCCTGGCCTCGCGTTCAACCGGCGGGAAATTACGCCCAGCACTACTAGTTGTAACCTCGATCGACTCCATAGTAGTCCCCACTTGCAGAGTAAGGTTGTACCGCGAGGGCCGGCTGGCACCATATTCATAGGCTACTCGCCTTTCTTGCCAGGGGCCTCCGTTTTGGACTTCCGGATCGGAATCATCATACACCAGACCGCTTCCCGGTGGACCGTTGCAGCCGGGTTCCCCGAGGGCGGCGATTTGGTCTGATAGAATGGAATTCCAGAGCGCGCGAGATGCCCTTTCTTGAGAACCGGTTTGAGAAGAACGTGCTGGTCACCTCGGTGGATTACGTGTTCAACTGGGCGCGGAAGTCCTCGCTTTGGCCTCTGACGTTCGGGCTGGCCTGCTGCGCCATCGAGATGATCGCCGCCAGCGCGGCCCGCTTCGACATCGCCCGGTTCGGCGCCGAGGTGTTCCGCCCCTCTCCCCGGCAGTCGGACCTGATGCTGGTGGCGGGTACGGTGACCCTCAAGATGGCCCCGGTGCTCAAGCGCCTCTACGACCAGATGCCGGAGCCGAAATGGGTCATCTCGATGGGGGCCTGTTCGAGCGTGGGCGGTCCTTTCAACACCTACGCGGTGCTCCAGGGGGTTGACAAAATCGTGCCGGTGGACGTTTATGTGGCGGGCTGCCCGCCGCGGCCGGAGAACCTTTTCTACGCCCTGCTGAAGTTGCAGGACAAGATCGACCACATGACCACGCTCGCCCGGCGGCCCACCGAGGTCCGGCTGGACGAGTCGATGCTGGAAGACTTCAAGAAGCAGGTCATGATTGCCCAGATCCAGCATCCGGCGTGACGGCCGGCCGGCGCCCGAGTGTTCTACAGGGATCCACAGCAGGTTTACCGGGTCACGGAGCTGGAGCGGTATCCGTGGCTCGAGCATGGTTTCGGAACCCGCCTGTCGGAGGGTTGGCCGCCCCAGCCGCTGGTCCGGCTCCGGCAGGTCCATTCCGCCATCTGCCTTTGCGCCGACGACGCCGGGGAGCGGGTGGGAACGGGAGACGCTCTGCTCTCGAATACTCCGGGCCGGTACCTGAGCGTCCGGACCGCCGACTGCATTCCTATCCTGTTGGTGGACGAACGGTTGAGAGCGATCGCCGCCGTGCATGCCGGCTGGAGAGGCACCGCGGAAGGGATCGCCGCCAGGACCGTGGATGCGCTGGCGGCCCGGTATTCCAGCCGGCCGGAGGATCTGGCTGCGGCCATCGGGCCGGGCATCTGTGGCCAGTGTTACACCGTTGGAGCGCCGGTGGCCGCCAGATTTCAAGCCTGGTTCCCGGAACGGACCGACCTGGACCGGGAGGCTGCCGTCGACCTGGCGGAGGCGAACCGCCGGCAGTTGGTGGCGGCGGGGGTCCCGGCGGGCAGGATTTACCTGGGTGCACCGTGTACTTCCTGCCGCAACGATGAGTTCTATTCCCACCGGCGGAGCGGGGGGAAACCCGGGCGCATGATCTCGGTGGTGGGGATCCGGTTGCAGGCCCGGGTCTGAAACGGGTTCACAGACACCAAGGGCGCGGACATCGGCCCGCGCCCTCGGTCAGCTTACGCGGCGTTCATCAAAAGGCTTTCGAGAGTCTCAGTCGCCTCGCGCTCGTGACGGTCCGCGGCTTCCTGGCAGCGGATGCAGAACGGCGCCCAGGGTACGGCGGCCAGGCGCTTGGGGCTGATGTCTTCCTCGCAGTGCGCGCAGACTCCGAAGGAACCGTCGGCGATGCGGCGCAGCGCAGCCCTTACGTTCCGCAACAGGTTGGACTCCCGGTCCAGGTTGCGGATGGCCAGCTCGCGCTCGGCAGCGCGGGTCACCTCGTCGATGGCATCCGGGCTCTTCTCGATGGCAATCTCGTCCCTTCGGCGCAAGATTCCGGCCAGTTCGGCCTGCTTGGCCTCCAGGATCTGGCGAAACTTGTGCAACTCGCTCTTGTTCATGTTCTCCCCCTCCTCGTTCGATTAATATAGCTCAATAGTACTCGGATCTCGCTCCCATCATCCAGCAGAGTATGATACGCGAAATATGATCGAAAAAGTTCCACAAAACCTCAGCCGGAGGCACTCAGATCAGCCGCCCACCCCAGGGCGCCGAGGGAGGGTCATCCTCCCGAGGCCTCTCCAAGCTCCACACTCAACTAAGACTCTTTCTGAGCAATTTTGGTTCCAAAAAATTCGTTGTGGCTCCTCTCTCCACAAGTTAATATTTGACGCTGATCTTCTCCAGAAGTTTCACATCGTCAAGAAAATATTTCACGGCATAGGCAAAACCCAGGGGACGCGACTAGTTGGGATGAGGGGCAGAGGCCCCCACCAGCCTCAGTGGACGAGCCAAATGGCCTACGCCAGGCGGCTACTCCCGAATCTCAAAAGCCCCGAAGCTCAAGCCCAGCTCCCGCCGGTCGGGAGGGTTCGTGAAAGTGTGATCGACCTCTACATAGACCTCAACACGTTGTTTTCCAATAAGTTCCGGCGGAAGGTTCAGCACCAGGTGAAACTGAGAGTCGCCTTGGGACAGCCGGAAGACTTGCAGCGGTTTGCGCTCGACGCCCACCGAAACCCGCAAGGAGCGTCCCACTACCTGCGCGGCGGGGCAGTAACCCGACACGTAAAGCTTGGCGGCGGCGGTCCGCGGCCCGCCCAGGCGCACCGTAGCGCGCCGGGGCATCCAGCGGTGTCCGGTCTCCAGCTTGTACCAGGTCGGGCCGAGCTGTCCGGCAAAGGATGGCAGCCCGGCGTCCACCCGCCGCGGCTCCTCGAGGTCCCAGCGGAGCCGGGCGCCCGCCAGGTACGACAGCGTGATGGCCCGCAGACGGCCGGCATCCGGGGTGTACACCACAGCACGGTGTTTCGCCAGCAAATCCATGAGGATAGCCGGAGGGATCACGAAGTCCGAGACGTTTCCCAACTCCGGGCGGGGCTGGATCTGGGAGACCGCCTCCGGCGCCACATACACGTCGGGGATGCCCACCAGCCGGAAGGGTCGGGGGAACACGCCTGCCCAGAAGAGGTCCGAATCGAGCCCTGCCAGGACGATCGCGTTATTGGGGTGGAGTTCGCGCACCCGCACCGCACCCCACACCAGTGTTCGGATGGCCTGGCTGCGCTGGACCATCACGTCCATCTCGATCCTGCCCCCGACGATGCCAGCCGTAAGGTATAAGGCGGCCAGCGCCAGGGCCAGCCCCTTCAGGTACCAGCGCTGGCGGAAGGCGGATTCCAGAGCCCATGCAGCCAGCCAGGCCAAGCCGGCTGTCGGTACAGTCAGGTAGTAACCGCTGATATGGTCCCGGAGCGGCAGCACGGGCAGGAGCACGATGACAAACCAGGCCAGCGGCAACAAGACCGGCCATTGCCGCCGCCACAGCTTCCAGGCCAGGAAGCCCGCCAGCGGCGCCGTCAGCAGCACGGTGCCCGCGACGCCAGCCCAGCTCGGGATCTTCTCGCCGGACAGGGCCAGGCGGGTCGGGCCCAGCGACCATTGCCAGTACGTCCACAGAGTCCCGAGCATGGAGGCGTCGAAGTGCCCCACGTAGGCCGCGCCGGCGGTGTGAACCGGGGCCACCCAAAAATGCAGCAGCGCATAGGCGCCGGAAACCAGGAACATCGGCCCGGTCTTTCGCAGATAGGGCCGCGCGCAGCACAGCGCATAGGCAGCCGCCAGGGCCGGATACACTGCGTTGATCTCGAGCACTCCGAACCCGAGCAGGAAAACGATCCACTGCGCGGTGAAGAATCGCCGTTCCCCGTTCTCGGTGTGACGGACAAAGCAATACAGCGCCAGCAGCAGAAAAAAGCCGCACAGGACCTGGTTGTAGGCGGCGGTCCAGGACATGGCCATCGCCAGGCCGCCGTTCAGCGCCCACAGCGAGGGCGCCAGGAACCCCGCCAGCCGCGAACGCGTCACGCGCTGGACCAGAAGGCCGAGCAGGACCAGGTTCGCGAACTGGGTCAGAAAGACCGCCGCCCGGAAGGGTGTCGCCCAGAGCCCGAAGATCGAGTAGAAGACCAGGAAGAAGGCCCGCTCGCTCAGCGGACGGATGGTCCCCTGGGCCATCGGCTCAAACAGAGCCCGCAATAGCGTAGGCAGGTCCTGGACCGAGGCGCCGAGACCCAGCCAGGCGAGGTCGTCCTGCTGAAACCAGGCCCACAGCCCCGGCCAATAAAGGGCCAGGCAAACGAGCGACGGCACGGTCCAATAGGCGAGGTTTTGAGCGCGCTTCATATGATTGCGTCCAGCCTTAAAATGGTATCATCCACAGGCCAGCCGCTCGTGGGATAATACGTTTTCTTCCGAACCGCCGCCGATGACCGACGCTTCCCAAATTGCCATCCCTTCCCACCCTCCGGGCGCCGACGCCCGCGCCGGCCGTCTGGCAAACTGGTTCGCGCTTCTGCTCTGCCTGCTGTTTTTCCTGCAAGGCCTGGTTTTCATCCCCTACGCCGGCATTCAGAACGACGAGGCTCTTTTTGCGGCGGGCATCTACAAGCCGGTTTTCGCCGAGCACATGGCTGACATCTTCGGGCGGCCGGTTCCGACCATGGTGATGAGCTACATCGGCGCGCTGAAGATGTGGATCTACGCGGCCATCTTCCAGGTGTGGCCGCCGTCGCCATACTCGGTGCGCGTCCCGGTGCTGGCGATCGGCGCGCTGACGGTGTGGTTGTTTTTCCTGCTGCTGCGGGACACGGCCGGCATGCGGGCGGCGCTGGCCGGTTGCGCGCTGCTGGCTTTCGACACCATGTTCCTGCTGACGACCACGTTCGACTGGGGCCCGGTGGCGCTCCAGCACCTGCTGCTGGTCTCGGGGGTGCTGCTGGTCACGAGGTTCTACAAGTGGGGGGGACTGTTCAATCTGGGCGGCGGCTTCTTCCTGCTCGGCCTTGGGCTGTGGGACAAGGCGCTGTTTGTATGGATGCTGGGCGGCCTCGGAGTGGCGACGCTGACGATCTTCCCGCGCGAACTGCTCTCCAAGCTCACCTGGCGCAACGCCGGCGTGGCGGGGATGTGTTTCCTGATTGGCGCGTGGCCGCTGGTGGCCTATAACAAAGTGCGCAAAATGCGGACCTTCAACGCGAACGCCCACTTCTCCGCCTCCCAGTTGGATTCCAAGCTGCACCAGGTACGGATCGCTCTGGAAGGGGGATCGCTGCTCGGCTACATGGTCCACGACGACCCAGCGCCCAGCCCCGGCCAGCCCGAGTCCGCGCTGGAACGGGCATCGGTGACGCTGAGCGATTGGAGCGATGCACCGCGGGCCGGGCTGCTGGGGATCGCCTGCGTGCTGTCTCTGGCCCTGCTGCCGTGGTTGTGGAACACGCCCGCGCGCAAGCCCATGCTCTTCGCCCTGGTGTTCATGCTGGTCACCTGGGTGCAGATGGCGTTTACCAGAGACGTGGGAGGCAGCGCTCACCACGTGGTATTGCTTTGGCCGTTTCCGCAACTGCTGGTGGGGATCGCCTTCACGCGGGTGACCCGCCTGCTGGGCCGCGCCGCGGTCGCGGTGCTGGCGGGGCTGATCGTGGTCATCTGCGGCTCGAGTCTGCTGGTGACCAACCAGCACCTGGCTCAACTGGTCGTGCGCGGACCCACCACCGTCTGGACGGACGCCATCAACCCGCTCGCGGAGTACCTGAAGCAGCTTCCCGCCAAGCGCGTCTACGTCATGGATTGGGGAATGTTCGAGGCGCTGCGCCTCCTGGACCAGGGCCAGTTGCCCCTGTTGGTGGGCACGGAGCAAGCCGCCAAGGAGAAAATGGACGCGGACGACCTGCGGATGGTCCACCAGATGTTGGCGGCCGAGGAGACGGTCTTCCTGGGCCACACCGAGGGAAACGAGGTGTTCGACGGCCTCAGCGCGCGGTTCGCGGCCGCGGCGGAATCGGCGGGCTATCGCAAGCAGGTGCTGCGGGTGATCGGCGACCGCAGGGGGCGGCAGATCTTCGAGGTCTATCGCTGGACGGCCAAGACCGCTCCCTGAGGGCCGGCCGGTCTCGGGCCCAGGACGTGCCGGCGCACAGAACTCAAACCGGTTTCCCGGCGTGGTTGCGCTGGCGCCCTACTTGGGATCCAAAGCGATGCTCTTGACGATGATCCCCAGTTCGCGGGCCTCAATCTCGCCGGATGCCAGGAACTTGTCCAGGCTGAAATCGATCTTCACCGCTGCGGCCGCGAACACTCCGGGAGGCACGTCGCGGGAATAGGTGTACGGTCCGGCCCGGGTATAGGTCTCCGGCGGGAGCGGCACGCCTTCGACCGCGGCCGATAGCGTGAGCGGCCGGCGGCGCGAGATCACCACATCGGGGATGACCAGTTCCAGGCGGAGCCGCGCGCCCTTCTGCGGCGCGCCAGGGGGCGGCAGAAGGATGACCGCGAATTTCCGCATGGTCCAGCGCCAGGCGTTGTTCTCGATGTTATGGAACCCGCTCAGCAGTTGCGCCGCGCCGCGCGGGTCGCTCATGGCGAAAGAGCTCAGCGGCGCCCGGTTCTCGTTCTCGATGACGTCCACGCGCGGCGGCTTGCGCTTGCAGGCTGCCGGCGCGAAGGCCAGAACGAGCGCCATCGCACCCAGGGTCACTCTTCGCATTTTTCCACCTCCACCAGACAACTGTAGAATGTCGGCCCGCCGCCCGCGTCGGTCAGGCGATCCGAAGTGAGCGCATTGACCGTCCGGCCGTCCGGCGCCAGTTTGCACCACCGCACGGCCCTGGCGCAAACCGCGCCAGGAGCCACCGACCCATCGATGCGGGTGGTCAGAACGCAGCTTCCTCGATCATTATAGACGCGAACGCGGTCTCCGGCCGAGATGCCGCGCGCGGCTGCATCGTTTTCGTGGATCGAAACCAGTGCGGTCTGGGCGTCCACTTCCGGCCGGTAGCCAAAGCTCGAGTTCATGCCGTCGTCGTTCTTCGGGGAGATCAGCTCGAGCGGATAGCGACGGCCCGGTTCGCCGGCCACGTCCGCCAATTCGCCGGAGGCGGCCCGCCGCGCGGTTAGCGCGTCGCCCAGGCGCGACTCCGCCGGCGGGGTGTAATCCAGGGTCTGGGCGTTAAACTCGCACTTCCCCGAGGGGGTGCCGAAGCCGCCCTGGGCAAACGGAAGAAACGGTGCGGGGATCGCCAGGCGCACGAAGTGCTCGCGCTCCAGTCTTTCGAGCGTGACGCCGCGGAGGAACTCGTGAGGGGAGTCGAGCAGCGCGCGGATCATGTCGTCCTCGGAATCGCCAAAGCAGGCGTCGTCGAAGCCCATGCGTTGGGACAGCCGGCGGAAGATCTCCACATTCGATTTGGCTTCGCCGGGCGGCGGCAGTGCGGGCCGGGCCAATTGCAGGTAGTAGTGGCCGTAAGCCAGGTACAAATCGGTGTGCTCGAGAAAGGTCGTGACGGGCAGCAGGATGTCGGCATGATCGGCGGTGTCGGTCTGAAACTGTTCGAGCACGACAGTGAAAAGGTCCGCGCGGCGCAGCCCCTGGAGGACCAGGTTCTGATTGGGCGCGATGGCCGCCGGATTGGAGTTGTACACGATCAAGGCCTTGACCGGGGGATGGTCGAGTTCCGTAAGAGCTTTGCCCAGTTCGCTCATGTTCACCCGCCGCGCCTCGCGCGGCTGGAGGTCCGGCCGCTCGAGGGCCGGCCGGTTGAGCGCGAACGCGCCCGAGGTGGTCAGCAGCAGGCCACCGCCCTCGAGGCGCCACGAGCCGGTCAGCACCGGGAGCAGCGCGATGGCGCGCACGGCCATGGCGCCGCGCTCGCTGCGCTGCACGCCGTAATTCAGCCGGATGACGGCGGGCTTTACGGTGCCGTATTCGCGCGCCAGCGTCACGATTTCCTCTGGCGCCAGACCGGTGAGCGCCGCGACGTGCGCGGGCGGATACTGGGTCAGGCGCTGGCGCAGCGCGTCGAATCCCGAGGTGTGGCGCGCGACGTATTCGGCGTCGTACAGCCCCTCGGCCACCAGCACGTGCATCATCCCCAGCGCCAGCGCGGCGTCGCTGCCGGCATGGATGAAGAAGTGCCTGTCCGCCGCCCGGCCGGTGCGGTTCTTCACCGGGTCGATGGTGTAGAGTTTGGCGCCGTTGCGCCGGGCTTCGACGAGGAACGGCCAGAGGTGCGAGTTCGTGCCGAGAATGTTGGCGCCCCAGGCCAGGATCAGCCGCGCGTGCCGGAACTGCTCGGGCTCGGTTCCGTAACGGTAGCCGAGCGCCGCCCTCAGGCCCGCGCCGCCGGCGGATGCGCAGATGGTGCGGTCCAGCCGCGAGGCGCCCAGCCGGTGGAAGAACCTGCGGTCCATGCCGCTGCCGTTGAGCAGGCCCATGGTTCCGGCATAGCTGTAAGGCAGCACGGCCTCCGGGCCGAACTCGGCGGCGATTCCGGCCAGTTCCTGCGCAATGCGGTCCAGCGCCTCGTCCCAAGAGATGCGCTCGAAGCGGCCCTCGCCCTTCGCCCCGACCCGTTTCTGAGGATGGAGCAGCCGCTCGGGCGAGTATTCGCGCTCGAGGTACCGCGCCACCTTCCCGCACAGGAAGCCGCGCGTCACGGGGTGCTCGGGGTTGCCGCGCAGCCGCGTCGCTTTGCCATCCTCGACGGTCACCAGCAGCGAGCAGGTGTCGGGGCAGTCCAGCGCACAGACCGAGTGGCGGAGGCGGGGCACTTCCGAATTATAGACCGCGGCGAGACCGGGCCGCGGCTCAGTGCGGGGGCCGATAATCCGGAGGAAACGCGGCTCCTTCGCCGAAGAAGAACTCTTCCATCTGCCGGAGCAGAAACTCCTGCGCCTCCGGCGTGCCCAGGTTGAGCCGGTACTCGTTCACGATCATCTTCATGCGCTCGACCCAGATCTTCCAGGCCTCCCGGGACACGTTGTCGTAAATGCGCTGCCCCAGCGGATGGCCCTCGAAAGGCACCTCCTCCAGCCCGGGCATTTCACGCTGGAATTTCACGCAGAACACCATGCGGGGGCCCGGCTTGTGCTCGGAACTCATGCTCTCCTCCAAATGGTCAGGATAGCGCAGGGGGGCCGCTCATGCGGCGTTGGCGTTCCGGGTGCGGGTATGAGCGAGGTACTCGGAGAGCTTCAAGGGTTTGGACGCGCCTTTCTCGAGACGGCGCTCGACGGCGCGGCGGTAGCGCTGCAAGACCCGGCGCCGGTTGACGGCGCCAAGCTCGCAGGTCTGGAGATCCAGCAGCAGCTCGACTTCCCAGGGACGGAAGCAGGTGCGGGTGCTGGCGCCGTTTTGGAGGTCGCGCATCAGCCGGTTGAAGCGCGCCAGGATACCTTGACTGTCTTCCACAACGGGACTCTCAGTGCTCCATATCGGCCCGAGAAAGCGTTGTCTGAGCAGGCGCCGTGGGGCGGTCCTTGTGCGCAAGGGTTCCCAGGAGATAGAATCACCGGGTCAGGGAGGAGGTGCGATGCTTCTGGGCCTGCCGGCCATAGGCGTTCGATTCGATATCGACAGGCTGGGCGGCGGCTACCACGGGTTTGCCTGCTGGAGGATCTTCTGGCGCGCGATCGACCCTTCGGCGCTGGCGGGCGTTTTCCTGTACGAGGGAGAGACGGCCGCAACCCTGGGCGGGCAGGAGAGGGTCTTCTGCCTGGCGATCCAGAGTGCCGACGGAGCCGTGATCGACCGGCTGAGGAGGGCACTGGCGGCCAGCGAGGAATTCCAGGCAGTGTGCGCTGCCCCGATGTTTGTCGAGGGGCCGCCGTGTGTGAAGGAGCGGCTGCCCGACGCGGGCAGGGTCGACGTTTCCGGGGACTTGGTCGGCGGCGCCGGCGCTTCGCGTTCGGCCCTCGCCGCCGTGCGAGAGGAGCACGAGGCCGCCGCCGCGGCGCCACCGCAGGCGTTTCCCGCCGCCCCCCGCCCCAAGCCCGCCTCGGAGCGGACTCGCATTCTTCCGCGGCTGTCTTCCTTCGAGGACCTGCGGGGATTCCTCGGGAAGACCTTCACTCCCAAGGAGTATCCTCCCAACTGCGGAGTCATGTACTGGGTGACGCCGGAAGAACTCTGCGACATCGTCGAGGAATACGCGGCCCTGATTCTGCTGGAGTTCCGCGAGTATTCCTGCGCCGCCTCGGAGGACATGTGCTGTGTCAGCCTGTTCCAGAGGATTCCCCCGGGCGCCCGTCCGATCGAATTCCTGGGTCTTTTTCCGTTCGCCTCGGCCGCCGAAGCCGCGCGCTTCGGCGAGGACTGGCGTTCGGCTCCGGGATACGCCGAAGCACTTCCCCGGTTGGCGGGAATCCGGGGCAGATATCACTTCAACTTCCGCAAAGGCGATGAGAACCCGAGATCCGAACCCTTTCCCACCGCGCAAGGCATTCCCCCCTATTCGCTGTGGCCCAGGATCTGCGCGCGCCTCGAGCACGCGGGCGCCGCGCTGAAGCGGGAGGCCGAGGCGCAGCAGCGGCGCCGGGCGGAACAGGACGAGCAACAACGCGCGGAAGAGGGGAAACGCAGGCGGGTGGAATCCGAGCGCCGGTCGCGGCGGCAGTGCATCGTGTGCGGGCTGTCCTTGAGCCTCCTCGACAGGCTGCGCGGCCGCGACCGTCATAGCATGTGCGAGGCGGCCGGGGGCTAGCAGCCCGTGGATAAAGTCGCCAAAACATATTGATGTGGAAATGTTTTGGACCGATAATTGGGTATGGCGCTTGGCAAGCGTAGGCAGAAGCAGACTTCCTTCTGGGTGGAGACCAG
>Ga0187870_1001166_pt1 | contig 25379 bp, 18 predicted proteins | sample June2016WEW_13_1_3_FD_132974 | JGI IMG/M metagenome (GOLD analysis project Ga0187870, IMG submission 132974) | Peatland microbial communities from SPRUCE experiment site at the Marcell Experimental Forest, Minnesota, USA - June2016WEW_13_150 | ecosystem: Environmental > Terrestrial > Soil >... | reverse complement strand
CCTCAGGGTCAGGGTGCAACACCTGCCGTGCGCGTCAACGCGTACGACGCGAACGCACCACAAATTGTTCCTCAAGTTTCCGTCGCCGGAGAGCAATACAACCGGCTGGCGAGAATGATTGAAGATGGCCAAAAGGTAAAAGTCGAGATGGCTCTGGATGTCGCATGGACACCAGCAGATTCATCATTCAACATCATTGCTGAGATTCCTGGTACAGATCTGAAAGACCAGGTCGTGATGCTCGGCGGTCACTTTGATTCGTGGCACGGCGGCACCGGTGCGACAGATGACGGAACGGGAGTCGGAGCAGCGGTAGAGGCAATGCGTATTCTTCAAACGCTGGGCATCAAGCCCCGCAGGACCATTCGCGTTGCTCTGTGGGCAGCTGAAGAAGAAGGATTGATCGGTTCGCGTTCGTACGTTGCACAGCATTTTGGTGAGCGCGTGGGGGGCGGTGGAGGCATGGGAGGAATGATGGGGGGTGGCGGCGGAGAACTGAAGCTCAAGCCGGAGCATGAAAAGCTGTCCGTATATTTCAACCATGATAACGGATCGGGCAAGTTCCGCGGTATCTACTTGCAAGGGAACGAGGCAGCAAGGCCGATTTTCCGTGCTTGGCTTGCACCGTTTGCGTCCATGGGTGCGACGACAATCACGCTTCAGAATACCGGTGGAACGGACCACCTCTCATTCGACGGCGTTGGATTGCCGGGCTTCCAATTCATCCAGGACCCGTTGGAGTATGAGACGCGGACACACCACTCGACAGCAGATGTATACGAGCGGATTCAGGCAGACGATATGAAACAAGCAGCGACGATTATGGCCGCATTTGTCTACAATGCCGCCATGCGCGATGAGATGTTCCCGCGCAAGCCGGCAGCGGCGCCTCGTCCGGCGCGTACCGGAAGCAATTAAACACTTTTCAAGAACGCTCCTGTTCGTGCCGGATCCTGAAGGCATGGGCAGGAGCGTTTTCTTTTGTTCCGCCACATTGTGTCACTGACCTCTATGAAGCATACACGACTGATCCTTCTCGTCAGCATTTTTGCGATAGCTTTTGCCTTCGTTGAAGCAAGCGTTGTCGTCTATCTGCGCCAGATCTTTTATCCGGCTGGATTCGCGTTTCCGCTGAGCTCAGGAATTGCGTCGGAGGTGGCCGTCGAGGTGTCCCGCGAGTTCGCAACAATCGTGATGCTTCTCGCCGTGGGGATGATAGCAGGGACGAACCGGTGGCAGAGGTTCAGTTACTTCCTGATTGGGTTCGGCGTCTGGGATATATTCTACTATATCTGGCTGAAAGTGATTCTAAATTGGCCGGCTTCACTCTTCGATTGGGATATTCTGTTCCTGATCCCGATCCCGTGGATTGGGCCTGTCATTGCCCCGGTTCTGGTATCATTGATCATGATCGGCGGAGGTTGGCTTGTCCTGCGGAAAGAGGCGGAGCGAGGTTCGTTTAAAGCTTCGAGGACGGCAATTGCTCTTTCAATACTCGGCTCAGTCGCTGTCCTGCTCTCTTTTGTGCTCGACACTGACGCGACGCTTCGGTTTCAATATCCGAAGGCTTATCACTATGAACTCCTGGTGCTTGGAATGGTTTGCTATGCAGGTGCGTTGGTCGCGACGTCAAGGAGTGTCGGGGAGAGTCAGAGGGTCTAGAGGCACAGGCGTGGCGGAATGTGCAAATTGGTGAGCTACAAAGCTCTTGAGGCAGCTGGCTTGAAACGCTCCCAGATGTGGATAATTGTGACTGATCCGAAGATCATGACCACGAAGTACACGTTCATAATATTCCTGCCCACCAGATAAAATGGAGCGAGCGTCACAAGGGTGTAGATGTAAGGATAGCAAACAATCATAAGATCCCGCCACCGTTTTCTTGATAGCCAAAGGCCGAAGAGAAAACATCCGGTAAACAGCCCGTCAACAATCATCAGCACGAATTTTCCGAAAGAGAGATTGAGCGTTCCTGTGACATGTTGTGGAAGCTGCGGCTGAAAGAACAATTCCCGCCCGATCTTCGGAAATACAAAAACTACCCCGCGCTTCACAATCGACCCCGCGTACAAAAACGGATGCTCGCCGACAAACCTCAACGCCTCTCGCCTCAACACCTGCTCGTAGTGGTCTGTCTTATACTGTGCCGTTGAGTCAAGCGTGTGTGCAAAGCGGATGACTGTTTCATCATCATCGCGCACTCCGTACGGGTTGGGCATCTGACCGACGCCGGCCCAGAATGAATGCCAAAAGACTCCCCTCGTCGCCATAAACTTGTTGAAGACGACGTAGTTGCGAATCACCAAAGGAGAAAAAGTCAGTACGAACCCAACCAGGAGCAGAAACGAATACCGAAGTGCGTCTTTCCACGGTTTCGTCACGAACAGAAGCGGAACCATCAGGATGACAAACAACAGAACGGTGGATCGCATCCATGCTACGACTCCTGTTGCCACGCCAATGCCAAGAATACGCCACCATTTATTGGGCGCGGAACTGATCGCAATCAATTGATAGACTGTGACAATGAACAGGAATGTCACCCAGATATCGCGATGAGGCCGTACTGCAAGCTCAATGCCCGGAATAAAACAAGCGTACACGAACGCAGCCAGGAGTCCAACCCGCTCGTTGAAGGTCCGCGTTCCGATTTGGTAGACGAGCCAGCACATGAGGACATCGAGCAGGAGCTGGAGGACGCGTACGTACCACCAGCGGTGGGAACCGGTGATTTTCCATATTGCAGCGAGCAGCAATCCGTATCCTCCCTCATCATTATAGAGGGGGACGAGATGTTCTTCGGTCGGCGGAGGATAGTCCTGGGGATCGATGAGCTTTGACTGGTTTGTGCACTCCTGCAGGTAGCCCTGCAAATACTGCTGATCGAGCTGGAACCAGTGGCCGTTGAGGATGTTTCGTGCAACTTCTGCATGCATCAGGTAGGAAGCTGCGAAGTCCAGATTGTTCCAATTTCTGTACAAGAAGCCCAATCGCACGAAGAGCGCGAGAGCGAGAACAGCGATGATGAGTCTCGGATATCGTCGTGTCGGTATGCTTGCCATCAGCCAGCCGGGAATAGTTGAGGGCTTCGAAAAGACTTGGCGCATGACTTGGGGGACAAGAGGATGGCCGTCTCAGTGTTTGCGGACATCGGTGGGCTCGAGTCCGAGAGAATCCCGGATGATAAACAATGGACGCCGCTTCGTCTCATCATAGACCCGGATCAAGTATTCTCCCAGAATCCCGATGCTGATCAACTGTACGCCCCCGAGAAACAGAATCACGATGACCAGTGACGTCCAGCCCTGCACAGTGTCATTGGTGAAGAAGCGAACATACAGAGAGTAGATTCCATAGAGAAATCCCAGGAATGAAGAGGTGATGCCGAGGTACGTAACGAGATGCAGCGGGGCGGCGGAAAAGGAGATGATACCATTCAATGCCAGCTTGATCATCTTCCCGAGTGTGTACTTGCTCTTGCCTGCGGCGCGCTGATCGGCAGTGTAAGGAACTCCAACGGTTGAGAATCCGAGCCAGCCAATAAGCCCCCTAAGGAATCTGTCGCGTTCTTCAAGTGTGTTCAGACTCTTGACAACAGCGCGGTCCAGAAGGCGAAAGTCAGCACCGAAGGGCTGTATCGGGGTTTCTGAAAAAGCATTGATGATCCGATAGAACAGCCCGGAAGTCATCTTCTTGAAGAAAGACTCATCCGCCGTTGACTCGCGCATAGTATAGACAATCTCAAATCCTTCTCGCCACTTTTCGATCAATGTCGGTATCAATGATGGAGGGTGCTGGAGATCTCCATCCATCGTGATGACTGCATCTCCGGACGCGTACTGCATGCCCGCGGTCAGCGCCGCCTGGTGACCAAAATTGCGTGAGAGCGAGAGAGCCTTGACCCGTCGGTCGCGCTGCTGAAGGTCTCGAATTGCCAGATACGTGCCATCGGTGCTGCCGTCGTCGACAAAGAGAATCTCGAAGTTGAAGGGGAGGTCATAGAGGACCTTTGTGAGGTGATCGTAAAGAACGGGAATGTTCTCCACCTCGTTGAAAACAGGTATCGCGATCGAGATTGTCGGGTTCTTTCGGGATGGTTGGTTCTTTTTCACCATAAGAGCCGCTCTTTCGGTATAGCGAGTTCAGATAGTTGCTTCCCGGCACAGGATAATCTGGATGTCGGCGGGAAGAATGGCGTTCAATGAAAGCTTCAGCGTCCCGTTTCTTTCCTTCACACCATAACTCCTGGAGTACCAAGTCTCTTCGAGTGAGAATTCTCCTCTGCTGACCGTGACAATATAACGTCCGTTTTTGTTCTTTGCTATGGCTTTTTGGGTGCCGGCCAGCTCGATTGAAACCTGCGGTGCGAAGTGAAGATAGCTCTCAAACAAATGGGAGCCCGATCCCTCCAGCGCATCGGTAATGATCAGGGAGAATGGAGATTGCACTAACTCGAAGGTTCTACGGTGAGAGATTCTGGATGGAAGCGAGAGATATGCGAACTGTTCCGCCTCAAGGCAAGTGCGGTCGGCGCCAGGGTTCCATGTCAACACACGCGGACGGGTTTCGTCGGTCCTGATAGACCACAATCCCGTGAAGTCTGCAATTTCAGTTTTGTCGACGACGAGTGTATTGTGTGCCGGTGTACGGCGGAACTCGTTTCTCACATAGACGTCCGCTGAGTAGGTAAACGTTCCTGAGTCCACGATCAGCGGCGATCCGTCACACCAGAGCTCGAAGCTGAAAGTGTCGTTGTGTCCGTGTCCGCCGCGTCCCTGCATTCCAATATCACCCGCATCGATGAACACGTGAGCGTGTTCGTTACGCATCACATAGTACCCGCCGTTAGGAAAATCCCTGGAGGGAATCGGTGTCTTGGATGACTGCAGCCGCTGGTGTTTCTCAAATCCCTCACCACCGAAGAGCCAAAGGGCGTCTTGTGTAAAGCGCTCTGTCGCCGATCGAAAGTCGGCGCGGTCGAACATAAGCGCTCCCACTGAAAGCGCGTGACGATGATCGTTGAAATCTTCCCGGGCTGAGAACTGGAAAAGTCGCGCATCGTCGGCGTCACCTACTACCGGCGCAGAGCCGTCAGGTCGTGTGTACGCCTGAACGAACTCAAACATCTTTTCCAGTCGCTTCACGAAGGCGTCTTCGAGCGGAATCCTGTTGTGCTGACAGAGTATGGCGGCCGTATAGAAAAGCTCCAGGACAAGGCGATGATATCCTATCGATTTCTCATAGTTCACGCCGTCAGGGTAGACCTGCGTCTGCATCTCTTCCTGTAGTGCCTTCGAACTCCACTCTGCCCATCGAGCTCCGAATGGTGCGGAACGGAAGAATGTCCCCAACATAAGCAGGCCAACGACATCGGCAAGCAAATGATTGCCGTTGTGTTTCGCGTACTCCAGATGACTTTCAACATAGCGGCCGTGCGCATAGAGACTTTTCAGGAATTTGAGCCAGAACTCCTCCGAGAGCGACTTGGAATCACAGAAGAAATAGTAACCGGCGATCCAGTTACAGGCGCGCATCGCTACTTCCATCGCAATGCTCCAGTTCGGTCCACGCCCGACCGGGTTCTTCTGAATCCAATCCTCAACAAGCTCGCCAAACTTCCGCGCATAGTCCTCACTCTGTGTAGCCCAATACGCTTTCCCGAGCCACCATACTTGATGAAACCGGTTGATCTCCCACACGATCTTGATATCCGAAGGCTGGCCGATATCGAGAAGTTCGCCGGCTGAAAGAGATTTCAACGGCCATATCTTCCCGCTGTTGAAATCCCTCTGCCAGTGTATGTTCTCGCCCAAGCTGATCTTGCCCAATCCGAATGCCTCGAACTTGTTTTCGAGGACATCCTGGGCGTCGGAGAGCACCTCTTCGTACGGTTGTGTCTGCGTCAGGAGGTACAGAAAAAAATCCTTCTTATTGCGGGGATGGAAGAAGAAGCGGAGCCGTGCGGCCTCTTGGAAATCCTGCAGGAATCCGTTCGGATCTTGATGGAACGGGAAGAGACTCCGAAAGCCGGCGTCTGTCAGCCGCTCAACTTGGTTACACCCGTACCATTGCCACATCAACGGGTTGACGAGGCGATGCATGATCCGACGGGTATGGACTTTTATCATCAGCTTGAAAAGGATGGTGTGGAGATGCCTCAGCTGACACCGAATTCGCGCATCCAGAACTCGAGATTCAGGAAGCGCCAGGTGTCGCTGCTGGCAAACGGGAGCGCCGATTGGCCAAAATCGTTCACGAACTTCTCCGATCGCATAAAGCGTCCCGCACGCAACGGTTGTCCACGCAGCATCTTGAGGAAATCGCCGTGAAGTTCGCGCATCCAAAGCTCTTCGGGAGTAACAAATCCCATCTTGTCCCTTCTCCATTGAATGTCCTTTGGGAGTTCCCCTTCCATGGCGCGCCGGAGAAGATACTTGGACCAACCGTCGTGAATCTTATATACCGCAGGAACTTTCATCACAAATTCAATCAAACGATATTCAACAAACGGTACCCGTGCCTCTATGGAAAACGCCATTGAGTTACGATCTTCATAATGGAGCAACTGCTGGAGGTTGAAGAGCGTCTCCTCCTCCCACAGCCGTCGCTGGAGACTGAAATCGCTCTTGGTCAAAGCCATCGCTCTCGTGGCACTATTTCCAGCGAAGTCACGGTTCAGATAGCCGGAAACTCCAAGAAATCCGGCCCTCTTGGTCCGTGGAACAATTGCTTTGGCGAGTTTCTGTAGGATTGGTTTTGCCAGGGAAATCATCGACAGGCCTGTCACCCCCCGTGTTGCCCCAAGCTCCTGGAGAAGGTCGCCGAAGCGGAGTTCCTTGAGCAGTTGGCCGTGGAAGACGGGGAAATGCCAGCGGTAACCGCCGAGCAGTTCATCGCCCCCCTGACCGTCAAGGAGCACCTTGATCTTGTTCTGTGCGGCAAGCTTCATCACGTTCCATTGTGCGTACATCGACGTGGAAATGACTGGTTCGTCATGTGCGCGCACAAACGCAGGAAGATCTGCCCGCAGTCCATCGCTTGATGGCTGAATGAAGAACGGGTCGGCGTGAGTCTGGCCGATGACGCTTTGCACGAACCTTTCTTCGCTGAACCGCGCGTCAGCGTAAGTTGCTGTAAACGTCTTCTGTCGATCTCCGACGATCGCCCGACTCACACCTTCCGATCCGAAGATCAGTTGATTACCGATGCAAACAATCGAAGACGAATCAAGTCCGCCGCTAAGGCAGCTCCCGAGCGTGACATCTGTACGAAGGTGGATGCGGATGGAATCTGTAAAACGCTCACGGAATTCGTCGGCAAATTTCCGGCACTGAGCCTCGTCAAAGCGACCGACTTCCGGGGAGTATTCAAGCTGGTAGTACCGGTGTGTCCGCAAACTTGATTGATCGATCTCGAGCCAGTGGCCGGGGCGGAGCTGGTAGATGGACTCGAAAAACGTCTGGTCTGTGTGATCGATGATTCTGTGTGCGAGGTAATCGTAGACCATACCATTGTTTGCGACGCGTGGGATCTCCCGCGATTCAAGCAACGCCTTGATCTCCGAGGCAAACTGGAATGTGGTCCCGTCCCACCAATAGTAGAATGGTTTGATGCCGAAACGATCGCGGGCGCAGAACAGCTTTCGCGCTTTCGTGTCATAGAGCGCGAAACCCCACATCCCGTTCAGCCGATTGACGCACTCGGGGCCCCACGCGGTGTATGCGTGGATGATAACTTCCGTGTCGGATTGTGTATGGAAAACAAAGCCTGCTGCCTGAAGCTCTTTGCGGAGTTCGATGTAGTTGTAGATCTCTCCATTGAAGATGATCCAGATGCTATGATCGGTGTTTGCCATCGGCTGATGGCCGGTAGGGGAGAGATCAATGATGGCGAGTCTTCTCCAGCCGAGTCCAAGATTGGGAGCGTCATCGAACGACAAGGAGGCGTTGATATCCGGGTCGGTGATCTCGTGGATCGTGTCGATTCCACGGAAGGGTTGGGCCTTCGCGGATGGCGTGTGCGCGAGGATGTAGCCTTCGTCATCCGGACCGCGATGCCGCAGTGCGGTGGTCATCCGGACGAGCAGACGGCTGTCAACTGGTTTCCCTGCAGGGGAGAATATGCCGGCTATGCCACACATGATGGTCTCGAATTCACTAGGGATACCAAGTTTGAAATCCTAAATTCCAATATCGAAGCGCGAAAGAAATCCAAATTCCTAAAATCGGAATCTGACACGTCGTAGAGATGGAGTTTTGAGTTTCGAGTTTAGAATTTGTTTAGAGTTTCGAATTTCGGATTTCGGATTTGTGAGTGGCTCATGAACTCAAAAGTAGATTGAACTGAACTCGTCCTTGTTCTCTTTCACCCATCCGGCGAGGAGCTGCACGCCTCGTTCGACACCGATCTTTGGCTCCCAGCCAAATTCATTTTTCGCCTTCCGGATGTCGCAGATGAACACACGCTGATCACCCGGACGCCAGTCGGCAAATGTATAGCTCAGTTTCTTTCCGAAAAACTTCTCGAGATGGGCGATGAGCTTCAGCAACGACATCTTCTTCTGCGGTCCGCCGCCGACGTTGTACGCTTTGCCGCAGGTTTTGTCGATCTGCTGCGTCGCCATATCGTAGGCACGAACGAGGTCATCAATGAACAGTACATCACGCACCTGCTTGCCGTCACCGTAGATCGAAAGAGCGCGATTGAACATTGCCGAAATCGTGAAGTGCGCCACCCAGCCCTGGTCTTCAACTCCGAATTGGCGGTATCCGTAGATGCACGACTGACGGAACACAACCGTGTGGAGCCCGTAGATCCTTGAATAGTCAATCATGTACTGATCAGCCGTTCCCTTGCTGCATCCGTACGGTGAATGGAAATCGAGCTGTTCGCTTTCCGACACCCCGTGCGGGAGGCTTTCATAATCATACTCGCCATTCCGTTCCACGATCTTGACGTGCTCCATCCCGCCATACACTTTGTTGGTTGAGGAGTAGAGGACAACGGGCTTGTTGCCGGAGAGCCGGATGGCCTCGAGAACATTGAACGTTCCAAGCGCATTGATTTCAAAATCTTCACGCGGATCCACAACGGAAGTTGTAACAGCCACCTGTGCAGCAAGGTGGAACACGATATCCGCTTTGATCACAGTCGCCTTGAGCTTATTGAAATCCAGCCGGGTATCCCCCTGCACAACGGAGAGATTCTCTTTGTACTTCGTCTGCAGCCACTGCAGGTTTTGCAGCGTTCCCTTGCGGGAGAAGTTGTCGAAGACTGTTACGTGGTGCTTGTTTTTCAGGTAGTAGTCCGCAACATTGCATCCGATGAATCCGGCTCCACCAATGACGACGATATTCATAATCCTTGTAGACCTCTCTTGCCGTTAGTGACCGATCACAGAGCGCACGTCGGCAAGCAACGTGCGTTCGTGGATGTCGAATGTGAAATTCTCAATGATCCGCGCTCGGGCCTTCTTTCCCAACTCGGGTGATTCTAGCGCGCGCTTGATCGCTTCTGTAGTCGCCGGTACATCTGCAAACGGTACGAAGAAACCTGCGTCACCGACAACTTCGGGCAACGCTGTTGTGTTTGTCACGACCGGTATGCACCCGCATGACATTGCCTCGGTGTTGGCGATTCCAAATCCTTCATGTGCGGAGGCCTGCACATAGACCGTCGCACGCTGATAGAATTGCAGCAATTCCTGGCCGAAGGTGAACTTATCATGAAAGCGGACATTGGGCGGAGCTGTGCGACGGGCTTCCGCAACTGCAGCATCGTTGCTCGTCTCACCGATCAGGACGAACTGCGCCTCGGGTATCGAACGGGCGCTTTCAATCATTGTGCGCAATCCCTTTTGGATGAGCGTGCTCTCGTTCACTTGAAAGCAGACAGTGATCACGAGCGGTTCCTTCGGTCCGGCCGGCTTGAAGTATTCGGTATCAATCCCAAAGTAGAGCGCCTTGACGCGTTTCGGATTTGAATACTTCAAAACATCGCTCTTTGAGAATTCCGAGAAGCAGAGGACCAAATCTACCATGAAGAGTGCATATCTCTGCGCGATGCGCTTCCACCAGGTTTTCATCTCTCCCCAATCGATGACCGGGACGTACGTTGTGTCATATCCGCCGGTGATGACAACAATTTTCTTTCCGAAGAGCTTCGCCAGCGTGACAACGAACGGTGCGTACGTCGGTACCGAGAAATACATCAGCACCATCAGAACTTCTCCCTTGAGGAGAAGAGAAAGAAGCCGGAAGAGGAGGAAGAGTTTCCGCGGGGATGGGAGCGTATCAACGCCGAGAATCTCTGTGGGATATCGTTTCGAAAGGATCGCGGCATCGCTGCGAACGAACGGGGATTTTGCCCCGGGACAGATGATCAGTATTTTCTGACGGCTGTTCATTCTTCAGGAAGTCATTTCTCAGCGACAAGGACGAGGGTTTCTTTCACTTTGACGCCGAGTGAGTAAAAAAAAGACTGAGTCTTGAGCGCTCCTTCGATGGAAAGCAGCCCACGCTGGTTCAGGAGTTTCGTCAGTGGAATTCCAGTGTAGGAGTACAGGACGCTGTAGGTCGAGAAGCCGGCATCGTACGCAATCCGCTCGAGGCTTGTCGATGTGAACGGTCTGATGTGTGTGTAATCGATGTAGAATTCGAAACCGACGGCACGGACATTGGGTGTGACAACCACCGCGCGACCACCCGGCTTGAGAACCCTCAGGCATTCCTTCATCAAGAACAAGGGGTTTTCGACATGCTCAATGACGTGTTGACAATCGATGGAGGTGAACGACGCATCCTTGAACGGGAGTCCGGGTTGAACATCAACCTGCGCGACCGTAAAACCCTTGCCACGGGCGATCTTCAGGGCGTCAAGATCGTAGTCGATTCCGATCTTCCGGTCGGCGCCAAACTGCGTATGGTGACCGACGCTGCAGCCGATTTCAAGGATGGGACCCTTGGATGCCCCGTGGAACCGCTCAAAATAGAGCCGTTCCGAGAGGTATTGGGGCCGCTCGGAGAATTGCTTAATGTAACTCTTCATTTCGTTCCTGTGATCCCGGATTGATCATCTCCAAGGCCGAGTCGCCTACGCATCCGCGTGACGATACTCCGGAAATCCGTTGTCATCGACCGCAAGATCTCCAGAAACTCGCGTACTGTCATCTTCGAGACTCGCCAAAAGACGCCGACGGTCATAATTGACGACATCGTGTACGAAATACCGGAGGCGAAAGCGGCTCCGGACATACCATACCTTGGAATTAACAAAATATCAAAAATGACCGTGAATAGAAACGAAATAAACGCTATGGCGGCATTGTAGCCGGGCTTTCCAGCGGCTGTCAGGTATGTCGCGAGAACATTGGTGAGGGAAAAAATAACCACGCCGGGGAGGAGGAAAAGAAACGGGTTGATCGAGCCGACGAACCGAGGAAGAAGAATCTTAATTATTGGAGGCCCGACCAGGAATGCAGCGAGTCCGGCGGCCAGAGATACCGCGAACGTCGCCACAACTGCTTTTACCGCGATCATTTTGGAATGAGCATGTTGTCCTGCCAGTGTTGGCAGAAGAACGGCGGCCATCGAAGCAGACAGGAGCCATACGGACTCGGCGAAGGTCTTCGAGTAACTGTATATACCGACAGCCGCGAGTCCGAGAAAATAGCTGACGATGAACGCATCGAGACGATAGTTGAAGAACTGCGCCAGATTTCCGATGTGGATTGTGGCGGAGAATCCAATCAATTCCCGGTACTCGCTCCAATGAAGACGCGCACGAAAAACTTCAGCCAACGGTGGAAACGAAGTGTAGATGATGATACCAAGGGCGAGAAGAAAACTGGCCGCATACAGCCCAATCGCGATCGTCACCGTCAGGACATGAATCAAATATAGAATTGTGAGCGTAATGGCGAGGGCTCCTTGGCTGCTGAGGGATATGTAGTTGTTCAGCGTGATTTTGTTTTCGCCGACGATAATGCCTTGCGCGAACTGTGTGTAGAGAACGACAGGAATGATCCCCAGCGAAGCAACCACCGCGGGCGTAAGCTTGTCTGTCGGGAAAAGGAAATTGAGCCGTAGAGCGTACATCAAGTACAGGAGAGCGAAGCTCAAGATACTGATCGGGATCGTGAGAATGATTGACGCTCGCGTGAGCTGTGCGGGACTGAATTTCTTCTGTGCCGTGAAATAGGTGTTCGTGCCGGGAACGCCAAAGTTGAACACAGTCGTCATCGTGGTTATGATCAGGACGAGAAGGAAGTACTCTCCGCGCCCTGCCGGCTCGAGAGCGTTGCCGGTTACAACGGCAATGACCATGCCGACGACGAACTTCAGAACGAAGTTCGAGACGGCTGTATGGAGAAAATTACGTCCGAGAATTCCCATGCTCATAAGCTTTGAGAAGCGATCTTACCACAAAGGCACAAAAAGTAAGGAAGGAAAACAACTTCTGGCTTCGTGCCCCCGGCGTCTTCTTGGTTTATGTTTTTCATAATCTCTTAGACGGTGTAGCGATCATTTCGATCCGGCAGCGAGTATGGCATCGATCTGACGGACTCGTTCTGACCAACTATTTCGTTTCGCGATCTCTTTCCGTTTCTGAGCAAGCTCAGCCGAATCGTTGGAAAGAGCATCGACGATGGCGGCGAGCACTTCTTGTGGGGATGTGCAGTTGATGACAACGTCGCGATCGTACTCTTTAATTCCAACGGTGGATACGACACACTTACCGGCTGCCAGATACTCGTAGAACTTGAGCGGTGCAGCGTAATAGTTGGAGACTTCTCCTTTAACATACGGAAGAAGGCAGACATCAAATGAATTGACGTATGATGGCAGCTCTTCGGGGCGTTTTGGTCCAAGGAAATGAACGTTTGAGCGCCGCTTGAGGTTTTCGATCTGGGTGTAAAACGCAGATCGGCTCTCGGTCACAGGACCTACAAGGACAAAGTCCCAGTCCGGTTTTTGATCTGCAAGGAATCGAATGAGATCAAGGTCGAGCATATAGCGAATGACCCCTGAGTACCCGATGACAGGCTTCCCGGAGGGCATATCAACCGGCCGGCCGGCTCCTGATTCGGCAACGCGCTCGAAAAGCGGATAATCGACACCGTGACAAATGGTATGAACGGCTTTATGGAACTTGGATTTCTCTTCCGATAGTTTGTCTGAAACAGTAAAAACAATATCAACCTTTCCCATCACTTCCTGCTCGAGCAGCTCGATTCGCTCCTGAAGCGATTTTGAATCTACAAGGAGGCTGAAGGCATCGTTACAGAAGTAGAGTGAGAGGGATTCTCCCATTTTTCCGATCAGCGGACTGGCGTTGTACGCAAAAATCCAGAGAAGGGGATCACGAAATCCCAAGTGTTTCATCGCCTGTCGGAGAAACGATCGCTCGAGATTCCAATTTGTCCGGCTGATACCGGCGCTGAATTCGCCGCCGGGGATGAAGGGAAATGTGGCGAGGAGATAGAGATTCTCAAACAGACGGCGTGGCCCCTTAAGGAACCGAAAAGCGCGGGAGAGGCTCGGTTTCTGAAGGAACTTCGAAAGGGTGTACTGAGACTCGACGAATAACACTCTGTTTCCATGTCGCGCCAGCTCTTCCGACAAGAACTGCCGGATCCGTTTTGGCCCCTCCCAATCGGAAATCGAAATAATGACGATGTCTTTATTCTTAAGGAAGGTGCCGGTCCCGGAGTTCGGACTTTGAGGGGTCGAGGATGAGGCCATCGATTAAACCGGTTTGCTGGCAGTAGACGAATGGCAAGCCTTGATCAGTGTATCGCAAATGAATGCAATCTGATCGGCTGACAACTCGGGGTACATGGGCAGACTCAGAATCTCGCCGGCAAAGCGCTCCGCGACGGGAAATGATCCAGTCGGAAGTCCCAGGTGTTTATAAGCTGGCTGCATGTGGAGGGGAATCGGATAATGAATACCCGTGGCAATCCCCTCTTCCTTGAGCGCTTGCTGGACCTTCTGGCGTTCTTGAACGCGCACGACATACAAATGGTATACGTGAGTAGCACCAGCGTGAACAACAGGCGTGACAATGTCTGGTGTGCCTGCAAGGAGTTTTGAATAGGTAGATGCATTCTGCTGGCGTCTTTCTGTCCACGCGCGAAGATGACGCAGCTTCACAGAAAGAATTGCTGCCTGAAGCGTATCGAGGCGGCTATTGTAGCCCTCGATTTCGTGCTCGTATTTTTTCAGCCGGCCGTGGTTCGCAAGCATGCGAACTTTGTTGGCAAGCGCCTCGTCGTTTGTCGCAATCGCCCCGGCATCCCCGTATGCACCGAGGTTCTTGCCGGGGTAGAAACTAAAGCCCGCCAGTCTGCCCATTGTTCCCACAGTCTTGCCTTTGAAGATGGCTCCGTGAGCCTGAGCGGCGTCTTCGACCACAGCCAGGTTGTGGTGTGCAGCAATCTCATTGACCGCGTCCATTGATGCAGGCTGACCATACAGATGTACGGGGATGATCGCTCTGGTGCGCGGCGTAATCTTTTCTTCAATCTTCCTGATGTCGATTGTGTATGTCTGAGGATCATTGTCGACGAATACGGGTCGGGCACCTGTCGCGGAGATAGCTTCAGAGGTTGCAATAAACGTGTTGACGGCGGTGATAACCTCATCACCTTTCCCCACACCGAGGGCAAGCAACGACAGCTGTAAAGCATCTGTGCCATTTGCCAGGCCGACCGCAGAACGGGTTCCACAATATGCAGCGAAGGATTTTTCGAATTCCGACACAGCGCTTCCACTGATGAAATCCGTTTCATCCAGCACGCGCTGAACGGCGACGTCAATTTCTGGCTTGATGCTTGCGTACTGAGCTTTCAGGTCAACCAACGGAATCTTCATCGGCGCTCTTCATACGGAAGGTTGGACACATCATTGATAACCTTCGCCGGGTTCCCCGCCACGACTTTGTTCGGGGGGACATCTTTCGTGACCACTGCTCCGGCACCTACCAGGGCATTCTCGCCGATGGTCACACCTGGAAGCAGCGTCGCGTTTGCACCGACCTTTGCGTTTTTCTTTACATGAGCCCCTTTGAGCTCATTCTTGACGTTAGGGGAGAGAGGATAGGCGGCATTGGTGATGACCGCTTGCGGCCCGATCCATGCGCCGTCTTCGAGGATCGACATTTCCGGTACAAATGCCTGAGAATGGATGCGCACGTTGTTCCCCATCCGGATGTGGTGCTCGACGACCGACGAGCTGCCGATGCTTACGTTGTCGCCAAATTCATTCTCTTCGCGGACGAGAACGTGGTGCCCGGTCTGGAAGTTGTTCCCAATCTTGTTCCCCGCATAGATGACCGTGTGCGAGCGGATGACGGCGTCGTCTCCGATAATCGTGGGGAGCTCTCCTGGTTTCTTGCCACGGGGCGGAACACCGATGATGACATACTCTTCGATGACCGCGTTCTTACCTATCTGAACATTCGGATACACTTTGTAGTCCATAGATTACGTCCTCGGGCCGATGTTCGCTTGTGCGTAGATTCGTTCGATCACTTCAACGGTTTTCAATCCCTCGAGGCCACTGGTCGCAACCGCGTGGTTATTGGTCAGCACATCGAGCACGTTTTGGTACACCTTGTCATGGTTCGACATCGAGCCCTGGTAGAAGCCGTAATCATTGGCCGGGGCGGAATGTGCAACGTTCGTGATTTCGTATCCTTCAATGCATTGATATTCGAGAGCATTGAGGTATTGCCCGCCGATCTTGACTGTCCCCTTCTCGCCGAAGAGCGTAATCGATCCTTCCATGTTCTTCTTGTAGCTGTTCACCGTGTAGTTGATGGTGCCGAGAGCGCCGTTTGTGAACTCCAGCGCAACAACCCCTGTGTCTTCGAAATCGATCGTCGATTGATGGAAGAAATTTCCTGTAAGAACATGAAGAGCTCCGATGTCGCCGACCATCCAGATCAAGAGGTCGATGAAATGGCTGAATTGTGTGTACAGAGTGCCACCGTCGAGATCAAGTGAGCCCTTCCAGTCCGATTCCTTGTAGTATGCGTCCGAGCGGTTCCAGAAGCAGTTGAGCTGGACATTGACGATGCGGCCAAGTCGTCCCTCATCGACTGTTTTTTTCAGCGCGGCAATCGGTGGATTGAATCGATTTTGCTTTACAACAAAGAGCTTTTTGCCGCTTCGTGCCTCTTCCTCAATCATTCTTCGACAGTCGGCAACGCGCAGCGCCATCGGTTTTTCACACACTACATGCTTCCCGGCTCGCAGCGCCTTGATCGTGTGCTCAGCGTGGAGTCCGTTGGGAGTGCAAATAGAGACAACGTCGACGCCGGTTTCACCCGCCAACAGCTCATCGATGCTTCCATATGCACGGCATTTGTATTTCGCTGCGAGTGCATCCGCGCGCTGTCGCTTGATGTCGCACACGGCTGCCAGATTCGCCATTGTGCTGATGTGCTCCGCATGGCGCTGAGCGATCCGTCCGCACCCAATGATCGCAAATTTGATTGTGCTCATTCGTCTCCTTGGTTCCCCCCGGAAGGAATTCCGGGATCCCCGACACGAATGTCGGGCCTACATTGCTTTCATCTCACGTCTAACGTCTTACGTCTCACGCTTTTGTTCCTTTTATCACCAGCCAGAATCCCCATTGCCGGCTCAGGAGTTTTTGATTGATCCAGTTGACCGCGGCCGGGTATTTGCGGCGAATCGGGTCACAGGCAGCGAAGCTGAGGTCCTTGAACCGCCAGAACATTTTTCGGAGTTCTGATTTCGAATACGCTTTTCCCAGCGGATTCTCAGCTCCATCATACACCCGGACCCAATCCTCCACCAGTGATCGTGCGCCAGCGCGCAACTTGTGCGTAATCTTGAAAAGGGGAGCCCCCAGATACACATGGACGGAATCTTTGTGGTAGAGCATGATGATAATGCGGCCACCGGGCTTAAGAACTCGATACACCTCGTTGATCGACTTCTGTGTGTTCGGCGTATGGTGAAGAACTCCGAAGGAGTATACGACGTCGAATGATGCATCCGGAAAAGGGAGATTCTCCGCGTCGGCAACCCTTGCGTCCACGGGAATTCCTTCAAGAGCGAACCGCTTCTTCACAAGCTCAATGCTTGCAGGCGTAAGATCGACTCCGGTTGCAATTGCGCCTCCCCGAGCGAACTGGAGCAGGTCCGTGCCCAGACCGCAACCGATTTCCAGCAGCCGCTTACCGCGGAAGTTGTCGAACTCCATCAGCTTCCGCATGAAGGGCTGCGTGTCGTACCGGAACCTCTCGACCTCGTCGAAGAATTGCTTCGATCCCCACTCGAGGTGCGTAAATTGCGTGCCGCAAGGGTGAGCGTTCCAGTACTCTCGTATTTGCTCTTTCAATGCTTCGTCGCTCGTGTCAATCATGGTCGATTACTAGTCGGATAAAAGTCCTAAATCCGAATACCGAAATCCTAAGGAAATTCGAAATCACAAAATGAAATCCTAAATCCGAATATCGAAAACCGAAAGAAATCCGAAATCCTAAGCACGAAATACAAAAAGTTCCTAGCCGAGGAAGTTTTGAGGTTCGAGTTTCGTATTTCGGATTTGTCTAGAGTTTCGAGTTTAGAGATTCGTGTTTCGAACTGTTACTGCTAGACCACCACGTTCTTAAATCTCTTTCCCCTCTATCCAGTACTTGTGCCACAGAACAAGGTTCAGCAGGTTCCAGATATTCTGGCCGGCATCGACCTTCCGCCCGCGATGACTTTCGATCATCAATTTGATGAAACCGTACTGCAAAATCCCCTGCTTCACAAGTGTCGATTCCCGGATCGTGTTCTCAGCGTAGGTCGACCATTCATTCCTCAACCATTCGCTCACAGGAGCGGCAAATCCCTGTTTTTTCCGGTAGATGATGTTGTTCGGAACAATTCCCTCCACCGCTTTCTTCAGGATGTATTTCGGTTCTCCGTTCTTGATCTTGAAATCCTGAGGAATCGTCATAGAGTACTCGACAAGCCGGTGATCGAGGAACGGAACCCTTGCTTCGACGGAGGTAGCCATGGATACCTTGTCGACACGCATCAGGAGAAGCTCCGGCAGACGGTTTTTGAACTCAAGGTAGATCATTCGCTTCAGATAGTCCGCTCCGGGATCGCGCCGGAGCAGCTCGTCGTGCCAGCTCTTCACAAGGGCTTGGAGGAACTGCTGATCAGTCTTCCGCTGGCCATCGCGCAGGAAACGCTTGTGCGTTTCGGTGAAATTGATTGCGCCTCCCCAGAATAGCTCTTCTCCCTTCAACCCCTTGCGGATGTAATCGAGCGCCAGGTATTCCTGCTTCCTTTCCAGAAACAGCGCTGCCGCTCCGTAGATGAACGACTTCGCAAAGCCAGGGAGTGCCCCGTACGCCTTCCATGCCGTGTTGTAGAACCGCAGCTCGCGGAGCATCGATTGGTAGCCGGCAAACTGCTCGTCGCTCCCCTCGCCGACCTGAACGACTATCGTCCCGTTGTCGCGTGCAAGCTTGGAAACAAAATAAAGGGGAATGCAGACCGGATCAGCAAGCGGTTCGTCCTGATGGTAGATGAGCTTCGGAAGAAAATCGAAGGCCATCTTCTGATCAATGATCACCTCATGATGATTCGTCTTGAACTCATTGGCGATCTGCCGTGCATAGCCGAGCTCGTTGTACTTTTCAAGGTCTCTGAAGCCGACTGAAAACGTATCCACCGGACGGTCCATCAGCTCGGCCATCAACGCGACATTTGTGCTCGAATCGATCCCGCCGCTGAGGAAAACGCCGAACGGCACATCGCTCATCATCCGGTCTTTAATAGACTGTTTGAGAAGCGACCGAATCGTGCTGATACACGATTCCTCCGTCATTCCCGCCGCGTTTTGAACAAGCGTTGAATGCGGAATCGGAGTCCCGTCGATATCTATCGACGGCTGCTCGCCGAATGGAACCGGGTCCCAGTACTGCTCGTCTCTCTGGACTCCATCCTGCCCGACGACCATAAAATGTCCTGGCTCGAGCTTACGGATGTTCTTGAAGAGCGTCAGTGGAGCGGGACTGATGAGAAACGTCAGGTACGCATCCATCGCCTGTGGATCAAGTTCGCGGGACACGGACGGATGCTGGAGAATCGCCTTGATCTCCGAACCGAAGATGAACTGGCCGTCGCCAATCGTGTAATAGAGCGGCTTGATCCCGATACGGTCACGCGCGAGAACAAGGATCCGTTTTTTCTCATCCCACAATGCCAGCGCGAACATGCCGAGCAGCTTGTGGACAAAGTTCAGGCCGTACTCCTGATACGCGTACAGGATCGTTTCGGTGTCGGAGCGCGAGCGGTACTTGTATCCCTTTGCCTCGAGGTCTTTTCGTATGACGAGATGATTGTAGATCTCGCCGTTGAAGACAATGCTGACGGATTTGTCCTGTGTGAACATCGGCTGGTGGCCGGCGGGCGAGAGATCGACGATGGAGAGACGCCGGAAGCCGAACCCAACGCGGTGATCGGGGGAAACGAACGTGCCCGAGTCATCAGGACCGCGATGCTTGATGCTGTCGCTCATTCTGACGAGAAGGGCCTCATCGAACCCCTGGTTCGGGTTGCCATACTTATAGATGCCGCAAATGCCACACATCGCTACGCCCCACGCCTGGCCGAATGGTTACGCCTTAGCCTGTTCATCGGCCTGTTTTGGTGTTTTTTTCTTGCGCCAATAATCGAAGCCGAAGAACCCCAGCCCTCCCAATACAAGAATGCTTGCGGCGAGACTCAGGTTCTTGCCGAGGTAAAATCCTTTGGGCTCAAACTTCATCACGAGTTTGTGCTGACCCGCCGGTACGACAACCGCTCTGAACAAATAGTCCGCCCGGTAAATCGGGATTTCCTTGCCGTCGAGGAATGCCTTCCATCCGACCGGGTAGTAGGCCTCGCTCAGGAAGAGGAGGTTGTTGCCTCCAGTCCTGACGTTCATCTCGAGGTCTTGAATGCCATAGTGAACAATGTCCGCGACTGCTGCCGGATTAGCTGGCTCAACGGAGATTTTCGGGTCTTCCATGAAGTACATGACGTCGCGGGGATTGAATGCCATGTCCTTGATCTTGTTGAGAATCGTCAGGCCGTCTGCGACTTCGTACCGATTGACGAAGAACGCGCGCGGAAGCAGAAATCGATTACCGTACACTTTCATATCGCGGCCATTGTAAACGAGGCCGATCGCAGCGCTCGAATCCGGCGTGTTCGTGATGATGTATTTCACGTTCATCAGTCCCCACAGCATAGGGTTCCCCATCCCGATCACGTCGTCCATATCCTGATACGCACGCATCTTGGCCCCTTGATAGCCATACGCGCTTTGAATGCGCCAGTAGGCGAGCATGTTGTTGTAGGGTGGGCGACCGTTCTGGAATTCCAGGACGCGATAGAGTGTCGTATCGCGCTGCAGGTACTTGACGTATTCAGGAGTCGCGAATGCCTGCTGTCGCACGGATTTATCGTGCGGTTCCATAGGCTTCACGTCGATTCGCCACAGATCGAAGCCGATCACGAGCGTGAGGACGACAATGAAGGTCGTGTACTTCATTTGATTCTGAATGAAGATGTACAGCGCTCCAAACGTCACGATGAGGAGAACAATGGCGATATACATATCGTTGGTCGCCATCTTTGTGAGCGTTGAAGAAGCTTCCGATATATATTGTGCGGGAACCTGGCGCATGAATTGCTCGACTACCCGGTCCCGCGGCAAATTTTGTTGGGCAATGGGAGCGAGAACATTCTGCAACGCTTGTCGTGGAAGCAAACTTTCGAATGTCAGGGAAAGCAGGACGAAGACGCCAACAAGGGCGCCGCCCCAGACAAGGATGGACTTCTTTCTTTTCTGAAGTTCTGCTCCCCGAAGTTGATTCCGCTCGCGCACGAATGACGCAATCCCGTATGCCGCCAGAATCGGGACGAAGATCTGGATAATCACAAGGATCATCGACGGAATACGAAACTTGTTGAAGAACGGGAAGTACCGGTACATCAGATCGTAGAGAAATGGCAACTCTCTCCCAAACGCGATCAGAAGCGAAAAGACAATCATGATCCCCAGGAATTGCACGAAGGGATCTTTCCTGTTCTTCACGCATCCGAATACAGCGAGAATCAGGACGATAAGGCCCATGTATTGAGGCGCATGAGTAAATGGTTGAGGTCCCCAATAAAAATTGGCCGACATCTCCTGATTATTTGAAAAGAGGCCTTTGTAATCCACCTGTCCGAATCCGTACCACGAAGGGACAAGCCACGTCAGCATCTCGCCGGGAGCGAAGGACCAGCTTGTAGCGTAATCGTAGTCGAGACCACCCTGAACCGTCTTAGTATCGCCCGGCTCGTTCTTGGTGACGATGGCGTTCGAACCTCTCATGGAGTAGGGATTGTATTCGAGGACTGAAATGTATTTGTCGGCGTCCATTGCGAACGCCAGAGCGCTTGCTAGAACAAGGACGACGCCTGCTCTGATAAGACCCTTCCACGCTGACGACTCGTCTGTTCCGGTCTGTGGATCCTTCTTTTTAAGAAGAGATCTGATCAGGAAGAAGAGGAAGTAGACGCCGAGCGTAAGGTAGATGTAGAAAATCATCTGGATGTGACTCGGCATGTACGTGAAATGCAGTAAGACCACAAGCAGGAGAGCGAGAAGCCAGCTGAATTTGTGACGCAGCCGCTCAATCGTATAGAAAATGTAAGGAAAAAAGGCCATGACGGCGATCTTGGTGTTATGGTTACTCATCACCCAGATGATGATGTACATCGAAAACGTCGCAGAAAACGCGGCGATAAACGCGGCAAACTTGCTTTTCACCTTTTCGAACGTAATGAGATATATTCCAGCGGCGAAGACCATGTAGAAAAATAAAACCCAGCCTTCGGAGGGGTTCAGGATGATGTAACTGAACGCGGTTGAGGCGTTTGTGAGGATCTGCGCTGAGATATCAAAGAGCCGGTCGCCGCCAACTGTCAGGCTGCCGTAGGATGGCATACCGCAGAAAATGTAGGGGTTCCACAGAGGGAAGATTCCCTGTTGCTTGGCGTCCGAAAGAAACGTGTCGAAGCTCCGGCTCGCCAGAAAGTCGACCTCGGTAAACATTTTGCCGCCAAAAATCAGCTGATTGAAGAATATAACGAGGCTGAGAAACAGGAGCGCGATTGCAGCGAAGTGCTGGTAGCGCTCGGGAATCAGCGGCGTTTCGCCAGCAGTCTGTCGACCGCCAGTTCGTTCTTTGTGTGATTTGCTCATGAGATAATGGGGGTGGGTTAGTGACGGGGGCTGAGAGCATCAAGAAGCGCCGCTAACTGGCGGGTGATTTCTCTCCGATCATATTGCTTCACTGCCTCCCGATCCTGTTCGAAATTTGGCTTATGATAGAGAAAATTGGCATAACATTCAATGAATGCGGCTTGTATTGCAGGAATGTCCTGATTCGCAGCCACGAGACCCGAGCGTGTCTCACGCATCAAGCCCGCGATAGCTCCCTCCGGAGCAAGTCCAATGATCGGGCGCTGCGCGCCGATGTATTCGAACACCTTTCCTGGAACAATCTCATCACTCCCGTCCGCCTCATCGACGATGAGCAGCAGCGCGTCGGAGCGGAGCAACGCCTCCACGCTTTCGCTGTGCGGGAGATACGAGAACACTTCGATCGAATCATGGATCGATGACCGCGCCAGCATCTCGCGCACTTCAGAGCCAAAGCGGCCGATGAACTTGAGATGAATCTTACGGGGATCGACCTTCCCATCGCTCACCAATCCTTCAACTGCCTGCAGAAAAGTCCTGGGGTTTCGCTTGCCGTACATCGAGCCGGTGTAAGTGACTGTAAAGCGTTTGTTCTTCTTTAATTTCAGCGTAGGGTAGTCCTCACGATCGAATCCGTTTGGATGATATACCAGCTTCTTCTGATCGATACCGGGTACTTTTCCAGTTACATCCTTCAAGATGCCGCGCCAGGCAGCTTCGATGGCGTTCGCATCATTGAACACTGCGCGCTCCAGACGTTCATCGATTGCACGAGGGATGAACCATCGGTCGGGCGTCGAGAGGAATCCCGTCCATGGATCGCGGAAGCCGGCAACCCAGGGAATCGTTGTTGCACGATGCAGTTTCCTTGCGATGACCGAGGTGGTGTATGGGGGTGACGAGGAGTAGATGGCTTCGATGTTCTGCTCCTTGATGATCTTGAGCCCCTGGGGAACAGCGTAAGGATACCACCCGATGCGTGCATCGGGGATGAAGAATGTGGAGCGGACAAACTCAGCCAGAGATTCTGTCAGCGATTTTTTCTTGCCGCCTTGCGGAATATTCTCGACATCGACCGGCGTATTCGCTGCTTTTCCCGTCAGCTTGCGGTAGAGGCGGTACGGTTCGAAGATCTTCGTCCGGTAGACAATCGCGTGCTGCGGGATTTCAGCCAGAAGTGATTCGTCGCGGGCTGGATAGTCGCCATCCTGAACCGTGAGCACCACGGGCTGCCAGCCGAATTCCGGCAGGTACTTCACGAACTTCAGCACGCGCTGAACGCCGGGTCCCCCTGAGGGCGGGAAGTAATATGTGACAATAAGGACTTTCTTCACAACCTATTGAACATTAGACGATGAAATGCGGAATTCAGCCCTATTCGTGCGAAAAGAAGTCACGCCCGCCTGCCTCTCGGTATTCCCACCGGCGGGCAGGCAAAGACACCTAAGCCGCGAAGGGGTAAACTGCTCTCACACAATTCTACACAATCGGTTTTGCGTCTTTGTTTACCCCGACGTCCTGAGCGAGCGTAGCGAGTCGAAGGATTGTCGGGGCGGACTTGGCGTGAGATTTCTTTGAGTGACTCCTAGCTCTTTGTAGCAATAACGATGAGTCCGGTGCCTGCCTTGTTCGTGCCAGCGTAGTCAAGATACATAAGAAGGAGTGTAAATGGAAGGGTGATGAGGTAATAGAAGGGGAGGACAATAAAGAACGCCTTGCTCAAATTGAGTAGGAGCATGGGATACTTGATGCCGAGGCGCCAGGCGACAGACCCCCATGGGCCATAAGCGAATTTGACTTTCTCCACCTTGAATCCGACCGATGTCAACTTCGTCCTGATTTCCTCCACGCCGTAGCCGTTTCGTGCATGTTCCTCGATGAAGCTCTCATCTTCAGGCCCGTGAGCGTCGGAGCCGCCGAGGTCAGACGGAGTATTCACGAGCAACTTGCCGCCGGGCCGAAGACTCCGGTGCAGATTGCGGAAGACACCAACGTCATCCGGGATGTGCTCCATCACGTCCACCGAGACTGCGAGATCGAATTTGTTTTCGTGCTGTATCTGCGTGAGGTCTTCGACGGCGAACGACGCATTCGTCAATCCGGCATTGCGGAAGAATTTCGTGCAATCTTCGATCTGCTCCGATTTCACATCGACTGCATAGATCGAGGAACCGGGAAAATGTGTCGCGCAGTAATATGAATACTGTCCGAATCCGCACCCTGCATCATAGATCTGTTTTGGCGCTTTCTCGCCGCCGAGCAACAGACGCAGCTCGCGCTTCACATGCCATTCACGCAGAAACATCATGCCGAGCAGCTTGTAGAACAGCTTGCGAAGGAGAACGTTTTCACGGACGATGTCGCCAAAGGCCTTTTTGATGGGATCGTATTTCACTCGCGGTTTTACCTATGTTGTTTTCAATCTTGTCCTTGCCAAAATCTGATCATCCAAATCCTGGCTCGGTAGTTTTGGGGGGTTAAAACCCTCATTGAATGAGGTTCTGGTTCCCCGATCTGAAGGTCGGGGCAAGTACCATAATGGATTCGATATCTACTCGGACTCCAGAGATCTTCTAGACTTCAGGGTCGGGCAAGCGCCGAAGAGCCTCGAGATTTACTCGGACTCCGGAATTCTCTTCGATACTAAGGTCGGGGCAAGTGTGCGACTGTCTCTGGAATTGAATTGCCCCGAGCTTTAGCTCGGGGTAACCAAACCAAAAACAAGTCGGGTTTTAACCCATCAGTCTCTCTGAGGAATTCTCAGAGAATCCATGAACTTTTATGAACTCTCCAAACTCCTCTGAAAATGTTTTCTTGCTGTGATGCTCTTGCTGGTTGTTGATGTAGATTCTCACTTGGTTGACTGCGGAATCAGAAACCGAAGCCGCGAAAAAGTTATCCTGCCATTCGAATTTCCGTCGGACAAGGTTTTGCTGATTCAACCAATGAGAAGACTCTCCTTTCAAATGTTGGGCGATCTTCGACACGGTCTGATCCAGCCCGAGGGACACGAGTGCATGTACGTGGTCACAAGATCCGTTGATGCAATCAAGGTAGATATCCTTCTTGACCGCATTTTCAGAGATGTGATTGAACAGCGCGTGACGG
>Ga0187870_1001160_pt1 | contig 25462 bp, 25 predicted proteins | sample June2016WEW_13_1_3_FD_132974 | JGI IMG/M metagenome (GOLD analysis project Ga0187870, IMG submission 132974) | Peatland microbial communities from SPRUCE experiment site at the Marcell Experimental Forest, Minnesota, USA - June2016WEW_13_150 | ecosystem: Environmental > Terrestrial > Soil >... | reverse complement strand
CCGGCCCTGTTTTTCCAGGTGGTACGGGCGGCCTTCCGCTACCGGCGCAAGACTTTGAGAAACGCCCTGGGCGAGGCGGGGCTGCTGCCCATGGGAGAAGCCGCGCCCACCCGCAAATGCGGGTACCCGGCGGAGGCGGTGTTTGAGGAAGCCGGGATCGATCCCGTGCGCCGGGGTGAGACCCTTGATCTGGCCGAGTTTGCCTGCCTGGCGGAGGCGCTGGCGCGGGCACGTGAGAGGATGGCGACCAATGCACTTCATTAGTCCAACCAAGGGAGTCATGACCTGGGAAGAAGTGGTCATCGATATACTGGATTACGTGACCAGTGATCCCTACTATTCCTATAAGATCATCATCGGCACCGATTCCCACGTGCGGGACGAGACCCACTTCGTGACTGCCTTGGTGGTGCACCGGGTGGGGAAGGGGGCGCGCTACTTCTACCGTCGCAAGCTGTACGAGAAGATCAAGAGCCTGCGCCAGAAGATCTTTTTCGAGGCGGCCTTCAGCCTGGAGGTGGCCAGCAAGATGGCCCAGAGCCTGGCGGAGCAGGGGCACACCGAACTTAACCTGGAGATCCACGTGGACATCGGGCGCAATGGCGAGACCAAGAGCCTGATCCGGGACATCGTGGGGATGATCGTGGGCAGCGGCTTCGATGCCAAGATCAAGCCGGACTCCTGCGCGGCCTCCAATGTGGCGGACAAGTACACCAAGTAGGATGTTTTTTTAAAAAATCAGGAATACCAAGGCCGGGCGGGAACACACAATAATTTGAGCAGTTGTCTACTGCTGGACAACTGCTCGAGGAAGAAATATGTCAACGCAGATCACTAAAATCGTTTATAAACAGCACCATCATTTCGTGGACCTATTGCTAAGATTTGGATAACATTATCCTGCACATCGTAGATGATCCGATATTCACCAATATCTACCCGCCGATATCTGGCCCCTTTTAATAACTCGGAATCATTAGGGTAAGGATCACGGAGCAGGGAAAGCATCTTTATTGCTACCTGCTTGCACTGCTTGCTTTCAAGGCTTTCCAAGAATTTAAAAGCCTTATTGGTCAAGTCCAGTACATAACTCTTAGGCATCTAGCCTCTCCTTTAAAACATTGGCGGTTTTCTCCGAACCCAAAAAACCGCTTGCGATACCGGCTTCCGCCCGGGCAATCCAGTACGCATCTTCCATAGCCTGCAGTTGCTCGAACCGCTCGAATGAAATCATTACGACGCTTGGCTTTCCAGACTTATTTATAACGACAGGAGCAACGCGAGCGGCATCGATGATCTGCCCGAATTTTTGCTTAGCATCACTTGCAGAAACAGTGACACTCATGATTTCAACCCCTTTCTACTTGAATTGTCTACTTTATCTATTGTGTCCGATTTGTCTATATTTTATCATGCCTCATTAGGGAAATCAATTCCTATATTGCCCCGGCAACAGGAGTGGTAAGGCCACGGTTACTCTTTGTCTGGCACGTACTCTACAATGTCTCACCGGCCCCCGATCACAACCGGGATGGAAAGCGCTATTGTTGCGGTGACGGAAAATACATGGCGCCCGCGAAGATATCGGTGAAGTTCCTGCAGGCGCTCAGTTCCACGTACTCCACCGTACCGGCGATCAGCCCCGCCCGCCTGTACTCGCTGCGCGACAGCAGCGCCATCTTGGCGCCTGAGCCGGCGGCATTGCCGATCGGCCTGATCTTTCCCTCCAGCGTCTGGGGGATCAGGCCGATGGCGCAGGCGCTGTGAGGGTCCAGGTAGTTGCCGAAGGCGCCTGCCAGCAGCACCTCGCTGATATCGTCGAGGGAGGCGCCGAGTTGTTCCAGCAGGACCTGGATCCCGGCGGCGATCGCTCCCTTCGCCAACTGCACCTCCCGGATGTCTTTCTGAGTGATGAGGATCGGCCTGCCGTGCGCCGTTTCGGACTCGTTGGCCAGCAGCAGGGCGTTGGCGCCCTCGTGTACGATGATGCGGTCCTTGTGCCTGGCAGCCTGAACTCCTGACATATCAGGCGGCAGGAGTCTTCCCCTATGGTCGATGACGCCCTGCTCCAGGAGGCTGGCAACCGCGTCGAGCAATCCGGAGCCGCAGATCCCTTCAGGCCTCCCGGCGCCAACGACGGAATAGCCGATCCCGTCACCGAACTGCACGTGGTCGATGGCGCCGATCGTTCCCCTCATGCCGCAACTGATCTGCGATCCCTCGAATGCCGGGCCGGCCGCGGCGGAGCAGGCGACCAGCCGGTCTCTCGACCCCAGCACGATCTCTCCGTTCGTCCCGATGTCGATCGCCAGCTTGATGCTCTCGCTCCAGTCCAGATCCGTGGCCAGGATCACGCCGACGGTATCCGCTCCCACGAAACCTGCGATGTTTGGCAGCACGTAGACTCTTCCCGCGGCGTTGATAGCGATCCCCGTCTCCTGCGCCGGCGCCGATAGCGGCTCAGCGATCACGGGCACATACGGCGCCAGGGCCAGGTGTTTCGGGCTGATCCCGAGAAACAGGTGGTGCATGGTCGTATTTCCGACTACGGAAACAGCATAGACCTGTTCCCGGGCCGCTCCCACCTTTTCCACGGCCTCTCCGATCAGCAGGTTGAGTTGCTCGACGATGGCGTCCCGCAATATTTCCAGGCCGTGTTCCTTCTGAGCCGCAAAGGCGTTCCTGGTGATCACGTCGGCGCCGTACCTGATCTGCGGGTTGAGCGCCGAAACGACCCCCAGCTCCCTGCCCGAACCGAGGTCCATCAGGTAGCCGACCACGGTCGTGGTCCCGATGTCAAAGGCGATTCCCAGCATGTCAGTTGACGTGTCAGCTTTGGCGAGGCCGGTCAGCGCCCTCCCGTCAGTCACCGCAGTGAGACGGAAATTTGCCTGGCGGAGCAACTGTGGCAGGTTCCTGAGCAGCGCCAGGGGCGCCGGCGCCTCCTTTGCCAGCAGTCCCTCCTGGGTGAGGGCCTCCTTCAGGCGCTCCCAGTCGGGGCGCTGGTCTTGCAGGGAAGGGGGATCCAGTTCGACGAGGGTTTTGTGAAGGTGCGGGTCGAGCTTGACGTCCCTGTCCAGCCCGGCTACCAAGATCTGATGTTCCGGTGTTTTCGTAAAAGGGAGGTCCACCGTGATGTCCTGGCGGATCTCCGTCACGCAGGCCAGGCGGAAGCCCTGCGCCAACTCTTCGGCTTCCAGGTGCTCCTGCTCGACGCCGGTGGGCGCGGCCGCCCCGCTGTTAATCCGCACCCGGCACTTCCCGCACTTTCCTTTGCCACCGCAGGGAAAGTCGAAATCGAACCTGGCGAGATAGATGGCGTCTTTGACAGTTGTGCCGGGCAAGATGTAGATGTCACGCCCGGTGGGTTGGAAGGTTACCAAAAAGCGCTGTAAAGCTCCTGGCTTCAGACTTGGGGACATAAGGCGAAACCTTCTTTCTTAAATTGTTGATGTCCAGAACACATGTACTGATATTAACATAACACCGAAGAAGTCTCCCGCTTCTACAAGCGGGAGATGAATACGGCAGCTTAGCTTGTATTCTAATTCAGTGGGGGTGCAGACCCCCACTGAATCCCCGAGCGAAGCGAGTTGCTTGGACCGCCGCGTCCTTCTGCTCCATTTTTTCATCACAGATGACTACCCGCTCTAATACCCCCGCTTCTCCAAAGCGGTGGGCGCCCGTATCCGGGCTAACGCCCGGCCTGAGAGAAAACGGGCACACAGGTAAGAGCGGCTACGTCACTGTATTAACAAGTTCTAAGCTTCAGTGGGGGATTGCCTTCCCCCCACTGAAGCTTAGAACTTGTTGAACCCCTAGTGGCATTCTTATAAATATGTATATACATCATCTGATCACTGATTTATCTTATCACTGATTTTTTGTCATGTACAAATATTTTGTGTGACGGGGGGCGTGACCAAAAAGGGAGCATGGCAGGATGAAAAGGACGAATATCCAGCAAGCCTCAAGAGTGGCCCTGCGGGGCATATTTTCTTGTCTGGCACCATATGGCAATTTCCGACATATCATATATCAGGTAAATAATGGTATATTGGAGGTGTTCTGGTGAAAGAGATAAAAGTTGGAGAGATAGTGACGCGAAGATCCTATGGTGGGGATATCTTCTTCCGGGTCGACGCCATCGGAAGCCGTCAGGGGAGCACCCACGACTTCCGGGTCGACGCCATCGAACACTATCAGGAGAGCGCCCACGCCATACTGCGCGGCATCTCCTACCGCCTCTGCGCCGATGCCCCCCTGTTAGACCTGGAGAAGAAGAACCCGGTTGAGATAAATGCGTACCGCAATGAGAACAGCAAGCAGAACAGCCGGATGGTCATGCAGGCCATGAAGCGCCAGGGGAGGGACTACCAGCCCCGCTTGCAATGCTCCAGAAAGGATCTCCGCAATGGTAATTTTTTTGAGTTGCCCGGTAAGGTACTGCACCTTGACGGAGACGAGGAGTTCCGGTCCGTATGCCAGCAGCGCTACATGCAGATGGGAGTGCCCTGCCAGGTAATACATGTGCGTGAAGACAAACAGGCGGATGTGGTCGCGGACTATCTGCGGGAGTACCGGCCCGACATCCTGGTCCTGACCGGGCATGATGCCCTGATCAAAGGCGCCCGGGATATTTTCGAGATGAAGAACTACCGCCACTCCCAGTACTATGTGGATGCGGTCTGTAGGGCGCGGGAATACGAACCCGACCTGGACGATCTGATCATCATCGCCGGCGGCTGCTATTCCTATTTCGAGGCCCTGATCGAGGCAGGGGCGAATTTTGCCAGCGCTCCGAAGCGCGTGCGGATCCGCGACGTGGACCCATTGCTGGTCGCCCAGAACATCGCCTTTACCTCGATTTACGAGAAGATCTCACTGCCTCAATTCCTTGGGGAGCTCAGTCCGGGGGGGATGGGGGGTGTCCAGACCTGGGGCAAGCTCCGCCTTGGCCACCCCCGCATCCGGTACGCTCATGGAAAGAAAAAGATTCAGCCATAAGGTATTGCCTGTTCCACCACCTCACCACGCCCGGATGGTATCCGCCTACCCGAAGGGCGCTTGAGAACACACAATTGTGCCATGACGTACACCCTCCTGGCTTCATCGGGGCTCAAGAAAATGTCTCCCCTCATGGGGGACATTTTTTCAGGCCGCTTACAGGGTGACAATATCACAGTCCGGCGACAACTTAAAAACAGCAATTGACTGGAGGATATTAAAATGGTACAATAGCATAATGAGCGCCCGTATGAGTGTTTACAGCAAATCATTGATATAAAGAAGGTGAGGTTCATGGCTACTAAACAGGTGCTTGCAGGTATCAAGCAAGACATCGAGACCTTTGTGGGCAACCGTGTCAGGCTCAGGTCATTTAAAGGGCGAAACAAGGTTGTGGAAAAAGAAGGGGTCCTGGAGTGCACCTACCCCAACATTTTTATCATCAAGCTGGAAGAGAAGAGACTGCTGCGCCGTATCTCCTTCAGCTATACCGATGTATTGACCGAGAGCGTGGAACTGACCGTGTGCCATGAGGGTGGAGATATCAAGATCGCTGCAGCACGCGGGTAATTCGAAATCCGGCCTTGAACGACTGAAACCGACGGCCAACAACAGAGAAACCCTTCATTATGAAGGGTTTCTCTCGTTTAAAGTCACCCACCAACAGCCTTCCTGCATATATTATCCAATGCAACGAGGAGGGATGCCGGATGGCTTTAACCAGCATCAAAGAGCAGCTTCAGCGGACGCTTGCTTATGAGAGGGCGATCCTGCAATTTTACGGGGAACTCGGCGAGAGGCTGGCAGATAGCGACATGGGCCAGGTCTGCAGGGCGGCTGAGGCGGCCGCGCAGGACCGTGTCAATCAGCTTTCCGACTGGTTGGACTGCCGGGTTTGAGGCGACAAGAGATGAACCTGCAGTTCGCAGGATCAGAAATTTTGCCATTTTAGTGTAGGGTAGGGCGCCCACCACCAACTACTATCTAGCACCAACCAACCCCATCACCGAATATACTACATTATTACAAAGCTTTTGGGGGGAGGACCAATGAAGAACATGTTCAGGTCCCTGGAAGTGGCCGAGAACCACTTCGCAGGGCTGCCCAACGTTATTGGCATGGGCATTGGCTATAAGAAACGTGGCCGGCAGTATACGGACGAGCCGGCCGTTATTTTTTTCGTGGATAAGAAGGTGCCGGTCGAGGCGCTGGGAATTGACGATATCATCCCGAGGCGGATCGCCGGTAAGCCCACGGACGTCATCGAGGTGGGGGAGATCCGGTTGCTGGGGCGGACCGAGAAGCGCCGGCCAGCGGTTCCGGGGGTGAGCATCGCCCACTACAAGGTGACTGCCGGTACATTCGGGGCGGTGGTCAAGGACCGGAAGACCGATGAACTGCTGATCCTGTCCAACAACCACGTGCTGGCCAACGCCACCGACGGGCACGACGGCAAGTCCAGGATCGGCGACCCGGTGTACCAGCCGGGCAGCTATGACGGGGGCACCGGCGACGACATGATCGGAAACCTGGTGCGGTTCGTCCCCTTCTCCCGTTACAACAGGGACGTCGACTGCAAGCTGGCGTCCATGGGGATCAGGGCGGCCAATGCGATGATCAAGACGGTGCGCCCCCACTACAACCTGCGCCTGGAGAGCCTGGGGTCTACCAACCTGGTGGACTGCGCCCTCGCCAGGCCGGTGAAGCCCGAACTGATCGGCACAGAGATCCTGGAGATCGGCCGGGTCAACGGTATCGGAGAGATTGCTCCGGGCGCCCAGGTCAAGAAGAGCGGGCGCACCTCCGGCATCACCACAGGCACGGTAAAGGCGGTCAAGGTCTCCCTGAACGTGAATATGGGCCACGGCAATGACGTCGTGCGCTTCAACGACCAGGTGATGGCGGAGTTGAAATCGCTACCGGGGGACAGCGGCGCCCTGATTCTGGATAAGAGCAACCGGGCAGTCGGGCTACTGTTTGCCGGATCCAACGAATATACCGTCTTCAACCCGATTCAGACGGTATGCGATCATCTGGGTGTTGATATAGTGTGAGGGTGAAGCAGCGGGACCTTGGCTTGGCTTTAGGCGGTGGGTCAATGCTGGGAGTATCCCACATCGGCGTGCTGGAGATCCTGGAGGAGAATGGCATCAGGCCGGGCATTGTCACCGGCACCAGCGCCGGGGGGTTTGTGGCGGCCCTGTATGCAGCCGGCGTCAGCCCCGCCAGGATGCGGAAGATGGCTCTGGAGATGAAGCGTGAGGACCTCTTCGAGAGCAACTTCAGAGCCGGCACCTTCCTGCTGATGTTGTTCCGGTTTTTCGGCGACATGATGCAGTTCATGACCGTGCTGCCCAGGGGCATCCTGAACGGGGCTCGCATCCGGGACTACGTTGACCGTTGCACCGGAAATAAGAGCATCGCCCAGGCGCCACTGCCGCTGGGTTTGGTGGCGGTGGACCTGAACAGTGGGAACCGGGTGGTGTTCACCAACCGCCTGCCGGTGGAGGCGGCTCCAGGCACCATATTTGTCCGGGAGGCCTCGCTCGGCCTGGCCGTCCAGGCCAGCTCCGCCATCCCCGGGGTCTTCGAGCCGGTACCCTTCAAGGGGATGCTGTTGGTGGACGGGGGTGTGGCGGAAGCGGTGCCGGTACCGCTGGCGCGCCAACTGGGGGCACGGGCGGTCACCGCCGTCAACCTGATCGAGAGGGACAATGTCACCGAACCTCAGGGTATCATCCAGGTGATCCTGCGCAGCGCCGGTGTGATGACCCAGCAGGTGGCCCAGTATGACCTGGCCACCGCCGAACTGGTGATCCATCCGCCGGTGATGCAAGCTGATCTGGGTGATTTTTCTCACGCCATGGAATTGATCGAGGGCGGACGCAGGGCGATGCTGGAGGCGTTGCCCTCCCTTCACGACCTGGTGAGATAATAAGTCAGAAAAAAGATTTAAAAGCAGCCAGCCTCTAATGGTAACGCCCGATGCTTTGTGGGGATGACCTGAATAGTTAACATTTTGCAAAAAATAGAAAACGGCAGGGCTGCAGCAGGCCATTGCCGGGGGAGGTAATAACATGTCGGATGAGCAGGCTTTGGGTATATCGGATATTTTGTTCAAGCCGGTGTTGATGAGGCTGATTGAAGGCCTCCAGCAGAAGTCCGTGGAGGGGGTATCCCGGAACGGGGACGTCCGGGTCTTGATCACCGGTAACGTCAGCGTTGCCAGGGTGGCCATCGGCTCTAAGCTGACCCAGGACGTGTCCGCCCTGGAGCAGCAGGTGGCTGAGGCGACAAACGACGCCTTCATGAAGGCGCGGGATGTGGTCCGGGTGGAGGTCAAGAGGGTGCTGGGGAACATCCCCTGGATCGACGACCTGTTCAACCTGGAAGTGTGAGGCGAGAAGCTCCTCGAGGTTCGAGATTCGGAGCGCCGCTCCCGGGCGGACAAAAAATGAGAGACGGCAGTCACCTGTCATCATCCACCGAATACAATAATGGGGAGTGTATTTTGCCGTAAGCCCGGATGCGCCTGTGCTCCGCATTCTTCAGGCCGGGCGCAGCCCGGATGCGCCTGTGCTCCGCATTCTTCAGGCCGGGCGCAGCCCGGATGCGGAGGAGGAGGAGGAAAGCACGCCGGCACACAGGTGGAACGTTGCAACAAAAAAAATTGTGAGGGGGTATCAGTTTGGCGCAGGAACAGGGAGCCGAGCAGGATGGCCAGGGTCTGAGCTTGAACATGCTGCTGGCAAACACGCTGGCCAGCCTGGAACAGAAGCGGGTGGACTTCCCCAGCCTCATCGCCGTTCTGTCGCTGTTCAATCTTTTCAGCGTGCTGAACAATCCCATCCAGGGACAGATTCCCAAGGCGGGGCCGGCGGGGTTGGGCGGGGCCGATCTGATGGGCATGCTCACCAGCATGCTTGGCGGGGGAGGGGGCTCTCCCGGGACGGATATGCTGGGCGGCCTTGGTAGCCTTCTGCAGAAGCAGGGCAAGAACCTGAATCCGCAGATGTTGATGGCTCTCCTGTCTTTGTTGAGCGAGGTCAAATCGAGCGCCGCCCCGCAGCCAGAGGGTACCCGGTACCCGACAGGGGCAGTCGAGAGCGTCCAGCCGGCGCCTCCGGAGAGGCGAACCGGCCGGGGATTGCTTTAGCGAGGAGCCGCGCAAAAGGTTTGCGGGCTATGAGGCTTCGCCTCATGGTCCCGTGCGCCGCATTCCCTGTGTGCAGCCGTGCTTTGAGCCTGAGGCGCAGCCTTAGAGGCTGCGTTCAGGCCGGGCGTAAGCCCGGATGCGGTGGAAAGCCGCCTGCAGACAGGTCCCGGGGGAGGAATGAGCTTTGGGCAAAGCCGGTAACGATGATCGGGGTTCTCTGTACCGTGAACTGCAATATGGGGATGCCTATGACCGCGGGCATGCCGATGGACACGCGGACGGCTTTGCCAAGGCGTTGAAGTTTGGGGCGGCGAGAGGCTTCGAGGGCGGCCTCGATCAGGGCCGGCGACAGGGTTACCAGGAGGGCTACGAAGTGGGTTACCAGGAAGGCAAGAAGGATGCGGAGGACCTCTTCAACCAGGGTTGGGAGCAGGGGTACCTCAAGGGGTATGACGTTGGCTTCGGGATCGGTTTCAAGGAGGGCCAGGAGCATGACGGCGGGGAGTCGCCCAGGAAGCTCGAAGGATCAGGCCAGGCCTAGCGATTGACATTGGCTGCTGCCGCCGGTAGCAGCTTTTTTTAGTGCCCGCATATTATGGATAGCAACTTCGATCAATATGGTTGGGGATGGTTTGCTGCAATTTTAGTGCCCTCATAAAATGGATAGCAACCCAGCCCCTGGGAGGCTGTCTTCCTCAATTTGGCATCGCCCCCGCCCCTACACAATACAATCCCATGCTACATATGATATTATAGATCACTCTTGCCTACAGCAAGGAGGGAACATGATGAAATGTGAGTTGCTCAAGGTCCAGCAGGTCATTGGCGAGACGATCATGCAGTCAACGATCAGCGAGACCCTACGCGTACCGGAAAGTAAACCGGGTGTAGAGCAGATCGTTTCCGTCGATGGTTTTGTCAGAATCAGGCGCATCGAGGTCATCGAAGACAAGATTATCGTGCATGGCAGGCTGCATGTCGGAGTTGTTTACGTGGGGTTGCTTGATTCAAAGCCAATCCACTACACGCACGAGAGGATCGAATTCACCCAGTTTGCGGAAGTCCTTGGTTGCATGCCCGGAATGGTGGCTCGAGTTGACGCCAGGATATTGGACCTCCAGGCACAATGCGATTCGCCACATCATCATATTGCGCCGGACATGTATGAAATTATCTCATTGATAGAGATAAACGCCAGGGTAACCCAGGTGCAGGAGATCAACGTGCTGGTCGAGCCCGATCCCGGTGTTTCGGCCACGACGCAGCGTGTCCGGGTAGAAGAGATCATCACTACAGGGCAGTTGGAGGATATCATTCAGGCAAGCTTCATGGTGCCCGATGAGAAACCTGGCATTGAACGGATATTGGACGTGGGCGCCGAGGTATTCGTAGTAGAGACCAAGATTGTTGACGGCCAGGCAATAATCGAGGCTGACGCCCATCTGCAGTTCATGTACGTCGGTCTTACCGACAAGGGCAACCAGCCGGTGCACCATATGCACCACAGGTACCACTTCACCGAGTTCGTGCCCCTTCCGGACCTGACCGCCAAGCACAGGCACCTGCACGTCAGGGACCTGCGTGTCAATGTTCTAGACCTGATCGAGTACCTGTCGTTCGATACCCGTGGACCGGACACCGCCAGGGTAGAACTGGTCATGTCGTTCAACGTCATCGTCACTAAAACCAGGGATATCGATATTGTCACCGCCATCACCGACGAGACCGCTCCCAATTACCAGGTGCAGACCCTTACCCTGGAGCAGGTAGTCGGCGAGGCTCACACCCAGGCGCTGGTGACGGATGAGATCCGCGTCCCCGAAAATGAACCTGGCGCCCAGGAACTGCTTGATCTCAAGATTATCAGGATTCACGTGCCGCGGGAGGAGATCGTGCTCCTCAATGACAAGGTTGTCGTGGGCGGTGTCATTCATCTGAAAGCAATCTATGTCGCCTTGCTAGACAGCCAGCCGGTGCATGCCGTGGAGGCATGGGTCAAGTTCCGTAGTTTTATCGCCATTCCGGGGACGTTGCCGGAAATGGTCGGCCATGTCAACGCCATTCTGGAGCACGCCACAGGGCATGTCCATGCGCCTGACTTTATCAAGGTCGAGCTCATTCTGCAACTGATAGGCCGGGTCGTGGTGACCAGCCAGATCGACACAGTACTGTGCCCTACTGCGCCGATTGCCCCTCCAACCGCGCCTCCGCCTACAGCGCCGTGCCCGAAGGGTACCATCAGGACTACTGTCACTATCCAGCCGGGTGATACGATCTTCAAGTACGCCATCCAGTACCACGTCAGCATGGACCGGATCATTGCCGCCAACCCGGGCGTCGACCCGAATAACCTCGTCGTTGGCAGCACGCTGAACATCCCGTGTGATCCATAGAGGCCAGCGACCAGGATTGCTCTATGGCTACGGATATTTCTGAAAGAAAAACTGGGCGCTGCGGCATCCGGGCACCCGGGGCCCAAGTCCAGTTAAGCCTCAGTGCGTAAGTAACTACCATATTTAAGGAGGTAAAGCAATGAGTCCTCACAACCCGAGTCAGGAGTACGAGATGGTAACTAACCCGGTTACAATTACCACAACCGGAATGACAGTTCCTTATTACACGCTGACCGTTCCCCAGATCGTCGGGGAGGTCAACGCCCAGACCGAAGTCGACTATACCCTGCACTTTCACCGGGGAGTGCTCAGGGTGGAGTCGATCGATGCGCATCCCATAGAAGTGCATTGGGACATCATCGATGGCAAGGTGATGTTTCATGGCAAGCTGCGCACGGAGATCCTCTACGTCACCGGGGAGCACTACGTCAGGGACCGGCGGGACGAGATCGTCTCCTATGCCAACTATGGTGTTATTGCAGCAGCGAAGGCCGGACAGAACGTCAATGTCTACGTCAAGGTCCGCGGCGTGAATTGGGATATCGATCAGCACGCCCGCGTGGATATGCACATCCTGCTCGATGTGTTTATCACCGTCACCCAGTCGGTTATCCTCAACGTACCGCTTTTCTCCAGCGTCAGCGGCACGGTGATGCTGAACGGGGTGGCCCAGGCCAACGCCATCGTCGCCCTCTATAATTCCAGCGGGGTGCTGGTCACCTATACCTTCACCACCTCCAGCGGCAGTTACCTGCTCGAAGACATACCGCCGGGCACCTACGCGATAGTGGCCGCCGTCACCGGCAACTACGAGTCCAGGTCGATCACGCTCACTGCCAATGTACCGGTCACGGCCAACTTCTTCCAGTCTCCGACCACCACCTGCACGAATATCCTGTCCTCCAGCACCTGCGCCTTCATCACCGGCCTGCTGGGCGTGGTGTAGCACCTCGAGGTTCGAGGTTCGAAGGGGCTTCTTTCAAGAAAGGCCAATGTCCAAAGTGCTTTTCCCCTGTTTATGGCGCCACAAGGCGCCGGGCAGGGGTTTATTTTTAGTGCCGGGCTTCGCTCGCAATCAAGGAGGCGGTATAACAGCGAGATTGTTTTTTGAATGCGGTTAAGACCGTCATAAAGTGGAAAGAATAAAAACGGTGGTTGGTAATGGGTAATATTCCCACAGACCAATGATCCGAGAAGCGAGATGCGGGATGTGGGACGTGACACATCCCAAAGGGGTGGCAAACATGAAGAAGAACGGCGCCTCCAGGTATGAGAGGAACGGTATGAAGAGGATTATCGTCCGGTTGGGTGTGGCCCTGTTGCTCGGGGTTGTCCTGTTTGCCGGAATAGCCCTGGCAGGGGCGCCAGATCCCCAGCCCAAAGCAGAGGCGCCGGCGGTCCCTGCGGTCTCCCCGGACATGTTCAAGCGCGAGGGGGACACCATCGGTCTGGGACGGATTATCCGGTTCCGGGTGATCGCCGCCAGCGATAGCCCCTTTGATCAGGCAGTGAAGCTCAAGGTGCGGGACGACGTACTGGAATACCTGCGCCCGGAACTGCAGGGCGCCGGCAGCGAGCCTGCGGCTGCCGCAGTAATCTCCGGCCAGTTGACGGGGATCCGGCAGGTTGCCCGGCGGACGGTGCAGGCGGCCGGGTCGGATAAGCCGGTCCAGGTTTTCTACGGAGTCACGGCCTTTCCGAACAAGACTTACGGGTCCGTGTTCTTCCCCTCAGGCAACTACCAGGCTTTGAAGATCGTGATCGGGGCCGGGCAGGGCCATAACTGGTGGTGTGTGCTGTTTCCGCCCCTCTGCTACGTCGACCTGACCCAGGCTGCCCAGGACCTGTCAGGCGGCCAGCAGATCGTTCCCAGCGCGGCGGGCATGGGCGGGCAGGTGACCCGGTATCCCCGCCTGACTACAAAGATTGGCGTCTGGTTCACGGGCGTCAGTGCCCATTCCCTGGCCAAATTGGTGGTTAGCGGTTGGCGGTTGGCTGTTGGAGGACATAATGGCGTTTAGCTGTTAGGAGCCGGTGGCATCCTCGAGGTTCGAACATCCTCCTCCGCATCCGGGCTAACGCCCGGCCTGAAGAATGCGGAGCACAGGTCGGCTGAAAGCCCGCCTGCACACCGGGAATGCGGAGCACAGGGAACTTCGAGAAAGGCCAACGGCCAATTGCCAACGACCAAAATTAGTGGATGATCTGGGCGATCCAGAGCAGGGCGTAGCCGCAGGCCAGCCCGATCCAGCTCCAGAAGGGGCTCTGCTGTTGGGCGGCGGGGATCAGCTCATCCTTGAGCAGGTAGGTCATCGCTCCACCGGCCAGAGCGAGCATGAAGGAGAGGTGCTCCGGAGACAGGCGGATCAGGAACAGGCCGAGCAGAGTGCCCAGCGGGGTAAAGACGCTGACGATGGCGTTGACCAGCAGCACCCGGCGGCCCCGGACGCCTCCCATGTACAGCGGGGTGGCGGTGGCGATTCCCTCGGGGATGTTGTGCAGGGCGATGGAGAGGGCCAGCAGCGGCCCCAGGGCGCCCCCGGCGGCGTAGGCCCCGGCGATGGCGATCCCCTCCGGAAGGTCGTGCATGGCGATGCCGGTGGCCATCAGGTAACCCATCCGCTTGTAGGAGGCCTCCCGGCTGTAAATGTTCCCGCCGCGCCCGTAATCGGGCACCCGCCAGGTCATCAGCTTATCGAGACCCCAGAGGAGGACTACCCCGACCCCGAAGCCGATCCCGGCTTCCAAGGGCGTACCCTGGTCCAGGGCGGCGGGGATCAGGTCCAGCAGCACCACCGCCAGCATCACGCCGGCCGCCCCTCCGAGCATGATGGCCAGGGTACGGCGCCCCCGGCGCTTCCAGATCAGAACCACAATACTGCCCAGGACAGTGGCCAGACCGGCCAGGAAGCTGGGTAGCAGAGCGTGCATGGTATCACCTGCCTTATAAGACAATCTATGCTTCCAGGTGTGGTTTATGCCAATTGGAGGTGGTCAGTATGAGCGGGACCGGGCGGGGCATCCTGGTGATCATCGGTGGCTCCGAGGATAAGGAAGGTGAGTGCGTGATCCTGCGCCGGTTCTTGGAACTGGTGGCGGGCGCCCGTCCTGGCGGGCGCGACAGCGCCCGGGTCGTCATCGTCACCTCCGCAACCGATCAATCACAGGTGGTGGGGGAGACCTACTCCCGGCTGTTCAAAAGGCTGGGGGCCGGGGAGGTGGGAGTCCTCGACGTCGCCAACCGCCAGGAGGCAAACTCTGCCGCCACCTACGAGGCAGTGGCCGGGGCGAGCGGCATCTTCTTCACCGGAGGCGACCAGTTGCGGATCACCAGCCTGCTGGGGGGGACCAGGTGCGACGAGGCCCTTCATGACGCCTACCGGGCCGGGGCGGTGATCGCCGGCACCAGCGCCGGGGCGTCGGCAATGAGCGAGACCATGATCGTGGAGGGGGAGGATGCTGAGGCCCCCCAGCGGAACATCGTGCAGATGGCCCCGGGGATGGGCCTGATCCGGGAAGTGGTCATCGATCAGCACTTCGCCCAGCGTGGCCGGTTGGGGCGGCTGCTGACCGCGGTTGCCCAACACCCTTACATGCTGGGGGTGGGGATCGATGAGGACACCGCCATCGTAGTGTTGCCGGACGACATCTTCGAGGTGATCGGCTCAAAGGCGGTGACGGTGATCGATGGGACCCAGATCCGGGAGACCAATATCTCCGAGTCCGGCCCCCGGGCGCCCCTCGCCCTGACCAACGTGATCCTGCACATCCTGCCGTCAGGCTACAGGTTTGACAAGAAGCGGCGGCTGCTGATACTTCCGGAGAGGTCCGGTTAGGGCGCCTCCAATGTCACGCTAGTTGGAATGAGGTGCATAGAAGGGCCACAATCTGTAAAAATAGGAGGGGCCAGAAACACTATCCGTTGTAGCCACAGGAGGTACGAAGTGAAGATCTTGGAAAGCCGGTTCTACGAAGGCCGAAACATCTGGAGCCCGCGTCCGGTGCTTCAAGCGCGGCTTTTTTTAAGCCCGCGGGAACAGGTACCCACCAGCGAGATCCCCGGTTTTAACGAGATGCTTGCGGCCCAATTACCCGGCCTGGCGAAGCACACCTGCTCCCGGGGCTACCCGGGCGGCTTTCTGGAGCGCCTGCGTGAGGGCACCTACCTCGGCCACGTGGTAGAGCACGTGGCCCTGGAGGTCCAATCCGCCGCCGGTTTCCCGGTATCATTCGGCAAGACCTTGAGGGGAAATGTTCCCGACACCTGGGACCTGATCATCTCCTGCCGGACGCCGGGGCTCGGGGCCGCTGCCCTGGAGACTGCGGTGGACCTGGTCGCCGCAGTGTTGGAGAGGCAGCCCTTCGACGTTGCGGAGGCGCTCGAACGCCTGGAGGCGGTGGGAGATGCCACCTGCCTGGGACCGAGCACCGAGAGCATCCTGGAGGCCTGTTGCCGGCGAGGGATCCCGGCCCTTCACCTGGGTGATGGTAGCCTCTACCAATTGGGCTACGGCTGCTGCGGCAGAGTGATCCAGGCCACCATGACCTCCCGGACCTCGGCAATCGCAGTGGACATATGCTGTGACAAGGTACAGACCAAGAGACTGCTGGCTGTATCTTCCCTGCCCGTACCCCGGGGGTCGGTGGTAACCACCCTGCCGGAGGCCCAGGCAGAAGCCCTGGCCCTGGGCTATCCGGTGGCCGTCAAGCCCTGTCACGGCAACCAGGGGAAGGCGGTCAGCCTCAACCTGACCAGTTTAAAAGAGGTGTCGGCTGCTTTCCGGATTGCCCAGCACTACGATCAGCAGGTACTGGTGGAGGAATACGTTCAGGGACGGCAATACCGGCTGCTGGTGATCGGCAACCGGTTGACAGCGGCTGCGGAGCGGCTTCCGGCTGCGGTGCGCGGGGACGGCGCCCATACAGTCCGGGAATTGGTGGGCCTGGCCAACCAGGACCCCCGGCGCGGCGAGGGCCACGCCCGGGCGCTGACCAGGCTGAGCATAGACCCGGCCGCTATCATGGTGCTGGCACGGCAGGGGTACGCTCCGGACAGCATACCGCCCCCGGGTGTGTTGGTGCTGCTGCGGGACAATGCCAACCTCAGCGCCGGTGGCACCGCCGAGGACGTCACCGCCCTGGTGCATCCGGAAAACGCCTACCTGGCGGTGCAGGCGGCTCTTCTCCTGGGTCTGGACGTGGCCGGGATCGACATGGTCACGCCTGACATTACCGCCCCGGCCCGGAAGACCGGGGGCCGGATCATCGAGGTCAACGCCGCTCCAGGCTTCCGGATGCACCTGTTCCCGAGCCGGGGCGTCCCACGTCCGGTGGGGCAGGCCCTGGTGGACTACCTGTTTCCGCCCGGGTGTACGGCAAACATTCCGGTGATCTCGGTAACCGGAACCAACGGCAAGACCACCACCGTGCGCCTCCTCGGCCACATCTTCCAGCAGCAGGGGAAATCCGTGGGGATGACCACCACCGGGGGGATCTACGTCAACGCCCGCTGTATCTGCAAGGGGGACACCACCGGCCCCAACAGCGCCCGGACTGTGCTGCGGGATCCGGCGGTGGAAGTGGCGGTGCTGGAGACCGCCCGGGGCGGCATCCTGCGGGCCGGGCTGGGCTACGACCTGGCTGACGTGGCGGTAGTCACCAACATCGCCCCGGACCACCTCGGCCAGGACGGGATCGAGACCCTGGAAGACCTGTTCTGGATCAAGTCGCTGGTAGTGGAGGCGGTCAAAAAGGACGGCCACGTGGTGCTGAACGCCGACGACTCCTTTGCCGCCAGGTTTACCCAGCGTGCCCGGGCAAACCTGGTCTACTTCAGCATGCACGGGAACAACCTGCTGGTGCGGCGTCACCTGAGCGCCGGGGGCTGCGCCGTGCTCGTCAAGGATGGCATCGTCTATTTCTGCCGGGGTGAGGAGGCCACCAGGATCATTGGCCTCAAGGCCATTCGGGTCGGGATGGGCGGTCGGGCGCTGCATAACCTGGAGAACGCCCTGGCCGCCACCGCGGCGGCTTGCGTCTGCGGTTTGCATCCGGCGGTAATCAGGCACGGCCTGCGCACTTTCGGCACCGAACTCGCCCACAATCCGGGGCGCTTGATGGTACGGCGGATGGGACGGGTGACGGTGATCGTGGACTTCGGCCACAATGCCCCGGCCTTCCGCCGTATCGTCGAGTTTGCCCGGTCTCTGAAGCCGCGCCGGCTGCTGGGGGTGGTGGGTGTGCCCGGCGACCGGGGCGACGACCAGATCGAGGCGGCGGGGGAGACGGTGGGGACAGCCTTCGACGAACTATTCATCAAGGAGGACAGGGACCTCCGTGGCCGGGCACCGGGAGAGATAGCGGGGCTACTCTACAATGGGGCGCGCCAGGCAGGTCTGCCGCAGGTCTGCCTGCACCTGATCCACGGCGAGGCCGAAGCCGCCCGGGAGGCCCTCCGCCGCGCCCAGCCCGGGGACGTGCTGGTGATCTTCTATGAGGACCTGGAGGGGGTGCTGGCGGTGCTGGAGGCGGTTGAAAGCAGTCATAGGCCGGCGGCAAGGACGGCAGCAGCAGGAGCGGCTTTGCCGGCAGTTGCGGAGAAGATCGCTGCCAAGTGACTGTGATGTGAGAAGGAGAAAGGGAAAAATGACTGGAAAAAAAGGATTTTTTGGCCCCCACATGTAACATTATATACTGCACGAGCAAACAGCACGAGCAAACAGCACGATCAAACAGCACGATAAAGGAAGAAGCGAACCATGGACGAGCAGGGCCAGCCAAGCTTGGAGTTGCAGGCGTCCGCCAAGGTCAACCTGACCCTGGACGTGGGCCGGTTGCGGTCTGACGGTTATCACGAGATCAACTCCGTAATGCAGACCATCAGCCTGGCCGATACCCTCATCCTTACGGCGGCGCCCGTGGGGATCACGGTGAGATGCAGCCCGTCAGGGGCGGCCCCTGACGGGCCGGCCAACCTGGCGTACCGGGCGCTGGAGTCTTTAGCCGACCGCATCACGCCCGCCGGCGTCGATCTGCAGATCAGCAAGCGCATCCCCACCGCTGCCGGCCTGGGCGGAGGCAGCAGCGACGCCGCCGCTGCCCTCAAGGCGGCCAACGCTCTCTTCAAGCTCAACCTGACAGAGGTGGAGGTGATCTCAATGGCGGCACGCCTTGGGTCGGATGTCGCCTTTTTCATACGCGGGGGCACTGCCCTGGCCCAGGGGCGGGGCGAGACGGTTACGGTGCTGCCCACCCTCAGACCTCAGTGGCTGGTCCTGGTCAAGCCGGAGTTCCAGGTGGCCACGGCGGAGATTTACGCCCGTTACCAGCCGGAACAGAACCGGACCTGGACGACGCGATTTCTGGCTGCGGTCTCCAGGGGTGACCGGGACGGCATGCTGGCCAACATGGGCAACGACCTGGAGTCCGTGGCCGCTGCCGCCTACCCGCAGGTGTCCGTTTTGATAAAACGCCTGGAGCAGTTGGGGGCGGAGCGGGCGCTGATGTCCGGGAGCGGTCCCACGGTGTTCGGGGTGTTTCCGGGGGAAGAGGAGGCCCGAACCGCCGCCCGTCAACTGGACGGGGGCGGCGAGCAGGTCTTCGTCTGCCGCATGACCAGGCCCGGGGAGCAATGAATGGTTCCTTTATGACGAGAGGAGGCGAGGGTGATGACAAAGCAGGAGCGCAGGCTGGTGCCGGTCAGGCTGGACTCATACAAACCGCTGCGGGAGGTCGTCTTCGACAGCCTGCGGGAGGCGATCATCAATGGCACCTTGCGTCCGGGCGAACGGCTGATGGAGATCCAGTTGGCGGAAGAGCTGGGTGTCAGCCGGACTCCGATCCGGGAGGCGATCCGCAAGCTGGAGCTGGAAGGATTCGTGGTCATGGTGCCGCGCAAGGGGGCTTACGTGGCGGGGATCTCCTTGAAGGATATCGCCGACGTGTTCGAGGTGCGGGCCTCCCTGGAGGCCCTGGCCAGCGGGCTGGCGGCGGAGCGGATCACCGACGAGGAACTTGAGGAGCTGGAGCGGATCCTGGTGCGGTTGGCGGAGATCAGCGAGGGCGGGAACGTGCCGGAGTTCGTGGACTCCGATACCAGTTTTCACGACTATCTCTACCAGTGCAGCCGGAACCAGCGCCTGATCCAGATGCTCAGCAACTTGCGGGATGAGATCCAGCGCTTCCGGTCGGTCTCCCTGGCTTTCCCCGGCCGGCCGCGGGAGGCCCTGGAGGAGCACCGCAAGATCGTGGAGGCCGTGGCCGGGCGAAATATCACCAAGGCCCAGCACGCTGCCTGGGAGCACATCGAAAAAGCCGAAAACAGCCTGCTGGAGACCATCCGCAAGAACCAGCCCGAGGGAGTAGACAGTAATGATCAACAGGGTTGATGCGGTGGTGCTGGCCGGCGGGGGTACCCTGAAAGCAGATGTTCCCGCCGGTAAGAAAAAGGCCTCAGCACAGGCCGGCGCTCCGCCCCCGGAGGCGGGGAACAAGGCGCTGCTGACCATCGGGGGGCGTCCCATGATCGACTACGTGACCGAGGCCCTGAGAAATTGTCCGGAAGTCGGCAAGATCGTCCTGGTGGGGGATGCGTCGCTGCAGAAAGCCTACCGCCAGCCATCGGGCCTGCTGTTTGCCTCACCCGGAGATTCGCCCCTGGGCAGCCTGGCCTCCGGTGTTTCGGTATTGGAGAACGCTCCGGACGCTGCTGATTGGATCCTGTCCTGCACCGGGGACATCCCCTTCCTGTCTCCTGGCGCCGTGAGCGAGTTTCTCCAGCAGTGCAGCCGGCGGGAGGCGGACTTCTATTACCCGATCACCACCCGTCAGGCGGCCGAGAGTCGTTTTCCCGGTGTCAAACGCACCTATGCCAGGCTGCGGGACGGGGTGTTCACCGGGGGCAACCTGTTCCTGGTGCGCCGGTCGATCGCGGGAGAGGCCCTGCCAAAGGCCGGGGACTTCATCCGCCTGCGCAAGAAACCGGTGGCCATGGCCCGATTGGTCGGTTTCGGCTTCCTGTTGGCCTATCTCTTCGGTTTCATGACCATCGCCATGGCGGAGCGGCGGATCTCCAGCCTGGTGGGTTACCGCGGCGCTGCGGTGATCAGCGACTATCCCGAGATCGGGGTGGACGTGGACAAGATCTCGGACCTGGACATGGCCCGCCGCTTGCTCGCCCCTTAGGCCAGCCCATATAGAAAGCAGAAGGAAGCAGGAGGGGCAGCCCATATAAAATTTACATTACTAGCAGGAATTTCCCTTTCCATGGAGAATTAACGTGCACAGAAGCATACCTGTGAGAAATTGAAATAAATCGGAAAGGGATGGCCAGGTTGACGGTGACAGATGTTCGGATCCGCAGGTTGAACCAGGATGGCAAGATGAAAGCTGTTTGCTCCGTTACTTTCGATGACGCCTTTGTGGTGCACGACGTGAAAGTGGTGGAGGGGCAGAACGGACTGTTTGTGGCCATGCCCAGCCGCCGCACGCCTGCCGGGGAATTTCGGGACATCGCTCACCCGATCTCGGCGGGGGCGCGGGAGGTGATCCAGAGCGCCGTGCTCAAGGCTTACGCCGAAGCTGTGTGAAGAACAAGCGGGAATTCCCATCCCGTTCAGGGGATTGGGATGAAAGCGCTATTTTCCTTGATAAAACGGCGGGGTCGTCTCACGCCGTAGGATTTACCGTCCGGACTTTCTAAGGGGATCTCAAGCCCCCTTTTTTTTGTTTTTTCATCATAAAAGGATTTTTATTGCCAGTTGGAGAAAAATAATAGGGAAAAGGCCGGTCAACATGGACAACACGAGAGGGGACCCGTTTTTTTATGAGTTCGACGGCAGCAGTGATCCTGGCGGCGGGGCAGGGGAAGCGGATGAAGTCCGCTCTCCCCAAGGTGTTGCACCGCTGCGCCGGGGCGCCCCTGATCAGATATGTACTGGACGCCGTGGCGGCGGCAGGCATTACAGAAGTGGTGATCGTCATCGGCACCGGCGCCGCCCTGGTGCGGGAGGCCCTGGGCCACAGCTATAAGTACGTTTTACAGGAACCGCAGCGGGGCACCGGCGATGCAGTGGCCAAGGCGCTGCCACAAGTCTCATTCGACTGCGGCGACCTGCTGGTGCTCTGCGGTGACACGCCCCTGCTCACCCCCGGCAGTCTCACCCGGCTGCTGGCAACCCGCCGGGAGGCGTCGGCTGACGCCTGCATCCTCACCAGCATGTTCGACGACCCTTCCGGCTATGGCCGCATTGTGAGGGACGCCTCGGGCCTGGTGGAGGCGATCGTCGAGGACGGCGATGCCACGCCAGGACAGAAAGAGATTGAAGAGATCAACACTGGTACCTACTCCTTTGACCGGGCGGCCCTGGAAGAGGCCCTCGCGGGGCTGAGGCCGGACAACAGCCAGGGCGAATACTACCTCACCGACGTTATTGGCCTGCTGCGCCAGGCCGGCGGGGCGGTGGCCGTATTGGCGGCCCCATCCGTAGAGACCGCGGGGATCAACACCCGCCGGGAGTTGGCCGCCGCTGGGCGCATCTTCCGCCAACGGGAGTGTGAGCGGTTGATGGACGCTGGCGTCACCATCATCGACCCGGCGGTCACTTACATCGACCGCGGGGTGGAGGTAGGGCGGGACACCGTCATCTACCCGTTCTGCTTCCTGGAGGGCGCCACCCGGGTGGGCGCCAACTGTGTGGTAGGGCCGGGGACGCGCCTGGTGGACACGGACCTGGGCAGTGGGGTGGCGGTACAGTCCTCGCTGCTGATAGGGAGCACCGCCGGCGACGGCTGCCAGATCGGGCCCTTTGCCTACCTGCGGCCGGGCACCGTGCTGGCCGAAGGAGTCAAGGTCGGCGACTTCGTGGAGTTGAAGCAGGTCCAGGTGGGCCCCGGGAGCAAGATCCCGCACCTCAGCTATGTGGGGGACGCGGTGCTCGGCGCCGGCGTGAACGTGGGGGCCGGCGCCATCACCTGCAACTACGACGGCGTCAGCAAGCACAAGACACAGATCGGCGATGGGGCTTTTATCGGCAGCAACACCAACCTGGTAGCCCCGGTGTGCATCGGCCGGGAGGCGGTGACCGGAGCTGGCTCCACTATCACCAAGGACGTTCCGGAGGGGTCCCTGGCGGTGGAACGCGCCCGGCAGGTGGTGGTCCCGGGCTGGAGGCGGAAACGGATGGCGGACGCAAGAGGTCAGAAGCCGGAAAAAACTAAAAGCAAAGAATGAAAAACATTTTAACGATCGGTATCTGACGCCTGTTCATAGGGTTTGAAACGGGAGGAGAAAAATCCGGGGGTACCGGATAGGCACAAGAGGGGGACGGAAGTGATTCTGTACGCCAAGAAACTCAAGATCTTTACGGGTAACGCCAACCCGGGGCTGGCCATGGAGATCACCGATTATCTGGGCATCGCTCCGGGCAACATCAAAGTCGGCCGCTACTGCGACGGCGAGATCAATGTCAGCATCGAGGAGAGCGTGAGGGGGGCGGATGTCTTCCTGATCCAGCCCACCTGCTATCCGGCCAACGAGAACGTCATGGAGTTGCTGATCATGATGGACGCCCTGCGCCGGGCCTCGGCGCAGCGCATCACCGCCGTCCTTCCTTACTACGGCTACGCCCGCCAGGACCGCAAGCTGAAGGCGCGGGTGCCGATCACCGCCAAGCTGCTGGCCAATCTGATCACTGCCGGGGGGGCGTCCCGCATGGTCACCATGGACCTGCACGCCGGGCAGATCCAGGGCTTTTTCGACATCCCGGTGGATCACCTGCCGGCGGTGCCGATCCTGGCCGAATACTTCCAGAACCTCGACCTGGGCAAGGTGGTGGTGGTCTCCCCGGACGTGGGAGGAGTGACCCGCGCCCGGGATTTCGCCAACCGGATGGGGGCTTCCATCGCCATCATCGACAAACGCCGGCCTGCGCCCAACGTGTCCGAAATCATGAACATCATCGGCGAGGTGGATGGCCGGACCGCTATCATCGTGGATGACCTGATCGATACCGCCGGAACTATCTCCCAGGGAGCAGAGGCCCTGCTGGAGAAAGGGGCGAAGGAGGTCTACGCCTGCTGCACCCATCCGGTCTTCTCGTCACCGGCCAAGGAGCGCCTCGAGTCCTCACCGCTGAAAGAGGTGGTGGTCACCAACACCATCCCCGTCCAGCCCTTCTCCAAAGTGAAGGTGCTGACCGTGGCGCCGCTGCTGGGCGAGGCGATCATCAGGATCCACGAGGACCTGTCCGTCAGCAAGCTATTCGAGTGACCCCGTGTCTGCGGCTCTCCGCGATCAGAGTACGCCAACTGGCAGTATCGTTGAAAAGTCGAGTCTGCTCCGGACAACATCCGGGGCTCTTACCTTTCCGGCGGCTCGGCCTCTCTGGCTTCACTGCTGCCGTTTTGCCCGTTCTGGGGCGGTTCCGGTTCCGTGCCATGTCCTCCGTGCCCAGAGGCGGTGCCGGGTCCAGTGGACAGGGCGCGGTTCGCTCCGCTCACAATCAAGGCGCCACTGGACATGGCACCGCCGGGTTCAGGCGGCGCCTGAGCTGCGGGCCCTGAGGGCTCCGCTTTCTCCTCACCGGGGATGTGGATGTCCCGCACCTTTTGAACCAGGCGGTTGGCGCCCTCCTTCAGGCTCTTCACGCTCCCGGCCAACCTGCTCTCATTGCGGGTCAGGTTCTCCTCGGCCCCGTTCCGCACGATCAGGATGTCCTTCCCGATGGTGCGCACCTCCCCGGCTGGCAGCACGGCCTTTCCCTTCAGGAAGCCCTCCCCGGGAGCGCCGCTCACCTCGAAGGCGGTGATCTTGCCGGTCGCCGTGTCCACGTAAAACTCCTCCACGTGGCCAAGGGCAGCGCCACCCTCGGAGATCACCCGCACTCCCTTGAGGCGCACGTCTTCTTTGACTAGGCCGAGGATCTGGGGCAGGCTGGTGATCCTTTCGGCGTTGGCCGTCTTCTGTACGGTCAGGGCGTTGTTGCCGACGCTGACCACCCGGGCGTAGGGGATCACCTTCTGCTCCCCGAACAGGCCGCGGCGCTGCACGATGATCGCCGCCACCTCCGAGGTCTGGGGGTTGATCACCAGGTCCCGGATGCGCCCGATCTCCCGCCCCTCATCCAGGCTGATGACGGATAGCGACTTGAACTGCTGGCTTTTGCGCATATAATAACCTCCCTTTTCTTGACAGGGTTCAACAAGTTCTTGGCTTCAGTGGGGGGTTGCCTTCCCCCACTGAAGCTTAGAACTTGTTAATACAGTGACGTAGCCGCTCTTACCTGTGTGCCCGTTTTCTCTCAGGCCGGGCGTTAGCCCGGATACGGGCGCCCACCGCTTCGGAGAAGCGGGGGCATTAGAGCGGATAGTCATCTGTGGTAACCTTATAAAATATATTGGACCATTTCAAAAATATTCATGATTCCCAAGGCCAGGCGGGGTTTAGCATTAAATGGTTGGCAAAAGATGTGTCTTAAACAGTCTGAAAGAATCCAGGCAGTATCAAGGGTTCTAGCCTAGTCTTGTTACCTATTTTGCCCGATGACGCCATTATCGAGTATGTCGAGCATGACGCAGCCGTCGATAAATTCAGGCTTTAACTTGAGGGATGTGGTAGAGTATGAGTTTGACGATGTATCAGGTGGATGCGTTTACGGAAAGGCCTTTTGCGGGGAACCCCGCCGCGGTGTTCGTCCTGCCTGGGCCGCGGGACGACCGGTGGCTGCAGGATGTAGCCCGGGAGATGAACCTGTCGGAGACCGCATTTCTGGTCGAGGCTGCGGATGGGTATGACCTGCGCTGGTTTACCCCGTGCACAGAAGTCGAGCTGTGCGGGCATGCCACTTTGGCCAGCGCCCACGTTCTATGGGAGACGGGTCGGCTGAGGCGGGATGAGCAGGCGCGTTTT
>Ga0187870_1001156_pt1 | contig 25539 bp, 24 predicted proteins | sample June2016WEW_13_1_3_FD_132974 | JGI IMG/M metagenome (GOLD analysis project Ga0187870, IMG submission 132974) | Peatland microbial communities from SPRUCE experiment site at the Marcell Experimental Forest, Minnesota, USA - June2016WEW_13_150 | ecosystem: Environmental > Terrestrial > Soil >... | reverse complement strand
CCCGGACCCGATCACCGTGGCGAGGAAGCTCATCGACTGGTTCGCCGCCGGCGCGGGCCAGGGGAGAAGCCGATGACGAAGGGCACCCCGAGAGTCGACCGGGTCCGCTGCCCGTGGGGCCAGGCCAATGAATGGTGCATCCCCTATCACGACGCCGAATGGGGCGCGCCGGTGCACGACGATGTCCGACACTTCGAGTTCCTCGTCCTGGAGGCGGCACAGGCGGGTCTCAGCTGGCTGACGATTCTGAAGCGACGGCACGGCTACAGGAAGGCATATCGCGGCTTCGACCCGGCGCGCGTGGCGCGCTTCAACGCTCGGGACATCGAGCGCTTGATTGGAGATCCGGGAATCATCCGCAACAAGTTGAAGATCGGCTCGTCGGTGAACAACGCGCGCCGCTTCCTCGAGGTGCGGAAGGAATTCGGCAGTTTCGATGCCTACCTCTGGCACTGGACGGGCGGGAAGCCGACGGTGAACCATTGGACCGAACAGAATCAGATCCCTGCGAGAACCGCGCTGTCAGACGCCATATCCGGGGATTTGAAGGCGCGCGGTTTCTCCTTTATCGGTTCCACGATCATCTACTCTCACCTGCAGGCCGTCGGCGTCGTGAACGATCACCTGGTGAGCTGCTTTCGATGGAAGGAGGTCCAGCTCCCGGTCAGGGGAGGGCGGTTTTCCTAAAAGTCCAGGGCGTTCACCAGGTCCCCCGCGCCGGCGTCACGGGCGTTCAGGGGGGCCAGCCCGTAGCGTTCCTCGATGAGCCTGAGGATCGAGGTCGTATCATACTGCGTGTGGTCGACGAAAGCCTTTCGGGCGAGAGGTGAAATGACGATCGTCGGCACGCGGGTTCCCGGTCCCCAACGGTCGACGACCGGCGGGGCGACATGGTCCCAACGGCCGCCGTTCTCATCGTACGTGATGATGACCACCGTATCCTTCCACGCGGCACTCCCACGGATGCGGTTCACGAGATTCGCCACATGCTGCTGACCGCGGAGGAGGGCCGCGTACCCCGGGTGCTCGTTGTCGGGTCCGAGAGGCTTCACGAAGGACACTGCCGGGAGTGAGCCGGAGTCGACGGCGGCCAGGAAATCCTTCTCGTCCTTCAGATGGACTCGCTTCGCTTCCGTGCCGTCCGCGAAGTGCGCGAAATAGATGAAGGGCTGGTGGTGGAACTGGAAAAGCGGATCCGGCTTCCCTGCTAATGCGTCGTTCCAGCCTCCCGAGTACCACGCCCAGGTCAATCCCCTTTCCGAAAGCCGGTCGCCGATCGTGGGAAAGGTCTGGTTCGGCACAAGGGTCGCCTGGTCAGTCACGGACGGGGGGATGGGATGATTCACGGAAAACGCCGTGTTCACCGCGTAGCCGTCTGGAGTCACGACCTTGTCGGCAACGCCCGTGCCCAGGGCGTCCGGCGGCGCGGCGATTATTCCCGCCGGCGCGTTCGGAAACACGGGAGCCGCCGCGGCGATCAGGAAGATGTGGTTCAGGAATGATCCGCCGAACGCGGCGTGGAAGAAATTGTCGCACAGAGTGTACTGCTGCGCCAGCCGCCCTTCGGGGAGATTCGTTGCATCGATGCAGCTCATCACCAGCCCGCCATTGTCGCTCCACGCGATGAACCGGTCCATTTTGCCGCCGTTGATCTGGAGCTGCTGTGTATAGAAGCGGTGGACGATGTCACCGGTCTGTACGTCCGGCGCGATGTAACGACTGAGGTCGTACGGCTTGAGCGCGGACGCCGGATCCAGGGCTGCGAAGTGCGGGTCCGGGTTCTTTCCGTTGAGCGGGGGCGGCGCCGCGACAAGCGGCGCTCCGTTCCTGTCCGTCTGCACAAGGGACTCGGGCGCCGCATCGGCGATCCCGTTGGCTCCCGGGAACCGGCCGTAGAGAGAGTCGAAGCTCCAGTTCTCCTGGTAGATCACCACGATGTGGTTTACCTTCGCTCGAAGCTGGTCGAGCGCGCTCTGACCGAAACCCTGTCCCGCGCCGGAGGCCAGCAGGAAAGGAAATGCAAGGGCGAGGCAGATCCTCGCCGCCGGGTGTGCCGCCTTCATGCGTGAAAGCTCGGCAGGCAGTGTTAGGATTCAGTGAATTCGATGCGGAGAGGGGCCGAAATCGGGCAGGCTCTCGTTGAATCGTGGTGCCTCTTGGGGTACACTCCGGTCGAATGAACGAGCTCATCACCGTCGTCGAGGATGAGGACGATATCCGCTCCCTTGTCAGCGCCGGGTTGAAGAAGGAGCGCTTCCGCGTGCGGGAGTACGCGGACGGCAAGGGATTTCTCTCGTCGCTCCGCTCGGAAAAGCCCGACCTCGTCGTCCTGGACGTGATGCTCCCGGACACGGATGGGTTTGCGATCTGCCGGGGCATGCGCGCCGACCGGGCATTCGCGGCGATTCCCGTCATCATGCTCACCGCCCGTGCGGAGGAAGCGGACCGTGTGCTGGGCCTGGAGCTCGGGGCCGATGACTACGTCGTGAAGCCGTTCTCTCCGAAGGAGCTGGCGGCCCGGGTGAAGGCGGTGCTGCGCCGCGCATCCCCCGAGGCGGGCAGGTCCCGTATCGAGGTGGCCGACGGCCTTCTCATCGACACGGACACCCTGGAGGCCTCCCTGAACGGCAAACGGCTGGAGCTCACGCAGGCGGAGTTCCGCATTCTTCATCTCCTTGCCACGCGCGTCGGCTGGGTTTTCTCTCGTGAGAAGATCCTGGATCACCTCTGGGGCGACGAGAAGAACGTGACCGACAGGTCGGTGGACGTGCACGTGAAGCACCTGCGGGACAAGCTGGGCCGGGCGGGGAAGATGATCGCGAATGTCCGGGGCGTGGGGTACAAGATCGTCGCACCGGCAGCGGAGCATCGCCCGACGGACAAAAAATGAAGCAGCGCATCTTCCTGCGGGCCTTTGCCGGATACGTTGCGCTGAGCATGCTGGCCGTGCTCGTCTTTGCCTTCTACACCCTGCGGGTCGCGCGCGGGATCTCCCACGATTCGCTCACGCGGGGGCTGGAGAGCGCGGCACGCACGGCCCTGGTATCCGTTGCGCCCCTCATAGGTCAGGGGAGGAGCGCCGCGCTGGACGGGCTCACGGCAGCAGTCGGCAGGGAGGGCCGCGTGCGGCTCACCGTCATCAACCCCGGCGGAGTCGTGCTCGCTGATTCACAGCAGGATCCGGCGGCCATGGAGAATCACTCCGATCGACCCGAGGTTGCCGTCGCGCTCAACGGAGAGGTGGGAACTTCGTCGCGCTTCAGCGGGACCGTGCGACGATGGATGATCTACGTCGCGGTCCCCGTGAAAGACGCGGGGGGCCGTGTGCGGGGGGTCGTCCGCGCCTCCACGTATGCAGAGGAGCTCGAGGCGCTGTCGCGCCGGGGGCGGGGAAGTCTCGCTCTCTTCGCGTCCGTCCTTCTTGCCGCGTGTCTCCTCTCCGCCCTCCTCCTTTCCCGCACGATCTCCTCGCCGCTCAGGGACCTTGCCCAGGTCGTCGGCCGGTTCGCGGCCGGCGATTTCGGGGCGCGGCTTCACCTGCGCCGGCGCGATGAGGTGAAGGCCCTTGCCGACAGCTTCAATGCAATGGGCGAGCGCGTCCAATCGCTGTTCGAGGAGAGGGCCCGGCGGGTGCAGGAGCTGGACGGCATCTTCTCCTCCGTGCAGCAGGGGATCCTGGTGCTCGACCGCGACGGGCGGATCGTGCGGAGCAACAAGGGATTCGAGAAGCTGGCGGGCTCCCTGCCCGTGGAGGGGAGGACCCTCTGGGAGGTCGTCCGGGCTCCCCGACTCACCGAGATCGTCCAGCAGGCGCGCGTGACCGGGCATCGCCAGTCCGAGGAAGTGGAGATCGGTGACAAGTCCGTCCATTGCACGGTGGAGAGGATGGGAGAGCGGGAAGAGCTCATCGTGGTGCTCAACGACACGAGCGACCTGCGGCGCCTGGAGGCGGTCAAGCGCGACTTCGTCGTCAACGCGTCCCACGAGCTGCGCACGCCGCTCACCTCCATCATGGGCTCCCTGGAGATGCTGGAGGGAGCGCTTCGGGGAGAGTCCGCCCGCTGGGTGGAAACGATCCGCCGCAATGCCGAGCGCATGACCGCGATCGTGAAGGATCTCCTCCTGCTCTCGGGACTGGAGGCGCGCGGGGCTGAGCTCTCGGCGGATCGGCTCGACCTCGAGCGCCTGATTCGTGACGTGACGGGAATGTTCGCGCATCGCGCTGAAACGCAGGGGACCGGTCTCGTCCTGGACATGCCTTCACGGCTCCCCCCGATCACGGCGGACGCGTACCTGCTCGAGCAGGTCCTGGTGAACCTGATCGACAACGCCTTGAAGTTCACCGAGGAAGGAGAGGTGCGACTGAGCTGCGCACCGGAAGGCACGGACAAGGTCCGTATCGAGGTCTCGGACACCGGGGTCGGCATTCCCGAAGAAAGCCTGTCACGGGTATTCGAACGATTCTACGTCGTGGACAAATCACGCTCGAGGAAGCTGGGAGGGACCGGGCTGGGACTTGCGATCGCGAAGCACATCGTGCAGAGCCACGCGGGAACAATTGACGTGGAGAGCACCGTGGGGACGGGGACGCGTTTCATCGTCCTTCTTCCGCTGGACTTTCGATCGACGGGCAATTAACAGAAAACTAACACAACCTTCACAGCCGTCTAACTGCACTCCGGGACATTTGCCACGCATGTTATGCAGTTATGAGCTCTCACGAATTTTCCGAAGGAGGAAAAGCATGAAATTCTCCCGCTTTGCAGTTGCGGCAATGATTCTCTGCGCGGCCACCTCAGTGCTGGGCTTCAGCCAGTCCATCGAGCTCGTCGGCGCAGGGGCGACTTTCCCCGCCCCCTTCTACACGAAGCTGTTCGACGAGTACAACAAGCAGTTCGGCGTCAAGGTTAACTACCAGGCCATCGGGTCCGGCGGCGGGCAGACGCAGCTGAAGAACAAGACCGTTGACTTCGGGGCAAGCGACGTCGTCGTCACAGAAGAAGCCGCCAAGTCTTTCCCCATGCCCTTCCTGTCCATTCCCATGATCGCGGGCGCTACGGTCATCACCTACAACCTGCCGGGGAGTCCCGAGCTGAAGCTGACACCCGACATCGTGGCCGATATCTTCCTCGGCAAGATCAAGAGGTGGAATGACGGCAGGATTGCGGCGCTCAACGCCTCGGTGACGCTGCCGAACATTGCGATCACGGTCGTGCATCGGTCCGACGGAAGCGGGACGACCGCGGTCTTCAGCGACTACCTCGCCAAGGTGTCCGACGAATGGAAGAGCAAGGTCGGCGTGGGCCAGTCGCTGAACTGGCCCGCGGGGGTGGGCGGCAAGGGGAACCCCGGAGTCGCCGGCCTCGTGAAGCAGCTGCCGGGCGCCGCCGGCTACGTCGAGCTCATCTATGCCCTGCAGAACAACATGGCGTACGCCACCCTGAAGAACAAGAGCGGGAGCTTCGTGAAGCCCTCGCTCGCCTCGACGAGCGCGGCGGCCATGGTCACAATTCCTGACGACGTGACCAAGGTGAATCTCACCGATACCGAGGCGCCGGACGGATACCCCATCTCTACGTTCACCTGGATCCTCGTCTACCGGGAACAGAATTATGACAACCGCCCGAAGGCGAAGGTGGACGGGATGATGAAGCTGCTCTGGTGGATCACGCACGATGGACAGCGGTATGCCGAGCCCCTGTCCTATGCTAAGCTTCCCAAGGCCGTGGTGGACAAGGCGGAAGTAATCATGCGCTCCGTCACTTTTGGCGGCGCACCGGTTCTCAAGTAGAGCATCTGCCGGGGAGGACAGTGTGAAGAGCGAGCGGACTTCCGACTCAGCCTTCCGCACCCTGCTCGTGCTTGGAGGTATCGCGGTGAGCGTCCTGCTCATCGCGATCTTCTTCTCTCTTCTGCTGTCCTCCCGGCCCGCTCTCGTGGCCAACGGCTTTCGCTTCCTCACCGGCTCGGAGTGGGATCCGGTCACCGACAGCTTTCACTCCCTGCCCTTTGTGGTCGGCACGCTCCTGACGTCACTGATCGCGCTGGTCATTGCAACGGTGTTCTCCCTTGCCCTGGCAGTCCTCATGGGGGAGTATTTCCGTTCGGGTCCGTTCGCCTCCGTCATGCGCACGGCGGTGGAGCTTCTCGCGGGCATTCCCTCGGTCGTCTATGGATTTATCGGACTTTTTTTCTTCGTCCCCGCCGTGCGGGTGCTGCAGGAAGCCGTGGGCGCGCCCCCCTACGGCGTGGGCATTTTCACCTCCGCTCTTCTCCTCGCGTTTATGATCCTTCCCTACTCGGCGTCGATCGGACGGGAGATGATCGGCCTCGTCCCCGGAGACCTCAAGGAAGCCGCGCTTTCCCTGGGAGCGACCCCGTCGGAGACGATCTGGAAGGTCACGCTGCCGTACGCGCGATCGGGAATCCTCGGCGGAGTCCTTCTCTCTCTCGGACGCGCGCTCGGGGAGACCATGGCCGTGACGATGGTCATCGGCAATTCGAATTCGCTCACCTTCAATGTCCTCTCTCCCGGGAACACGATGGCGAGCCTGATCGCCAACGAGTTCTCGGAAGCGTCCAGCAACGTGTATCTGGCAAGCCTCATTGAAATCGCCCTGCTCCTGTTTATAATCAGCACATTGATCAACATCGCGGGAAAGATCGTCGTGAACCGGATGGCGGGTTGAAGAAATGAAGGCGATCCATGGCTCTCAGAAGAGTCTGGACGCGGGCGTTGCGGCTCGGGTACGCGGCGACACCGCGTTCCGGGCGCTCGTGCTGGCCCTGTCTCTCCTTGCCACAATCCCCCTCGTCCTGATTCTCGTATTCATCATCATTCGCGGAGCCTCCTCAATCAACTGGCAGTTCATCACGGAGCTACCGAAGCCGATTGGAGAACAGGGGGGAGGGATTTCCAACGCGATCGTCGGTACCCTCATCCTTGTCGTCATTGCGACGGTGGTGTCCGTTCCCTTCGGCATCATCGCAGGGATATTCCTTTCGGAGAGAGGAAAGAGCCGGCTCGGCACCGTGGCCCGCATCTCGGTGGAGACCCTGATGGGAGTTCCCTCCATCGTCCTGGGTATCGTGGCATACGTCTGGATCGTGCGGCCCATGGGACACTTTTCCGCATTGTCCGGCGGGCTTTCCCTGGCCATGATCATGCTGCCGGTGATTACCCTTTCAACCGAGGAGACGCTGCTCATGATCCCCCTGAGCCTTCGGGAGGCCTCCCTCGCCCTCGGCGTCTCCTACACCCGCACGATCATGAGGGTCGTCCTCCCGGCGGGTTTGAGCGGCATCATCACCGGCGTGCTGCTCGCCGTCGCCCGTGCCGCGGGGGAGACGGCGCCGCTCCTGTTCACGTCATTCGGCAACCCCTTCATGACGGTGAACATATTCAAGCCCATGGCGGCCCTGCCTCACACAATTTTCTACTATGCGACGAGCCCCTATCCGGAATGGCAGGCCCTGGCGTGGGGTGCGTCGTTCGTGCTGCTGGTCATCATTCTTACTCTGAACATCGTGACAAAGCTGGTAACATCAAGATGGAAGATACAGTTCTGAATCCCGAGGCGACCATCCTGGAAACCCGTCACCTTGTTGCCGGATTCGATGGGAAGGACGTGGTGAAGGATATCTCGATTGCCATTCCCAACGGCAAGATCACCGCCATCATGGGGCCGTCTGGCTGCGGCAAGACGACCTTCATGCGGTGCATCAACAGGATGCACGAGCTTGCCGCTAACGCGCAGGTGACCGGGCAGGTTCTCCTGGACGGAGAGGATGTCTACAAGCTCAACCCCATCCTTCTGCGCCGGCGCATCGGCATGGTGTTCCAGAGGCCGAACCCCTTTCCGACCATGAGCATCTACAACAATGTCGTGGCCGGTTACAACCTGAACGGTGCACACGTGGCGCGAGTGGACCGGGACCGCATTGTGGAAGAGACTCTGCGCCGTGTCACGCTCTGGGACGAGGTGAAGGACTCCCTGTACCGGCGGGGCACCTTTCTTTCCGGCGGCCAGCAGCAGAGGCTCTGCATCGCCCGCGCCCTTGCCATGAAGCCCGAGATCGTTCTCCTGGATGAACCGACTTCAGCGCTGGACCCGAAGTCGACGGCGGCCATCGAGGAGCTCATCGTCTCCCTGAAGGGTGTGGTCACCATCGTCCAGGTCACGCACAACATCCCCCAGGCCGCGAGAATCTCCGACTACACGGCATTCATCCATCTCGGCGAGCTGGTCGAGTTCGGCCCGACGAAGACGCTTTTCACGGTGCCCCGGGACAAGAGGACGGAGGAGTACCTCTCCGGAAAGTTTGGATAGGAGGGGCCATGCCCATACCCCAGATGGACGAGCTGAAGGCGCAGCTGGTCGCCTACGGTCAATTCGTCCAGGACATGATCGAAAAAAGCCGACGGGCCCTGGTCTCCCGCCAGCCCGAGCTCCCGCGCGAGATCATCGACACGGACGAGCCGCGGGCCAACAAGACGGAGATCGATCTCGAGGCCGAATGCACGTCCCTGATTGCCCGGCACCAGCCGATGGCGAAAGACCTTCGCACCATCCTCATGGTGATGGGGATCACGAACGATCTCGAGCGCATTGCCGATCACTCGGTGAACATCGCCGAGGCCGTGGTCGAACACATCAACGGCACTTCCCTGCGCCCGGATGATGACGTCCTCGAAATGTTCGAAGAGACCATCCGCATGGTGGACGAGGCGATCCGGGCGTTCATCACCGAGGACCCCGCCCTGGGCCAGAGGGTCTGCGAGTCGGACAACACGGTGGATGACCTGGCCACCCGGATCCTGGAAGCCTTGAGCGCATCGATGACCCGCACGCCTTCCACCGTGCCCGAGAAGCTCGCCCTGTTGAAGATCGCGGGCAACCTCGAGCGGATTGCCGACCTCTCGACGAACATTGGCGAGGACGTGATCTACATGACCCAAGGCCGCGTGATCAAGCACCACCAGGAGGAGGACGCGAGGTAACTCGATGCCCGAACGAGTCGCCGCGATCGATGTGGGCTCGAACGCAATCCGTTTTTTCGCCGCTGAATCCGACGAGCGGGAGGGCTTTCACGTCGTCGCAGAGTCGCGGGAGGCTGTGCGTCTCGGTCACGGGGTTTTCTCTTCCGGGCAGATCGATGCGGCGGCGGGTGCCGAGGCCGCCGCCGGGCTTGCCCAGGCCGCACGGCAGATGACGGAGCTCTCGATCGAGCGTTACCGGGCCGTGGCGACGAGCGCGGTTCGGGAAAGCCGGAATCGACGCGCGTTCGTTCGGCAGGTGCGGGAGACCTCCGGCCTGCGCCTCGAGGTCATCTCGGGATCGGAGGAGATCCGGCTGGTGCACGCGGCGGTGAGACGGCGCATGCCGCTGGGGAAAGATGCCTGGGCGCTTGTCGAGCTGGGGGGCGGGAGCGTGGAGATCGCACTCGTGGACGATTCCCGGGTCAGCTGGAGCGAGACCCACGCCATGGGGGCCGTGCGCCTCATGGAGATGTTCGTGCGCGGGAACTCCGAGCCGAAGGAGTTTTCCCGGCTCATCCAGGAATACGCGGCGACCATCCGGCTGCCCGCAAAGATTGCCGATCGAGGGGTGAAGGGGTTCCTCGCCACCGGCGGCAACATCGAATCCATTGCGCGCATCTGTCAGTTGAGACTCAGCCAGTCCGGAGGACCCCTCACTGTTTCGGCCGATGAGGTGCGGGAGCTCATCGGGAAACTGTCCCGCATGTCCGTCAGCGAGAGGCAGAAGGAGTACGACCTGCGTGCGGACAGGGCAGATGTGATCGTGCCGGCCGCCATCGTCTATGCGCACCTCGCCGACCGCCTGGGCGCCGCCGAGATCGTCGTCCCGGGGGGAGGGGTGCGCGAGGGCATCGTGTATGATCTGCTGCAGAGACGCGCCGTTCGCCGCGAGTCCGATGCGGGCGTCGTCGAGGATGCCCTCCTCCTGGGACGGAAGTTTCTCTTCGACGAAAAGCACGCTCTGCACGTGGCCCGGCTGGCCGGGTCCCTGTACGATCAGCTGATCCACGTGCACGGCATGGGGGATCGGGAAAGGCGCTTCCTGGTGGCCGCGGCGCTCCTGCACGACGTGGGGGGGGTGGTGAGCCTGAAAAGCCATCACAAGCACGCTCTTTACCTCATCGCGCGCTCCGAGCTTCCGGGCTTCACCGCGCGGGAGATGCTGATCGTGGCAACCATCGCCCGCTACCACCGCAAGGCTCCGCCGTCGCCCCTGCACCACGAGTTTGCGCAGCTTTCGCTCGCGGACCGAAACCGCGTGCGGCTGCTCGCCGGCCTGCTGCGCATTGCCGATGCCCTGGACAAGGAACACCGGCAGAAGATCCAGGACATCGCGGTCGTCCGCAGGGGGACGGAGCTGCAGATACGGGCGAGCGGCGCCGACGACGTTCTCCTCGAGCAGTGGGCCCTGAGGAAGAAGGACGATCTTTTCCGCGAGGTCTTCGGTCTCGACGTCACGCTCGCGAGGAATGGAGCCGGCACCGATGGCTGAGCAGATGCCCGATCTGAACGATCCCCGGCTTTTCATCGACCGGGAGCTTGGCCTCCTGGACTTTTTCCGCAGGGTCCTGGAGGAGGCGCAGGACCCTGCCAACCCGCTCCTGGAGCGGGTCCGCTTTCTTTCGATCGTGAGCTCCAACCTTGCAGAGTTCTTCATGGTTCGCGTTGCCGGTCTCAAGCAGCAGATCGAGGCGGGGGTCGCCGAATACTCCCTCACGGGACTCACTCCCGCCCAGCAGCTGGAAGCGGTTCGCGCGCGGGCCCAGGAGCAGATGCATGAGACGCGCGCCTGCCTGCGCGAGCTTCTCCCGCTGCTCGAGGCCGCAGGAATCCGTATTCTCGACTATGCATCGCTGGGCCCCGAACAGCGGGCGGAGGCGGACCGATACTTCCAGCAGATCGTCTTCCCTGTACTGACGCCGCTTGCCGTGGACCCCGGACGGCCGTTTCCCCACATCTCGAACATGAGCCTCAACCTGGCCCTCGTCATTCGGGATTCCTCGGGCACGGAGCGCTTCGCACGCGTCAAGCTGCCCGCCACCCTGCCCCGCTTCCTCGAGCTGCGGTCCGCGCGAGGGCTCGATGGCTCGGGCGTGAGGGGGCTGCTCCTGCTCGAGCAGCTCGTCGCGGCGAACGTCGGATCGCTCTTTCCCGGGATGCAGGTCACCCAGTCGCATCCATTCCGCGTGACCCGGGACGCGGAGGTGTCCATCCAGGAGCTGGAGGCGGAAGACCTCCTGGAGACGATAGAAAAGGGAGTACGGCAAAGGCGGTTCGGCCGGGTCGTGCGGCTCACGGTGGACACGGCGATGCCGGCGGCCATTCGCGACATCCTGACAGAAAACCTCGAGGTCGACCCCCGCGACGTGTACACGATGGAGCCGCCCCTCGGCATGAGCGACCTCGAGCAGCTGCACGGCCTCGAAAGGCCAGAATTAAAATACGCACCCTTCGTTCCTGCGCTCCCCGCCGGGCTGGAGGATGGGGAGAGCGACATCTTCAACGCGATCCGGCGCCAGGACATCCTCCTTCACCATCCCTACGATTCCTTCGATCCCGTGGTGGATTTTCTGGACGCGGCCGCCCGGGACCCCGCTGTGCTCGCCATCAAGCAGACCCTCTACCGGGTCGGCCAGAACTCCCCCGTCGTAGAGGCTCTCCTGGAGGCGGTCCGCCGCGGCAAGCAGGTGGCGGTGCTGGTGGAGCTGAAGGCGCGCTTCGACGAGGAGAGCAACATCGAGTGGGCCCGCGCCCTGGAAAGCGAAGGCGTGCACGTCGTCTACGGTCTCCTCGGGCTGAAGACCCACTCGAAGATCGCACTCGTCGTCCGGCAGGAGAGCGATCGTATCCGCCGCTACGTGCATCTCTCCACGGGCAACTACAACGCCGTGACCGCGCACCAGTACACCGACCTCGGGCTTTTCACGTGCGACGACGCGATTGGTGCGGATGCCTCCGACATCTTCAACTACCTCACCGGCTACTCCGACAAGCGCACCTACCAGCGGTTTCTCGTGGCACCGATCAACCTGCGAAGCGGGCTGGAGGCGCTGATTCGCCGGGAGATGGAGCAGAGCCGTGCCGGTGGGGAGGGGGCCATCATCATCAAGATAAACGCCCTGGTGGACAAGGCGATGATCCAGCTCCTCTACGACGCGTCACGGGTCGGAGTGCGGATCGAGCTGCTGGTGCGGGGAATATGCTGCCTGCGCACGGGCGTCCCGGGCGTGAGCGAAAATATCCGCGTGAAGAGCATTGTGGGGCGCTTCCTCGAGCACAGCCGGGTCTTCTGGTTCCGCAACGGCGGCAGCGAGGAGATGTACCTCGGGAGCGCCGACCTCATGGGACGCAACCTCGACCGACGCGTGGAGATTCTCTTCCCCGTCCTGGATCCGCGGCTCATCCGGCAGGTAAAGACCGAGGTCCTGGACACGTGCCTGGAAGACACCGTGAAGGCCCGGATCATGCAGGCGGATGGAACCTGGCGGCGTGCCGAGGCGCCTCGCGGCCAGGCGCCCCTGGATTGTCAGGCCGAGCTCATCAGAAGGCGTCTGGTGGCAGCGGCGAGGACATGAAATGGAGATCTACTTTCTTCGGCACGGTGATGCCAGAGCGGCGGAGGACTGGAAGGGCAGCGACGCCGAGCGCCCTCTGAGCAAAGAGGGGACTGCCCGAATGAAAAAGGAGGCCGCGGCCATCGTTCTTCTGCGCCCTGCGCTGGAGGCAATCCTCACCAGCCCGCTGGTGAGGGCGCGGCAGACAGCGGAGATCGTAGCCAGGAAACTGAGGCTGGCGAAGGGGCTGTTCGTGGAAGAGCGGCTTGCGCCGGGGTTCGGAACGGCGGAGCTGAAGCGGATACTGGCGGAGCGTCACTCCCTTCGAGGGCTCCTGCTCGTGGGACACGAACCGGACTTCAGCAGGGTCATCTCTGCATGCACCGGCGGGGGGCGTGTCGAGTGCAAGAAGGGCAGCCTTATCCGGCTGGATATGGATGATCCGACTTCTCTCACGGGCATCCTCGTCTGGCTGCTTCCGCCCCGCGTGCTTGCGCCAAATCCACCTTCGGTGGTGCCAAATCCACCTTCGGTGGTGCCGTGAGCACGGAGATCGAAGCCAAGTTCCTCGTCACCGGGCGTGGCACGAGTGACCGGATCCTCGCCCTCACGCATCTCGGCAGCTACTCTCTCCTCGAAGGCAGAACGGAGATCGTCCACGATGTGTACCTGGACACCGCGGACCGTGCGCTCCTCTCGGCCGGGTACGCCTGCCGGCGCCGGGAGCAGGAAGGACCGCCCTTCATCACCATCAAGTCCATTGCTCCGCACCGCGGCGCGGTGCATCGCCGGGAGGAGCTGGAGGTCGTCATTCCGAACGACCCCGCCCCCGACCCCGCCGCGTGGCCAGCCTCGGAAGCCCGGGAGATGGTGCTCGGACTCATCGGGGAGAAGCCCCTGGAAGAGATGTTTCGCCTGAGCCAGACCAGGTTCGTCAGGCGTGTGGTCGACGGTGAACGGCACGTCGCGGACTGCAGCCTCGATGACGTTCGAGTCGGGGAGGGCGAGGCCGAGCATCGCTGGTCCGAGCTGGAGGTCGAGCTCGCCCCGGCGGGGACGGAAGTGGATCTCGCCGCGATGTCCGGCTGGCTTCGCGTCACCCTGGGCCTGCATCCCTCCATCGGCTCGAAGTTCGAGATGGCCCTGGATTCCGTGGGTCCGGCGGGCGCCACGGGAATGCGGGCGAATCGGCGGCCCGCCGACACGCGAGCCGACGCGCAAACGGAAAAGTCGATCTTTCTCGAGGCGCCGGAGGACCTCTCGGGTGGGCTCCCATTTCCGGCTCTCGCCGCCATGGGGTACAGGGCGACGGTGCGCCGGCAGCAGACGGACCGTCTGACCTTCTTCGACACGCACGACGGCGTGTTCCTGAAAAAAGGGCTTACAGTCGCATATTCCCAGACTGCGGGAGCCTGGCGCCTCTGCGAAGGAGAAGACGTGAGGGCTGAGCAGAATGGACCAGCGTCGGCGCCTCCTCTTGAAGGTGCATATGCTTCGGCCATGCAAGCAGTCTCTGCTATTCCTCCTTCCATCCCCTTCCTCGACGCCGGCCTCGTCGAGACCGAATACGGCATTGTGGGATTCGTCGCGCATCTGCTTCGCATCCGCGCGCAGCAATGGTCGTTCCTCGTGCCCCTGGAAGAGTCCAACCCGCGGACGCTGCTCCGCCTCGTGGTCACCGGCCCTTCGACGGGATGCGCGTATTTTTCCTCCCTGCTCCAGGCGCGGCTTGGCTTCCGGGTCTCACGCGCGCCGCTTGTCGAAAGGGGTCTCTCCCTGCGGGGCCTTTCGGCACCCGGCGCGCCGCTTCCCGCCGAGTTTCGGGTGACCCCCGACGACACGGTCGGACATGCGTGCAGCCGGATATTTCGGGGCGAGGCATGGAGGATGAGGGCGAATGCACGAGGCGCGATTCACGATCTGGACCCCGAGTTCGTCCATGACCTGCGGGTCGCCACTCGACGCGCGCGGAGCGCCTTGCGGCTGTTTTCCCGCATTCTCGAACCCGGGGAGGCTCGTGTTCTCGCCGCCGACCTCGCGTGGATTGCCCGTCTGCTGGGGGCGACGCGGGACCTGGACGTTCTCATGGCGCGGCTGGACGAGCAGTTCGGCACGGCGGAAGCCGATCCCGGCTTTCGCGCACTCGTCCGTGACCGACTTGGCGCGCGTCGGGCTCGGGCACTGTCCGAGCTGGTGGAGTCGATGACCTCAGGGCGGTTCAGCGAGCTGCTGCGCCGGCTGGAATTGCCGGGGGAGCTCCCCGCGGGGCAGAGCGCGGCCGGCAGAGACGTGGCGGCAGGCTCCCCGCCGGCGCGCCGCTTCGCCCGCCGGCGGATCGACAGGGCCTTCACGAACCTGGCGCCTTGGATCGATCGCCCACCGGAGAGCCTGAAGGACTCGGAGCTGCACCGCATCCGCATCCTCTTCAAAAGGCTGCGCTACATGTGCGAGTTCTTCCGGCCTTTGCTGGGAGACGATGGGGCGGCCCTGATCGAAGCATTCGTCGGCTTCCAGGATTGTCTCGGTCTCCACCAGGATGCCGCGACCGCACTCCGTATGCTCTCCGGATTGCTGGCAGAGACCCCCCCTGACCTCCGCTCCGAGGAGTTTCTTCTCTCGGTGGGCGCAATGCTCCAGGTCCAGCGAGACATCCAGAGGGCCCAACGGGAGAGGTTTGCCCGCCGCTGGAAGTCTGCGTCCGAGCTCGTCGATTTTTGGAAGAGCCTGAGCGGCGCGCTGAGGGACACGGAATGAAGACAATCGCGGTCTACAACATCAAAGGGGGGGTCGGAAAATCCACGACGGCGGTCAACCTCGCCTGCTGTGCCGGGCGGGATGGGCAGGCGACACTTCTCTGGGACCTCGACCCCCAGGGTGCGGCGGGGTACTACCTGGGGCAGGCAGGCGGAACGGGAAGAGGGAGCGGGAAGCTCACCCGGGGAAGGGAACGCCTCAGGGATCTCGCCGCAGCGACTCCGTACCCGAATCTCGATCTGATTCCGTCGCGCTTCTCGTATCGTCGGCTGGACATCCACCTGCACAACCAGGCGCACCGGCGGACCGTCTTGGCAAAGCTTCTCGCGCCCCTCGCCGCAATCTACCGATGGGTATTCCTCGATTGCCCGCCCAGCATCACGCTGCTCTCCGAGAACATCTTCTCCGCCGCAGACCTCCTGCTCGTGCCGCTCGTGCCGACGCCTCTTTCCCTCCGCACGTATGAAGAAATCGTGGTGTTCTACCAGCGCAAGGGCCTTGATCGCACAAGAGTGCTCCCGTTCTTCTCCCTCGTCGAGCGCCGCAAGAGGATTCATCGAGAAACCATGGAGATATTTGCCGCCCGTGAGAGCCGTGTCTGCCGTACGGTCATCCCCTCCCTTTCAGAGGTCGAGAGGATGGCGCTGACCAGGCGGCCTGTTGCATTCTTCCGGCCGCGCTCCGAAGCCGGCCGGTCATATGCCGCGCTCTGGAAGGAAATTTCCGCTGCTGCGGAGCTTTCCGACGGCCCGGGGAGGGGAACGTCATGAAGAAGGAGAGGCATGCGGGATCTGCCGAAAGCGCCCGGGAGCTCCTCCAGGAGCTTGCGCTGCTCCGCGCCCGGGTCGACGAGGCCACGGAGCAGTTCAGTCTCGGGGTGAAGGCTCGAATCGACGAGATCCGCCACGCCATGACGAGCGGGGACACGCCGGACGCCGGCCATGTCCTGATTGAACCGAAGCTGGTGGAGAAGATGGTGCGCCGCTTGAAGCTCCTTTCCACGCGCCAGCCGAAAGGGCGCGCCAAGGACCTGAAGCGGATCCAGGACCTCGTGACGTCACTCAGCGAGGCAGTGCTGAGCAGGGAATGACCGCCCTGCGCTCCGCGCGCCAGTACTCGATTTCAATCGAGGGAACCCTCCAGCGGCTCTACGAACAGGCTCCCCGGGTCGCGCTCGGCTCGACTGACCGCATCGTGATCCTGAGCGACCTCCACCTCGGCGATGGAGGGGCACATGACGATTTTCGGCAGAATGCCGGGATGGTCCAGGAGGTCCTTCGCGGCTACTATCTCGAGGCCGGTTACTCGCTGGTGCTCAACGGCGACATCGAGGAGCTTCAGCGATTCAGCTACGCCAGGATCCACGCGCGCTGGGAGCCGCTCCTGGCTCTCTTCGAGGAGTTTCGCCGGCGCCGGACCCTGTACAAGATCATCGGCAATCACGACCAGGGGCTGCGGGCCGTGGTCGAGACGCGCATGTCCGACACCCTCCTCGACGCGGTCTGCTTCACGATCCAGGGAGATACGATCTTTCTTTTCCACGGGCACCAGGCCACCATCTTCTTCGAGCGCTTCAACGACGTGTCCGGTTTCTTCCTGCGTCACGTGGCCAACACGCTGCGGATCCCCAATGTCCCGGTGATGTACGAGAGCCGCAAGAAGTACCTCACCGAGCACCGGGTGTATGCGTTCTCCAGCAGCCGCAAGGTCGTCTCGATCATCGGGCACACGCACCGGCCGCTTTTCGAATCCCTGTCGAAGATCGACACGCTGCGCTTCAGGATCGAGCAGCTCTGCCGGGACTACCCTTCCATGTCCCCCCGCGCGCGGATGGCCATCGAAACAGCGATCGGCGCCTGCCGCCGCGAGCTCGCGCGTGTGTGGGAAAAGGACCGGGAGAACGGCCTTCGCAGCAGCCTCTACAACGAGCAGATCAGCATCCCCTGTCTCTTCAACTCGGGGTGCGGAATCGGCAAGCGGGGAGTGACGGCCCTGGAAATTGCGAATGGAGAGATCGCCCTGGTCCACTGGTTCGACCGCACTCGCACGAGCGGCACATGAAGGAGGACGGCAGGCCGGCGGAACGCCTGGGCGCGACGGATTTCTACCGTTCCGTTCTGAAGCAGGACAAGCTTCAATACGTGTTCACCCGGATCAGGCTTCTCGCCTGAGGATCGGCTTCCGCGAGGATTTTTATGGCCTTTCCACCTAACAGGAAATTCGTCCTTTCTTAAACGAGGGCTAACAATCGGCATGCAACCTATCTCGGAACATGCGGGAAATGAACGGGCGGACACGTGTCGAATCAGGGATCGCTGCCGTCATCTTCGACTGGGCAGGAACGATCGTGGACTTCGGATGCTTCGCGCCAACCGTCTCGATCGTGGAGACCTTTGCGCGGCGGGGCGTGACGGTCACCCTTGCCGAGGCCCGTGGACCGATGGGGCTGGAAAAGCGCGAGCATCTCCGGCGCCTCCTCGCGGAAGAACGCATCCGCGGACAGTGGAAAGCCGCAACGGGGGCGGATCCGGCCCCGGCAGACGCTGACTCTCTGTACGAGGACCTGGAGCCGCGCCTCGTGCAGGCGGTCAAGAGCCATTCCGCCCTCATCCCGGGAACCAGGGAGCTGACGGATGAGCTGCGCACGTGGGGAATCAAGATCGGGTCCACGACGGGCTACCTGCGCCCCCTCATGGACATCCTGACCGCGGAAGCGGCTCACCAGGGTTTCTTTCCGGACGCCGTCGTGTGCCCTTCTGAGGTTCCCGCGGGCCGGCCGTGTCCATGGATGTGCTTCCTGAATGCCATCACGCTCGGTGTCTATCCTCCGCGGCGGATCGTGAAGATCGGCGATACCCCCGCCGATGTGGAGGAAGGCCTGAACGCGGGCATGTGGACCATCGGGGTGACCCTCTCCGGCAACGAGGTCGGCCTCGCCGAAACGGAACTGGCGGCCCAGAGCGATGACGAGCGGAACGCGCGATTGGCGGGGGCGGAACGTCGGCTGAGGAAGGCGGGCGCCCATTACGTCACGGAGAGCGTGGGCACCTGTCGGGCGGTGCTGGCGCGGATCGAGGAGCGGATCATCAGGGGAGAGCATCCGAGCTCGGCGAATTCACACGGACTGAAGGGATCCGCAAGCGAGATCTAGCGAACGGGGCGCACGGTCTGCAAACCGTTCCCCCCCCCATCCGGGTCCCCGCGTAACGAGGACTTCACGGAATCTTAAACGCTGCTTCACACTCGCGCCGTACATTCCATGCCAGGAGGACTGCAATGTCGCGAAAGAGCGTCCTGACGTCGATGCGCACCCTGCATCTGTGCGAGCTGTGTGGGGATGAGATCACGCACGATGTGGTCCGGGTGGACGAGGGCCGGATCTACCACTTCCGCTGCTTCCGGCGCCACGTGCCGGAGATGGAGCTGGGATTTTACGAGTGTCCCAAGTGCCGCACTCTGGGCCGCTGCTGGGACTGGAGCGGGAAGAGCTGGCGTGCGTGCACCCTGTGCGCCGGCAGCGGTTATCTGGCCGCTCACGGCGAGGCGTGCGGGAACTGAACACTCGATGAGCTCGGACACAATTCCCGAAAACCCTTACGTTCTGCTCACGCCCGGCCCGCTCAGCACGACCCCGACGGTAAAGGCGGCCATGCTGCGTGACTGGTGCACATGGGACGATGACTACAACGGCATCGTGCAGGACGTGCGGCGCCAGCTGGTGGAATTGGCCACCCCGCAGGAGGGCTACACGAGCGTCCTCATGCAGGGATCCGGGACCTTCTGCGTCGAGGCGACATTGGGAACAGCCGTTCCCCCCGGCGGCAGGATCCTCATCATTGCAAACGGGGCGTACGGACAGCGGATGGCGCTCATTGCCGAGCGGCTGCGCATCCCCCACACGCTTCTGCGCTCTGCGGAGACCGCCTGGCCGGACACGGGCCTGGTCCGGGAGACGCTTCGCGCCGATCCCTCCATCACCCACGTCGCCGTGGTCCACTGCGAAACCACGACGGGCATCCTCAACCCTTTGACGGAGATTGCAGCCGTAGTACAGGAGAGCAGGCGTCTCTTCATTGTCGATGCAATGAGCAGTTTCGGCGGCATCCCCATGGACATCGGGAGTCTCGGCATCGACTTCATGGTGAGCAGCGCGAACAAGTGCATCCAGGGCGTGCCGGGATTCGGGTTCGTGATTGCCCGGAGGAGCGTGCTGGAACGATGCGCGGGCTCTGCGCGCTCGCTGTCGCTTGACCTGTATTCCCAGTGGCGCACAATGGAAGATGAAAAAGGAAAATGGCGGTTCACGTCTCCGACCCATGTGGTGCGGGCATTCGCAAAGGCCCTGGAAGAGCTTCACGCCGAAGGCGGCGTGACGGCTCGACACGGGCGTTACAGCGAGAACCATCGTGAGCTCGTCCTCGGCATGACCCAGCTCGGGTTTTCCTGTCTCCCCGACGAGCGGCTGCGCTCTCCGATCATCACCTCCTTTCTGGATCCTGCGGCTCCCGGCTATTCCTTTGCCGCCTTCTACGCCGCGCTGAAGGCACGGGGATTCGTCATCTACCCGGGCAAGGTGACACAGGCGGACACGTTCCGCATCGGCACGATCGGCGACGTGTCTCCCGCCACCATCCGTTCGCTCATCGCGGCCGTTCGTCAATCGATGACCTGGTGATTATTTCACAGAAAAGCCGTTCTTTTTTCATCACAGCTTAACAGGGGCAGCGTAGATCTGGATGGCCGAAGACCGAAGGAGCGGCCACGATGGACATCAAGATCAGAAAATTCGATGTGCACCATGTCATCGACGTGAGCGGCGAGGTAGACGTGTACAACGCGCATCGGCTGAAAGACGTCGTCCGCACCATGATACAGAAGCAGGTCCGGGTTTTTATCCTGAACTTGAAAAAAGTGACCTATGTCGATTCCAGCGGCATCGGGGCAGTGCTCGCCATTCACGCCCTGCTCGCGCACGAGGGCATGGAGTTCAGGATCGTCAATGTCGCGCGCACCGTCATGCGCGTCCTGGAGCTCACGAGGCTCGTCGGCTTCCTGCCGATCATGTCCACTGAGCTTGAGGCCATCGAGTCGATTGCGGCGAAGGAACTGAATGCCTCCGGTCTACATATGCCGGAGAGCTCCGCTGAAAAAAGGATCACCCGAACATGAGAATGCCGGGGGGATACTCACCGGCATTTCTTCCGTCGTCCCGGCAAACCATAATGAAATTCACGCTTTTTTCACATTTTGATAACCGTTAGTTAACCGAAAACCATTTTCATCGGGTCAACCCTACTTCTCGAAAGGAGCTGAGATGAAAACGAATCGTGTCTTTATCCTTGTGGTTCTTCTCATTGCAGCGGTCGGCTTCACTGCCGGCACAGAGGGTATCACCCTCCTCGCAGACAGTAGCATGCCTGCTGGCCCAGTGCTAGGTCAGCCCGGATCACTGCTTGAAGTGTATGGGGTTATTGATGCCGCCCTGCGCATCGCCACCAACGCTAACCCCATAGACAACACCAATTTTGGCTTTTCCCAAGGCCTGATCAACGGTAGCCGTTTCGGTATCCGGGGGACCGAAGGACTGGGTGCCAGCTTCAAAGCCATTTACGATTTGGAAGGCGGTGTCATTGTTCCGGTTGGCCAACTCGATCAGCAGGGGCAGATTTTTGGTCGCCAGGCCTGGGTAGGCGTGAGCAGTGACTACGGCAAGCTCACCTTTGGTCGGCAGTACGGCACCTTCAGTGATGCAATAGGCGCCGGAGACGTGTTCGGTGTAAATCATGGTAACCAATCCTACTGGAGCAGCAGTAATACTACTGGTGGTGCAAATAACTACGCTTCGAATGACGCCGTAAATGCTTTTTTCCTTCAGGAATCGGGTCTTCGATGGGACAATTCCATCAAGTATGATGCGAATTTCGGCGGGGTGACCGTCGGCGCTCAGGCCATGTTGAGTGGCATCCCGAATGGTACCAACATAGGTAATTATTCCGAGAATACCATGTATGCAGTCAGCATCGGCTACAATAGCAAAAACTTCCCTGTCGCAGCTACCGTGGGATATCAGCTTGAGACGGACGTAAACTATTTGACCCACCAGGATGTTGGCGGCGGGATCAAATATGCGTTCGATCCGACGGATGGTGTCTACGCGTTTTACTTTCACTCACAGTTTGAGGGAGGTGCCCCAGGATTCACCAGAATCAACCCGAATGATAGTGAATTATCGTCCGGCACGAGTCTGGGCCGCATTGATGATATCTTCAACGTGGCGGTGAACTACTATGTGACTCCATCCCTTAACCTGATCGCTTCGTACTACCTCGACTACGCACAGAATATTGTTGTTTCCTGGGATACTGGTACGCGCAACAGCTTCCTCCTTGTCGCTGATTACTATTTCACCAAAAATTTTGATGTCTACCTGGCCGGTTCGGATACCATGTTCAGCGGCAATCTGGAAAACACGAGCAACGGCGGCGATGAATTCAGTAATAATACTGGCCATACAGTTAGTAACGTTTTTTCCGCCATGTTGGGTATGCGTTTCCGTTTCTAGCTGGAGTTGGTTATTTTATCAGTGAGTTGAGTTGATAAGGGCCGGGAAAGTTCTCTTTTCCGGCTTTTTCTTTGGACTCGAAAACCCACTTCTGCGGCCCTTGACTGAAGGTAGTAGAGGCTCTATCTCCCCTTGAGCGGATGATCGCGATAAATATCCGGCAACAGATAGCCCTTGATCAGCAAACGGAGCACAAGGTCAACATCGTCGATGTCTCGACCCGAGCGGGTCTGCGACCCGACGTTCTGTGGTCCTCTCGCGCCCGCGAGCGCCTGCATTGCGGCTTGTTGCGCTGGCGTTGTTACAGGCGCAATACCCGTGCCTTGCGGCGGCACAGCCTTCGTCGTTGCCATCCCCGCCGTACCTGGATTTTCGAGGAAATCCTTGAGCGAGTTAGCCGCGAAGTCCTGTGTTGCTTGATCGTTTTTGTACTTATCACTCCAGGCAAGAGCTATGGCTGCGGGTGCGGGAATCGTATTGTTCTGGATGAATCCTCGAACTTGGTTCTTAAACTGCTCAACAAGCGGAAGCTCGTAGGTATGCCTGCTCGGATCCTGACGAGCGCTTCCCGCCGCGGCTCTTGCCTGCGCATCAGTGAGGTCGACGTATTCCTTGAGAACACCCTCCGGCAGGTTCTGGTACACGGACTGCACGATAGCCTCGCGCGACGGCCAGACCTGGAACAGGTCGCCGACGGTGGAAATGTCGCGAATAAACTCCAGCCGCGGCCAGTTCGATTCCTTCGAAAGCTCTTTGTACGCTGGCCAGACCAGAAATGAGTATTTGCTTGGGATGTCGGCCTCGGACCAGAGCGAAAAAATGTCATCCGCGATACGGTTGGCAAGCTCCAGCTTCCTGTCGGGTTGGGCGTAGAGTCCCGTTGCCGCCAGGACAAGCATAAAAATCGCGTACCACCTCATTGTCGCCTCCCTCTGCCAGTCTTTCCCTCGGGCTGACATGAGGTTAATGCGACCGGCCTCTGTTTGAAATCCGCAGGTTTCATCATTTTTGAGCTCTGATAAGATGAGTAGAAATAACTACCCGCTGGGCGACTACTCGTCCGCCAGGTGATGGCGGATTGCATATATGGCAGCCTCGGTGCGGTTGGCCGCGCCCGTCTTCTCGAGAATGCTCTGAACGTGGTTGGCTACCGTGTGCAGGCTGATGAAAAGGCGCTCCCCGATCTGCGCGTTGCTCAGTCCTTCACTGAGAAGTCGAAGAACATCGATTTCTCGCTCACTGAGAGAATCAGGGTATTCACGCCGGCCCGGCTTGCCCTGAATCACGGAACTCTGAACCTTCTCGAGCCTTTCCGTCAGATGGACAAGACCCGAGTGCTCCGCAATCTGGCTGGCCTCGCGCGGCAGAGGTCGAGGATTTTCTGCGCTTCGGTCTTTGCTGCGGTGTGAAGGAGAAACTCAGCGTAATCCCGACAGGTATAGGCCAGTTCGAGGACAAGGCCGTTGGCGCGGCAGAAGACGAGAGCGGAGTCGAAGTGCTCTCGTGCGCGGGGAGCATCGCCGCTGGTGGAAGCCAGGAGCGCGAGGATGTGATCCGCTGCAAGGCCCTGGTAAGGGGACACGACCAAACCCCTGAAGGGGAGGAGCGCCTGGTAATGCCGCGCGGCAGACTCACGGTCATTGCGGATCGCAGCGATCAGGCCGCGCCCCACGCTGACAGTTACAGCGTCCCCACGCCGCAAGCCGCCTACAACAGGGACTTTCAACGCTGCGGCCTCTGCCACCGCCAGCGGCAATGGTTCGCCCGTCACCCATGCCGCGTAGGGGATCAGGAGAGCGAGGAGGCCTTCCCAGTGGAAAGGCAACACGGCGCGGTCGGCTTCTACCTCGACTTTCTGCAAAAGCTCGGCCGCATGAGCCGGTTCTCCTGTTTCGTAGTCGAGGAGAACCCTGCTGGCGCGGTTGATGACCAGATATGACGGGTCGGCGAGGGCCAGGGCCATGTCGGTGACCTCACGCGCCGCTCTCAGCTCGCCCCTCTGGCGATGCACCGAGGCAGAGGTGATCGACGATATCGCGGTCCAGAGACGTGTTTGCAGGCGGTCAGCAAGCGCGAGGAGCAACCGGCTCTGCTTTTCCGCCTCCACGATACGCCCCAGACCCAGAAGGGCCACACAAATGATCGCCCGGCACACCGCTTCTATCCAGAGATCGCCGCTTTCAAGGGCAAGTCGAATCGCTTCCTCTTCCATTTGGCAGGCTCTTTCGAAGTGGAGCTCATCGCTCTCGATGAGTCCCCAATCGGAGAGTGCGTACGTTTCCTGCTGACGGTTTCCTGACTTCCTTGCGGACTGCAGTGCGCGTTCAAAGATGGAGACTGCCCTCTCATAGTCGCCCGTGTCATGATAGACGGTAAGGCCATATAACCCGCCCAAGGCTTCTCCCCTCAAGGAGCCGGGACCGGGAAGAGAAATTGCCCTCTCAAACCTCTCAAGAAGCTTTGTCAGGTTCGCTGGTTTCTCCGTTAGGATCAGGGGTTGCTCAAAAATGTGGACCGCGTTGTCTATTTCGCCATTCTGTATGAACAGGTCAAAGGCCTGCGCGTGAGTTTCAACCGCGTCGTTGAATTTTCCAAGGCCGTGCTGTGATTGCGCCAGCCCGAACAACAAGCGGGCAGTATCAAGCGGGGAGCATTTGCCCTTGCCCAGATCGAGGGCGCGGCTGAGCTGTTCGAATGCATCCTCGAATCCGTACAACCGCAGCGCCCGCTCGCCTGCAAGCCGGTAGTACTCAAACGCCTTCCCTGAGTTTTCCTGCCCCGCGGCATCGAAGTGGCGCGCAAGCTCCCCTGCGCGAGCTTCAACGTCCTGACCGAGGTGGCGTTCAAGCGCTTCGCCTATTCTCAGGTGCAGCGCGGATCTTCTGGGGCCGGGAATCTGCTCCCTCACAACGACTTGGATCAGGGCGTGCGTGAACCTGTACTGCGCAGGTTTCTCAATTATTTCCTCAATAAGTCCGTGGGTGAGAGCCTCTTTCAGGAACGCTTCGATGTCCGGGCTCTCTTCGCCCGTAATCTCTCGAAGAAGAGACGACTCGAACTCACGCCCGCGGATGGAGGCCGCCCCCAGCGCGTCTCGACATGCCGCGGACAGCCGTTCGAAACGACCCTGAATCGCCAGCCGGACTTTCTGAGGAATGTAGGTCTCCCACGCCTGGGCGCTCGCCGCGGAGCCAGCGTCCAGCAGCCCCTTGTGCTGGAGGAGCCGTGTGGCTCTAGCCTGCGCGTGGGAATGACCCGCATCGGCGACGACCTCCGAAAGAGCGCTCAGGATTCCCTTGTTCTGCGGGGAGCCTCTGGACCCTGGTAGAAGCGAGGTCAGCAAATGACAGTCCAGACCCTGCTGACATCGTGTGAATGAAGCTCCATTGACAGGTATTGGCGTCTGCCCGTATGCAGAATGCATGAAAAGATCTCGACCGGCTCCGCTCATCCTCGGGCATCGCGGGTACCGCGCGCGGTTCCCCGAAAATACGCTCCTTGCTTTCCGTGAAGCGCTCGGGGCGGGGGCCGGCGGGATCGAGTGCGATCTGCAGAAGAGCACGGACGGTCGCTACGTCATCATTCACGACCCCGGCACGGAGAGGGTCACCGGCGCGGCGCTCGACGTG
>Ga0187870_1001148_pt1 | contig 25633 bp, 26 predicted proteins | sample June2016WEW_13_1_3_FD_132974 | JGI IMG/M metagenome (GOLD analysis project Ga0187870, IMG submission 132974) | Peatland microbial communities from SPRUCE experiment site at the Marcell Experimental Forest, Minnesota, USA - June2016WEW_13_150 | ecosystem: Environmental > Terrestrial > Soil >... | reverse complement strand
TTTATTCTAATTTTATGTGTGGTTGCATCAACCAATTTAAGCATATTTTGCCCATCACTGAAGGATTGAATTAACGGACAATTTATCTTCCCTCAGTATTTACTACTTGTCTCAGTTCATCAAGCGTTCCAAGTACAATACGAATTGAGGCCCTAGTCTGCGGCGTGTGTTTCAAAGAAATAATCGGATCTTTTCTCAGTTTATCAATGATATTGTAGTCAGGAGCCTTAAATCTAATCTCAACGAATGTGTCTTCCATTACTTCAAGATTCTCCGCGATTTGTGCCAGGCTTTTCACATCATTATCCATTTTCTTTTTCAGGTCGCTTTTGGATTTCGCCGCGAATGTGTGATCTATCTCTTCTTTTAGCTTATGAATGCCCTGAATCAACTCGCATGCTCTTTTCTTATGTATGGAGTCATGAACCATCTCTGGGAACTCCTCAGCAATCGTTTGCATGCTCGACGTTATCTCACATTGGCCATATGGCGAAGAGAAAACGAGATAGTCCTTTATCAAATTGTATTTCTTTTTTATCACTACGAAAATGTTATTCGCATTTTCAATGACCGTATTTAAATCGTCTTTGTTCATGTTCATGGTCGTTCCGACTCTTCATTATTATCTGCAACTTTCTACCATGATATCGTTCCATATGGCGTAACGTTAATTATATTATTTAGAAGAGGCAACTATGGGGAAAGATTACTATATACTGATTCTAACTGTTATTATGCTTCTGAATGAGGTTGTCATCAATAATAACGGCAACATGAAGCTTCGAATCAAATTTTTCTACAATATATACACTGAACACAATTATGGAACTATGAAGCCTATTATCGCAAAATAGCTCAAGCATGTTATCCAGAACGCTATTTGTTAAAGAGGGACCTGCAAATATAATTAAGCTCGCTGATCCTGCATGTTTCAAGTGAGTCATTTTATGCCTTATGAATCTTTGGATATCTTCCCCGTAACAATGATCATTTGTTTCCACATCCATGATTTTCGTCCAACTTCCTGCAAACATCTCCATGACATCGTGTTGAAACGCTATGCCCACAAGACCGGGTTCGTGCAAGTAATGGTTCAATGTTTGAACAAGAACAACAGACTGTTTGATGTAATCGACGCCAGACGGGATGACGGTAATGCTTTCATTCATTTGCGGTTGAATTGAAGAAGTGTGCTCTATGATACTTCTTTGGGATTCCAAAATTGTCCACACAGACTGAGGAGAGCTCGATAGCACAGTATTTCTTAATGAGAGCAAATCAGGATCGTTGATCGATCCTGATATAATTACTAAGGTCTGATCTTGAAGATGCGATAATGTATGTTTTATTAATTCCGAAGATTCATCTGACTGATTACTGACATTGAGAACTGTTGCACTATTGTGATTGCCAATAAAATAATATTCTTCTGATAATCTCTTGGCAATCTCACATCCAGAAATTCCAGTGCCTATAAAACAGCTTCTCCACGGGTATATATTCTTAATGTCAACAATAGAGAGATCAACCGTGTTTTTCGTAAAACCTTCTAACTTTGATTTTCCCACTGATTGCTGAAACAAGTCTCCAGCGGCAAAGGCTGGACCGGCAGAACATAACACTCCTGCGCCTATGATGTTCTTAATGAAATATCTTCTTGTCAGCATGATAATTCATCGATCGTTTCCGTTATTCAGTTGTGAAATTCATTTATCATATGCTCATTCCATCAGGATTTTTAAATAAATCAGGCAACCTCCTATCCATTTCCTTTTTCATTTGTGTAATGGTTCTCACAATGGTGGGTATTGTTGCCTGATTATTGAGGTCAAACTGATATACATATTTCTTTTTTGGATATGGCAGATCTTTAATGTTATCCACTATAAAACAGGGGATGTCGTCATCATTGCGGTCAGCAAATTCAACATATTCTCTCCATAAATCGTGTCCCACCGCATTTCTATCAATTATCATGACAAAGGCTGGGCAAGCATGGATATCCACATCGCCTTGGGTCCCATAAAAAATCGTACAGTCGGTATCGAAAGCGCACCCCTCTACTGCTGCTTTCAATTCCGCATGTTCAAATTGGCAAAAGATATTTCTGCGCCAGGTAATGCCAGACCGGGTTGGCCCGACAGGCTCTTTCTTTCTGCCGACTTCTGTCCTCGCCGTTGCTGATAACGGAAAGATGGTGCTCAGGCTGATACCAGCTGCAGTAATTGTTGTCTTTAAAAATTCTCTCCTATTTTTCATGGACCAATCTCCTTTGCTATTTGTTTTAATTTATCGAGAATCCCAAGCACTATACGCATTATTGATCCTCCTTCATCATACGTTCAACCCACATCAGGTCGTAATCATGAAAGGAATGCATAAATGCCTCAACAAAGCGGTAATTCAAATGAGTAGTTCTCTCCACCCTCTCTTTCATGGCAGCGGATATGAACTCAATCATCTCTTGTGTGACCTCATATCCAGAGTCTTTCTCTCCGAGTTCCTCTTCTAATTCCTTTATGAGAACATGATTCCATTTATTTATAAGATTCTCGACTAATTTGAGATCATCGGCATTAACGATTGTCTCAATTTGGTATTCATGATCGGTGTTAAAAAGAAATAAAATCTTGGTTGTGTGTCTGTGAGTGGGGTCAGTGTCTTCATATTGCCACTTACCGCTCTCGTTCGTAAAACTGCATCCCCAGCCATGAATGTTTTGACAGTCCCTAGAGAATATCTCCCTAAGAATTCTTCTCTCATTCCACGAAAAGGAATCAGCGGAAAGTAACTCGTGCACGCTGAATTTTTTATCTGGGAGACGATTTGCAAAATCTGCTACTCTTTTTAGCATTTCATACGTTTTATCTTTTTTACCCATAAACACTTTCATTGTACATCCAGCCATTTGACACCTTTAAGAAATATCTTCTTTCATAAATAGGCCTCTAATTTATCAATGAGATTAAGGCATCATACATATTCTTTCAATTTCTCCACAATTCTTACCATTGCCATTGTGTCAAGACCGCAGTAGTCGAGAAGTGACTTACGAACTCTCTCAATTTCTCTTGGATCATCTGACTTACAGATCCTGAAATATGCATCCATCGCCATCCCTCCATCGCTTATTTCCATGTTATCGTAATTCAAATCAGGCACCATGGCGGGAAGAATATCCTTCAAGGAATAAGAACCGTATTGCTGCCAATGGTAGATATCATAACGCTGAAAGGGTTCCATGAGATCCCTGATGTTTTCGATAATCTTTTCAATCTTATCCGCATACTCCGGAAACCAACCAGCCAGATCATACAATCTCCCGATCTCGAAACTTTTGCTGTAGACCAGAACACATGCATTATCTGGTATTTCATTGACCAGCTTTTCAATCAGTTCTTTTCTCGGGTCTGTCCGCGGCATTGCTAAAAAATCGTAATGTTTCAAGTCGCCTCCTTTATGTTCAAAATGGTGCAATGAATACTGGAATGGGATCTGCTGATAAGGCCTTGTGCCGTCATAGGGTGGGATTGCCTGCATGGAGGTTTCAAAATCGAGGAAGTACATGGGATACCATAGCGACTCGATGAATTGTCTTACGGCGTCATGATTGTATATTGTTTGATGTTCTTTGTTTGCTTCCATCTGGATGTGCTGCTTTGCAGAAAGGTATTCTTGAGGAACATCATACATGGAGAGTATTCCTTTCGCATAGAGAGAAAACCTCTCATCCATCCTGCCCCGTATGTCAAATATGGAATCATTGGGAATATGAGACCAGCAGTGGCCGATAAAGTCACATGGATAAAACTGATAACATTGAGAACCGATATCAATAGGCGGTTCCTTCCCTTTCAGCATTGCCCTTTGTTTTTTGATTTCCTCCACAATGAAATCCTGTTTCTCCTTGGCGATTGCCGTTATATCTTCCTTGTGGAAGAGCTTATCCATTTCGATTTCGCCCTGCCGGACATACTGATTGTTGACGTGAAGTACGAATACCCTTGATATGGGCAGTCCCGCGCCTGCTATTACATAGTATTGGATGGAAGCATCATGGAAATGATAATCCTTAACTTCGGTCGAAGCCTTGACCTCATAGACATCCCATCCATTATCTCCCTGATGGATGATGTCGGCTTTGATAAAGACACCATTGTAAAAGAAAGTGGCTTCGTAAATCGTCTTGCAACCCTTGGCAATCAGGGATGCGGTCATTTCGATCTGTTCTTCATGGGAAAGCCCATCATACTGGACAATCTCACCGTTGGGGAAAAGTTCCCGCGCCAAGTCGCCGACTTCATAGCCAACATCAAAGAGTTTTTCCGTCTCCTCTGACACCTCGTCTTTCAGCTCCGGCCTGTACTTGTGAAGGTAAAGTGATTTATGACAACGGACGCCTCGAACAAAAAGGCTTTTGCTTAGATAGAAATCATCATCCTTACCATTTTTGTGAATTGACATATTCTCATCTCCGATATTTATAATTCTCACTGTGAATTATCCATTTTGTCATCATATATGGTTTGTTCTTTAAGGGCTGCATCCTTTCATGAAATGTTCTTTACGGCTGAATAATATCGTGCTATCGTTCCATAGTACGGCACGATTCGAATATTTTTTCGGGGGTTGACAAAATGGGTAAAAAGCAAGATATCTATAAAAGTTATGGTGAAAAGCTTATCAGCCTGCTTGTCAAACTACTCTTCTCGAGGGACAGTTATTCGCTGACCGAGCTTTCACGCATCCTTTCCTGCTCCAAACAGACCATAATCCGCCTGATTGATGACATCGACAAGAGCTATGATGTGGAGATTGAACAATCGAAGATAGGCAATCGCCATTATTACCGCATCAAAAGGCCGACCAGGGTCCCCATGATGTCCGTTTCCGAAACCGAGTTCATGGTTCTTCAGATGTGTCGAGACTTTACTGCACATCTCCTCGGTAAGAAGCTCTTTATGGAAGCGACCAATACTCTTGTTAAGAGCCATGCATTGGCTTCCGGACGGAAGAGTGCCGAATCAACCCCATTTTTTTCTTCATTTCGACCGGGTACTATCGACTATACACCCCATCATGATACGATTCACACCCTGATTGAGGCCATGAAACAGAAGAAGGTCTGCAAGATCTCTTATCAGGCGATCATGGAAACGAAGCCCAAGTCATATGCAATTATGCCGCTGAAACTTTTTTCACATAAGGATACCATCTATCTCCATGCTAGGATCCATATTGCGAACGGAAAAAAGGGCAAGGAGATGGAATTTGATCCTCTGTTAGCCGTTCATCGTATCAGGAGGGTGGAGATGACCGATGCAATTTACGAATATCCCAATGATTATAATTTTGAGAAAATCTATAATAAAAACTTCGGAATCATAAAGGACGAGGCATTCAAGGTCGAAGTCGAGTTTACCGGTTGGGCGGCAAAATATGTTTCAGAGCGGATATGGAGTCCGGATCAGAAAATCAAGAAGGGTGGGAGTAACAAGATTATCCTGGAATTCACCGCATCATCGGAACCAGAGGTAATTGCTTGGCTCCTGTGGTTTGGTGAAGAGGCGAGGCTGAAAGAGCCGGAGTGGCTGATTGAAGTGGCTTCGCAGAAAATTAGAAATATGGCCACTATCTATTCTCATAACCATACTTAGCTAAGTATTATTTGTTTCACCCAAACGGTTTCAATCTCCCTATCCATTGGCATATTGAAGTGGGATCTTAATATTTAGTAGTTTGCTTATTAATGACACCGAACGTCAGAATTCAGGGACGCACAGCATTAGCCCATGAGACTTCCCGCGACAGCATTTGAAAAACCTTATCCCATCGCCTTTTTCGATCACGGTTGAGATAATTCGGATGGTAGGTACGATATGAATGCCGAGGCAGTCTCGGATGCACGAGCCTTGCAAACTGCCGAACCGGGAGATCAAGAGGCTCAAGCTCTATTCCGCTAAAATAGCGCTCAAGAACAAAGTCATAATCGGGGCCCGTGACGAATAGGCAAATGTCCGGCCTGGCAATTGCCAGTTCAGTAGTCAACACGTCCTGCTGAAGCTGGAGCGCAGCTTCAGTGTACGGTTTCCATAGAATGGAACTCTCATCGGCTGCAACGAACTTCACGAGATTAGTCCAAAGAACCGTTCTCTGGCCTGCATTAGGACCATGCTGCGATGTACGTACTTGGTGGAAGAACTGCCAGAAGGGTGTGGAGTAATAGTGAGCCCCATAATCAAATTCTCTGTATTTGTCTATGGCATTATCAACTTCCCAATTTTTGATAAACTCTGGGTATGTGTAGTCCCATCCAAGGACTTGTTGACCGATGATAGCAATACGTGGCTCCGCTTTCAGATATTCTTCATCAATCCAGATCAAATCAGGTCCAACAAGGTCAGTAAAACTTTCGTAATTGCCCGGTGCTCGAGCCTTAACTTGACGGTAGAAATCAGCCAATTGTTTACATACATTCATTAATCACTTTCCCCTCCTCCTTCCCGCGATCCGATTGAGCACCTTATTCGGTGTTCATTTTTTGTGTATGAAAACCCTCGAAGAGAGGTTTCAGACTGCACTGCAGAAAAGCTTCCAACAAAGACAGTAACGGTATACCGAAGTCCTCATGTATGAGAAAATTGATCCTGTCCGTGTGTTGTGTTATCCACCTCCCCGCGGTACGCTCGTCAATGTCACTTATTCCCATCGCCGATTTATGCTTTAGCACTGATTTTGCCAGGTTGCTATTCGAGCTCTTTGGACTGTAATGCTGGCTTGTGTACCGCGCCTGGCTCTTAGGTCCAACCTTTCCAACTTTGAGACACTGATCTCCACAATGAAACACATAAACGGCCATCTTTCCGGATGGCAATGAGCTTGGAGGCCTATGCGGCGCTGGCAGATTCTCGATCGTAATATCGCCTCGCTTAATGTGGAGACCAGCAAGTTCAGCAACACGGACAAAGTCAGCAATGAGTTTATCTACATTTATCATATTCCACCGGATCAGGATTAGGGCAATGTTACAGAAAGTTCTCAGTATTAATCCATGATATTATTATCAACTATCCACCATCTTCTTCAATTCCTTCCCGACCTTGAAAAAAGGTAATCTCTTCGGCTTCACTTCCACAATTTTTCCGGTTCTGGGATTCCTTCCCGTATAAGGTCTATATTCCCTCACAGAAAAGCTACCAAATCCCCTGATCTCGATCCTTCCCCCCTTCTTGAGAGTCTCAGTGAAACCATCAAAGATCAGATTCACAATCTCCCCTGCCAGTTTTTCCGTCAGATCTTCTTTCTTTGACAACTCCTCGATCAGATCAGCTTTGTTCATGTGATAAATCCCCCTCTTTTTTAGGACAATGAAACACATTTATATATATAAATTTATAGCTTTACAAATATTTTTCACGAAAGGAGGGATAATTTCACATTATTTTCAACCGTATTTTAGATGCATATTTTGTCAACACCAACTCAAAGAAAGGAGAATAATCTTATCCCGGAAATATTTTTGCCCTTTCAGTCTATCACCCACCCATCATCCAGCAGTTCATCTATAGAAGCATAGATAATGGAGTCTCGGTTTTTTATATCCATTTGGTACATGTTCCCGAGAAGAACTTTAGTGATATGCTGTATGAGAACGAAGCCAAGCTCCGGCGGCAAAGCCTTCTCCTTGTATCTTTTCAACGGCAGAATAGGATGTCTTGCCCACCTGCTCGGAGTAGTGAACATTTTTTTGTCGCGCTCCCTCTTCTTTGCTGCGTCATCTGTCTTTGTCATATCTATACACTGACCTCCTTTTATTATTCTGTGTCAGATCTTCGTTGAAGAAGCATGCTGACAATCAAAAAATAAAAAACCCGCGCTAAAGGGCACGGGTGGTCAGTTACGATATTTGATTGTTCCCGCCTTTAGCACATTTCTAGAGCGGAGCAAGTAGCTAAGTAAATCACCGCTGGTCTTGATACTATCAATTTTGCCGGAAAAATCAAGGAAAAAGCATTATTTTCAGTGAATTTTTACTTGCGGATAGTGCTAAGAAGGGGTACAAATGCTGAGAAATTTGACAGTTATACAACTTCATTAACCAAGCCTTGTTCGCCCAATAAGGAGAATGAGATGGCAATGGAACCCCGTTTCTCAGAAGAGGACGGGGTTTTGTTTATTTGGAGGGAAAATGAGAAAAATTTTGTTAATTGTTTGTTTAATTACAATGAGCTTAATTAGTGTGAAATCATGGGGAGCAGATTGGAAATATGCTGGTGCCGCGGTTATTCCGAAGGGAGAGGAAAGCTTAGTATTTTTTGATACTCAAAGTGTGGAACACTTATCCAAGGGAAATGTTAAGGTATGGATAAAAAGTGTCAATGAGATTGAATTTAAGAAGATATTTCATAAAAACGAAAAAATAATCGTAGACCGATCTGCGAAAAAGCTGGTAAATGGTTACTTTCCACCATACTCTTTAATGAATCCAGAAACGAGATATCCTGATGTCATTGATATTGTAAGCTGGGAAGAAACAATGAATAGTGATCTTGTGCAATTCCGTATGAAAATATTATTCGAAATAAACTGTAAGGAAAAAAAGCATCGTACTCTTTCCAGTATTTTTGAATATAAAGGTGAACTTATATCAAGTCCAGATCCTGGTAAGTGGGAATACATAAGTCCAGAATCCAATATTGAAACATTATATAAAATTTTATGTGAAGGTATAAAGTAAAGGGTGCATACAGATGAAATCTGTCTGATTATTGAAACCCTGTTTCTGAAAAAATATAGGGTTTTGTGTTTTGAGAGAATAGATGATGAAAAAAACAATACCTTTGATTATTGCTTTGCTCCTCTTAACATCCTTTTCACCTGCTCTTGCTGAAACAAAAACCTTCATCAAGGAATACACCTACCAGGCGAGCGAGTTTGACAGCAAGGCATCATCTCGCACTATTGCTCTTGAGCAAGTAAAGAGACTGCTTCTCGAAGAACTTGGCACATATCTGGAAAACAATACAGAAGTAAAGCATTTTGAACTGACAAAGGACAAGATCACTGCCCTGACAGCCGGTATCGTTCAAACACAAGTCCTTGATGAGAAGTGGGACGGTAAATCTTACTGGCTAAAGGCTGAGGTTAAGGCAGATCCTGAGAACGTGGCAAAGTCCATTAATGATCTCAGGAAGGACCAAAAGAAATCAGACGATTTAGAGGAAAGGATAAGAAAGCAAGAAGAAGCATTAAAGGAAATCGAGAAACTCAGGAGCGAGGTGGCATCTCTTAAGAATGACATAGAGGCAAAAGAAAAATACAATAGATCTATAGATACTCTGACGAGAGAAGAAAAAGCCTCCGCAAGTAACCTGTCACTTAATGAGGACCAGGGTTCTCAAAAGAAGAAGATCCCCCCTGTGGTTCGAGCAAAAAGAAGTTCAAAGAATAAAATCGCATCAACATCAACCGCCGCTGGCTATAAATATGTCGCCTCTAACAAGGCTAAGAAATATCACTACCCAGATTGCCAGTGGGCCAAGAAAATCAAGCCTGCAAATAGGGTCACATTTAACTCAGCGAAGGAAGCACGCCAAGCGGGATATGTTCCTTGTAAGGTATGTAAACCGCCCATTTCTGACTAATAAATGAAGGGACAGATCAATTGCAGCTTTTTATTTTGAATGAAAACTTATAAGCCCACACAGATTCTTATATCAGCCAATGCACAAGACGGTCTGAGTGAAATTCTTGCCGATGCTTTAATGACTGCAGGGTTCAATTCGAAAATTGTGGGGAGACATGAGAATCTGCTGCTGGAATTGCGTGCAGGATATTATTCTGTCGTTATCCTCACAAATAACGCTTTACGTCCTAATGAATTTGCCGAGTTTATTCCTAACATCAAAAAAATTAACCCAAACATCAAGATAATTGTACTGTCTGGCTGGAATCAGGACAATTTAGCTGAGAGAGTTTTAGCCTGCGGAGCTGCATATTTTTTCCCGTTGCCAATCGAATTGGATATTTTGACAAACTGCATAAAGGACTTGACACGATTAGTCTGATGGTTACTTGAGGAGTTCCATATGAAAAAGTTGAAAGCAGCTTTGGTCTTATCTTCTGTAATTTTAATTCTCTGGTCTTCTCTCGGTTTAGCTACCGATCTCACTCTCAACAACACACCAGTCCAAGTTTATTTCAGTCCCAATGGCGGGTGCACCGAATCCATAGTTAAAGAAATCGATGCCGCAAAATCAGAAATCCTGGTTCAAGCGTATTCATTCACATCAGCTCCAATTGCAAAAGCCCTGACAGGCGCTTTCAAGAGAGGTGTCAAAGTAGAAGCAATACTTGATAAGAGTCAGCGGAGAGAAAAATACACAGCGGCGACCTTTCTTGCAAATGCCGGCATCACCACCTTCATAGATGATAAACATGCCATAGCGCATAACAAGATCATGATTATTGACAAGGAGACTGTCATCACCGGGTCATTTAACTTTACTAAAGCTGCAGAGGAGAAGAACGCGGAGAATTTGTTGATTATCAGGAATAAGGATCTGGCGAAGATTTACATTGATAATTGGGACAAGCACAGAGAACACTCGGAACCGTATGAAGGAAGATGAGCATGACAAAGATTACAGAGGAGATTGTTACAGATATTAGAAAGTTGAGAGATTTAGAAGCGGAATATTTGAAATATACTTACGAAACAAAAAGACCTGATAATGATGAAGAATCAAAAAATTATCTTCTAACAATTATAAGAAAATCGTCAGAAGCATATCGTTTGAGATACAAAATAGTATTAAACTCTCAAAAGATAGATGTGCTTCAGGTTCGTGATGATAACGTCAGACAAATTTTTAATGAAATTAGGAAAGAGAAGGATACATTTCACTCTGTTTCCTCTTATATAAGCATTCTTGAACTATTGAATAAAGACGTAGGTGAGCATGATCAAATACCGACTAACCTTTGTGATCAATTATTAGCCGATGACAACGTTCTCTCAGATTTTCATGGTTGGTTCGACTATATTAAATATTTTATTAGAAGGATAAAAATAGGACCGATTATTTATTCATCTTATCTGCCAAATAACGTAAAAAATTATTTTTCCGAGGTCAGAGATGCATATGCATTTGGTTTATACAGATCGAGTGTGATTATGTGTAGAAGTATAATAGAGATTTCTTTATTCAATAAACTACAAAAAAGGAAGTTCATAACTGATGCGAGAGCTAAAATCAGCACTGTGCAGGATTACTTAGATGATAAACTTATTGAGCTCATAAGAATCGCAGAATATAAAAACATCATTAATAAACGATTATCGAAACTATCTCATGAAATTAGAAAAGCAGCGAACAAGGTGCTACATTTGAAAGAAGATGACATTAAATTAGTTGAAGATGAGGCAATGAAAATAATAAGAGATACTGTCGAAGTCGTAGAGCACATATACAAATGAGAGGAATTTCTTGAAGAGATAAAGAATGTACAAGACTTCATGTTGAAAGCCGACAAATTTCACCAGGAGAATAAAAATGAAAAACGTAGAGATGAAGGTTGAAAACAATATCCTGACTATTCAGGTTGATCTGACAAAAGAATTTGGCCCATCATCATCGGGAAAGACCATAATCATTGCATCAACAGAAGGGAATGTTTCCATTCCTGGAAATGAAGCGGCCAAGATAGGACTGAATATATAAATATCCAGAGAAGTAATCCAGAGAAAAGATCTACGGGGAACTGGCCAGATCAGATACCGACAAGGGAAGAGAAAATGATAAGGTTGATGGACTTGTTGCGATTAGCTGGGTTAAAGCTGGGGAAATTCAAAATCCATTGTGCAACTGGTGTAAATCCGACACCCCTTGAAACATTCTATGACGGGGAATTTAAGGTTTGGCAGGAGTATCAGAATAAACGAAATTTTGAATGTGACCATATTCTATCCTTAATTCATGTTGGAGGCGCTGATTGGCTATTTGCTGGCGTATATAAAGTCAACGGAGTCCAGCCAAAATCAAATGACAAGAAGTCATGGTTCGAATATTCTACATCCGAAATTACAGGTTTAGAACATCTTATTGGCAGAGCAGTAATCGTATTCGAAAAGCAGTTTAGGGCATCTTATCTGAAGGGTGAACGATACTGTGATTCTTTGATGGTTAAGGAGATCAAACCCGAAAGGCAGTCAATTGGTGACTTTCCGGGATACAACAAAATATGTTTGTCCTTCCGTGGCCTCAAGACAGTCATTCGTCAGGAACTTCAAAGCTGGAAAACCGCACTAAAGAACGTCGCCGGCGTTTATCTTATCGCTGATACGCTGACCGGAAAACAATACGTTGGTAGCGCCTATGGTGACGTTGGGATCTGGCAAAGATGGTGCGCTTATGCCGCAACAGGCCATGGAGGCAACAAGGAGCTTAAAGGATTGCTGTCGGAGAAGGGTTCTGACTATGCCACTAATTTTCTGTTCACTATTCTTGAAGTAATTGACTTGAACGCGAGTAAGGAACATGTTACCTTCCGCGAAGGTCATTGGAAAGATGCACTTTTGACAAGACAATTTGGATACAACAGCAATTGAGAATAAGAAAATGATGATCGAGCCAATATAGGGGAACACGTCAATAAATGACAACCGACAAACGCCTACCACTTACGCAGAGACTCCGGGAAGCCATTAACATAGCCTGTAGACTTCATCTCAACCAGGTCAGAAAAGCCGATGACGGTCTGCCCTATATAAGTCATCCTTTTTCAGTCGCCTGGATTCTCAGTTCTTATACTGATGATGAAGACACAATCATAGCCGGATTGCTTCATGACATCCTGGAGGATGTTCCGGGTTATTATTACCGTGACCTTCAACGAGACTTTGGAACTGAGGTGGCGGATATTGTCAGAGAGATGAGCGAAGACAAAGATCCCAATGTGACAAGCGATGACGCAGCGACATGGGTATATAGGAAAGAAAGATATCTGGAGGGCTTGCAGCGTCACAGTGAGAAAGCATTGATGGTCTGTGCGGCAGATAAAATACATAACCTTCAGGCCATGGTTGAGTCCCACAGAAAACAGGGTGATTCAATGTGGGATAAATTCAATGCTCCTGCTGACAGAAAAATCTGGTTCTATGAAGAGATATTGAAAATTCTTCAGCGAAGGTTGAACAACGATATTGTCAGAGATTATGAGAAAGAATTGCAAAGGATGAGAGTCTGTCTTAATCAGTGAGGAACTGGGGCGAGGAATATCTGGTAGAGGAAAATGAAAGAAAAATGTAGATTGTTGAGATGATGTTTCTTGGAATAGTTGCTGATGCGTGTCCTTATTACAGACGGCTTTTTAGACGGCTTTTGGTTCCGAAAGACGGCTTTAAACGGCCTTAAAAGCAGGTAAAATCAGGTGGAATACGCTCTTTTTCGGCCTTTCACGCCGGTAACCCGGGTTCGAATCCCGGTGGGGACGCCAAGTAGTTTCAACTACTTACTGAATATGTCTCCCTCATCTTTTCCTTTTCGTGTAAATCCTTCGTGTAAATTTGTTTCAGAAAGTAAATTTATGATTCCTTTCAAGTCCGAATTGAGATTCTTAATATACTTTTCAGTCGTATGCAGATTATTATGACGAAGGATCCTCTGGATCGTCTTAGAACTTACCTTGTGCTTATCGGCCAGGACAGATGCCACATACCTCCTGAGAGGATGATAGGTGATTGGATGTACTTTCGCCCTCTTACAGATTGATTTGAGAATCCCTCGCCTTTGAGTAAAAGGCTTCCCATAATTCGCATGCAGCGGGTCTGATACCACGAAGACGTGCATTGCATTCTTTACCGGCCTGTTCTTCCACCACCACATGAGCGAATCATACAGATTGTCACTCATAGGCAGCCAGTCGTATTTCATGGAGTGGTCTTTATTTTTTCTGGATCCCAGCCGAACCATTCTCCTCTCGAAATTTATATCTTCCGCCCACGTCCACCTGAAAATTTCGCTACGCCGCGCAGCCGTCTGCAGATAACATTTTAGGAATACTCTCTCCTCCGCTGTAGCTGCAGCCAGCATTTTCAAGACATCCGCGGTCGGAGGCACGTATTGAGCTCCTCTATCATGAGAACGTTCTTTTATTTTTTGAACCGGGTTGTAACACCCCTGCATCTGATCGAGTATATCAATGCCCCAATACCACATCGCCATGAGGTTCTTGCGGTCACGATTGAACGCATGATTGGTATTCTTCAGCGTATTTTTTTTACCTTGCCTGTCGCCCAGTGAAGCCCGTTTGTTCAGATAGGACAGAATCATTTCAGGAGTGATGTCCGCGACCGGATATTCAGGCCCATAGAACTTTAAAATCCTTCTCGCGAGTGACTTTTTTTCCTGATAGGTTTTTGGCTGGAATTTTACTGCGTCATCGAGATACTTGCTACATAAGGTCAGTAAGGCCATGCCGTTCTGCTGCTTCTTTGAGATCTGTTTCAGTTCCTTCTTTTTTTCGATCTCCCAGTTTTTCGCGTCCCTTTTTGTTGCCAGCAAAGACGTGTACCTTTTGCCCTGATGGTATACTGTTGCGCGATATTTCTTGCCCTCTTTGTAGGCCATCTATTAGTCCCTCCTCAGTGAAAATCCAGGAGCCCCCGATGCGAGCAGCACCTAGATTAGCGGCATTGCTATAAACCCACCGCAATGATTTCTTCAGTTTTTTAGCGATTTCTTTTGGACTGAGAATTATCATCTGATACCTGATTCAGTCAACTTCGGCAAGTGTTTTTGCCAGGTCGCTCAGAGGCTGCCTATGCTTTCCATCAACAATCTCCCGCCATGCCGATCACATTGTCGTAATAAATAAATTACTGTCTCGTTTTCTTTATTTATAATCATAAGGTAATTAACCCTATCCTTATATTAATTCCTAACAAGTCGTCACACAGATTCTTTTCTTCTCTTTCCGTATTACAAGAACCTACAATAAGAATCAGTAGCCCTACGTGACTGAAAAAGATGCTTATCGGAAGGAAAACAAATTTCCTTCCGATAAGTTCTGACGGATTTCCTTACAGTGACGTTATTCAAGCAGCTTTTGAGTAAAAGAGAATAATTTTTTCCGGGATGCAGTGGCAATCCTTCGGCACGTAGAGTACCCCAGTAATTTCCTTGACACGAACTACAAACCGGTGCTTGCGTTTCGTGTCACCATCGAATGTGAACTGCCCTTCTATTTCTTTATTTTCTTCTGACACCTTGTTTACTTCTTGCTCCGTTGACATTATTCCTTTCTCCTTTCTGTTCTTTTTGTTAAATCCTCGTCATCATCATTTGCTTGATCCTCGCGGTGTCACCTCCTTCCCTATGAGAATGTCGCTCTTTATAATGGAGATATTACTCCCTTCATTTACTTTCTGAGTGACAATCTCAAAAAAAAATTTCTACTCGACAGGAAAATTGCAGCAGAGAATAAGAATGATGAATTAGGGGGCCAAGAGGGCGTCACTTAATGACAGATAAGCCCTAACATTTTCAGCTTTGATAATACAAAAGATGTGCAAATGATCTGGACCGGATTCTACAGCTAACCATGTGTATAAAAGGTCAGGAGGAATCAGGCAAAATAAAAGGCTATATTTCGCTATACGTCGTATAGAACCTCAAGCAAAATTGCTCTTCTTGAAAAAAAGTGGGTACGAAAATACCAGATTGCTTGAAAGAATGATCCTGTTGCATGAAATTGATCGGCTTTGGCTGGGGCAATCGGTTATGGAAGATGCGGGGTCAAGAAATAGATGACTTCTTGCTTTTTATGAACTTCAATATCTCATCGTGGCTAACCTTTTCGTCCCGCATTGACTTTATAATAATAAGATCCAATTCTGAAAGTGTATCCAGTTGAAGACTCCGTTGTGATGTTAGTTGCTTCTCTTCATCTTCAGTCCATTCTTTGTTCACTTCTTTAAAATCTACGTTATGGAACAACGGCTCGATGTCCTTCTTTGATACAGAATCCCACACTCTGATTTTTTCGAAAAGATCCTTATCTGCGACGTATTGGCTAATAGAAAAAAGACAATTCGATTCTACTGAGACTTTTGATATCTTTCTTCTAAGATTTCGCCAATCGACTGCAAAGTTGATCAGATCCCTTTTTCCCCTTAGTAGAAAAATATTGCCCAGGCTATCCGCAAAAGTTATCGCAAATATCCATGTTATACCAAGTTTTCGGTATAACTTTTTCATGACTTCTGGAGGGGCAATTAGACCGATAAGTGTTATCCTGCTGCTGAATTGTGCAACAAAATATAGGGGTTCAAAATTTTCGAATAAGATCCCTTCCTTTATAAGCACTTTAATCAGACGATCGCTTTTGAAGGGATTAACGACTCCCCCATCAATATAATCAGGGTTTAAGCCTAAATGACCTGCAATTTCTTTTTGTGTGTTTTTAGATAAGGTGGATATTTCGCTTTCGAACCCAGAAAGAGACTGGTGGGTGATACCAGCCAAGTGCGCGATCTCGTGTTGTTTTCTGCCTTGATACTCTCGGACTCTCTTGAAAATCTCATTTATCTTCATAAGACCTTATTTTCCGCTTGACATCGACATTATGCAGATGTATGCTTGCATTCATGACAAATATTTGCATTTCGCAGATAATAAACTGCACGTACAATATTATTGTATGATAGTTATTACCATAACATGATTTTTGTGAATAGTCAATAAAATAGTTTTGTGGGAAGCTGCAAATGTCAAACAATAAAGAAAGAAATCTGGAAAGATTAATTAAGGAGATATCGCGCCAGTTTTAACAAATTGGATTTTGTTGCATTGGAGTTTTAACCCTTGAACAAAGCAAAGGGCAGGCACGGTGATATGGGCAATAGTGCAATGATCGTAGATGGCATTGGAGCCCCAATAAACAGAAGGCGTTTGCATACACCCAGAATGGTGTTTTTGCAAAAAGTGGTGTTTTTCTGACGACGAAAAGAAGCATGCATATTTTTGCTCGCAAAAGCGGCAAAAATGCAAAAACTAATATTTGAAGGGAGGAAAATTATGAAAAGAGTTATGTCATTTCTTAACCGTGGCTATCTGGATTATTTTACCGAGAAGGGATTAACTACCATTATTGGAGCAGTTAGACGCTTGTGGACCTATATTCTTGTGCTTGAGCTTATTGCAAATGCGGCAGATGAGATCGACGATCGAATAGACAAGCATATATATGTACGCAAAGAGGAAGATAGGCTTGGAATCTACGACAATGGCAGAGGGTTTACTGAACAAGCACTAGACGCAATATACAATTTTGACGGATACGCTTCAAGTAAGCTGATACAGAAGTCTCTCAATCGTGGAAGGCAAGGCAACGCGCTCAAGGCCATTATCGGTATAAGTTACATTAATGGCTTTCAGCTGTCCTTCTCTTGCCCCGGAAGTAAGACCATCATCACAAAAAAATTGGTGCGTCTATCACCGCCGAGTTTCAGTACGGAAAAAGAGGCTGTCTGCGATGCCAAGGGTGGAGTTATCATTCTAGGCATTGATATATCTGAAAGCGAAATCATAAATGCCATTGAAGGATATCGCCTGAGCAACCCCGACATCACGTTTCATTATAATGATAACGTGTATGAGGCGGTAGCAAACCCCACAAGTAGGTCGAAAAAGACTCTATTCGATTGGCACACGAAAGACGATTTTACGGTGCTGGTACATGACACTATCGCTAGAGATCCTAACGCATCTGTACTGAAGTTTGTCACGAATAGTTTCAGTCGCGTGAGGGGAAAAGAGGGATTGGACAAGGGTCAGTTTGGATACCAAAAGCTTTCTGAATATATCGACGAACCTTCACTTGAGAATTTATACAAGATTGTGAAAACTCAGTTGTCAGACAAAAAGAGAGATGAAGACAAATTGACCAATATGTTCAAGAAATTTCTCATCGGAAAGAAGAATGTAGGCAAGATATGCGATGTTCTTCCTGAAGAGCTCACATACGCACGTGAAATCGGGGAATACGAATACGATGGCGCCTGGATTCCTTTCGCGTTCGAAGGATGCCTGATACCCAAAGCCAACGAAGACGACGTAAACATCGTATCCGCTCTAAACAACGCACTTACTTATGATAAATGTCCGTTTGACTTTAGGTATGCTGAAATTATTTTCTGTAAAGAAGAAGTATGGGCCTATGATGTTAAATCGTTGCTTGACAAATCAGGTTTTACGAGCGCAAAAGGACTTACCCTTTTCTTGCACCTACTCACCCCTAATCCTATTATCACCAACAAGGCAAAGACGGAAATCGATGTAACGCCGTTTCGTGACAGTGTTGTCAACGTCCTCGAATCTCTGTGTGGTAAAACCATCCGGGCTTTGCGGCGCAATGACGGTGCCTCTGCAGATGGAGGCAAAGTACAAAAAGTCAGGGGTAAGCCCAGCAAAGAATCCTTAATGGAAAAGTATTTCATTGCGGGATTTGAACATGCCAGCGGAGGTAAAGTCGCAGATTCGACAAAAAAGGCCACCACACGACAAATATTTTACTCTGTTCGACACATGATTAGCATTTATCTCAAGTTAACGCTTAACCCAGTATCTGACTATAATACATTCTCTCAGGATGTCGTCACTCAAATATTAGTTAAAAACCCGGAGCTGATCGGTAGGGTTCTGTTCGAGAGGCGGGGTTTCTTCTACAATTCATTCGACGGCTCGGAGTTACCGCTGGGTACCGCCGATGTGCTCGATTTCATCAGGCAGGTTCCGTCAAACGAAATACGCAGCGAGCTGCGCACTATATATTCAATTCCCTTATCCCGGCAGTTTAATAAGGTACTTTTTGTCGAGAAGCAGGGTTTTAACATAATCCTTAAGGAAAGTAACGTGCTTGACAGGCTGCATATGTCCGTCATGTCGACGCAAGGATTCAGTAACCGCGCCTCCAGGCAGCTGATGCGCTATTTTATCGATCAGGGGATAAAAGTTTATGCGCTGCACGATTGTGATATTAGCGGCCAACTTATTTTTAAAAAAATACATGAAGGCAGTAAAACCTTCCCAGACCCTTTGCCTGAAGTTGTGCAGATTGGATTGACCCTGAAGGATGTAGATGCTCTGGGGAAAAGGGATTTTGCAGAAGAATATGACTCCCCGGAGAATTATGCCAACACACTGAACTCAATGTCGAAAGACGAACAGGAATTTTTCTTTGTAGGGGAGATCAAGGCCAGTGGCTCAAATAAGAAGAAAAAATACATATACAGGAGAGTTGAGCTTAACACCCTTACTGCTCCTGAACTGGTCAAGTATATTGAAAGCAAAATTCCCGAAGAGCCGATCGACCTGCCAGTTGAGGAGATTGCAGGATATATTAAGATCGACCACAAGGAGATAGTTAAGGAAGCGTTGTATGAACTATTTGGCGAAGAGATTAAACTTGACATTGACGTGGTGCAGCTTGCGCAGCAGATTCGTGACGAGACCGCCAACAGCCACCAACATTGGGTAAAAGTATTGCAGGAGCGTCTGTACAGAATGCGGAAGGAAGAAGCCAAAACTCTTGCCACGAAGTTAAGGCTACAGGGTTTTGGCGGGCTGGATCCAGATGAAATAGACTGAGCTTGACCTTATGGGCATGATTATGTCTTCAGTTTTTGCATTCGGTTATTACTGAATGAGATACAGATTTCTGGCAGCTTTTCCGGTCTGTTCACACTATCTTTAGGAATGCCGGTTAGTAGAAACGGAGACAGGTACATAAAAGCCAAACATCGTATTATCTGGAGGTAGATATGGAAATAACTTGAGCTGTATCAGTCGTTCTCAATGCCTCCTGCCAGTCCGCATTGCTCCGGTATCGATGCGTCGAACGTCCAATACTAAGAGCTTCACAGGCCCGCCGCTGTGCGAAGAGAACGACAAAGAAAATGGGACTGGTACCTTCCATGCGGAGAAAACCTTGCAGTACAAAGTACAGTTGATAAAGATGCTAAATAATTCGTGTTATTGGTGGAGGCGGCGGGAATCGAACTCGCAGACCGCTATGTAATTTCAATAACCTACATCCACAATGCACCAAGAGTGCACCAATCGTTGTTTACCACGGTGTTGTATTCAGCCATTTCAAGTTCAGCCATGATCAGCTATAATAAAGGCATCTCGAGTTATGATCTCACACTCCAAAAAAGTCATCATCGATTTCGCTGCCATTGCCGACTGACAGTGATTTCTCGGTTTTTGAGACAACTTTTCGGTTTCCGCGCGAGGTCTTACTATTTTGAATTTTGTGATATGCTGCTACTGCCTCGGCAATATAGTTGCTTCGCCAATATGGCTGTACAGTTTCCAGTATCTCAATCGCCTCGCGGTGTCTCTCCATATGCAATGCTATTTTCATACGTTTGTACTGATTATTCATGATTAACATATCCACGTCTTTTCCGCTCTATCGGGTTCCGTACATCCAGAAACCGATTACGTTCGCGTTTTCAGGATTCCTCACAATAGCTAATTTTCGTTTGAGCTTTGTTACTTTCTTCAAGACGTGTATACCGCCACCGCCGGCAACGCCAAGATCCACAGATTTCCGCTCCAAATAATTGTTGATCAGCATGGCAATCTGTGCTGCATATTCATTTATTATTTCACTAGTATCGAGTTCATAAATTTCTCCCGCTAATTCTATCTGGCTATTGCCGATGAACTGCGCTGCGCGTTCAAGCGGAATAAAACATTTGTACCTGCGTGCAAATTCGCCGGCCACTTGCTCAAATAAAGTCGAGATCCCCAGTGGATAACTTCTGGCGTCTTGGTTTATGAACTTTCCGTGATCCAACGAAACGAAATCGATTGTGTGATACCCTATGTCCACGACTGCAATCCTAAGGGATTTGTAATCTATGTGATGATTATCAGATATGTATTTCAAAAATATGCCAAAACCCTGGGGGACGAACCTGATTTCAGTCTCGGAAAAATCTATTGGGATCCCGTTGCCGGTAGCAATTCGCTTCCGCTTCAGTGCTTGCACGTATTCCTCTGAACCCCTCTTGTCATATTGCTGTGCCGGGAGACCAAGTACAACAATGGCTTTGTATGGATTAAATTTGGACGCTCGCAACCCTTCGACGAGGACGGCAGTCCATGGGCCGGCACCCACAAAATCCGAACTGCGAGGATCAAACCAGGGATTTTCTCCTTTTACATCTATACCAGCATAGTATCTCTCGCCATCAACTGTAACAGAGCTGTGTGATGTGAAACCGCCGGATTCGATAGCACGCGTAACAGTAGTGGGAAAAGACACGACCAAGTCTTCCCCGTCAGCATCCTTATTTCCACAATATACCTTGGTATCGCCAAAGCCTATATCAACCGCACATGTTCTCATTTTCTTCAAACCTCCTTATTAAGTTCTGTCTATAGCTATATTATGCCCGGATGACCATTTTTTAAGAACCTAATCAAAAAAAAGTGGAGCACCTTGGACCGGATTGGCACTGTCAAAGGGCCACAATGGTCCAAAAGAGGACACGGTGTGCCAATCCTCAAGAAAAAGTCAGAAACACAATACCGACGTTCCTGATGCTTACGCTGAGGCGATGGAACTGATTTTAAAAATATCTTCGAGAGCGACCGTTCATAAAAATAATATTTTGATTTTTTCCATTCAAAAACGCTCGCCGGACATAATATCCATAGTATGAGTATTGTTTAACTGCGTAGTGTTTTTTAACTCTCCCGACACACCGGAACAAATATTTGCCGATAGGCAATAACGGCTGTGTCAGCACATTTCGACTTTGTCGATCTTTTTAAGGTGAAAAAGTACCGAAAAGGGAATCGCCAAGTCGAAAAGGAAAATGGCAATTCGACCCCACTGTCGTTTTGTCGTACAAGGCGGCACTTATACCGAATGCAGGTTTCTGCTGCCTTGTCTCTTTTTTTGGTGCAATGCCGGGGAAAGAGACGTATTCACGGCAAGGCATCGCTAATGGCAAAAAAGGACGATTGGCGACAGAGTCGTATCGTTCGCTTGGCGATGGAAAACTAACATTAACAGACATTTAACAACGTTTTATAATTAAATAGTTCTCAGAAAGATCCCCTGGATCTGACAGGATACGTGCGTCTGCAAGGAGGTAAGCATATGCGGAACTATGGCTTTGGTAAGAATCTCGATAATTTCGTCATTTATAAAATTGCGTACTATGTCAGCGAGGCATGTAAGAATGGGACCGCCTCGGCGAAAAAGATATTTTCGGCCTTGCGCGATTTCGCTGCCTTTTTGCGCTCGGAATATGAACTTCGCGACCTCGAAAAGGTACGAAGATATCACATGGAGCACTATGCGCGACGCTTGAGGATGGAACTCGAAAATGACGAAAAGAAAACATCTACGACCGCGGGCTATGTTTCCGCTCTTAACAGCGTGTTCATCATCTTTAAGTGTGAGCAGAACGTAATCTCGGCAAAGGAATTTGGAATAGAGCGGGGTGACCGATATGACAACGAGAATAAGGCCGCGTCAGACGAAGTAACCAAGGCCGTACTGGATGCGTTGCTAAGGTGGTACGGTGCGACGGGTGATATCCGCTACCTTGCGCTATGGCATTCCGTCAGGTTGCAGAGAACGGCCGGTTTGCGATTCCGTGAAAGCACGCAAATAAAAATTGCTATGAAAACATTTACGAACAACATAGTCTGTTTAGTACGCGGTGATGGGGTGAAAAACGGGCAGCCCCGCACCTTTCGCGTCCGCGACATCTCTGCGTTTATAGATGCACAACAGTTTGTAATCGAACACAGACATATATTCGCTAAAGGTTCCCTGATTCCGTCTGACTTATCATATGATGCCTATAAAGGTTTTGCGTATAGAGTAATGGAGCGCCTTAACGAGGAAATGGGCTTCGATTTCGGTTATCATGCCTTCCGGCATGCTTATGCTCATGAAAGCTACAGACTGAAATGGGTGGACAGGGTGAGGGTCGCAGTAGAATGCCCTGTCGAGGTCCAGAAATTTGGGAATTCGTGGGTTGAGTATGTGATGCAGGAAACTGGGATGCTCGAGAACGAAGTCAAAGATATGGATAACGCTATCAGGTTAGATGTCAGCGAAGAACTTGGCCACCACCGGAAAGATATTACAAATACATACTTGGGTGGTATTCGAGAAAGGAAGAAATCTTTATGATAATGTATGAAATGATAAAAATACCAGTTTTTGCAAGGTCTTCCTTGAATCTACCATTTTTAAATATCCCCTCCAAAGTCCCAACGATATTGTTTTCTTCTTGAAAACAACACGAAAAGGCGTAGATAAGATATGATAGGCTTCAAATATGGCGTGTATATCTCTTGTTATCAATTGCTTATAAGTATTTTCGTAACAGTCTCTATAATAAATTACCGTAAAACCACAAAGATAAAATAAAAAAGGTGGGGGTATAGAAAAGTTTTTCTGAACCCCTTGCTCTTTTTCTGATAGAATTCTTAGATATGAATAAACGAAAGAATCAGCATATTATTCCACAATGTTATTTGAAGCAATTTGTAGACCCCAATACTCCTCCGGGGCAAGAACCTTATGTTTGGATATTTGAGCGAGATAACAAGAAAGGGAAGAAGAAAGCTCCTAAAAACATACTCTCAGAAACGGATTTTTACACGCTCAAAGTTAAGAGTGGAGAAAAGGACTACTCAATAGAAGAATCTCTCTCTCAGCTTGAAAGCGAATATTCGTCTGTCTTTGAAAAAAAGATAAGGTATAAAATTCCTTTGAACGATTACGATCACATTGTCTTATGTGCCTTTGTTGCAGCAATGTTGCAGCGAACTCTTAAACAAAAAGAAAATATCGAAGGGTTTTTTGATCAATTAATAAAAGTAACAGAAGATGTTGAAAAAGCACATGGAATTAAACGGAAAAAATCATCTGAATTGAGACAAGCAAAAGAAGACGCACATAAGTTAAGTATGTTGCAGATAATCCCAAAAATTGCCCAGATTCTCCTTAAAATGAATCTTGCTTTTTTGTGTGCTGGCAGGCGAGATTCATTTATTAGTTCCGACGCACCATGTTTCCTTTTTAATGAAGAGTTACAATGGCAACGCTTTTACGGACCGGGACTTGGTCAAAGGCACATAGAGGTAAGGATGCCTCTGTCGCCGGAAATTTCTGTTTCTTTCAGTTGGATAAACAATTTAAGGGGTTATTTAGAAATTGGGACGGATCAGATTCATGAATGCAACCGAATGATTTTTGCTTATTCCCATGAATATTTTATTGCTAATTCTCCTAAAATAAAGCGCCGCTGGTTTCTGCGCTTTCCTCTCGACCCAATTTATATTGGGAGAATTTTAAAGAATGAAGTGTGGTTAAAATTCTCGAGGCTACGTTATAAATACCATGTCTGAATCTCAAGAATTAAAAGAGGCACTCGATTTCATTACCTCAGGGCAATATGAAAAGGCCGTGCCGCTCTTATGGAGACTCTATGCATCGAAGAGTTCAGAAATAAAACTGGCTGCCGCAATGAATTTGCTTGTCGCACTCGATGGGGTGACTGAAAACAAGAAGCTCCTTGCTGTGACGAATGAAACAATTAAACTTGTAGCTGACATGGACAGGAAAGATCTACAAATATACCTGCTGAGTAAAAAGGCGGAATTCTTATCGCGCGATTTGACATTTTTGACTTATCGGCAAGGTAACCTAAGGCTTGCCGCAAGAGTTTTTCATTGGATAGACTTTTCGCTTGAAAAAGATAAAAAAGAATATGAGGCCATCATTGCCAAGAAAGACAAGCTTGAAAAAGAAATCTCCTCTTTAGAGTTCGATGTTCATTCTACAATTCAATCAAATAAAAATCATTCTCTGCGAGGTCATATTTTTATGTCTTTGGGAGATATGTCCTTCCATAGATTTCTATTCTACCAGCTCGATTTGATGGCTGGCGGGAGACTAAAGAGCAAAATAATGAATTTTTATCTTGTGCGACGGTGGCATCTCAACATATTGATTGGCTTCGACAGAAATGCCCGGCGAAAGATTCGCGAATCATATAAAACGAGTATTAATTATTTTGAGAAATCAATAAAGGCATTTAAAGCAGGTAATCTCGAATCAGACCTTGCGCGTGCCTTTTATAATCTTGCGGTGAAATATACATTAACGTATTTCTTTTCTAAAGCAGGGAGGTATTTAAATAAGGCAAGACAATTAGCTGAGATGAGAGATGAAAAAGTTCTTCTCATTCAGATCAGTGAGATTGAAAAGCGAATAAAGGACAAAAATAAACACCCAAGGGATTATGTTGGAGAACTTGGGCTAGATTTGCCGCGATGACCACCTTTACCACCTAACTGTCAACTCAAGTCCGTCTTCTCACACATTAACCAAGGATCAATTTGCCGATTTTAGCGGTATAGGCAAAAATACAAATATTGCCGTTAATTCTGATAAATACACTCAACGATAGTAGAAAGCCATTCTTTATTGTCAAGTATCGTGTCAATTCACCCTCCCCGGTATCATCTTAATTCACCCCTTTAGCGGGTAGATGGGTTGATATTTTTGGTCTAAGTTTCCGTCTGTATGA
>Ga0187870_1001146_pt1 | contig 25647 bp, 17 predicted proteins | sample June2016WEW_13_1_3_FD_132974 | JGI IMG/M metagenome (GOLD analysis project Ga0187870, IMG submission 132974) | Peatland microbial communities from SPRUCE experiment site at the Marcell Experimental Forest, Minnesota, USA - June2016WEW_13_150 | ecosystem: Environmental > Terrestrial > Soil >... | reverse complement strand
TCAGTCGTGCAGTTTCACGCAGCAGCTCTTCTCTTCCGTACGCCCGGTATTTGACGTCGATCCCCTCAAGGTACTCCTTGATTTCATCGTCTGTGAACTGAGGCCCAAGAAACGCATCGTGCCAGACGAACTCCCTTTTGTTCCCAAGAAGCGAATTATAGATGTGATACGCCACTCCCACTGCCCCGCCGGCGTCACCAGCAGCCGGTTGAATGAAGATGTCCTCAAACTGTGTCCGCTTCAGAATCTGCGAATTCGCGACACAATTGAGCGCTACACCACCTGCGAGACAAAGATTCTTCATGGCTGTTTCGGCATGGAGATGGTTGGCCATCCGCACCATCAACTCATCAGTTACTTTTTGAAGGGAAGCTGCCACGTCTTTGTGAAATTGGTCGAGTGCACTTTCCGGCTCACGACGCGGTCGACCGAACAATGTGTCAAATCTCTTGTTCGTCATCGTCAATCCGTAATCGTAACCGAAGTATTTCATGTTCATCTTATAGCTTCCATCTTCCTTCGGCCTGATTAATTCCTCCATGATGAGATCGTAATAGAGCGGTTTCCCATACGGAGCGAGTCCCATTACCTTGTATTCAGCGCTATTGACCTTGAACCCCAGATAGTACGTGAAGGCAGAATAGAGCAGTCCCAGCGAGTGAGGAAAATGAATGCACTTCATCAGGCGAATGTCATTCCCTTCGCCTACGCCGTATGTAGTGGTTTCCCACTCCCCCACACCATCGATCGTCAGAATCGCTGCCTTGTCAAACGGTGAGACAAGGAAAGCGCTGGCAGCGTGGGAAGCGTGGTGTTCCGAATACAATATCGGACCATCGTAATCCAGCTCATTACGGATGAGTTGCGGAATCCACAGTTTGTCCTTGAGCCACACCGGCATTGATTTGAGAAATGAACCCAATCCCTTTGGGAATGTCGCCAGGTACGTGTAAAGCAGCCGCTCAAATTTGATGAATGGCTTGTCATAGAATCCGATATAATCGACCTCGTTCGCCGAGACACCCGCTTCACGCAGGCAATAATTGATTGCGTGAACGGGAAACTCGGCATCATGCCGAAGCCGTGTGAACCGTTCCTCTTGCGCCGCAGCGATCAACTTGCCATCACGGATAATGGCGGCCGCCGCGTCATGATAAAAGCAGGATATGCCGAGGATTATCATTGTTGATTCAGAACGGCTGCTTGCTGCGTTCGATTGTGAGTTTCTCGCCCGCTTTCACACGCCAGTAGGTGGAACCAATTCCCGCCTTGCGATCGAGCAGGTCTTTGCCGATAACCTTTAGTACGATCGCTGCCGGCCCGATCAGGACGACATAAACGATGGTGAGGAGAAACAGAGCGTTTGCCTTCCCCAATCCTTGGGCAAATTTCATCCAGTAGCCACGTACAATCCTCCAGATGGTCCTCTGTGTCACCAGTGTTCCTTCCTGGCTTCCAGACGTATAGCTCCACCTGCTCAGAAGAGTCTGAATGTGTTCCTGTTGTGCTTTCGTCATTGCCGCTTTCCGCCTGATCTCGACATCTCCCGCCGGATGTGGTCCAGCAGGTCTCGTGCCTGGCTCTGCTCGGGATGAGCAGATACGATCGATTGCGCAACCGTTTCCGCCTCCGCGAACTTTCCGCCGCTGGCAAGGGCGACAGCCAGTAATTGCTGGGTTTCCACGATTGCAGCAGGCGCTATCCCATTCGTAAACTGCAGCGCCTTGCGAAATTCTCCGGCTGCTTGTTCAAACTCTTTCTTTCGAAGGCAGACAAACCCTATTCCCTGGTGCGCATAATAGCTCCCGGCTATCTTCAGGGATTTTCCAAAAGCCAGACTTGCCGCGTCGTCATCACCGGCGTTAAGGAGAAGTTGACCCAGGCGGAGGAGCGGCGAACGATTGAAAGGAGTCACTTTCGCAAGAGCCCGGTATTCTCCCGCAGCCTGCATTAGTTTCCCTTCTGATTCATATCGTTCGGCCGCCTTGACGTGGCCTTGTTCCCAGGTCAGTTCTCTCATCAGGCACGATTTCGCCAGTCGTTCCAGATCAGTTCGCGCATCAAATTGTTGGACACTGATTCCCCCTTCGCGAAAAGGCCAGCTGTTCTTGAGCACGAACAGCCGAATTGAGGCCATAACAGAATCCAGCGGCGTCACACACACTTCAGCCCTGTATTGGTCATCGCTCCGTTCCAGCTTCCAATTCCATTTCTCCTTTGGAGCAATGAATCCGTTGTCAGCGATCACCTGATAGAACGCTTTCGACAGAAGGAAGTAGCCATCGACATTCAAATGGACATGTTCCACTGCGTACCGATCGCCGATGATCCCATGCTCCGAATTCTCCGCGATCAACTTCTCGGATTCTGCGACAGGCAAACCGTAGTGTGTGGAGACGTCACGGAGAATGTCGTTGAACTCGGACGGCGCTCGAAATCGTAATCCATCAAAGTCGCGCGCAAGCCGATACTCCCTTGATGCAGGTTCAAACCGGCCGGAGTTCTCATAAACCTTCGCCAACAAGAAATGAGCCTTTGCAGGCAATGAATCGATTTTGAGTGCAGAAAGAAGTTGCTCCTCGGCGGCCCCGAAGTCCTTTTTCTCAAAGCAGTCTTCGGCTTCCTTATAGTGTCGTGCCCACTCATCGCGTCTCGACGTCTCTAAGCCAGGTGAGAAGGTCGAAACGAATGGCGCGACTCCGCTCAGATTGCTTACCAACGTTCCGAATGCAACCCGAATGTTGTTTGAAGCACCGATCTGCGCAATGTCTTCCAGATTGCCCCGAAAGTTGTTTCTGGCAGCGACATAGTCATTCGATCCGTACACTATCTCCCGATTCCTGACCATCCCTTCCATCACAGTTGCTTCGCGACCTGGAGCCCGATCAGGGCCAAGCTTCTGCTTGAGTGCATTGACGCCGTCGCGGAAAAGCCTGAACGTTCTCCAGCTCTCCATCGCCAGATACGTCTTAACCACCCAGCGGCTTTTGCCCAGCCCCTCCGTGGAGCCAACACCGAGCGCACCATAGAATTCATTATGTCCACAGTAAATCAAAAGCGCATCAGGTTTATACGCAACGAGCTCCTTCGTGAAGTCTGCTACTGTGTAACTGTTTACCGCGGTGATGCCCAGGTTGACCACTTCGATGTTCTTGTCCGGCCACATCCTCTCAAGCCGGCCCTTCAGCATGCTTGGGAAGGAACCGTTGAACATGAAAGGATATCCCAGCGTCGACGACTCCCCGAGGCAGAAGATGCGGTACGTGTTGGGTCCCTTTTCCTTTTCAAACATCTCATTGGAGACGATCGCTCTGACCTGGATAGTGCGAAAATAGCGCTTTGTCACGTCCGGGTTGATCGTGTAATACGCTTTGCCGTTCACCACCGTTTCACGAAAGAGGCTCAGATCTCCTCCGTAATCGATGAAGCGAAGAATACCCTCCAGCAGCACAAAGAAGACCAGCGGCAGCAGCAGCATTATGAGACGGAAGGTGCGGGTCTTATTTCTTTCTTCGTTTGCCAATGAGCGATTGCTAGTGGTTAGTTACGTTAGACAGCTCGCCTGCTGTTCTTCGACAGTTATACTGTCGAAGAAGGCCCATGATGGAGTTGAACTCCATGAGGCCTGAAGAGGTTGCCAAGAGATCCTTTGCACCCAATCTAATGCCCCTGCAATTCGTTTGTAAAGGCCGAGTGTTGGACAGGGTCTGAGAGTGAAACTCTCGCATGAGTTCCGTCCGACAGTTCAACTGTCGGACAACTTGATGCCATTAGAATACGATTTTCCCCTGCGGAGGCTCAACGTTGAGCCATTCAATTTGTCTGTCCACGAAGGGCACAGCGAACATCCTTCCCCCGAATCCAAGAATTCTGAATGTCATCATCGGAATCGGGCTGACCTTGATGCGGCTAAGACGGTCCTGATAGATCATATATCCACGCGCCTCTCCTGCTTGAGTGAGGAACAGGTTCAGCAGCCTCTTCTCCTTCTGCCGCAGCAATTCATTTGTGGCACGTTGTTTCCTTCCAGCATATGCCGTGTCTGTCGGCTCACGCTGTGAATCCTTTAACATCAACTCAAAGTACAGGTATCCTGAACCTTCTTTGAGAGGACCATACCGCTGTCCGACAAGCATTTGCCAGGCAATTTCGCCCACAGGATACCGATCTGAGACAGGAAACGGATCAGAGACCCCCTTTCGTTGACGCAGATTCACGTCACTGCACCAACGATCGATGACCTGTTCCAGTGACCTGCCGCTCTGAAGATCATTCAACGCCTCGTGCATCTCATCGAGTGAGGCAGTCCTGAGCTCGCGTATCTGCACCCTCGGAATCACGACCGAGGAATCAGTCGATTGCATGAAGGAGAGTACCTCGGCGTCCGAAACCTTCGTCTGCCTCTTCAGGTAGAAGCGCATCGACTGTTCGAGGAAATTGTCATACCACGTTTCAAGCTGTTGCCGCACCGCCGGATACTTATCGAGCCCGCGGGTAAGTGCTTCCTGTGCCAGAAGCTCCTGCTGAACCCACACTCGAAGCAAGGCATTGACCTGCTGTGGGATTGACCTGACCGTGACGCTGTCCAGGGTGAAGCCCTTCGCATACATCCTGTCAATGATCTCACCCAGAGTCCACGCCACGTCGCCGGCGACCTCTCGCGGTACTGTCGGGCCTCAAGCACAAACGGATGCTGGTAGCTCGTATGATTCGGAGTGATGTCGACGATCACTTTCAATCCAAGCGCATGCGCCTGGCTGACGAAGTTTTTGAAATCGTCATTCGTTCCGTACTCCGGCGCGACCTTTAGGAAGTTCTTGATATTGTATCCATGGCCCGTCCGATTGTTGATGGGAGATGCGTTCTCCATGATCGGCATAACCCAGAGGATATTGACGCCGAGGCTCTTGAGATACTGCAGCATCGGGATTGCTGCATTGATTGTCCCTTGCGGAGTCAATGACTTGAAAAACATTTCATAGAGTCGCCCTTGTGTCACCCACCGGGGAACAGTTGCCAGGGAAGAACCCTGGAACGTCCCGTCGTCCAAAATTGTAAAGAAACTTCGCGTCGTATCTTTGTTGCCGTCCGGATCAGAGGCAATCAACGTGAAGTAGTATTCTCCCGGAACCGTTGGCTTGGAAACTGAAAACTGCTGACCCTTCGACCCATTGACGCCGGCGATTTGCTGAGGGTTTCGGGAATCCTGCGACCACAGAAACGTCGATACCTGTCCCGAATCCGGATCGATTCCCTGAGCGTTGAAGATGACATTTGGCCCTGCACCGATAAAATAGATGCTCGCATCGGGCGCGTGATTGACAAGGTACGTGAACGAGACCGGATCCGACACCTGCAGTGTGTTGTTGGAATCCCGAGTTACAGCCTTAAACGTATTCAACCTTTCGCGAAGCTGCACGGTGTCAACAAAGTTGCCCAACGACGCATTCACGCTGGTGGTGTCGACGTCATTTCTGACTACTCGGATCGAATGAATAGCGGCATCCTGAACTACGCCGTACAGAACTCGTTGCGGATTTCGCGTTACGAAGCCGCTCAGGTTTGTAATCTGAACGTAACCGGCCTGCACAGCAATCGAGACGCTGTCAGCTGAGCTCCCGGCGCTCAGGATCACCTTGTGGATACCGTTTGGCAGTCGGTCAGGAATCGGGAAGCTGAACTGCTTGGAAGTTGGATTGTAGAAACGACCAAGACCGGAATAGAGTTTGGCCCCTACCCTGAGGGTAATTGTAGAAGTATCAAGGGCAGCGCCTACCTTCGGAAAGAGATAGGCCGAGATCGTCGGATTCGTGCTAGCCGTGATACCCGTCCGCTCATTCGGGACGAGCTGATAGATTGTCGGATTCGTCGGAAAGATGTATGAATTGCCCGCGTCGCTAGCATTGATCCTCGGATTCAAAGGATCAGCAAGCCACTTCGATCCATCTTCATTGAATTTGTATTGGTACGCTCCAGCAATCCCCTTTGGCGATGTCCCCGGAAATCCTATCATCAATCGGACGGTCTTTGTCCATACCCGCCCGGAAGGATCCCAGTTCATCGCGGAGGGAGAATTCGAAGGGATAATGCCGCCGACATTGGATGCCCAATTATTGAACTCTCCCGGGAGGTATACGATACCTGGTGAGGAGCTCGTTGGCTGGTAGCGGAAAGTGACATCGACGCTGTCCTGTGCTCTTGCCCCGAGGACCAGCAGTAACAACAAAAGCGAAATGATGTACTTCTTCATGGAATGATCTGTTGTCTTCAAATGGGAAATCCCTGCCACTAGGGGGATTTCTTGTTGGGCGCATCGAGATACAAAGCCTGACGTTCTGAGGACGCGAACTCTGAAGGGTTGTCAAAGGGCCAGTTCAAACCTGGAATGCATGGCTGCAACTCCCACAAGTAGCTGGCCACCAACTTGAACCTGCAACAGTCTGGCCCAGTGAGCCCGAGCACGGAGTCAACCCTCCCCTTACTCACCGGAATCCAACGCCATCTCAACCACACTGTACAGTGTGGTGACTTTCGTAGAATTCCCCCTCCGGGCACAGAAACGAAAGATCCCCTTCTAGGGGTTTTTCATTTCTCGCACCTCACAAACGTGCTTTGAAGTTCAAGCTAGCGTTTATCACGAAGACCCGCCATGCTTCTGGTTGGGATCTCCTTTCCCCTTACGTCCTTCGACGGGGTTTCGGGCACAAGAAAAACCCCCGCGTGATCGGGGGTTTTTCATTTTCTCATTGCGGCAACTTCTTTCAGTCATCAGTTTCCGCGCGAGTAACTACATCGTAACATATCCCCCCCCACCGCGACCCGGTCTGTCAATAGGTTTCTTCTTCACACTGTGGAGAGGGCTAAAACCATTCCCCGGCCAGCGCCAACATATCTCCCCGACCGGGGATTGAATTTTGTATTGTGTGACTGGAAACACCTGATAAATCGGTCCCTTTTCAAAAAGCGTAACGCTCAAAATCTGCAGGAATGTGCAGAGCGATTGGCCGATTCACTCAGTTCTTCTTTACCGTATATGTGAGTTTTACCGGATCGAACCGAATGGTATAATTCCCCGCGGTTGCCAACGGTATGTTGGCCCCACCGCTCTGGAGATTGCCATCATTGGCGTTGCTACCATAACTGAGTGTCCAGGCGTCGTTTGCCCTGAACTTGATATCACCTGCATGAAAGTCGGCAGTGATTTCCCACAGTTTGCGCTGACCGTTATAGAACATCGGCACAGATTTCGACCAATCGTATGGCGGCACCGCGGAACCGATAATCCCCCAGTCGTCCGTCTTCGTCAAAGAGATCGTTAGTGCTGTGACATCGACTGTAATGGCATAGCACGCATTGTTGACCTGGAAATTATCACCCACTGGATTGAGAGAGCCTGAATAGTTGTTGCCCGATGCCGTCAGAGTCCCTCCCCAGCTTGTGTGATTCCAATCAGGATTGCTCGTGATTTTGAATTGAGCGGAGGATGCTGTAGCATCGATGATGCGCACAATGCCGCTGTACTGAGAGTTGAAGCCATAGGAATACAGCCTTCCGTTCGTGGCTCCGGGGGACCAGCCTTGATACGAGCCCGGTACGTATACCATGGGGTAGTTAATCACTGCATCGTACGGAGTGAGAGTCGTCGATTTGGCGCTGGAATAAACGGGAGCTACGGAAGAAACCACCGATGCAGTGACTCTGTAGTAAACAGTCACCGGTTTCCCAATTGCATAGTTCCAGGATAATACGAGTGTATTTACGTCGCTTACTTTTGCTCCCCCGCTCAGATTCTGAGTCGAGAAGAGGTTGCTTACATGACCAGAAAAACTACTCGAGTCTGACACCTGCACCATATACGTCGTGGAAGATGCAAACCCGAAATCTGCAGCAGACCATGAAAATCGAATCAGACTATCTGCGCGGCTGACGATAAATGAATCCGGCAAGGCTACATTTGCCACAGTCGGCGTAGTAGGATTGGAACTCATCTTTGGTTCGCTTATGTCACTCGCGCAGGAAGCGAACAACAATCCGAGAGCCGTCAATAGGACCACTATCGTTATGTTTTTCATGTTTATATTCCTTGATGAATGGTGTGCATTCTTAATAGCCGGGGTTTTGGACCAAATTCGGATTGGCATTCATGTCGTTGACCGGGATAGGATACAAATCCCTGTAAGACGCCGTCTGAACTCCATTTTGGACTTTTCCCTTCCACTGCCACACATTGGTGCCATTTGTAAATTGCCCAAAACGGATCAGATCCGTTCTTCGATGTCCTTCCCAGTACAACTCCCGGCCACGTTCATCCAAAAGAAAAGGCAACGTCACACTCGCAGCAGTGACATTTCCCGTTGTGTTGCCATAGGCACGTTGCCTCAAAGCGTTGAGGTAGCCGACAGCAGTTCCCATATCACCGCCCGCACCGCCTCTCACGACAGCTTCGGCGTACATCAGATAAGCGTCCGCCAACCGGAACATCGGGAAGTCAGTAGTGACAAACGTTGGATGGACATCGGGCGCTGGCCCGCCAGTGGTAGTGACATTCGCGAACTTGGTGACGCCGATTCCCTCAGTGAATGTACCTACGTTATTGACATCCCACGACCAGCTCGATTTGTCAAAGTAGAACATTCCTCTTTTGTCAGCCGCAACGTACTGAGTGGTGTTAGCAAAATTGCTCTGGGTTATGCCGAATTTGGATACGAAGTCTTTAATCGTTCGTATTCCGCCCCAACCACCATCGATGCCATTCAACGGCATACCACCGCCATTTGAGGCGTGCAGGACGAACGTCATTCCCCCATACCCCTGAGTGTTTTGTCCATCAAAAGCAATGAGGAAGACATTTTCCGGGCTTGAATGGTTGTCAGCATTGAACAGGCGCGCATAATTGGCATCGAGGGTGTAGCCAGCGTTTATCACCTTGTTGATGTACGTCAGTGCGTCAGTGCTTCGATCAGTGCCTACATAGACTTTTGCATTCAGGTACAGCTCGGCGAGTAAGAACCAGTCAGCTCCCTGATCTGCTCTTGCATATTCATTTTGCCTCGCAGGAATAAGATCGCCCTCAATCGCTTTGAGTTCGCCTTCAATGTAGCTGAACAGGTCAGCGCGGGTGATTCTTTTTGGGAAGAATGCGCCTGGCAGATCAGCCTCCGTCACAAAAGGAACATTTCCAAACATATCAAGTGCGTGCCAATACGAAAGAGCGCGCAGGAAACGAGCTTCCGCCCGATAGGCCTTCAGGTCATTGACAGAAGTCCCGGAAACCGACCCGATGTTGTTGTTAACATTTCTAATGAGCTCATTACTGATAGCAATAGTATAGTATATCCTTGAATAGAGCGCCATGATAAAGACATCATTGGACGACCACGTTTGCCAGTGAAAGTCCTTAATGGTGGCATCATCCCACGCCATGATCGCTTCATCCGTTGGGAGCTCTTGAAGGTCCCAGTATTGCCGGAGGTAGTTGCCGAAACCCTCGTCAATACCCGCGATGTCAGGGTTGCCGCCACCGCCACCCGTTTGACCACTAATGGCATAGCTGGCGTATACCTTCGCCAGCGCTCTTTTGTAGGCAGACGGATCTTTGAACACATTATTGAGCGTATTGACATTTGGATCAATCGGCTGCACGTTCAAGTCCTTCACACAGGACGACAACATGATCGCAGTGACGATGACCGGAATCAAGCTCGCAATCTTCTTCATGTTACTTCCTCCTTAGTAATTGAGACCCAGCGTGATCATGTATGTGCGGGGACGCGGATAAATGTTGTTGTCAATACCGTTCGCGACTTCTGGATCCATTCCGCTATACTTGGTGATGACAAACACGTTTTGTACTGTCAACCCGATCCGTCCACTTGTATTGGTTCCGAAGAAGGATACCAGGTTGTAACCAATGCTCACATTGTCCAACCTGAAGAACGACGCGTTTTCCAGATAGACGCTCGACCAATACTGCGCCGTCATGAATCCCGTCTTCTTGACATCAGTCAGGATATTCGACAAGAATCCGCTTTGATTGTACAGTTGCTGATACAGGGCTCTGTTCGAAGCGTTGTTGTTGTAAACGTAGTTCCCGATGCTCAACCTGCCCGAGAAACTCAGATCAAAACGCCCGTAGTTGAACTTTGAAGATATGCCCACCAGGTACGCCGGATCCGGTGATTTCATGTAGTATTTGTTCAGTTCATTGCCCGACACGTTTCCTCCCTGGCCGCTCTTATCAACATACAAACCCTCGATGGGTCTGCCGTTGGCGTCATAAACCTGATTGAACAGGAAGAATACTCTCGAAGCATAACCGACGATGAATTTTTGGACATTGTTTCCAACGCCGCCCGCAATACCTCCTGTGTTGACACCGGGATATGAGGGATCGTCGGTCAGTGTGAGTTTCGTGATCTCGTTCTTGTTATACGTCAGATTCGCACCAACCTCCCACGAGTACTCTTTTCCCAGAATCGGCCTGACGCTCAAACTCACCTCGACACCTTTGTTGACCATCGAGCCTACGTTCGTCAGCAGGTAGTTGGAGAAGTTGCTGCCGACGGGAATTGGAATGCTGTTCAACAGATTGTCAGATGTATTCTTGTACACCTCGATGGAGCCGGACACTCTGTTGTCGAGCATCGCAAAATCGAGTCCGCCATTCAGCGAAGTCAGCGTCTCCCATTTAATGTTTGCATCATACGCATCGGGACGCAGCGTAGAATAGAATGTATTCCCGAACTGATAATAGGCGCCGGCAGTGCTGGCGGTATACGTCGGAATATACGGATAATAGTTAGCACCAATATCCTGCTGTCCGGTTTTCCCCCAGCTCAGGCGAAGCTTCAGCTCATTCAGAGTCTCCGATTTGCCGATGAAGGGTTCTTCGGTCAATTTCCAGGCCAGGGCGAATGCCGGGAAGAGACCCCAACGATTCTTTTCCGAAAATCGTGATGAACCATCATCTCTCAATGTCGCCGTAAGTAAATACTTGTCGAGTAACGCATAGTTCATCCTGCCAAAGAATGAGACCAGATAGTACTCATTCTTGTACGGGGTGGTCTTTGCTCCGGGAAGCGCCGGATTCCAAGCCCTGTTGGAATTTTGTCCTTCATTGTAGAAGTGCTGATAGGAATAACCGCCTGTGAGGTTGACCTTGTGAAAGCCGAACTCTTCATTGTAGGTCAGGTAGAAATCCAACAGGCTGTTTGTTTTTGTCTGAGTATATTCACGAATCTGGGTTTCCGGCTCTCTGTATGACCAGGAAGCCAACGTGTCCGTAATGTCGCTTCCATTCGTCTTGTAGTAGTCGTAGCCAAGATTCAGGGTGGCTTTCAAATTGGGCACGAAGGGAATTGCATAATCAGTCTTTCCTCCGAGAATGAACCTCCTTGCATCAGAAGTATTGTGGCGATACTCCAGACGGGCAACCGGATTCTGAGTTGCAATGTTGTTCGGTGCGCCATTGAGCGGATCGTTGGAGCTAAGTTCAGTCCATGCCGTATACCCGCCGAATCGTGTATTCCCATTCCTGATCGGCTGTGTTGGGTCAAATTCGAGGGCGGAGCCGATTGCATCATTGTTTGAAAAGTTATTGCTAATCCAGGACGCCGAAGCATTCAAGTCCATGGTCAGAGTCTTGTCCAGGAACGACGGCGTCGCCGCGAGAGTGAGGTTCTTTCTGTCGAGGTTGTTGTACTTGAGAATCCCGTCTTGATACAAGTAATCCAAGGATACACGGTATGGGACTGAGAGAATGGAGTGGCTGATACTAATGTTGTGTTCAGTCTGGGGCGCAACACGGTAGATTTCTTTTTGCCAATCCGTATTTGCGGTCCCCAACTTTGCCAACGCTGCTGACGTGAGACCATAGTTCGCAACCCTGTCTGCAACAACCGCCCTGAATTCATCTCCGGAAAAGACGGAAAGCAATTTGGCCGGAGCTGCCATTGTAAAATTGCCGTTGTAGCTCAGTCTCATTGCTTCATCTCCGGCTGCGACCGTGCTCTTCTTCGTTTTGACGATAATGACACCGTTCGAAGCTCGTGATCCATAGATTGCAGTAGCAGAAGCGTCCTTCAAGATGGTAATCGATTCAATATCATTTGGATTGATCGACGATAGCGGGTTCGCCATACCTGAAATGCCGCTGCTCTCCAACGGCATATTGTCGATCACGATGAGCGGATCGTTGTTGGCGGTGAGAGACGAACCACCTCGAATACGGATTTGCGTCCCTGCTCCTGCAGCGCCGCCAAGCGTGCTCGTAATGACACCAGCCGCCTTTCCAACGAGCAACTCCTGCGGCGATGTAATCGATATCCGGTCGAAATCTTTTGCCGAAATGGCTGTGAGGGAGCCGGTAGCATCGGCCTTCTTGATCTCTCCATACCCGATTCCTATAACTTCCACCCCTCCGATTTGCACTGCACTGACTTTCAATGAGATCGTAAGATATTTCTCGTCTGCTACGACGATCTCCTGCTTCAGATAACCTATATACGATATTACAAGCGTTGCGCCACGCTTCACCTTCAATTTGAACCCTCCGTCAAGATCCGTGACAGTCCCGGCGGAAGTGCCTTTTACCGTAATGTTGGCACCGACTAACGCCGATCCGTCATCGGCGCTCGTGACCTTTCCGCTGATCTGCAAGTCCTGTGCGAGCAGAAGGCCCCCAGTTTGCATGATGAGAAACACAAGAATCCATCTTGCTGTTTTCATGTCTACCCTCTTTATATAGTGTGTAAGGTAGTGAGTCATCCGAAATTACTGGAGAACGACACCGGACTTACCTTCGATTGTCATCGTAACCGATCCATCACTCACGATGAATTTCTTCAGGGAAAGCAAGTCGGTGAGCTCTCCGTTTTGTCGATAAAGAATCGGGATTGATATTCGTTTTGTTATCCATGTATTATTCAGGACCACAACACATTGCTCTCCTGCCGCAGCTCGCCGGAATGCTAGAACGCCGCTCGAGTCAGGCGTCATAATTGCCTCGAACATGCCGGTGCGAAGGACGGGGTGAGTGTTCCGCAGCTTGATGAGTTTGGAATACCACCGATAAAGCTCCTGATCGAATCCGTTGCGATCGGCACGGCGATCGTTCTTGAACGGATGACTTCTTTCGTCATCAAATGTATAGTCCGGCCAGACCATCGGTTTTCGGCAATCCGGATCGTCCCCTCCCCACATGCCAGCTTCGGTTCCGTAGTAGATCATAGGGGCACCGACGTACGTCATCTGAAATAGTGCCATCAATTTCTGCACCATCAATTCGCGGGGGCCTGGTTTCTGCACGTCGTATGAAGGATTGTCATTGGGATTCGCACGATGATCATACAGCAGATCAGGATTCATAAGATGAGAGCCCATTCGGTCCGTGTCGTGACTGTCGTAGAGATTCATCAGCACATAATTCGATGCCGCCGGATAATCGTCGAGCAATGCCTGAAGACGTCTGAGAAACTCCGATGCGCTGATGTTGTCCTTCCCGGAACCAAAAAACCGGAATGCCCCGCGTGCCCATCGATAGTTCATCACTGCGTCGAACATATCGCCTTGAAGCCACGGAGCGGCATTAAACATCTTATCCTTTGGCCAGTCTTCCCACCATACTTCTCCTACGATGTATGCCTGCGGATTGATGCCGCGCACCCACATTCTGAATTCTTTCCAGAAGGCAGGTTGTATCTTCTCCGCCACATCCAATCGCCAGCCATCGATCCCGTCTTCGGGGTTGCCATCGCCGTTTGGATCCATCCATCGCTTGACGATGGCGTGGATGTGCTCCCTTGGACCGTGAACGATTCCGTTCTCATCCTCGCGCCATTGGGGCAGATCAGGCACGCCGTTCCAGCCGACGTACTTGAACTCATCCTGTGGCGTGGAAGGATCATCCCATTTCTCCACCGTGAACCAGTCTTTATATCTGGACGTTTGCTGGTTCTTCCGCACATCTTCGAACGCCCAGAACGTGGTCCCGACGTGGTTGAATACTCCGTCAATGATGACTTTGATACTACGCTTGTGCGCCTCGTGTATCAGAGTGAGGAAGAGTTTGTCTGCACTTGTCCACTTCCAACTGGACGGATCTTCGGGGTTTTCTGTGGCCCATAGCTTCATGTCGCCGTCGGGGTCCGGTCCAAAATTCTTGTCGACATGATGATACATTGTCGCGTCATATTTGTGGAGGGAGGGCGACTGAAAGATCGGGGTGAAATACAGTGCTCCGATGCCGAGATCTTTCAGATAGTCCAGCTTATCGATCACACCCTGAAGATCGCCTCCGTACCGGCGCTTTTGCACGTGAAAATAAAATCCCTTTCCGTTCGTTTTCTCCCACGGTTGCAGTTGATACCAGTCGCCCGTCCAGGAACTGATTCGCCAATCCTTCGTGCGTTCGTGTGGCCACGCGCCAACCTGATCTTCTTCGGTTGGGTCATTTGAAGGGGTACCGTTACGGAACCGTTCGGGAAAGATTTGATACCATACCACATGTTTTGACCACTCAGGCACTCCGGAAATGCCCACCACGCGAGTCGTATCGGAGGCTTGTCCGGAAACGGAAGCGGCTGCAGTCAAAAGCGCTGATAGTATTACTGCAGTGAAGGACATTTCGCTGTGGTCTCAGAAGGTCGTGAATTACCACTGACTGTATGATACTGCTTCAGGCGATGGCCTGCGTTTCTTGATCTTGCGGTTTCACCTCACTGGTGAGAGAAGCACCGCAGGACTTGCGAATAATAAGTTTCGGCACAAACATCGAATGCGACACAGGTTGCCGTAGATCGTTCAGTCGTCTCGCGAGGATCTCCGAAGCGAGCACGCCCATTTCGAACATCGGTTGCCGCATTGTGGTCAAACCGAGATAGCTCGCCATCTCAATGTCGTCAAAGCCCACGATGGCGACGTCCTCGGGGTATCTCAATCTCGATTCATTGAGCACGGACAAGGCACCCGAGGCCTGCACGTCACATGATACAAGGATTGCTGTTGGTCTCTTCCTGCCGAGTGCCAGGAACTCTCGCATGAGTGCAGCGCCCGATTCCCTTGTGAATCCATCCAGCCTGCCTGGTGGACTGCTCTTGATCAAGGACGCCGACAAGGGCAATCCGCTCTCTTCCATCGCTTGCTTGTATCCCTTGAACCGTTGCCGGGCGGGCAAGCTCTGGAGATTCGCGTTGAGCATGCCGATGCGTTTGTGACCGAGCGAAATCAAACGCCTCGTTGCCAGATAGGCACCCTGCTTGTTGTCAATGGAAAGAGAATCCAGATTTCTGTTGTAACCGTCGACGAAGACCAGCGGTGTTCTTGATCGGAGGAACTGCTGCACGCGCGATTCGGGGATGCGCATCGAAAGAAACAGCATGCCGTCGACCCGGCTTCTGAGCACATGATGCCGCAACGACTCTTCGACCTGGTCTGGATGATTGATGCCGTACAATAGCAGATCGAGTCGACTTCGCTGAGTTTCGATTGAACGCCCTGGAGGATCTCCATGAAGAAGGTGATGAAGAACGGAATCACTGCCATGATCGAATTCGTCCGCTTACGCGCAAGTCCGCGCGCATACGGATGAGGTTGATACTGAAGACGCTTTGCAACACTTCGGACTCTTTTTCGCGTCTCTTCCGAAACCCTCGGATGGTCGTTAAAGACCCGTGAGCCGGTTCCGATGCCGACGTTTGCTTCGCGCGCGATATCGTAGATTGTAGTTCGCAAAGTGAAGTGTTAGTGGAAGCGCTTCCATAAATTTATGCATTATTTTTTTAATGTCAACAAAAAAAAGCTGCATTCATACGATTACTCACTTCGCAGTCCGTCACAGGATGGTCGTACTCAGTCGCGGAGCTGCTGCGAGTAAAGAAGAACAGGTACCTTTTGAAAAACACCGGGTAGACCACATACACAGTCAAAAGCTGTTATGTTAAGAGTCAAGTCTCGCCCTCGGCTCATTGAGGACATACCCAGCAGGGCGCTTCAAGAACTACCGATCACACTGTTACAAGCAAACACATCCCTTCGGTGCAGGGACAGCTGCAAGTCGATGATTAGTGGTAGTGATGTGGGGCGCAGTCTGACCCCAGCAGAGACCGATCCGACTGTCCTGCAAGTTTTTGATAGCGCTTTCCTACGAGGTATTTCAGATCCGTTGTTCTCAGCGCTCTGACTTTAGGTCTGAAAGAGCTTAGGCAGTGCTGAGACAGCTCGGACCCAGCCGGATCCCCGAGAATCTTTCGATTCTTTGAGGCCTTGCGGGGCCTTGAACTTGATCGCAGAAACGGAACGCTTCCCAGAAGTCCTGCGGATGGCAATTCTGCCCTGCCAGTGATTGGAAGCCTCCTCAAGGACCTCCTCCTAACACCTGCGTAAACTAGCAAGGCGGGATCTCCTCTCCCGCCTCGCTTTGGAATACCAGTAGCAGCCATTAACTCAGTTTTACCTTAGGAGTAACATCTTCTTCGTCTCGACATAGCTGCCTGCATGGATTTGGTAGAAGTATGTGCCACTCGTCAGCTTCGATGCATCCAGCGGCACCGAATGATTCCCAACCCCAAGCCTTCCTTCGAAGGCAGTCATAACTTCCTGACCAAGAACGTTAAATATCTTCAGCGTTACGAGCTGCTCGCTAGGGAGAGAGAATCGAATCGTCGTCGATGGATTGAACGGGTTCGGATAGTTCTGGCTCAATTCATACATCATTGCCACTGAGGACCAGGGGTCTTCAATCGTAGTCGCTCCAGGAAGCGTAATTTTCACGACGTTTTGGAGTCCCACCATAATACCCTGCGTCGAAGAACCGAAAGCAACGTTCTTCAAATCAGTAGCGGAACTTGGGGACGGCGGATTGAGGGGCGTCCACGTTGTTCCATTGTCGTAAGATATCCAGGCCTTTGAACCCGAAGTACCAAAGCCGGTCGCGACAACGGTGTTTGTTCCGCGAATAGCCCTTACCGTCATCGGTTTCGCATCCACATGCCCCACGCCAGGCTGCACACTGATCGTGTCGCTCCAGGTCTTGCCACCATCGGTTGTCTTGCACAGATAGTTGCTGTTGTTGGTGGATGTCGAGTAGGCTCTCCTGGAAACCGCGAAGCCCGTATTATTGTCCTTGAACGTCAAAGACAATATGGAATAGTTTGTCGCCGGACCACTTGGAAGTGTTACTCTGAACCACGACCACGTACCTCCGCCGTCGGTTGTCTTCAAGATGCCCGGCGGATCGTTCGATGTATTGTACAGGGAAAGCCATGCGGTCTTGCCATACGCTTCCATCGCGCCCCCGTACGTTACGGAGCCCGCATAAATACCATCTGTTTTCAAAGAATCGGTCGGGAAATTCGTGAATCGCGTCCATGTCTTTCCACCATCAACGCTCCGGGTCACGAAAACGCCTTGTGCATCAGCTGCGTCTCCATACGCCACGAGCGAATCTTGGCCGACATACTTCACGCCGTCGGCAAAGGCGACATCAGGGGTCGAATACGATGTTACCGTATCCCATTTTACGCCCGCGTTCGTCGTCCTTAGGATTTCACCCGTTGTAAGAGCAACGAAAGCGGTGTTCGCGTCTTTCGCAGTAATCATACTGATACCAGCAGAGCTGATACCGGAGTTCTTGTAAACGAGCCTCTTCACCCAGGTGGTCCCGTTGTCCGTCGAGAGAAAGACATAGTTGTCACCTTGGTACAATGCTGAAATCGGCGCGGCTTGAAGCCAGATAACGCCAGACGGCAGGTATTCAACAGATCTGAACTGATAATTCTTCACCGAGTCTCCGGCGGAGAGCGCCAAGATCTGCGTCATCTGCACCTGCCCGACCGCAAGAGCAACTAGGAGCAGCTGCAGACCCACAGCAAAAATGATCAAACGTCTCATAGAACCTCCAAAATGAGCTGAATGTAACATGATAGGATCATCGTGATCCTCTTTTATTTAGCCTTCAGCACTGTTTCAAATATGCTTGCCAAAATCCTCCTTTTGGTTTGGTTAGCGACCAGTGGATGCTTGAAAGCGAATAACTTAAAAACCTACTGCGATGGCAATTGTATTCAGATTGCCGAAAACACCAAATTTGTTGTAGGCATAGTCCACTTCAAGCGTCGCAATGCCTTCAAATTGGTAGCGGACCCCTGCATCCAATGCTAAGCCATCCTCCGCGCCTTTCTTGGCGAGTGACCGATATCCCTCGCGCACAAAGAGCATTTCGTAGCCAACCAGTGTCACATTGATGACATACGTCCCCGGCGGAATATTGAGAATGGTATATCTGCCATCAAGATCGGTGGCCGCGCCCATGGTGGTACCCTCGAGCACCACATTACAGCCGATGAGCGGCTCCCCCGTTTTCTTGTCTTTGACGGTTCCTGCGATTTTGCCATTCGTACCGGCAAGAGCTTGGGAAAGACCGGCCGCGAACAGCATGATCATCGCAGGGAGGATGAATCTAGAAAGTCGTCTCATTGAAATATTCTGACCTCGTGTTAGTTGTCTTCGGATCACAACGAGATACGTTTGTGAAGCGGGTCCTCGAGAAGCAAACACTAAGCCGCTGTTTCGCTCGCTACACGAATTCGGGAGTCAAGGCTCCCGGCAGTCTTACGAACGATCAGCTTCGGCACGAACATCGTATGGACCGGTTCGCGTTTCGGTTCTTCCAATCTGGCCAGGAGTACATCGGCGGCCAGAACACCCATTTCATACATTGGCTGGCGCATCGTCGTCAGACCGAGATGAGTGGCGAGCTCAATATCATCGAATCCAACGATCGAAATGTCATCCGGACATTTCAGCCCTGCCTCACCGAGCGCGGTAAGCGCCCCGGCAGCCTGGATATCGCTCGAGACGAAAATTGCGGTCGGCATTTTCTTGCCCAGAGCGATGAACTGCTGCATGATCTCGTATCCCGACTCTCGCGTGAAGCCATCCAGCCTTGGAGAGGAACTGTTCTTGACGAGTGCGGCATCGATTGGAAGAGCTGCCTCTTCCATGGCTTTGCGGAACCCCCTGAGCCGTTCCCTCGCCGGGATGCTCTCGATGTTCGCATTCAACATTCCGATGCGGTGATGTCCGAAAGCGATAAGGTGATTCGTCGCTTCGTACGCTCCCTGCTGGTTATCGACTGCCAGAGAATCAAAACTCTTGTGGTATGCGTCGACGAGCACCAGCGGAGTTCTGTGGTTCAGGAACTGTTCGACAAAAGTCTCGGGCATTCTCATGGAAAAGAAGAGAATGCCGTCTACCCTGTTGCGTAACACGTGGTGCCGCAGCGACTCTTCCACCTGATCGGGGTGATTCACGCCGCAGAGGATGAGATCACAGTCAAGCCCGCTGAGTTTTGACTGCACGCCCTGCAGAATCTCCATGAAAAAGAAGGTGGTGAAAAACGGTATGACCGCCATGATCGAATTCGTACGCTTTCGGGCAAGTCCGCGTGCGTACGGATGCGGCCGATAGCTCAGGCGATTAGCGACGCGAAGGACTCTTTCTCGTGTTTCCTTGGAGACGCTTGGATGGTCGTTGAATACCCGGGAAACGGTACCGATGCCTACCTTCGCCTCGCGAGCGATATCATAGATCGTTGGGGGCAAGAACCGATTTTCTTGGAAGGGCTTCCACAAATTTAGATATTAATAAGAGAGAGTCAAGCGAAAAACGCAGTTATGAGAACGTAGGAGATGACCAACATTTCACCACAACATAGCACTACGACATCGAATAGAGTAGCCATTGGGGCGAATCAGAATTGGTTGTGAACAGAGATGAACGGATCCTAGCATCGCGCCGCACTAGCGCCTCCCGCGATTGTTCATCGTCTCCATTCGACGACGAATGGTCAGAGTTATTGACAAAACGGCGCGACAAAACTCGACGAGGAATTATAGACAAACCCGTGAGAGCGAACCTCTGCTCATATTGCGTTGTGAATTGTCGTGTGAAGTTGGCAAGATTCTCCTCAGGTCAACCAGGATAGATAAGTGCGAGAAAGCCCAACAAAACCGCGCGAATATTTTCGCGATTTCTGAGGAAAAACTCGATCTGGCTTGCTCGGAATTGCTCAGGAAAACGGAGGATGTTGGTGCAGAAGCATAGTACAAAAAAAAGCGCCGGCATTGCTTGATGTCGGCGCTCAAAAACACTGAGGAAAACTGGGCTTATTTCTTGATTCCCAGCACTGCTTCTTTCGCTGCTTTCGCAACTCTGAATTTCACTACGGTTTTCGCTGGAATCTGAATCTGTTCGCCCGTAGCCGGGTTGCGACCGATGCGTGCTTTTCGCGCTACCAGCACCAGTTTTCCGATGCCCGGCAATGTGAAGGAATTTTGCGCTTCTCGATATGACAGATGCGCCATTTCCTCAAGTATTGCCACGGCTGTTTTTTTCTTGAGCTCAAATTTGCTGGCTAAATGTGCAGCAATCTGGCTCTTTGACATCGGTTTTCCCATAAGAAAGTCCTCTCTATAAAATTGTGGAGAGTAGTGTAGTTAGTTAAAGAACACTTGAAACAAAAACCTGTAGGCCTTTATAGGGTCAAGCAACCACTAAATTCCCTAGCAAATATAAGGGTTTTGAAACGAATGTCAACAACAAAATGACAATTGTTCAATATTTACGGGCATTGTCTCGGCATCTCGAATTGCGATCCATCATGTCCCACAATTTCTTCGTACTCAACGACTTACAGGCGCAAGAAAACGCCAATGAAATCAGGGGGTCCGCGATTTTCACCAACGCGCCATCAAATGTAACAATTCGCTCGGGAGTCCATACAGAGAATCTTTCGGACTCGTGCTGCAATGGATCCTCTCACCCCACCTCAAAAAGAACTCTTGCGATGTGTTCTCATTTCGCATCTCAATCCAACGTGATTGAGATGCCCCTCAAGGAAAGTTTGCTTGAAGTGCGAACTCGTCACAGAAAATTTTCTGTACCATGTTCGGACTCAGTTCTCTGCGAGTTGCCGGAAATGAGTGCAAGTATCTTTGAGTGTGATCGATCCATTCGCCCTCTCAATGTCCTTTTCACTCTCGCTGCACTTTCCCATTCATAACAAACAGATAATCTTTTTTGTCTTGTGTTTGTGGTTTTTGTTCGGTAGGTTTGCTCCGTCACAATTCCAGAGTGCCTTCACTTTTTTCCTTCAACTGTACCAAGCACGCCGTGGATCTGCACTTTTGTAACTTTACTCCGACAAATCACAACCAGAAGTGTTTTCAGTCCGATTCAACCAACAATCATCTACCCTACAGGAGGCTTGTATGAAGCCAACCATTACCAAATGGTTTGCGGTAGCTTTTCTTGCATTTCTATGCATCGGGACCTCCTCCCTGTTTGCTCAAGGTACCACGACTTCCGCAATCAATGGGAAGATCACGAGCACAAACGGCGAGGCGCTCCCGGGCGCCAATATCATCGCAATCCACAATCCGAGCGGCACAATGTATGGGACCGGTTCCCGAACAGACGGCCGGTTCAATCTGCTTGGCCTTCGTCCGGGCGGACCTTATACCATTACCGTCTCGTTTGTCGGCTACAAACAAGACAAGCGTGACAACATCACACTGCAGCTGAGTCAGAACCTTGAGATGAACTTCACCATGGTCGAGCAGGCTGTCGAGGTCAGCGGTGTCACAGTCGTAAGCGAGCGCAACTCAGTGATGAGCTCTGCTCGCCGGTGCCGCGATGAGCGTCAGCCGGGAGCAGCTCGAAGCAATCCCAACGACATCGCGCAACTTCACTGACGCCCTCAAGATGTCTCCACTGTTCGCTGGTTACAATGCGGGAGGTCGGAACAGCAAGTTCAATGATATCAAAATTGACGGCGCGGTGTTCAACGACCTTTTTGGCCTCTCCGGCACCGGTCAACCGGGGGGCGGAGTAGGTACATCCATCAGCCTGGATGCACTTCAGGAATTTCAGGTCGTTATCGCACCCTTTGACGTCCGTCAGGGCGGTTTTACAGGCGGCGGCATCAACGCCATCACACGGAGTGGAACTAACAAGTTCACAGGATCCGCTTACTACTACGGACAAAACCAGGATTTCAGAGGCACCAGCCCCGACGACCTTAAACTGAAACTGGCCAACTATACAGACTACACAGGAGGATTCCGTGTCGGCGGCCCCGTGATCGAGAACAAGCTTTTCTTCTTCGTCAACGGCGAAATGCGTAAAAGGACGGATCCAATCGCGCGGGTTTTTGGGGCAGCATCGAACGCTACGAATCAGTACGCCCTGAAGGTAGATAGCCTGAACAGGTTTATCAGCATCATAAAGGGCAAATACGGATACGATCCGGGCTCTTACACAGATCTCACAAAAGAAAATCCCCTCAGCAAGGTATTTGTCCGCTTGGATTACAACCTGAGCCAAGAGCATCGCCTCTCATTGCGCAATAACTACGGCACTGGCTCCAGTGACAATGATCCGAGCAGTGGTGCGATCTTCCCTACGAATGAGCTATACAAGAACATGAACACAACCAACGGCACTGTGCTTCAACTGACCAGCGCATTCGGCAATACGATGGCGAACGAGCTGATCTTCGGGTACACCACCATTCGTGACAAGCGATCTATTTACGGCGCGTTGTTCCCTGAAGTCTGGATCAAAAACGCGGGACTCGGTGGCGGTATCGATCTTCGGGCCGGCGCGGAAACCTATTCCAATGCCAACGCGCTCGATCAGGACATCATCGAGTTCACAGACAATTTTACGTATTTCATGGGTAATCACACATTCACCGTCGGGACGCAGAACTATTCGTTCAAGTTCTCGAACCTTTACATCCGCAATATTTACGGAAACTATGAGTTCACGAGCCTTGACAATTTCTACGCCGGCAAACCATCCCGCTTCCAGTTGAGTTACTCGCTGCTCCCAGGTGTCGCGCAGCCAAGCGCAACCTTCCACGGCCTGCAGCTTGGCTTCTATGCCCAGGACGAATGGAGAATCTCGCCAACCTTGAAAGTCAACATCGGCTTGCGACTCGATATCCCGACATTCCCCGACGAGCCTCTCCACAATCCATCCATCGATACGTTGTTTGGTGGACAGGGATTGGCGACCACCAAGGTCCCGAGCGGTTTTCTCCTCTTCTCGCCGCGCGTCGGCTTCAACTATGACCCGACAGGCGACAGAACATGGCAAGTTCGCGGCGGCGCAGGAATTTTTACAGGCCGCATCAGTTATGTCTGGTTGTCCAATCAGTATGGCAATACGGGTATGGATCTCGCACGGTTTGATGTCTCTGCGATTCCGTCGGGGTTCACCTTTCAACCCGATCCTTACCAGCAGTCCGGCAGCAGGTTGTCTCTCCTTACACCAATTACAACAACTGAGGTCGACCTGACCGATCCCGACTTCAAGATGCCGCAAGTGTTCCGCGTGAACCTCGGCGTCGATCGGGAACTGCCGCTTGGATTCGTGGGAACCATCGAGGGTCTGTTCACGAAAACTGTCAACGACATCATGTACCAGGATATCAGCCTCTCCGGTCCGCAAAGTTCGACCTTAACGCCGGGAGGTACGCTTGTGGGCGACGGTCGGTATGTGTATGGAACGTGGAGCACTTCCTCGCTCCGATGGACAACGAAGCGCGTCAGTCCGAAATTCACCAATGTCATCTACATGACAAACACGTCTGACGGCTATTCCTACAACATCACCGCTCAGCTGCAACGCGCACAAGTAACGGATGGTTGGTACGCCAATCTCGCCTATACGTACGGAATGTCAAAAGACAGAAATAGCATCGGATCAAGCCAAGCTCTTTCGCAATGGCGCTATAACCAGGTCTACAAAGATGCCAATAATCCGGATCTTGCCTACTCAACGTATGACCTCCGCCACCACTTGATTGGAATCGTGTCGTACAGGTTCGAAGCGGTGCCGCTCTTCGGTACGACGGTCTCGCTGGTTTATGAGGGAAGGTCGGGAGCTCCGATCACCTTCTACGTCAACGGAGATCTCAATGGCGACGGACAGACGTCAAACGACCTTGTCTACATACCGAAGGACGCCAATGACGTGATCCTGGTTTCCAGCGCCGGTGCTGTCCTTCCGAAGACAGATGTCGCGTACACGAACCTCGACACGTACATAAAGAATGACGACTATCTCAGCTCCCACCGCGGTCAAGTGGCCGAACGGAATGGCGGCCGAACCCCGTGGAGCCACGCACTCGACTTCCGCCTGGCTCAGGAAATCCCAACATTTCCGGGGCACAAATTCGAAATCACGGTCGATCTTCAGAATATCCTGAATCTCATCAACCATAGCTGGGGCTATATCCCGTACATAGCCAACTACCAGGACGATCTCCTCACATTCCACAGTCTCGATCCTGTGACAGGGCAGCCACGATTCCGCTGGACAAAGCCAAGTCCAACTGCTCACCCGTGGGTCAACGACAATCTCCTTTCCCGCTGGGGGGCAATGATCGGGCTCCGTTACTCGTTCTGAGAAGCATCGGTAATATCGAGGCCGCCTCCCGTCCCGGGGGGCGGCTTTTTTTATTACCGGGGTTGAAGCAACAGTCGACACGATCGCAAGAATGAAATTGGGATTCACATCCGACAGTCAAATCTTCCGCAGCGCACTTCGATCCGGTGACCTCACCGCCATCAGACGTGTCCCAAAGAGTGATCTCCACACTCATTCTATACTTGGAACGCGGATTGAACGCATCGAGTCATGGATCGGGAAACCCCTTCCCCACCCACCGGCCCGGATGACTACGCTCGACGAGATGATCAAGTATTCTAACGAGGTTCTGTATCCTCATACCGTCACTCTCGCGGGTTTTCAGTTTACAGCCGAAGCCGCAATCCAAGATGCCATCGAGGATGGAGTCACCAAACTCGAAATGAGCATGGATGTGCGTTTCATCTCGTTGTTTGAGACCGGCCCCGATGCTTTTTTCACTTTCGTGTCTCAACTCGTTAACCGATACAAGGACCGGATTGACTTCCGTCCTGAGGTCGGTATGTCCAAAGATCGCCCCGCTGCAGACCAGATTCGCCTGGCTTCACATTGTGTTGATTCAGGCCTCTTCCATTCCATAGACTTGTATGGTAATGAATTGGCCCAGCCACCTGACCCCTTTCGTGAGCTCTATGTCCATGCAAAGAATCGAGGCCTCAAGCTCAAAGCACACGCTGGGGAGTTTGGCGGTCCCGACGTCATCGAGCAGGTTCTGGACGTGCTAGAGGTGGACGAGGTGCAGCATGGTGTTTCAGCTGCCTCATCGAAGTCTCTCATGGATCGTCTGCGGCACGAAAACGTCCGGTTGAACGTCTGCCCCAGCAGCAACGTGGCCCTCAGCGTCGTCAAGGACATCTCCCAGCACCCCATCCGCACCCTTTTCGAGAACGGTGTGCGAGTCACCGTCAACACCGACGACCTGACAATCTTTGGGCAGAGCGTGTCACAGGAATACCTGCTGCTCTACCAATCAGGGCTTCTCAGTGACGCAGACCTCGATGCGATCAGACTTGAAGGACTAAGCTAATTGCGAATTGTCAATACTAGATTCAATGAGCAAGTGCAACAGCTTTGGAAAAGATCTCTTTGGGTGTTTTGTATTTTAGCGATTTTCTTGGTCTGTTGTTGAGCAGACGTTCGAGGCGTTTGATTTGA
>Ga0187870_1001133_pt1 | contig 25924 bp, 17 predicted proteins | sample June2016WEW_13_1_3_FD_132974 | JGI IMG/M metagenome (GOLD analysis project Ga0187870, IMG submission 132974) | Peatland microbial communities from SPRUCE experiment site at the Marcell Experimental Forest, Minnesota, USA - June2016WEW_13_150 | ecosystem: Environmental > Terrestrial > Soil >... | reverse complement strand
CCTCGAAGCCAGGGGGCGCTCTTAGAGTCTTTGGTCGCAACATCCACGCTTTTGCGTGAATGTCTTGGCATGTTTCCTTTGGAGAGGCCTGATTCTTCGGCGCGGAGCGCCGCATTTAACGCGGCGGGGGAAGGCCCACGTTGCTCTTCCCACGCAGGAATTGACGCTTCGCTCTAGGTTGCGGCTCCGCCGCGTTAAGCCTTGAGGTAGTGTGCCGGGAATTTCCACGGGGCGCGGTACTTGGGCACGGCGAGCCGGGTGGCTTCGGAGTCGCCCACGATTTGTTCCTTGGCCGGGTCGAAGCGGATGGAGCGTCCGAGTTTCAAAGAGAGCAGGCTCAGTTGGATGGGCACGTCCACCTTGACGTGGTAGTTTGGATTGCAGCTCGGCTGCTGGCGCGATTTGACGGAGTCGAGCCATTCGCGTTCGTGGCCCGGAGAGGAAGGAATGGATTGGGGCGGTTCCGGGAGGTCTTTCATTTTGTCGCCCTCGGGGACGATTTTGAACATCTCGTAGTTGGCATACATGGTCCCGTTGGCGCCGTGGAAATAGATGCCCAGGCGCCGTTGGGGCTTGGGTTCGCCGTGGAGGTCGAAGCCGTAGCTGTTGGTCAGCGAGGACATCCAGGTGAGGGTCAGGTTCGGGTACTGCCAGAGGACCTCGTGATGGTCGTAGGCATCGCCGTCGTCCTTGAGGATGAAGCGGCCACCCGCGGCGCTGGTGTTCAAGGGGAAACCGAGGTTGAGGGCCCAGACGGGCAGGTCGATGATGTGGGGGGCCATGCCGGGGGTCCAGCCGCCGCTGTAGTCCATCCAGGAGCTGTGATAGTAGGCGTCGCGCGCCAGCATGCGGTTGAACTCGCGCAGCGGGGCCGGGCCGCACCAGAAGTTCCAGTCCAGGCCGAGGCTTTCCGGGGCCTGCTTTTGAGTGCTGGTGCCGATGCCTTGGGGGTGCTGGTTCATGACGTTGAAGGTGCGGGCGACGCCGATGGGGCCAAGGTTGCCGGAGCGGATGAATTCCACCACGCGGCGGTAGTTCTCGCCGGCGTGGATTTGGGTGCCGATCTGGCAGATGCGGTGGTGCTGGTTGACGGCGTTGCGCACGGCGAGGCTTTCGGCCAGGTGCAGCGTCATGGGTTTCTGCAAGTAAAGGTCCTTGCCGGCCTCGCAGGCGGCAATGGCCAGCAAGGTGTGCCAGTGGGGCGGCGTGGCGATGATGACGGCGTCGAGGCTGGCTTGTTGGAGCATCTGGCGGTAATCGCGGTAGCCCTTGCAAGCGGGTTTGTACTGCTCGGTGACGGCCTCCAGGCGGGCATCCCAAACGTCGCAGGCGGCGGTGACGACGACATCTGGGTAACGGGCGCAGGTGGTGAGATTGGAGGTGCCCATGCCGCCGCAGCCGATGAGGCCAAGGTTGATGCGTTCGCTGGGCGGCGGTTGGCCCGCGCCGCCCAGGGCCGAGGCGGGAATGAGCGTGGGCGCGGCCACCGCGGCGGCGGCCGCGGCCGTGGTCTTCAGGAATTGACGGCGTGAAGTTGGAGTGAATGGATTCATAGCTCAATGAGGCATAAGAGTTTTCCGGGGCTGGCGCAAATCTTTTGTCGCCTGGTGGGGCAGGCGTCTCGCGTGCCAACTTTTGCCAAACTCCAGACGGCGCAAAGCGCCGCACGCCCAGGGGCGCCCCTTTGTCACCGGCGCCTCCTGGCGTCAGTGACGCCACTTACCGTCATTGAGGCAACGGGCCGTTAAGTGGAAATAAGTGGAAATAACTGAAAAAACCGCTGGCGCGCGCGGAAACGGGCAGGAACCGGTTCCTGGCCGAGCGCGAAGCGAAGCGGCGCTGTCAGTTTGGCATTCACCTGGTGCTGGTTATAGCAGGCTTTGGGCGGGGCGCCAAATGCTGCATTGGCTGTATTGGCTGTATTGGGACTTTTGGCGGGTTTTTGCTTGTCCGGTTCATCCGCGGACGCGATGCTAGAGCTATGGCAGGGGTTAAAGTCACTGCTGAGATGATCGGCGCGATGAAAGCGCGCCAGGAGAAGATTGCCGCGCTGACCGCCTACGACTTTCCCATGACGCGGTTGCTGGATGAGGCGGGCATCCCGTTGATCCTGGTGGGCGATTCCTTGGGGATGGTCGTGCTGGGCTATCCGGACACGACGCGCGTGACGATGGCGGAGATGGAGCATCACGTGCGGGCGGCGGCCCGGGCGCAGCCGCGCGCCTTGCTGGCGGCGGACCTGCCGTACCACAGTTGCGAGACGGTGGCAGCCGCGGTGGCCAATGCGAAGCGCCTGGCGGCCGCCGGCGCTGAGGCCGTGAAGGCCGAAGGGGGCCGGCGGATTGGCGAGCAGGTTCGCGCGATTGTGGCCAGCGGCATCCCGTTCCTGGGCCACCTGGGCATGCTGCCCCAGCATGTGCTGGAGGAAGGCGGCTACCGCGTCAAAGGCAAGACGGAGCCCGAACGCCAGGACTTGCTGGCCGACGCGGACGCCCTGGTCAAGGCCGGCGCCTTCGCGGTGGTCCTGGAACTGGTGACTCCCCGCGTGGCCAAAGAGCTGACCCAGCGCGTTCCCATTCCCACCATCGGCATCGGCGCCGGGCCGGATTGCGACGGCCAAATCCTCGTGACGCCCGATTTGCTCGGGATGTTGCCCTGGTACAATCTCAAACACGTGAAACCCAAGCTCAACGCCGCCGAACAGATGCGGGCGGTCGTCAAACAGTGGATGGAAACGGTGACGAAGGGCTGAAGCCCGAAAACCGAAATCCGAAATCCGAAATCCGAAATCTGGAATCTCAAATCTCAAATCTCAAATCTGAAATCCAAAGGCCGAGGTCTGAAGGCGGAGGTCCGAAGGCCGAGGTCCGAAGGCCATCCGAGTGAAGAACTTGACCCATATCGATGCGCGGGGTGAGGCGAACATGGTGGACGTTTCGGCGAAGCCGGTGATGTTGCGCGCGGCGGCGGCCCGGGGAGAAATCCGCCTCCAAAAGACCACCGTGAACCTGATCCAGTCGCAGACCATTGCCAAGGGCAACGTCCTGGCCTCGGCCCGGTTGGCGGGCATCCTGGCGGCGAAAAAGACCGGCGAACTGGTCCCGCTCTGCCATCCCCTGCCCCTGACCCATTGCGAGGTCAATTTCCAGATCCCCAAGGCGCGCGACCGCATCGTGATTATTGCCTCGGCCAAAGTCGCCGCCCAAACCGGGGTCGAAATGGAGGCGCTGACCGCGGTCAGCGTGGCGGCGCTCACGATTTACGACATGTGCAAAGCGGTCGACCAGACGATGCGAATCGGCGGCATTAAGTTGCTGTCGAAGACGAAACGTTGATGGTGCGTTGATTGAACGTTGAGGCGTTGCGGCGTTGCAGGGTTGAAGGGTCAGAAAAGCGGGGGGAGGCAGGTCGTAAAAGGCGCTGGAAAGTTGGCCCTCTGGCGATACCGCCGGCGCCTGTTACGTGCCAAGTCAGGCTTGACGCTTTGCGGGTTGGCGCTTTCACGTTCTAACGTTTTCACGCTTATGCTGACAATTCACACAGGCATCATCACCATTTCGGACCGGGCGGCGCGTGGGGTTTACCCGGACTTAGGGGGGCCGGCGGTGAAGCAGGCGGCCGAAGGCTACGGATGGAAGGTGACGGCTGAGACGCTGGTGCCGGACGAGCGGCTCGAGATTCAGCGCGCCATTGGGCAGCAGGTTGCCGGCGGCTGCCAACTCATCCTGACGACCGGCGGCACGGGGGTGTCGCCGCGCGACCTCACGCCCGAGGCGGTGCGCGAGATGGCCGACCGCGAGTTGCCCGGCTTCGGCGAGGTCATGCGGGCGGAATCGCTCAAGACCACCCGGCACGCGATCCTCTCGCGGAGCCTGGCGGCCGTGGTGGGCGGGGCCCTGGTGATTTGCCTGCCGGGCAAGCCCAGCGGGGCGGTCGAGTGCCTCGGGTTCGTGGCCGCCGCCATCCCCCACTGCCTGGAACTGCTTGCGCCGGGGCACCAGCACTAGAGCCCCCCCAGCGCGCAGGCGGAGAGGCGGCTGGGAATCCGGGATTTGCGCGCGACGCTGGGGCGGTGGACCTGCCGTTGGGAGGCGGCGGTGACCGGTCGGGCTCGGCAGGAGTCTCGCCCGGCCAGGAGAGCGCCGCTGCGCCAAGCGGAACTTTTTGCCAGAACCGCTGTTCAAGGATAGGATTGGGCATGGATTTGGATGCACTGGTGAGTCTGGCGCTGAATAACGGGGCCAGCGATTTGCACCTCGAGGCCGGGTTGCCGGCCGCGCTGCGGATTCGCGGCGCGCTCCGCACGGTGGGCGAGCCCATCGCGGGCGGAGTCCTGCTCGAAATGGCCCGGGCCGCGATCGGCGAGGAACAATGGGCGCGGTTCCTGGAGCGGCGCTCCTTCGATTTCTCAAAGACCATTCATGGCGTCCGCTGCCGGATTAACGTCCTGCAAACTTCGCACGGGGTGGGCTTTGCGATTCGACTGCTGGCCACCTTCCAGGCGACGGTGGAGAAGTTGAACTTGCATCCCGACCTCAAGAAGCTGGTCACCCCGACCCATGGCTTGGTCCTGGTCAGCGGTCCGACCGGCTGCGGCAAGTCTTCCACCCTGGCGGCGTTGATCCAGGAAATCAACCTGACCGACACGCGGCACATCGTGACCATTGAAAGCCCGATCGAGTACACCTTCCGCCCCCGCCGGGCCTACATCCGGCAGCGGGAGGTGGGGCGGGACACGCCGAGTTTCGAGCAGGCGCTGCTGGACGCCTTGCGGGAAGACCCGGACGTGCTCATGGTCGGGGAGATGCGGGACCCGGAAACTATGCGGCTGACCTTGAGCGCCTCCGAGACCGGCCATCTGGTGCTGGCCACGGTCCATTCCGCCACTTGCGCCGAGGCCCTCCAGCGCGTGGTCTCGGCCTTCCCGGCCGAGATTCAGAGCAGCGTGGCGGGGCAACTGGCCGATTGCCTGCTGGGGGTCATCTCCCAGCGGCTGCACTTCCGGGCCGACCTGAAGATCCGCGTGCCAGAGTGCGAAATCCTCATGGCCTCGCACGCGGTCAAGAATTTCATCCGCAACCGGGATTTCTTCAAAATCATCTCCGCCCTGGAAACCGGCGCCGAGCACGGCATGTGGACTTTCCAACGCTACCGGAACTGGCTGGACAACCGCACGAACTGGTCCATCCCCGGCCAGAGCCCCGAGGCGCCGGACAGCGAGTCGGCCGAAGCCCCGGCGCCCGCCCCGGGCCTGCCGGCCTTCCCCATCACGCCCAAGGCTGCCGGGCCGGAGAAGAGGCCCGGGCCCACGCCGTCGCTCCCGGCCCCCAAGCACCCCGCCCGGATCGAAATCGAGCCTGCCGACAGCGAGTTTGGAAGAATCCTCAAACGCCCCGGGGAGCAGTCATGAACTGGAGGCCAGGCAACTGGAGAAGAAACCTGACCCGAATACTTACGGGCGGGGTCAGAAGCATCCGGACATCGCCTCGACCTGAAATCCAAACTCCGAAGGCCGCCTGCCTGCCGCGCTGCGAAATATCCAGCTTGACGGTGCGGGCCGCGGCCTTGGTTTCCCTCGCTCTCTGGCTGGCCTGTGCCCTCGCCGGCTGCGTCACCAAAGCCCAAGCCAAAGCCCAGGCCCGCGTCGCCTACCTGGCCGGCCAGCAGGAAGCCCTGACCCGTTTGCAGCAAGCCCAAGCCCAGGGACCAAGTGTCAGGATCAACGGCCCGGTCAGAAACCCGGTTGTCCCCTGGACCCGGGGGCTAACCCTGATGAAGGCCATCGTGGCCGCAGAATACCAAGGCGCCAGCGACCCCGCCGAGATCATCTTGCTGCACCGCGGCCTGGCCCGGCGCCTGGACGTGAAGCAACTGCTGGACGGAGAAGACGTGCCGTTGGAGCCGGGTGACGTGGTGCAGCTCGTGCCGACGCAGCCCAAGCGGTAGGGAGGCCTTCCACCTGCCTGCCGGCGGGCAGGCCGCCTCGGCGGCAGCGGTGCGAAGCCCGGGGGAGTGCGCCAGGCCTGCCTTGAAAAGTTGTTAGGCTTGGAACTAGAGTTATTGACCGGTAAAACTCGTTGCAATCAGGTCAAGTTTCGCTGCGATTGCAAGAGTGCGCTGAGCCAGCGCTTCTTTGAGGTGAATTGAGAATTGAGGATTGAAAAACGATCGTTGGTTATTGAAGAACGCCCGCGGATGACGCCGCATGAACTTTCGGACTGCGGACTCAATGACCAATAACCAATACTCAATGCTCAATGCTCAATGAATCCCCCATCCCTTCCAGGGATACCACTTCGCATGAAAATGACGCTCTTGTTCCTTTGCAACGCGTCACGCGGCTATTTTCGGGGTAATCCCGATTCCGAATCCCGATTCCGAATCGGGATTCCAGAGTCGGTCTGCGGCGCAGCCTCGCTAGGGTAATTGCAGCCACACGTCAACCCTGGGCGTTTCCCAGTTGTACGGTTTGTCCAGAATATCCATCCGGCCATCGCCGTTGAGATCGGCCACGCGGGCTTCGTGAAAGCCGATGCCGGTGGCAAACACGGTCTTGCGGAAATGTCCCTGGCCGTCGCCGTAGAAGATCCAGGCAGTGGCATTGGGGTGGTCGGGTGTTTTGGCCGACTCGGTCCACTTGGCCATTTCGGCCGCGAAGATGTCCAGGTGCCCGTCGCCGTCAATGTCCGCCACTTGCAGGCTGTGGCCGTGCACCATGTCGCGCTCCAGCAGGTCGTGGCCGACCCAGGCGCGGGTGTCTTCCGGGTTGCCCAGGCATTCATACCAACGGAGCGGTCCCACGCCATCGCCGGGGGCGATGACGACCTGGGCAAACTTGCCCGGCTTGAACCTGGCGGCGGCAATGCGCCCGCCGATGGCGGCGATTTGAATGGGCGTGAATTGTTTGCCGCCGCGGTGCTTGAACCAGAGGTTGCCGGCCAGCAGGTCCACCTTGCCGTCGCCATCCACGTCGCAGGCGGCCATGCCTTCGGGGTACTTGAAGGCGGTGTTCCGCCCCTCGCCGGCTGCGCCGGAGAAGATCTCGAGCAACGGCCAGGTCTCGGCCCGGCGCGGGTCAGCGGGAATCTCGGCCAGGAAGATCTTTTTGGCGCCCTGGTTCCAAAAGGCCAATTGCGGCCTGCCGGTGCCGAGGAAATCGCCGAAGACCTGGTCGTGATGCTGGGTGGCGCCGCCTTTCTTGATGGTATGCCGCTTCCAGGGGATGCGCGGGTCGAAGTTCGGATACGGATTCTCCCACCACCAGACTTCGTCGCTCTGCCAATCGCCGCCAAAGACCAGGTCCGGGTTGCCGTCGCCGTCGATGTCGAAGACCGCGCCGCCGGCCTCCACGGTGAGGTAATTGGTCTCGATCACATAACGGTCCCACCCTGTGGCCGTGCGCCGGTACCAAACCAAAGCGGGCGCCACCTGCCGAAAACTGAGGACGAAGTCATTGGTCCCGTCTTTGTCGAGGTCCGCGACAATCGCCCCGGTTTGCTGGGTCGAGGGGCCCGGGACGGGCAGATCGCCGGTGGCGCTGGACAGATGTTTCCAATGCGGCTCGGCGCCCTCCTGGGCGCCCAGAACGGCGCTCAGCATACCGAGCAAAGCCACAACCGCAGTGAGTTGCTTCATGGCGACTGCTCATAGCCGGAGCCAGGAGGTTTGGCAAGCCAGGAAGGGGCGCCCGCCCTTCTCCGGGCGCAAGACGGAATTCTTCGCTGCCGCCCCGCAGGGCGGTGCGGCGTCCCGAATGCGGTTCCTGGCACCTGGCATACGCGTCAAGCTAAGCCGCTGCTCGAAATTTTCGACACGCTCGCCGCGCTGGCGCACTGGCGCAGCGGGCCAGGAAATAGTTTTTTGCTCCGGCAGGAGCTTCTGAGAATAGCCCGGCGCTTCAGCGCCGGGTGGGACGCCCAGGGAGCCCGGCGTCCCGGAAGGACGCATGAGACTCATCTGGGCCCGTTCAGCCGTCCCTCCGGGACGGGCTGAGGTTAGCGCTGCCCTCTCCCGGCGTTGAAACGCCGGGCTATTGTCGAGTGTCCCTCCGGGACAAACCCGGGTGCGTCTGGCGTGGAGCGCTTGGCTTGACGCATATGGGACACGTCGGGACATTTATGCGGCAGGAGTGCGCGCCGGAAGGAATCCGTCGTGCGCCCCGCCCTGCTCCGGGCTATGGCTTCGACCTTGCTATCGCCGTCCGGTAGTAAGTGTCGTCGTGCTTCTGCTTCCAGCCGTCGGCGGGGGCCTGGAGGGCCGGGCGGTGCCGGGCCCACATCTCGTTGACGAAGGCATCCCAGGCCTGGCCTTGGCGCGCCCATTCCTTGTCATGGTCATGGCCGGTCGCCTCCTTGATCGTTTTGACGAAGGCCGCGTCGTTCTCGCCCATCCAGCGGTCCACATAATCAAAGAAGGCGTCGTGGTCCCAGGCCGGTTCGGCGTGCAGGAGCCTGAGGGCCAGGGCCTGGGCCACCCAGCCCACACTAGTGCAGCAGCGGCGATAGCTCTCGCTGGTGTTCTGGCCCTCCTTCCATTCCGAGGGCGGCCGGTGCTCGTAAGGTCCCCACTCCTGGCCGCGGACGCGGTCGCGGCCGACACCCGTGGCCGCGTCGATGCCCGAGTGCCCGGCGAAAACGACCTTCGCTCCGGTCCAGCAATCGCCGTAAGCGGTTTGCTCATCTTCGCCGAAGCTGACGGTGGGAAAGGACTTGTGGAGGTTGGCCAATTGCTCGTCGCCCAGGAGCAGGCCGGCGAAGACGATGGGCAGCTTGCGCCCGCTGCCGTGTCCGCCCCAGCCGGTCCAGCCGGGATGGCCGGCGCGGACCATGCCGCCCAGGTCGAGGCCGACCTGCACGAAGTTGATGAGCAGCGGCTCCTTCTGCTCGGGCGGCAAGTCGGCGCACAGCAGCAAGGCCGAAAGGCCCGCGACCCGCCCGTACTCCAGCCCGTATTGCGGCATGTTCTCCACCGGCTCCTCGAATCCGAAAAAGCAAGTGCCGACCCAGGGCCGCTGGGTGAATCGGACGTACTGCCGCACCTTGGGGAGGCTGGGCGTCACGGCGGCGGCGGGCAGTTGCTCGCGCTTGAGGTCGCGGGCCAGGTAGATGCGCTGCTGCCGGTCGCAAAAGGCTGGCCGGAAGGCGTCCGCCGGCTGCGGGCCGCTGACGCAGGTCAGGACCGCGGCGGCGCGGAGCGGGCTGCTGTCCTCGACCCCGCGCTCAATCTTGTTTCGCAATTGGGCGTGGAGCACCAGGCCTTTGGGCATGCTGATGGTCGAGACGAGGGAATCGCCGGGCTTGAGGGCCACCGGCAGCTTCTGGACGAGCGAAGGGTCGAACCAGTTCCGGACCCCGCTGTCGTAGGCGACGCGCATTAGGGCGGGCGGGTTGAGCATGAAGCCGTTGCGGACGCGCTGCTCCTCTTTGCGCTCTTTGTCGAGCTGGTCCAATTCGCGCCTGGGAATCTCGCGGCCGTAGAGCGGATTGGGGTCGATGGCCCGGACGGTCGCCGGCCCCACGACGTACCAGTCGCCGTTGATGAAATGGCCGACTCGCGCGGGCTGCGCGAAGGACCAGGTGATCCCGTATTGCGAGACGCTTTCCTGGAGCGGGAGGTCCTCGAGGCTGGGGGTCAAGGGGGCGTTGCTGACGGTGTAAATGGCCGCCGGGCGGCTGAGGGTGGTGTCCGCCGCCACGACGCTCTCCGCGTAAGGATCGGCTTCGCGTGGAGCGACCATCTGTTTGACCGGTCCGCCCAGCGTGACGGCCAGGTCGGCCAGCCAAATCGCCTGCGCGTTGCCCTGGCCGGCGTCGCCCCAGACCGCGAAGGCGCTGAATCCCTTGAGGCCCGTTTTGGTCGGGTCCACCGCAGTGACCTCCTGGTCATTGTGGGAAATCTGGAGGCCGTCGTCGGGGTCGAAATCGAAGGTCCATTTGTGCCAGCCGGCGGGGGCGCGCTTGACGCCCAGCCAGAACAACCGGTCAAACCAATCCTTGCCGTCGCAAGCCGTAGCCGTGTAGCCCTCGTTTCCGCCGAGATAGCTGGCGTAAAGGATACCGGCTGCCAGCAGGCGTCCGTCGCTCTGCACCAGGCCCCAGCGCGGGCCGAGGCGCGAGGCCTTGGCGTCTGCCGGCGTGGCGCCATCGTCGTAAACCCAGAGTTCGACCTTGCCCGACCCGTCCTGGTCACGGAGTTTGAGCAGGGCCTTGCCGCCCGGGCCGACCTTGAGCGAGCCGCCCTTGCCCTGGCGGCTCTTGGCCGCATCCACCGCCACGTCCCCGGCCAGGGCCCAACCGGCCAGCGCCTCCTGGCTCTCAAAGCTCATCTGCCTGGCCGGCTCGCCGGCCGGCTTGGCCGGGGTCTCCTGGCCCCGGGCCGGCCCCCCCAGCGCCAACACCGTGGCCAGGGTCAGGCCGGGGACGAATAACTGCTTAGCGCGGCGCAGCCGCAACCAGAGTCCGGCGAGAATTCCCTCCTCAGGGCCGCAACGGGAGCCTTCCCCCGCCGCGCTGGAAAGCGGCGCTCCGCGCCGCAGCGGATTGGTGGGGAAACGCTTTGCGCACCCGCACAGAAAATCGTCCCCAGACGAGCCGATGCCGAGAGATAATAATATAGCAGTCCGCTTCGGCCGGTAGCCGGGGGTGTGGAAAGACGGGGTCAACAAGGTTGTGTGGTCCTGGTTTTGCGTCATAGGTAGATTCCAAGCTGAATTTCGCGTCCGGTCAAGCCGCATCTGCTTTTGGCGCCGGAGAAGCTTCTTCCTGTGTGTGCATTTCCAGGGCTGAAAAGAGTTCGCGCCCGGCGCCGGGGCACACTACATTAGCGCCATGTTCGAGAGGGCAGAACCATCGAAAGCCATGACTTCACCGGCACCCCCGGCGACGATTCCTCAAGGGGGCGTTGAGGGCGCCGAGCCGACCAGGCCTCGCGCCGAGCACCAGGCGGCGCGGGAGGTTTATCACAAGATAGCCGCCAACATCGCCCGGGTCATGCAGGGCCAGGGGGCCTCCACCCGGAAGCTGCTGGCGGCGCTGGCCAGCGGCGGCCATGTCCTGCTGGAGGACTTCCCCGGCACGGGCAAGACGACCCTGGCCAAGGCCCTGGCCCGCTCGATTGACGCGCAGTTCAAGCGCATCCAGTTCACGCCCGACCTGCTGCCCTCGGACATCCTCGGGGTGTCCGTCTTCAGCCAGCGCGACCAGCAGTTCCATTTCCACGAGGGGCCCGTCTTCACCAGCATCCTGCTGGCCGATGAAATCAACCGCGCTTCGCCCCGGACGCAATCGGCGCTGCTCGAGGCCATGGGCGAGGGCCAGGTGAGCGTGGATGGGGTGCGCCGCGACCTGGCGGAGCTGTTTTTCGTCATCGCCACGCAGAACCCGGTCGAGTTCCGAGGCACCTACCCATTGCCGGAGGCGCAGATGGACCGTTTCGCGATGCAGTTCACCCTCGGCTACGTCCTGTCGGCCGAGGAGGTCGCCATCCTGACGGCCCAGGAGTTCCGTCACCCGCTGGATGAACTGCAGCCCTGCGCCTCGCTGGCGGAACTGCTGGCGCTCAAGGGCGCCGTGCAGCAGGTGCGGATGAGCGACGAACTGAAGCGCTACACGGTGGACCTGGTGGGCGCCACGCGCGCGGCGCCAGGCGTGCAACTGGGCGCCAGCCCGCGCGCTTCCCTCGCCCTGATGAAAGCGGCGCAGGCCTTGGCCCTGTTTGACGGCCTCGATTTCGTCGCCCCCGAGCAGGTCCAGGAACTCGCCGTCCCCGTCATCGCCCACCGCCTGGTGATGGAACCGCAGGCCCGCTTCTCGGGCCAAACCGCCCGGGGCGTGGTGGAAGAGGTGGTCAAGAAGGTCCGGGTGCCGGCGTGAAGGAGAGCCAGAGGACAGAGGACAGAGGCGAGGGGGCGGCGGGCAGAGGGCAGAAAGCGAATGCCGAGAACGCAAACAACTCTGGAGCCCGAGAGGCAGGCCGCACCGCTGCCGCCTGGAGCCCACGCCTTTGAATTCCGGGTTTGTTCCCGATTTCGCGATTGGGACTTCGGATTTCGGATTTCAATACCATGAGCCCGATTTTCAAACTCCTCTATCGGCTCTACTGGCTCTGCTCGGGGTCGTGGCACTGGGCGCAACGGCGGTTTACGCGGCCGGGGCTGGCGTTGCTGGGCGCGCTGCTGGCCGCCATGGGCCTGGGCATGGATACGGACAACAACGTGGATTACCAGGCCTTCACGCTGCTGCTCGGCCTGTTGGTGGTGGCAGTCGCATGCAGTTGGCCGTTTCGGGCGCGCTTCTCGGCCACCCGCCTGTTGCCCAAGTTCGGCACCGCCGGCGCCCCCCTCAACTACACGGTCCTGGTCAGAAACCTGGGCGCCCGCCCCCAGCGGGGCCTGACCCTGCTGGAAAACGTTGCCGACTGGCGGCCTTCGTTCCAGGAATGGAGGGCGGCCCAGCTTGATGAAGGGAAACAAATCCGCTCGTTCCGCTTCAGCCAGGGCCGGCGCCTGAACCCCTTCAAGGCGGCCACCGTGAAGGACGCCGCCGTGCCGCCCGTGCCGCCGCATCAGGAGGTCGAGGTCCGCGTCGAACTCACGCCCTGGCGGCGGGGCCTGCTGCGTTTGAGCGGCGTGACCCTGGCCAGCCCCGACCCGCTCGGCCTGTTCCGCGCGCTGGCCAAGGTGCCGCTGCCGCAGACGACGCTGATCCTGCCCAAACGCTATCTGCTGCCGCCCATCGCCCTGCCGGGCAGGCTCAAGTACCAGCAGGGCGGCGTCGCCCTAGCCTCGAGCGTCGGCCAAAGCGACGAGTTCGTGGCCCTGCGCGACTACCGCCCTGGCGACCCGATGCGGCACATCCACTGGCGGAGCTGGGCCAGGGCGGGCAAGCCGGTCATCAAGGAGTTCGAGGACGAGTTCTTCGTCCGGCACGCCCTGGTGCTGGATACCTTCACCGATTACCTGCACGCCGACGTGTTCGAAGAGGCCGTCTCGGTCGCGGCCTCCTTCGCCTGCACCATCCAAACCCAAGAGTCGCTCCTTGACCTGTTGTTCGTCGGCCCGGAGTCTTACTGCTTTACGGCGGGACGCGGCCTGGCGCACGCGGACCAAATGCTGGAGGTCCTGGCCTCGGTGCGGGCCTGCCGGGACCGGCCTTTTTGCGCGCTCGAACACCTGGTGCTCGACCACCTCAACGTGGTCAGCGGCTGTATCTGCGTGCTGGCGGCGTGGGAGCAGGACCGGCGCCGGTTCGTCGAAAAGCTCAACCTCCTTGGCGTCCCCTTGCTGGTGCTGGTCATCGTGCCGCCGGGCAAGGGCAAGTCCCTCGACCCCGGCCCCCTCAGGAGCCAAGCTGACCGGTTCCACGTCCTGGAAGCAGGCCGGATTGAGGCCGGGCTGGCCGCCCTTAACACCCGCTCATGAAATCACCGCCATGCTTGCTCGGTGCGGCGCTCCTGTTCTGGGGCTGGCAGGCGGGTTTTCCCGTCATCGGGGCCGTCCTGGCGGTAGTTTTGGAAATCGCGCGCTGGGTCCAGGCGCGCTGGGAATTCTCCGGCCGGGATTTCAATCGCATCTGGACTTTCTGTTCGCTGCTGCTGCTGGCCGCGGCGGTCTATGCCTTTAACGCCAACAACGGGCTGGCCGAGTTCCGCGGTTTCTTGCGCAACCCGAGTTTCTTGAGCCAGCGCAGCCCCGCCGTGGCCAGCGCTCGCAGCCTGGCGGCGGTGATTCGCTGGCTGCCGATGATTTACTTCCTGTTCATGGCGGCGCAGGCCTACAGCTCGCGCGAGGGGGTGCCCCTGGAGACCATCTCGCTCATCGCGCGCCGGCGAGCCAAGCAAGCGCGGAAGCTGGGTCTGCCCCCGCCCCCGTCGCGGCTGGTCGATCTCTCCTACCCGTATTTCGCTTTGTGCCTTTTTAGCGCGAGTTTCCACGCCAGCGAGGACAGCACCTTTTACTGGGGCCTGGCGGTCCTGCTGGCCTGGGCGCTCTGGTCCAGGCGTTCGCAGCGATTCGGCGTGGCCCTCTGGGTGGCCGCGCTCGTGGCGGCGGTGGCCCTGGGCTATGGGGGCCAGCGCGGCCTGGGCAACCTGCAGCGCTACGTCTCGAACCTGAATCCAACCTGGCTGTTGAACTTCACGCGCCGCGGCTTCGATTACGCCCAAAGCCGGACCGTGCTGGGCCAACTCGGCCGAGCCAAGGGCTCCGGCAAGATCGTCATCCGCCTGGAGCCCAGAGGCAGCCGCCTGGCGCCAAACCTCCTGCGCGCGGCCAGCTACCGCACCTTCAAGTCGCCCGTGTGGTACTCGGACGACACAAACTTCGAGCGGCTGGTCCCCGAGCGAAACGGCGCCAATGACACCACGTATGTATTGGTGGGCGGCCAGACCAACCTGGCGACGGTTAACATTGCCTGCTATCTGCCCGGCGGCAAAGGATTGCTGCCTTTGCCCACGGGCAGCGCGCGGTTGGAAAACCTGCTCGCCTTCGACGTGGGCACGAACAGTCTGGGCGCCGTGTTTGAAAAAGCAGGTCCCGGCTTGGTCATCTTCGATGCCTTTTACCGGCCGGGGCGGACCCTGGATTCCGCCCCCGCCGCGCACGATGTCAGCCCGGCGTCGAGCCGGGAAATCCCCGCGCTGGAGCAGGTCATTTCCGAACTGGACCTTCGCGGCAAGAGCCTGGACCAGGCCCTGCGAACGCTCCAGGCGTTCTTCCAGAGCAAATTCAGCTATGGGTATTGGGACCAGCGCGAACGGCTGAGGACCACCAACGAAACCCCGTTGAGCCGCTTTCTGCTGCGCACCCGCCGCGGCCATTGCGAATACTTCGCCACCGCCAGCGTCCTGCTCCTGCGCCAGCTTGGATTCCCCGCCCGCTACGCCGTCGGCTACGCCGTCCACGAAGCCAGGGGCCGGGGCTATGTCGTGCGGCAGCGCGACGGCCACGCCTGGTGCCTGGTGTGGCGCGCGGGGACCTGGCAGGACTTCGACACCACGCCGGCCTCGTGGGTCCAGGCCGAGGAACAACGCGCCTCGCCCCTGCAATTCGTGTCAGACCTCTGGTCCGGGCTTTGGTTCGAGTTTTCGAAATTCTTCTGGGGTCAGGGCCATCTGCGCCGGTACATCCTCTGGTCACTGGCGCCGGTCTTGGCACTGCTGCTCTATCAAATCATCTTCCGCACCCGCCGCCGCCGCCGCCGCCGCCAGCAGCAACCCGGCCTCACCGCCTGGCCCGGCCTGGACTCGGAGTTCTACCAACTCGAGCGCCTGCTCGCCCAACGCGGCGTGGCGCGCCCAGCCAGCGAACCGCTTTCCCACTGGCTGGGCCGCGTGGCCGCCGACCCCACGCTGGCGGAGGCGCGGGCGGCCTTGCAGGACCTGTTGCGCCTGCATTACCGCTACCGCTTCGACCCGCTGGGTCTCAGCCCCTCCGAACGCGAAGCCCTGCGCCGCGAAGCCCGGGCCTGCCTGGCCAAAATCCCCCACGCCGGCGCCCAGAGCTCCCGCTCTGCGCAGTGATGCTCCCAGTCAAAATGCTGGAAAACGCGGGACTGCGGCGCACGCGGCGATGGGGGAATACCGCGACGGCCTACCGGACCGCTTCGCCCGTCGCCGGATCGAAGAGATGCGCGTGGCGCATGGCGAACGCGAGGGCGATTCGCTGGCCCGCGCGCAGGCAGTCGGTAGCGGGGAGGCGGGCGACAAAGGGCTGGGCGCAGCCGGCCAAATGGAGGTAGGTTTCCGACCCCATGGGCTGCACGACCTCCACTACGGCTTCGGCCGTTTGCTCGGCCGGCGCCTCCGGCACGGAGAGTTTGTCGGCGATATGTTCCGGGCGAATCCCCAGGATGACTTGCCGGCCCGGCCAGTCCCTCATCCGGGCCGCCAGAGGGTCCTCGAGGCGGAGGGCGAGGCCGGCCGGGGCGGCGGCGCTGTGGGGGGATTGCTGCTGGAAAAAGAGGGCGTTGCCTTTCTGCACAATCGTCCCCTGGAAGAAATTCATCGGCGGCGAACCAATGAACCCGGCGACGAACAGGTTAGCCGGATGCCGATAAAGGCCCAACGGCTCGGCGACCTGCTGGATGACGCCCTGATGCAGGACGGCGATGCGGTGGCCCAGCACCATGGCTTCGACCTGGTCATGGGTCACGTAAATCGCCGTGGCGGCCAGCCGGGTGTGCAGGCGGGCAATCTCGGCGCGCATTTGCGCGCGCATCGGCGCATCCAGGTTCGAGAGCGGCTCGTCGAACAGGAACACCTTGGGCCGGCGCACCAGCGCCCGGCCCAGGGCCACCCGCTGGCGCTGGCCGCCGGAAAGTTCCTGCGGCCGCCGCTCCAGGCAGGGGGTCAAGTCGAGCGCCGCCGCCGCCGCCTGCACCTGCCTTTGAATCTCCGGGGGCGGGCACTTCCGCAACTTGAGCCCGAAGGCCAGGTTCTCATAAACTGACAGGTGCGGGTAGAGGGCGTGATGCTGGAAGACCATCGCGACCTCGCGGTCCTTCGGGGCCACCGCGTTCAGCACCCGCCCATCGATGGCCACCGTGCCCAGCGTCGGTTCCTCCAGCCCGGCGATGAGCCGCAAAATCGTCGTCTTGCCGCACCCGGACGGCCCGACCAGGACCAGGAACTCCCGGTCTTCAACGGCCAGGCTGACGCCCTGGACCGCGCGCACCGTCACGCCGCCCGGTCCCTGAAAGACCTTGGTCAGATTCTCGATGACCACACGCGCCATACAGACAGGAGAATTGAGGACGAGGGCGAGGACAATTGCCCGGCGGGGATTTTTCGGACAGGGGCTTACTGGATGAGCTCGGAGGCGGGGTGGGCCATTTGGCGGTCGAGTGTGGCCAGTTTCATTGAGTGGCGGGCGGCTAATTCGCCCAGATAGGCACCCGTGAGAGCTTCACTGTCATTGGAGGAGGCAAGCTGCGCCGATATATCATCCGCCAAGAACTCGCATTTTTTTGACTTAATGAAGGCCTGGAGCAGCCGCTGACTTGATGAAAGGCTGGCTCCGATTGGCCCGCGCGGGAATCACCATTTGCCCACGGCCGTAAATCGTAGCGTGCATGCGAGAGACAATGCCGTAAGCTTTGCTTACGGTCAAGTGCAAGCGGCAGCACCTAATTTCGGATTTGGTTGCACACCGGTCTGGCTCTGGCTATAAGTTGGCTCATGCTAAAGGCCGGCATTGTTGGACTGCCGAACGTGGGCAAGTCCACGCTCTTCAACGCGGTGACCCGTTCGCACAAGGCCCCCGCGGAGAACTACCCCTTCTGCACCATTGAACCCAACCTGGGCGTGGTCAGTGTGCCGGACCCGCGCCTGGCGCAGCTTGGCAAGGTCGCCAAGGTCGGCACGCTCATCTCCGCCACCATAGAATTCGTCGACATCGCCGGCCTGGTCAAGGGGGCCTCGAGGGGCGAGGGCCTGGGCAACAAATTCCTCAGCCACATCCGCGAGGTCGATGCCCTGGTGCAGGTCGTGCGCTGCTTTGAAGACCCGGACATCGTGCACGTTACCGGCGGCATCGACCCGGTGCGCGACATTGAAATCGTGCTGACCGAGTTGGTGCTGGCCGATCTGGAGGCGGTCCACAAACGGCTGGAGAAGCTCTCGCGCGACATCAAGCGCGGCGAGAAGCACGCCCTCCTGGAGGCGCGCCTGCTCGAGAAAATCGGGGCGCACCTCAACGCCGGCAAACCGGCCAACACCCTCGGCCTGCCGCTGGCCCCGGAGGAAAAAGCCATCGTCCGCACCTTCTTTCTCCTCACCGACAAGCCGACGATCTTCGCGGCCAACGTAAAGGAGGGCGACCTTGCCGGCGCACAGGCCAATCCTTCGGTGGTCGCCGTGCGCGAGTATGCGCGGACTCATCATCATTGCGACACGGTGGTGATCTGCGCCCAACTGGAGAGCGACCTGGCCGACCTGTCGCCGGAAGAGGGGCCGGCCTACCTGCGCGAGTTGGGGGTCAACGAATCGGGCCTGGATGCGCTCATCCGCAGCACCTACCACCTGCTGGGCCTGCGGACTTTTTTTACCTTCAACGAGAAGGAAGTGCGCGCCTGGACCGTTCACGGCGGCGACACTGCCGTCAAAGCGGCCGGCACCGTTCACTCTGATTTCGAGCGCGGCTTCATCAAGGCCGAAACCGTCCATTGGGAGGACCTGGTCAAGCAAGGCTCGGTGGCCCGCGCCCGCGAGACTGGCCGCTACCGCGTCGAAGGCCGCGATTACGTGGTCCGCGACGGGGACGTGCTGCTGTTTAAGTTCAACGTTTGACGAGTTCTTAGAGTTCTTGACCGGCAAAACTCGTTGTAGTCAGGTCAAGTCTCGCTGCGATTGCAAGAGCGCGCTGAGCCAGCGCTTCTTTTAGGTGAATTGAATCCCGATTCCGAATCGGGATTCCAGAGGTGGTCTGAGGCGCAGCCTCGCTAAATCTCGGAATTTATTTTTGCACGAGCCTTAGCCCTGGCCCACCACCGCCGGCTGGTTGGGCGCGCTGGGCTTTGGCCCATCCAGGCACTGGCGCACGGCCTGGGCGAGGGTTTGCAGCGAGAAAGGCTTGTGCAGAAAGCTGGCGCCCTCGAGCAGGTCGTCGCTGTGCCCGCCGTGGGTGGCGGCGTAACCGCTGATGCAGAGGACGGGCAGGGCGGGTTTGCGCGCCCGCAGCCGGGCGGCCAGGTCGCGCCCGCTAATGCCGTTGGGCATCACCATGTCGGTCAGCAGCAGATCGATAGTGCCGGCCTGCTGTTCCCAGACCGAGAGGGCCTCCACGCCGGAGGCGGCTTCGACGACCCGGTAGCCCAGGCGCTGCAAGTAGTCGCGCGTGAGACGGCGGACCGGGGCCTCGTCTTCCGCGAGCAGGACGGTCTCCCGTCCGGCAGCGGCTTCAGATTCGGGGCGGGGGTTGTCGCGGGGGCTGGCCGGGAGGGCGGCGCGGGGCAGGAAAATGCTGAAGGCGGCGCCGGCCCCGGGGCGGCTGAGGACGTCGATCCAGCCGTGATGCTGTTTGACGATGCCGTAAACGGTGCAGAGGCCCAGGCCGGTGCCGCGCCCGATTTCCTTGGTGGTGAAGAAGGGCTCGAAGATGCGGGGCAGGTGCTCCGGGGCGATGCCGCAGCCGGTGTCGCTCACGCGCAGGCAGACAAATTCGCCGGCGCGGGCCTCGGGGGATTGTTTGGCGGCGGCCTCGGTGAGGGCGACGATTTCGGTGCTGAGGGTCAGCCGCCCGCCGTGGCGCATGGCATCGCGGGCATTGCAGGCGAGGTTCATCAAGACCTGGGCGAGCATGTCTTCGTCGCCCACCACCACCGCCGGCTGCGGCGAGGGCTGGCAGGTCAGGGTGATGTCCTCGCCGATGATGCGGCGGAGCATCTTCTCCAGGTGGGCCACGACCTGGTTCAAGTCGAGCGGACGGGCCTGCATGATCTGTTTGCGGCTGAAGGTGAGCAACTGGCGGGTCAGGCTGGCCGCCCGCTCGGAGGCCTGGGCGACCTGGTCGAGGGCCTCGAGCGTCTCGGCATCCAGTCCGGGTTTGAACTTGAGGATTTGGGCGTAGCCCTGGATGACGGTCAGGATGTTGTTGAAATCATGCGCCACGCCGCCGGCCAGGTGGCCAATCGCATCCATCTTTTGGGAGTGGCGCAATTGCTCCTCGAGCTTTTTCCGTTCGATGGCGTGGCCGATCAGGCCCCCCACGGTGGCCAGCATTTGCAGCATCGCCTCTTCTCTTGGGCGGATTTGGCCGCTGCGGAATTCGAGCACGCCCAGGATCTCGCCCTCGAGCCGCAGCGGGAAGGCAAAGCCGGCGCGCCAGCGGACAGGGCCTTCCTCCGGGAACTGCCCGGCCTCGGCCGGTGCGGCGTCTGGCAGCCAGGCCGGCTCACCGGTCTGCCAGACCTGGCCGGCCAGGCCGCAGCCGGCGCCCAGGGTTGCCGGCGCCTTGACCGTCTCGACCGCCTCTCCGCGCACCTGCAGCACGGCCGAACAGCGCAGCAGGCAAGCATGCCGGTCCACCAGCCAGAGCCTGCCCAGTTCCCAGCGCATCTGCTCACAGATGATGCGCAGGATGCGGTGGATGAGTTCTTCGACGGCGGTCGTGGGGTTGGTCAGCACGCGGGTCACCTGGTTCTGCAAACTGAGACACTGTTCCCGGTGGATGCGCCGGCCAATCTCGGCCTGCAGTTGCTGATTGGCGGCTTCGAGATGGCGGGTGCGGGCGGCGACCAGTTTCTCGAGTTCGTCCATTCGGCGCTTGGTGGCCTGCAACAGGCGCCATTTTTCCGTCAAGGCATTGGCCAATTGGAGCACTTCCACGGTGTCGAAGGGCTTCTTGAGAATGACCATCCGGTCGGAGTGCCCGAGCTTCTCGGACATTTCCTCCCAGGAATAATCGGAATAGGCCGTGCAAATGACCACTTGCAGGTCGGGGTCGATTTCCCAGAGCCGGGCGGTGGTCTCGATGCCGTCCAGCCCCGGCGGCATCCGCACGTCCACAAACGCCACCGCAAAGGGACTTCCCGCCGCGACCCGCTCGCGCACCAATTGGAGCCCTTCCTCACCCTGGAAGGCCGAAGTGAGCATAAAGCCCGGGGGCTGGTGGTCCTGGGCGGCGGCCCGCCCGAACAGCTCGGCTTCCGCGCTGGTCAGGCTCGACAAGGCGGGACCGCCGTTGGCCAGGATCTTGGCGAAATCGGCATGGATGGAAGGATTGTCATCGATGATGAGAATCCGCCGATAGTCTTGGGTCGATTCGAGTTGCATAGCGCGGTCAGGAGCGTTGCAGGGGCAATTCCAGGGTAAAAGTGGCTCCCTGGCCCGGGCCGTCGCTGTGGGCGAGCAGCGCCCCGCCCAGCTCTTTGGCGGCGAGCGCCCCACTGTGCAGCCCGAAGCCGTGGCCGTGTTTGCGGGTCGTAAAACCGAGGTTAAAAATGCGGGTCAGGTTCTCGGCCGGTATGCCCACGCCGTTGTCGCTCACGCTAATCCGGATTTTGCCGGTGCCGTTGGTCACCTTGACGGTCAGGCGCTTGTCGGCCCGGCCGGAATCGTCGCAGGCGTACTTGGCATTGCGAATCACGTTCACCAGGACCTGCAGGACCTTGTGCCTCTCGACGGTAATATTGGGCAGGTCGGGGTCGTATTCACGGAAGAGGCGCACGTCGTGCCGCACCAGCGCGCCCGCATTCATGCGGAGGGCGTCCTCGACCAGGTCAGTCACCTGGACCGTTTCGGCCACGCCGAGCACTTTGGCGTAGTTTTGCTGCATGCTGACGATTTCCTTGAGGTGCTCGATGTTCCGGCCGAGGGAACGGAGCTCCTTGAGCAGGGCGGCCTGTTCGCCGGCCAGGTGCTCGGCCAGTTGTTCCAAATAGGCCGGCAACCGCCGGCCCCGCAGGTCGTTCGTCAGGAATTGAGCCAGGTCCGTCGCGTGCTCGCGGACGAGCCCGGCCGCGCGGGCCAGGTTGGGGAGCTTGGACCGCTTCAATTGGTCCAAAAGCAGGCTGGCGGAAACGTTGACGCTGTTGAGCACATTGCCGACATTGTGCAAGACGCTGCCGGCCACCTCGGCCATGCCCGCCTGGCGGGAGGCCACGACCAGTTCCTTGTGGATTTCCTGCAGTTTGGCCTCGGCCTCTTTGATCGAAGTGATGTCCTTGGACACGGCAAAAGTCCCGATGATCCGCCCGTCCTTGTCCCGCCACGGCATTTTCGTGCTCAAACGCCACAAGACCTTCCCGTCCGGGCAAACCATCCGCTCGATCTTATCGACTACCGGCTGGCCGGTGCGGATGATCTCCTGCTCCTCCTGGTTAGCCGCCCGGGCGAAGTCCGGCTCGGCAAAGTCAAAATCGGTCTTGCCGAGGAGGAACGGGGCAAACTGCTGGAGGCTCGACAGGTGCGGCGGCAACTCCTGGCCGCCCTCGGCCGCCTGGGACAGGCGATGGCGGCTTAGGCTCGTGTTGTAGGCAGCCTCCACCTTGGACTTGCTTACCCGCACGAAGCGGGACTGGAGGTCCTTGAAGCAGATGATGTCCGGCACGGTCTCGAGCAGAGTCTTGAGCAGGTCGCGCTCATAAGCCAGTTCAGTCGCGGCCTTCTTCCCTTCGGCGATCTGCTTGCCTTCGTGCAGTTTCAGGCGGATGACCTCGGTTTGCGCCCGGACCTGTCGGCGGAGCGAGGCCACCCAGCCCAGGGCGAGCAGAATGGCCAGCACCAACCCGCCCGCCAGCAAGAAAGCATGGCGCGGGGTCCACCAGGAAAGCGCGAGCGCCAAAACGATGTCCTTGGGCCCGGACAACCGCAGGCGGAAGGTTTCGGGGTCGTGCACTTCATTGCCCTGAATGGCGCAGAGGCCTTTGAGGCGGAGCAGGCTGCCGGCCTTGAAATCGGGCAACTCCGGGCCCGGAATCCGGGCCCTCAAGTGGGCCGTGGAGGTGATCGGCCCGTCTTGCAGCACCAGTTCGGGGCGCGCCGAGCGCGGCAGATGCTGGAGCAGTTGCGCCTCCAGTTCCACCACCTGGCCGGCGCAAACCGCAGCCCAGCCCAGGCACCCCCAGGCGCAAAACAGCATGCCCACTGGCCACAAAAAGCCCCCCCACCTGTCCAGTTTGGGGACAGTTGCTGCGGCGTTCAGGAGCACAGGCATGACATTCATACTTATAGCGTCTGCATCCGCGGACTGCGGCCATTGCCTGGCTGGCGGCGTCCAGAGACACTTCCAGCCCGGTCATCCCGAGAGCCTAGCTGAAATGATGCCATGTTCCGAGTAAGGCCCTACCTGGCGCTATCGGCTCAGAGCGGCCTAACTGTAGCCGAAACTCGTGCAAGCTCGGTCTCGGCCTCACCGCGGCGGGCGCCGAGGCCCGCCGCGGCTGCCGCTTGGCAGCAGGGCCAGCCTCCGGCTTGCCTGAGTCTGGCCAACCGTCCGGGTTTGGCCAAAACACCGTGCGAGAGCATGGAACCAGCAAGGAGGCAAGCTGAAAGCCTGCGCCACTACGCCCGCGGTGAACGAAAAGAAGCTTTTCATCCTCGCGCCGTGGGGGCACTCTTTGGGGCGAAGCGAATTCAATTCGGGCCATGCGTGTTCTGATTGCAACGGCCACGGCGGGTGGCGGGCACTTGGCGGCGGCGGCGGCGCTGGATGAGGCCTGGCGCGCCTGCCGGCCGGAGGACCAGGTGGAGCGGGTGGACGTGGTCAAGTTTTTTTCGCCGCTGCACCGCAAGATTCACGCCGAAGGTTACCTGGCGATGGTCGGGCACGCGCCGGAGCTCTGGGGGCTGATGTTCAACAAGACGGACAACCCCACGCTGGCGCGGCGGCTGAACCGCTGGCGGCGGGTGTTTCCGAGCCAGTCCCGGCTCCGCTTGGCGCGCTACGTGGAGCAGTTCGAGCCCAACGCAGTGCTCTGCACGCATTATCTGCCGCTCGGGACGCTGGGCAGGTTGAGGGCGCAGAAACTCAAGCAGCGCCGGGCAGGGGGTTCGAGGGCAGGCGAAGCTGTTTCGGCCACCCAGGCCGCGGTGGGGGCAGGGGAAGGGAGGACGTTGCCGCTGCCGATGGTGGTGAGCGTGGTGACGGATTTCGAGGCACACGCGCTGTGGATGGAGCCGTGCGTGGATTTGTATTGCGTGGCGGCGGAGGAAAGCCGGGCGCGATTGGTGGCGCGGGGCGCGGCCGCCCAGAACGTGGTGGCGACGGGCATCCCCATTTCCGGGAAATTCTCGGCCCGGCCGGAGAGGAAGGCGGTGCGGCGGGCGCTTGGGCTGCGCGACGATCAACCGGTGCTGCTGGTGCTGAGCGGCGGTTTCGGCACGGGGCCGGTGGGGGACATCCTGAGGGAATTGGACAAGGTGGGGCGCCCCTTGCAGAGCGTGGTGGTGACAGGCCATAATGAAGAACTGCGCCGCGAACTGGCGGTGGCATGCTGGCAGCACCCCACCCATGTGCTTGGTTACGCGTCGAACATGCACGAGTTGATGGCGGTGGCGGATTTGATCATCACGAAACCGGGAGGCTTGACGACCGCCGAGGTGCTGGCCCTGGGCCGGCCGCTGTTGATTGTGAACCCGATTCCCGGCCAGGAGGCGGCCAACAGCGATTTCCTGCTCGAGCACGGCGCGGCGGCGAAGGTGAACCGGACGGAGGACTTGCCCTTTCGCCTCGAGCAGTTGCTGGGCACCAAGAAACTGGCGGCGATGGCGCGAGCGGCAAAGGCGCTGGGACGGCCCGGGGCGGCCAGCGAGATTTGCCGCCAGGTGGTCAGGCGATTTCATTGACCCGACAGTAACACGTTCCAAGCGTTACATGGTTGCATGGGGCAGAAGTTATGGGCGCAAACGCACCCAGGCAACGATGCAGCCTTTGTGACAAATGATGCGCGCTCCCCCTTTGTACATAATGATGCGGCGCCTGTTGGGTGTGGGTCTGGGGTTTTATTTTCGGCGCCTCGAGCGCTTCCACGCCGAGCGGGTGCCCGCCGCCGGGCCCCTCTTGTTTGCCTCGAACCATCCGAACTCGCTGACGGATTCGTTCGTGATCGGCGCCTCGGTGCCGCGCAAGGTGAACTTCCTGGCCACGGTGCAACTGTTCCGGTTCGGCCCGGTCCGCTGGCTCTTGAGCCGCTGCGGGGTCATTCCCCTCAACCGGGCCAGCGACGACCCCCGGGCCATGCGCACGGTGGCGGAGGCGTTCGCGGCCTGCTTTCGCGTGCTTGAGCGCGGGGAGGCCGTCGGCATCTTCCCGGAGGGGATAACCTACGAGGATTCGCAGTTGAAAACGGTCAAGTCTGGGGCGGCGCGGCTGGCGCTGGAGCTGGAGCACCGGCACGGCGGCAAGCTCGGACTGCAAATCGTGCCGGTCGGACTGACCTACTCCGCCAAGGAGGTTTATCGCAGCGACGCGCTGATCCATTTCGGGGAGCCGGTGCGCGTGGCGGACTTCCTGGGGGGCTATGCGGAGCGGCGCAAGGAGTGCATCCACAAGCTGACGGCGGAAATCGAGCAGCGGATTCAAGGGCTGATTTTGCGCCTGCCGCAACTGGAGCACGCGCGGGTGGCGGCGGGGGTGAAGCGGCTCTACCTGGACCGGTTGCGGTTGGGGAACAGCGTCGTCCGGGAACCGGTCTCCCCCGGGGCCGAGGAACTGCTGCTGACGCAACGGATTGTGGAGACGGTCGAGCAGGTCTTTCGCACCCAAGCCGAGCGGGCCGCGGCCTTTGCGGCGAAACTGGATGCTTACGAGCGGTGGCTGGCCCGCTTGCGAGTGGCGGAGGAGGACCTGGCGTTGTTTCCCGACAAACGCAAGCTGGCGTGGCAGAGCCTGGGCTGGGCGCTCCTGGCGACGCTGGGAGCGCCCATGGCCGTGTATGGCTGGGCGCATCGGTTGCTCCCCTATGCCCTGGTGAAATGGGCGGAGCGGCGGTTCACCGAGCCCGGCAAACGCAAGGCGCAGACGGCCACGGCGGCGGTGGTGGCGGGGACGGTTGTTTTTGGGGCCTTTTACGGGGCTTGCATCCTGGTTTGCCACGCGCTCCTGGGCTGGCCGGCGAGTTTGTGGTATGCGCTGTCGCTGCCGGCGGCGAGCCTGCTGGCCCATTACTATCTCCGGGAAACCAGGCGCCTGGCGGCCAGCGTGAGAAATACGATCGTGCTGGCGCGCGCCCCGCTGTCCGCCCGGCGCCTGCTGGCGCGGCGGGCGGAGTTGATCGCGGAGATTGAGGCCGTCCGGGCGGAATGGGCGCGGCGCCCGTTGGCGGCGGGCGCATCCTGACACCGCCACCAATGCCACTTGACCCGCGCGCAGCGCGGCATCCTTCTGCCCCGGAGATGTTCTCTGTTTTGCAAGTGGCTTTTTCATAAAAGTTATTCACAGGGCGGCAGCTTGTGGGAGGCTTGGGTTACGATAAGTAACATATATCTCATG